>Ga0268296_1030_pt1 | contig 161640 bp, 152 predicted proteins | sample MetYM1_FD_191345 | JGI IMG/M metagenome (GOLD analysis project Ga0268296, IMG submission 191345) | Soil microbial communities from Anza Borrego Desert, Southern California, United States - Methylocaldum Y-M1 | ecosystem: Environmental > Terrestrial > Soil > Desert | place: USA: California... | reverse complement strand
ACCCGCCCACAGCCCCTCTCGTCGAGCAAGCCGGGAAAGCCATCTGGCGCGACCGATTAATCGACATCGGATCGTCATCGGCAATGGCGCCATCAGGGTAACATTCGCAGATGCGGCAATACGGGGGTCAAAGTTCGGCGCTTATTTACAAGACGGTTCTCCTACCGAGTTTCCCGACATGAAACCTTGGGAAGTGGCCGTTGCGAGGAAAGTTTTGACAGCAGCTCGTATCAGTCCAAGAAACTGACTCCGCTTACGACCAAGTGTTATCAGTCAGCTAATTGACTCCTGGAACATGCCAGCGGCGGCCGCATCGCCGGAGTGATCCTGTGGGAGCTGGGATTTCCGAGAATCTCATTGTCGAGCCGGAGAGCTTATCCGATCAGAGCTGCTGGACCGCCGCGTCGCCCAAACTCAAGCTCCAGACCCGATCAACGATTGATTAACCATATCTGCAAGCAGTCGTCGCACTCGCCCTATTCGCCTAAAAAGTGTAATAGACTATTAACTATCGAAGATCGTTGCAAAACGGGGGAGGAGATTTGCAGCGCTGGCTGGCTGTCGCGGCCCTTTTCCTGATCAGCGTCCACGCCGCTTTCGCCGGGCAGGTGCGCGGCGTGCCTCAAATCGTTGACGCGGACACAGTCTACATCGGACTGACCAAGATCCGGTTCAACGGAATCGACGCCCCGGAGACCGACCAAATCTGTCTGGATGCTGCCGGCAAGACATGGACGTGCGGCATCGAAGCAAGGGAGCAACTTCGGTCCTTCAGCAAAGACCGGACGTGGTCTTGCGAACTGACCGGCACGGACGTCTACAGGCGGTCGCTGGGTTTCTGCACTGTTGGAGGGGAGAACGTATCGCGGTGGCTTGTTCAAAACGGCTGGGCTTTGGCATTCCGCCGCTATTCCACCGAATATGTGGCCGACGAGGATACGGCGCGCGAACATCAAAGCGGCCTCTGGGGTGGGACCTTTGTAGCTCCATGGGATTGGCGGCACCGGAACAACTCGACGGTCGTATTGGGCGCGCTCGCTGTTCCCACCACGGCACAGCGGGCCCTGGTCTCGAACTCTCTAGCGGCTCCCACACCGCCTGTTGGCAATTGCTTGATCAAAGGTAATTTGAGCAGCGCAACACAATGCATATATCACGTCCCGGGGGGCCGCTTTTACGATCGTCTCAGTATGCAGCCCAGGTCATCGCGCCGGTGGTTTTGTTCCGAGGCCGAAGCGCAGGCGGCCGGCTGCCGTAAATCGAAGCTCTAATTGCGAAACAACAATGGACCGTTCTCAAACCCGGCTCTCTCCAATCGCGCGTCTATGGGCCCTCCTTAACAAGCCTCCTCACGACTACCGCCCAGCTACCACCGTTTTCGTCGATCTCAACGTTGATCGGGTCGCTGACGAACTGAGGTTGACGAGCCTGGGCCGAGATCGGGGTTCCCAGAACCGTCCCTCATCAGATGTGCAGACGATGGACGACGTCGAGCATCTCATCGTGGAAAGGGTTGAGGCGCACAAGCAGGATTCCCACTCTGTCTATCAGGATCACCTGCATACGTACGAAGAACGGATGGCCTCGCTTAGCTTTGAGGAGCTTTTCGCGGTCATCCAGCAGACCGCGCCGGAGGCCGTTGGCGACTTTGAGGCCGAAGCGACGATGGGGCGGGACGAGCTATTCGTTCATCGCCGCCGCCTCCATGAATCCGAGCTGGAACGCGAGGCGTTCCGGAGGCTGCATCGGCTGCAGCGACCCGGTCGGCTTGCGACTCCCGGAAAAATCATCCTGAAGGTCGGGCTGCTCGCGATCCTTTTCGTCATCGAGGTTGCGGTCAATGCCGGGTTTTTGGCAAAGGCCAATATGGGGGGCTACATTGGGGCCGCGATCCAGGCGGCGACCTTTGCCGCTCTGAACATTTTGGCGAGCTTCCTGTGGGGCCTGGTGCTGATCAGGCCGATCTTCCACCGTAACCTCCTGCTCAAACTCGTCGGGGCCGCCTCCTTCATTGGCTATCTAGCCTTTGCTGGCGCGCTGAACTTGACCCTAGCGCACTTGCGTGAAATGCCGCCCAAACTCAATGGTGAGGTCGGTCAGGATGTTCTACATCGTCTTCTAACCGCGCCATTCGACCTGACGGACGTCAATTCCTGGGTGTTTGTCAGCATTGGCCTGGTCTTCTCTTTAGTCGCAATGGCCGACGGCCTGACGTTCTTCGATCCCTACATTGGTTATGCCGGCCTCGAAAGACGCTGGAACGATGCCAGCAAACAATTCACGGATCTCAAGAGCGAGTTGATCGAGAGGTTGAGGGAAATTCGGCAGGACGCCACTGAGGTCATGAATCTGGCATCCACTGATCTCTCCAAACGCCGCGGCGAATACGATTCGATCCTCCAGGGCCGTGCGCGGCTTGGTCAACGTTTCACACAACAGCAAAATCAGATTGAAGCGGCAGGCCGCTCTCTGCTTGGGCTTTATCGCGAGGCGAACCGAAAAGCTCGGTCGACGCCGGCTCCCGCCTCCTTCGAGAAGCCGTTTATTCTGGAGCGGATCATTTACGCGAATGCCGAACCGGATTCGAGCGCGCGGGAACGCCTGCGGCAAACAATTGATGAGACCCAGGGTCTCCTGAAAGACCAGATCAAGGCAATCAACGAAGCTTTCGAGCGTGCCATGCGGTCCTACCGCGAAATCGACCAGTTCTTTCCGGAGAAGGGAGAGAAGGGTGGCTAGACCTCATCCTCGGCGGCGCAGTTCGTCTGGCATCGGCTGGCCGGGGTATCTTGGCATAGCCCTCTTTTTCGTCGCGCTCTGCAGTGGTGCCGCCCTAGTGTATCTGGCGTTTTTCACAGAGAAGCCGCCCTCCCTCGCTCAAGACAGCCTGTGTCCGGTCGACGGACCTCGGGGAGTTACGGTGATATTGATTGATACGTCAGATGATTTGCCTGATGCCACTCGGCGCGAGGTTTTCGGCCTGCTCGATGAAATCATCACGACGCTGCCGCCTTATTACAAACTAGATATCCGCGTGCTCGATGTTGCTGGCTCGCGGAGCCGTTCGCTGTTCGCCAAATGCAATCCTGGCGACGGAACCGGCTTAAGCGAGTGGACCAACAACATCAGTGTTGCGCGGCAGCGCTGGGTCGAAAGCTTCCGTAAGCCGGCACAACAGGCCATCGATAGCAGCGTATCGCCTGCGCGAGCCGCTTCCTCGCCTATCATGGGCGCTATCCAAGACATCGCGATCGGGGAATTTTCCGGCAGCGTCAGGCAAAGCACCCGGAAGACGCTCTACATCATCTCCGACATGATCGAGTCCACGAAAGATTACAGTCAGTATCCGCGGTCTGGCGATCTGTCCTATCAACGCTTCAAACAGTCTCCCGCGTACAGGAGGTACTGGACGGAGTTAAATGACGCGACCATTTTTGTGCGGCTCGTCACTCGCCAAGTGAATGGCAAGCCGGTCGTCGACGATCGCCAGCTCATGCAATTCTGGCAGGAATGGATCTCCGACAATCACGGCCGGGTCGGCGGGCTCAAGCGCCTGCAGGGAGCATAGCTGATGGCGCCGACAGAAAAAGGCAGGGGATTGCCGCCGGGCTTGCTGAGCGGCCTATTGTTTTTCGCAGTAGTGCTGGCCGGAGCCGGTTACATCGTTTTCTCCAAGCTGAGCGATTTTAGCCCGATCGTTGTGACGATAGTGCCCGTCGTCGTCATGATCGGATATGCGCTCCTTCTCGCCCTAGCGCGCCTCTTTCGGCTTCGAGACGACCAATCCGGCGACAATCTCTACTACATGGGCTTTCTGTTCACGTTAACGAGTCTCGGTGTCTCGCTCTATCAGTTCTCGGCCGATGGCGGTGCCGAGCAGATCGTCAGGAATTTTGGCATTGCTATTGCCTCGACGATCGCTGGCATCGCCCTCCGCATTTTCTTCAATCAAATGCGCCGAGACCCCATTGAAGTCGAGGCCACTGCCCGCCTGGAACTCGCTCAAGCCTCAAGGAAGGTGAAAGTCGAGCTGGAGAGCACGATACTTGAGTTCAATTCCTTTCGTAGGATAACACAACAAGCCCTGGGTGATGCGCTCGACGAGTTGAAGGAAACCTTGGGGGAAACTCGCAAGGAGCTAGCCGGGGAGATAAAGGATTTTGCTGCCACCGCCCGCCAGCCTCTAGAAGATGCTTCAAAACGCTCTGGTGAAGCCCTCAACATGATGAACAGCCAAGCGACGAGAACTTTCGAAGCCATGTCCAAGCAGCTGGTGGAACAGGGGGACCGGCTGACGAGAAGCACTACAAGTATGATTAAGGCCATTGATACCGTCGTCGGCAAACTGACCTCGCTGCAGACACCGGAGCAGATCATCGAGATCAAGCTTGCACCGATGATCCAGGGCCTCTCGCGCGCCGTCAATTCATTCGGCAAGAGCGCGGAGACCCAGGCAAAGGTCATGGAGGAAAACCTCCGGCAAACGCAGGCTCTCGCGGCGGCACTGAACGAGCTAATGAACGAAATCCGCGCGGAGAACGCAGAACGGTATGCTACTGGCCCCTGGGCGGGCCGGGGACATAACACCTGAGCGGAAACCATGGCAATAGCTGAAGGCCAGATTAGCAAGCAAAACTCCTCGTATCGTCAGGGCCTGGTGCTCGGGCTGACGATGGCCGAGATCATGCTCCTGCTGGTGTTCTGCCTGCTCATCGCCATGGCGACCTTTATTCTGAAGGAACAAAAAAGAAGCCAGGCTGCAGAAAACAAAGTCAAGGAGCTGCTCGCTGACAACAAGCGCAATGAAGACCTTGTACAAGCGCTCAGCAAGAACGACTCGCTCGTCGAGAAAATCAAGGCTGTCGCGGGAAGCAACGATCCGCAGGCGATCGATCAGCACTGGCGGGAGCTGGTCGAAGGCCGCGCAGCGGCGGACGAGCTGAAAAGGTCAGGCATGTCGCTGACAGAACTTCGCGAGCGGATTGAACAAATCAAAACCTTGGATGCCAATGGGATCAAAGTAGACCAAGCGATTCAAGACGCGAATGCTATAGCGGCCATCAATCGAGTGCTCGCAAAACCGGGCGACGCCCCCCTATCTACACAGGCCATCATTGAAGCGCTCAAGCGTACCACACCTATCGGAGGCTCGCCTGGCCATCTGTGGCCACCGATTATCAGCCTCAGCGAGGCCGACGGTAATTTTTTCAAGAGTGGGAGCGCCGAACTTTCTCAACCCTTCCGAGAGAGCCTCCAGACAACGATCCCCAACAAAGTCCTGAAGTATATCAAAGAGTATGATGTGGATGTCGTCGAGGTAGTCGGTCACACCGACGAGCAGCCCCTCGGCGTGCATCAGTCCAACTTGGACCGCGATCTGCTCCCGGTTCTGAAGGGCAAGACGGAGATTGGGAAGCTAGTTCCAGCCGACAACGCCGGCCTCGGGCTAGCCCGCGCCGTTTCAGTCGTGAGCGTCCTCAAGCAAAGTCCGGAGCTTGCAAACTACAAGATCCTTCCGCTCTCGGGCGCGCAGCTCGTGAATACCGATGAAACCTTGGCGACTGAAGGTATTCCCGCAAGCATCCAGCAGCGACGCCGTATTGAAATTCGGCTTCGGAAGTCAAGCGCTCGCGAAGCTACGGCAACCATTTCGCCGCCCGCTCCCGCTCGCGTGCCTGCCGTCCCGCCTCGTCCGGTACGGGCTCCGGTGAAGCCAAGGCCTCCGGCGTCTCCTGCACCCATATCACTATTACCGCGGCAACCCTCGCCAGCACCCAAGCCGGCAACGCCGCCCGTTAGCCGCCCCTCGCCGGGGACAGCAGCGGTAGCACATTAAACGCTGAGCATCGTATCTGGGTATTAGACCTCCGCCTCGAGCAGGCCTTGCTCATTCGGCAGCCTCAGCAGGAGAGCTTTTAAGCTCCGCAAATTTCGCCGCCATCGTTGGATTGCCCCGGGTCAACTTCTTGATTGTCACATCCTGCGCTTTGTCATTTGCAAGCCGCAGATTGCGATCGGCACCGATCAATGCGTCCTTGGTCTTCTGCAGGTGATCGATGGACTTGTCGATCTCGGCAATCGCCGTCTGGTAGTGCCTGGAGGCCAGGTCGTAGTTCTTCGAGAATGCGGTCTTGAAGGTTTCAAGCTGGTTCTCGAACTGGGTGATGTCGATATTCTGCGCTTTCAGGAGCGCCAGCTCGGTCTTGTACTTAAGCGAATTGATAGCCGCATTCCGCAAGAGCGTAATCATCGGGAGGAAGAACTGCGGCCGGATAACATACATTTTAGGGTAGCGGTGGAAGACGTCGACAATGCCCGCGTTGTAGAGTTCGTTGTCCGGCTCAAGCAATGAGACCAGGATGGCATATTCGCAGCCCTTTTCGGTCCGGTCCCGGTCAAGCTCCTTGAGGAAGTCCTCATTCTTGCTCTTCGTCGTGGTCCTGTCGCTTTCGTTTTTCATCTCGAACATGATCGAGATGATCTCGGTCCCGGCCTCATCCGAGTCCCGGAAGATGTAATCGCCCTTGCTGCCGGTCCGCGCGTCATTGTCCTTCTCGAAATACGCCCGCGGAAAGGCCATCGAGCGCACCCGGTTGAACTCGGTCTCACAGTGCTGCTCTAGGGTCTCGCCGACCATCTTGGTCGACAGGCGCGCCTTCATATCTTTCAGGCGTTCGATCGCGTCGTCACGGTCCTTGATCTGCGTTTCGTACTTGTCCTTGAGCGACTGCTCAGAGAGCTGCTTTTCAAGCTGGATCTGCTTGATGCCAGTTTTGAGCTCATCGCGCTCCTTCTCGATCGTGCCGACAGCCTCGGTCACTGCGAGCTTTTTCTCAAGCTCAAAGGCCTGGAGCTTGGCCTTCAGCTCCTGAATTTCCTTTTCCTTGACAGCAGAGGCCTTGTGCAGCTCGCCAGCCAGCAGGGCATCGGAAAGCTCCGAGGCCGCTTTCTTTTCGCGCTCGGACTCGGCCAGCGCATTCGCGAGCCTGTCACGTTCCTTCTCTACGGCACTCAGTGCCTCGGTGACCGCGAGCTTCTGCGCAACTCCACTGGCCTCAAGCTTGGATTTCAACTCCTGGATTTCTGCGTCCTTAGCGGCCGTGGTCCTCTGCATATCGCTGCTGACCTTCGCCTTGGCCAATTCCACAGCGTTCTGCTTTTCGCGCTCGGCCAATTCCAGCCGTTCGTGCAGCTGCTTTTCAAAGTCTCCATCACGGACCTGCTTTAGAATCTCCGCATAGCCGGATTCGTCGACCTTGAAGGCCTTGTCACAGTGTGGACAGATGATCTCGTGCATATTTCCTGTCCGAAAGACCGGGGCTGTTGCCGCTGAAGCCGAGGGTAAACGTTGCCCCGACCTGGCCAGTTGGCTGTCGGGCGGCCCCTCGTTTGCGAGAACAAAATTAGAACATGCCGACCTGGATGACAAGCTACGCGCAGCCCTCCCGGGCATTCTCAGCGGGAAATCCACGGTTTTCGATGGGAACGGGGATGCCGGGGCAAGAGCCGTGGGCGCACGCTACCAAACGGAGCGCTTCCACCAACGAGGGGAAACCATTAGCACCGCCCGTGGGACCCGGCGCCGCACCGCTAGCTGGAGCCGAATCGTTGTAAAGTGGCAGCCGTCAGGAGGTCGCTCAGATGCTGAATAAGAGTCTGATGCTGCTGAGCGCGATGGCGTTCTGTTTGACGACCGTTAGCATTCTGCTTTCCGACGTCCAGCAACGCGCCCTTTCGCTATGGAATATCCGCGCTTGGTCTGCCATGGACCAATGTCGGCAAACCCTGGTGTCCAGCGGCGCCGGCAAGCTCATGCGCGAAGACACGCCGCTCATCACGGCCCTGGCGACCGCGGGAATGCTTTTGATTACGCCGCTCTGGATGGCGGTTTTTGCGTTGTTTCTGATACCGAACGGCGCCGCCTTCTTGGGCGGACTGCTTTTCGCGTGCGAGGGGGCGCTAGATTGGAAGGGCGCTGAAATCGTCGCGCTGACCGGTGCTATTGCTGGCGTGTCGCTGACCGGCGTGATCATTACGATGAAGCAATTCTTTTTGGCAACGACGATCCTGGTCGTCGCCGCGTTACTGCTTCCATTGTCCGCCCTCGAGTTCGTCGCCAGGCGCATTGCTGAATACGATAAAGGCCCTCTCGTTGCCCTGGGCGTTCTCGTCACGGCTGCGCTGGCTTTCTTCAAAGCCTTGCTGTGACCGCGTCGCGGCTCTAGCCCCTCTTGCGAATCACTTCGTCCTTCCGCACTTAGTGGGCAGCTCTCGCTACTGCGCACTACCCGCGGCACAGGGCTTCCCCGCGGAGGGGAGAGGTCTTTCCGTAGGCCTTCGCCAATGCGAATTCGAGCAGATCGCAAACGGAGCCCAGACTACGGGCTAATTGGAGTTTCATACGATTTCTGACGGGGCGGATTAATCGCCCATCGCAGTGGTGGAATGACTGCGTAACCAGAGATCGCCCAAGGCGTGTAAAACCGCCGGGCGATCTCATGCGCCCGGCAGGGAGATGTCCTATGCCCTCGGCGCAAAGCCTCCAGATCAGTCTCTTCGGCCTGTCGGCCTCTGCCAACGGAGAGACGGCCGTCTATTCGCTTGCCGTCGTCGCGCTCGCCTTCATTCTCTACCTGAGTTGGCGTCGGCGCTGATGTTGGCGTCATTTCTTCGACAGAAGCCGCAGCCGGGTATTCAGGTGGGCCACCGGCAGCCGCACCAACGGATCGTTGAGCCAGGCCTCAAGGCATTGAGCGAGCTTCACGCTGGCGAGGAGGCTGCGGTTATGGATCTCGTCGGTGACCCAGATGACGCCGTGGACCTCGCAACCCTTACTGACTGCCACGTTGCGAAGCTCGGCGTCACCTGTGAGCAGGATCGAACTCTTGTTGTCTTCCGCCAGAACCAGGGAGAAACAGTCCTCGGCCGTCATCGGCATCCCGTCGAGGTCGCCGACCGGGAGTCCATCCCTCCAGCGCCGCTCCGAGCGGCGGGCGGCGGCCAGCGCGCGATCTGCGTCAAGCAGGGCAAAAGCATTTGTCAGCGACGCAACACGTTCTGCATGTTGCAGCGCAGACCGCGTGACATCGACCGGCGATAGCTGGCCTTGTCGATACTTGTGACGCAGATCAGAGAAGGATTGCTGATGAATCACTGTTGGCTTTCCGAACAAGAATGACCGCGGTCGGGAATGTGACGTCAGAGCATCAGGCGGGCCGGATCGATGATGCGCAATTGCTTGCCTTTGACCTCGATGATGCCCTCGCTGCGAAGGCGCTTGAGCGTGCGCGTCACCGTCACCCGCGATGCGCCGGTCATGGCGGCGATCTGTTCGTGGGTCAGCGATATGCCGATGACCGTGACGCCGCCCTCGCGGACGCCGTAGAGTTCGGCAAAACGGTTCAGGAGCTCGGAGATACGCTTCTCCGGCTTGGGCGAAGCCAGATACTGCGCCCGGATTCCAAGGACGCGCTGCTTCATCGCGGTGATGCGCAACAGCGCCACGGCAAGTTCGGGGAAGGCCCGAAAAGCCTCCTCGATGCCGCTGGTATCGAAGACGATGACATCGGTATCCTCCAGCGCGATCGCGGAGGAAAAGCGAGGACTTCCGTCGAAAGCAGCGCCCTCGCCGCAGACCGCCCACTGCCCCATGACTTCGAGGACGAACTCCGAACCATCCTGGCGGAAGGCGGATATCTGAACGTGTCCTTTCAGCACGAAATAGAAGCAGGAGTCGGTCTCACCCTGGTGATATAGAAACTCGCCCTTCTTGAACGTGCGCCGCTTTCCCAGATGCACTGCCCGAATCAAGGGTCCGGCGACGGCATTGTCGAGGCGCCATGTTTCGGTGGAGCGCGATCTGGGCAGGGCTCTTGGATTCATGAGGGTGTGAAGCGGATCACCTCGCGGCCGCCACGGCCTTGATTTCGATCAACAGGTTGGGCCTCGCCAGCGATGCAATGCCGAGAATGGTCCAGGCCGGAAACTCGCGGGTGATGAATTCGTCCTTGATTTCGCGGAAGGTCGTCAATTGCTCGTCGATCCGTACGTGATAGGATACGAGTTCCACCAGATCCTCGAAACCAAGCCCCTCATGCTTGAGGATCGCGCCGAGGCGAGTGAAGGCCAAGCGGATCTGTTCGGCCGCCTCGTCCGGGACAGTGCCGTCCGGACGAATGCCAACCTGGCCGGCGATGAAGACCAGCCCTCCGGCCCTGACGGCAGGCGAGTATTTGAACAGGTCGAAGACCTTGTTGCCGCCGAAAGTGGGATCGTTTTCCGGAAGTCGCAGGCGCTGGATGTTGCTCATGGATTTTGCCTTTTATGGACGGGGTCGGGAGATGACAAGGCGTCAGATGCGCGCGTTTGGTGGCAGGGCCAATCCCAGCAGCGCACGCCCGTAAAGCTCGGCAGACGGATTGGCCTGCATCAGGAAGTGCGCAGCCATGCTGTGCAGGTCGCGGAAATAGCGCTCGACCGGGCCGAGTGGCAGCAGGCTGCCGCCGAGATTGCGCACGAGATCGTTGCTGGCGGCGAGCGCCGTATCGCAGATGGTGGAGCCGTTGGTGCGGTAGCGGGTCCGCTGCTCGATGCTGAATTCCCGGCCGGCGACGGCCTGGTCCCACATTTCATCGACGTCGTGCATGAGCTGATTGAAGGCCATGTCGATCCTGCTGGCCGCCTTGCCGAGCTCCGCGAGCGAAAAACGGTCTTCGGTCTGCGGCGAGCTGAGGCCGGCGGGGATGCGCTTCTTGACCGTCTCGATGTAGATGTCGAGCAGCCCCGAAGCTACCGCGACGATGGGTGCTGCGACCGACATCACAAACAGGCTGGTATGCGGGATGCTGTACATCGGGCCCCGGTTGCGCTCGGTGCCCGGCACCTGCGAGCGCTGCACGTCAAGCCATCGCAGCGTTCGATAGACGGGCACGCGTTCATCGCTAAGATAGACGTCCTTGCTGCCGGTGCCCTGCATCCCGAAGACGTTCCAGCTTTCGTGGTCGATGCGGAAGCTCGCCTGGGGGACCAGAAGCAGGCGCTGCTCCTTACCTCCCTCCGCCGCCGGCACCTCCACCAGCACCGCGGCCCAGTCCGCAACGTCGATGCCGGATGCATAAGTCCATTTGCCGCTAATACGGTAATGTTCGCCGTCGAAGGCCGCATCGACGCCGCGCCCGACATTTCCGGTCAGCGCGATCACCACGGCGTCCTTGCCGCCGGCGAATACTTCGTCCTGCGCCGCGACGGGAAACATCCCGGCCATCCATGGGTGCAAGCCGGCGAGGCTCAGTATCCAGGCGGTGGCGCTGTCGCCGCGGGCGATTTCCCGTGCCACCCGCCACAGCACCGAGGGACGCATTCCGTAGCCGCCGTTCTCCACGGACCGGCAGATCCGGAAAAAGCCGGCCTCGCGCAGCCGTCGTGCGATGTCGTCGGAGATGCGCTTGTTGGCGTCGTGGCTCGAACCGGCCTGCTTCAAGTGCGGAATGAGATCGCGAGCGGCCGAAATAAGACTATCGGCAGTAACCGCGTTGGATGCAAAAATCTCGTTCATGAACCCTCACAGGATTGGACGGAATGAAGCGGAGACGCCGACCGGATACAGGCGTCAGGCGGCAAGGGTCACGTCGCTGTACTTGCCGGCGGCGTAGATCAGCGCCGGAGCCACCGGGTCGGCGGCCGCCATTTCGACGACGGCGCCGTAGATCACGGTATGGTCCCCAGCCCGGTGCTGCGAATCGACCCGGCAGGAAAACGAAGCATTGGCTCCGATCAGCAAGGGCTCCGCCATGACGCCCGACGTCCATCGCGCCGGCGATGCCGCCTGCGGAGAGCCGCCGTAATGGCGCGAGATGTCATCCTGCCCAGCGGCGAGCACATTGACCGAGAAAGCACCCCTTTCCAGTAGTGTAGGCAGCAATCGGCTCTCATTGCGGATGCAGACGAGCAGCAGCAGCGGATCGAGGCTGACGGCCGTGACCGCATTGGCTGTCATCGCCGCGACACCTTCCCCGGCCCTGGCGGCAATGACGGTGACGCCGGTAACGAACCGTCCCATCAGGATGCGAAATCGCTGTTGTGGTGCAAGCATTGGCGGCCTTCACGGAAATTGCGTGCTCAATCTTTGCCCAGTCTAGAGCCGCCGAAATGCTCATGTCTGTATCCGCGGATACCGCCCGCCGATGGTTTTGGCGAAAAAATGAAAACGGAGGATCTTGTATCGGCGGATACAGACACCGCCGAAGCCGGCCCCCTAGATTCAAAACTTGCGGTCGCCGTCGCTCCATCCGCCGGGGCGGAGACGCGGCACCAGGAAGCCCGGAACGGTCGTTGTCGCGCGTCGATCGCTCCTCCCATAGCGCACCTTCAACGGGGAAGTTCGCATCATGCGAGGCATGCTCAGAAAAACCATCGGCGGCATGGCGTTCGCCGCCAGCATCATGAATTCGGCGATTGCCGCCGAGCCGATCAAGGTCGGCTCGGTGCTGTCCGTGACCGGTCCGGCAGCCTTCCTCGGCGACCCCGAATTGAAGACCCTCCAGATGTATGTGGACGATCTCAACAAGAAGGGCGGCCTGCTGGGCCGGCCGCTGGAGCTCGTACATTATGACGACGGCAGCGACGCCAACAAGGCCAACGCGTTCGCCAAGCGCCTGATAGAGGACGACAAGGTCGACTTCATCGTGGGCGGGACGACCACCGGTTCAACCATGTCCATGGTGCCGCTCGTCGAGAAGGCCGGCGTGCCCTTCATGTCGCTCGCCGGCGCCGTCGTCGTGGTCGAGCCGGTCAAGAAGTGGGTATTCAAGGCATCGACCACCGACCGCATCGCCGCGGAGCGCGTCCTGACCGACATGAAGAAGCGCGGCATGACCAAGATCGCGCTTTTGTCCGATACGGCCGGCTTCGGCCAGTCGGGCAAGGCGCAGACCGAGTCGGTCGTCGGCAAATACGGCATCACGCTGGTCGCCAACGAGACCTACGGGCCGAAAGACACCGACATGACCCCGCAGCTCACCAAGATTCGCAACACGCCGGGTGTCGAAGCCATCTTCGTGTTCGGCTTCGGTCAGGGCCCGGCCATCCTGACCAAGAACATCAAGCAGCTCGGCATCGAGCTGCCGGTCTATCACGCCCATGGCGTCGGCTCCGACGAATTCATCAAGCTCGCAGGCCCCGCGGCGGAAGGCGTTCGCGCGCTGGCGCCGGCGCTGATGATCTCCGACAAGCTCCCGGGCAGCGATCCGCAAAAACCGATCGTGGCCAACTATGTCAAGGCCTTCGAGGAACGCTGGAAGGACCGCGTCTCGATGTTCGGCGGCCAGGCCCACGACAACTTCTTCATCGTTGTCGACGCCATCAAGCGCGCCGGCTCCGTCGACAAAGCGAAGGTTCGCGACGAGATCGAGGCGACCAGGAAGTATATCGGCACCGGCGGTGAGGTGACCATGACGCCCACGGACCACATGGGACTGGATTTGTGGTCGCTGCGCATGCTTGAAGTGAAGAATGGGACCTGGGTCGAAGCCCAATAGATAGCCATAACCTCTCGAGTGGTCGGCGGCGCGCCGGAGACCTCCGCGCGCCGCCCGATCCGATCGAAGACGCAGGTCGCGTGGAAAGACCGATCGATGTTCGCCGAATTTCTTCAGTTTCTTTTTTCCGGCCTTACGATCGGCGCCACCTATGCACTCGCCGCGCTTGGCTTCACCATCATCTATAACGCCAGCAACGTGATCAACTTCGCCCAAGGCGAATTCATCATGCTAGGCGGCATGCTCGCGGTGTATTTCACCGACGCCGGCCTGCCGATGCCCGTCGCCCTACCGCTCGCGGTTCTGATCCCCGCGATAGCCGGAGCGCTGATGGCACGGCTCACCATCGAGCCGATCAAAGGGGCCGAAACCGTCACCCTGATCATCGTCACCATCGGCGCCTCGCTCGTCATCCGCGGCCTCATTCAGGTCTGGCTGGGCAAGGCGTCCCACGGCCTGCCGGCCTTCTCCGGCGAGAAGCCAATCCGCTTGCTCGGCGCCACGCTGATGCCGCAAAGCCTGTGGGTCCTCGGCGTATCGGCGCTCCTGGTGCTAGCGCTCTGGTATTTCTTCAACCGCACGCTCACCGGCAAGGCGATGCTCGCCACCTCCTTCAATCGCGTGGCCGCCGAATTGGTGGGCATCAACACCGGCTGGGTACTGTTCATGAGCTTTTCGTTGTCCGCCGGCCTCGGCGCGTTAGGCGGAATTCTGGTCACGCCGATTACGCTGACGTCCTTCGATGCCGGCATCATGTTCGGCCTCAAGGGCTTCGTCGCCGCCGTGGTCGGTGGGCTCGGCAACGGTCTTGGCGCCGTGGTCGGCGGACTTCTCGTCGGCGTGATCGAAGCGTTCGGCGCCGGCTACCTGTCGTCGGCCTACAAGGACGCCATCCCCTTCGTGCTGATCCTGTTCATTCTCTTCTTCATGCCGCGCGGTCTGTTCGGCGTGAAGATCACCGATCGCGTATGATGATGACGCGACGCTACCTCGGACTGTATCTGGTCGCCGCCACGATCGCGGTGCTGCCGCTTCTGATCCCTAACGGCTTCTATCTGGATCTCGTCATCCGCATGGGGATCAATGCCGTGATCGTTCTCGGGCTGAACCTGCTGATCGGCTTCGCCGGCCAGATCAGCATGGGGCACGCCGGGTTCATCGGCATCGGCGCCTTCGCGACGGCGGTTCTGCCGACCCATTTCGGCTGGCCTCCCTTTGCCGCCCTGCTGGCGGGCGCCGCGGCCGCGGGCCTGCTCGCCGCCTTCGTCGCACGTCCGATATTCCGCCTCAAAGGACACTATCTGGCGATGGCCACGCTGGGCCTCGGCATCATCATCAATATCGTGCTCCGCAACGAGGCGAAGTACACCGGCGGCCCGGACGGCATGCCGGTGCCGCCCTTCACTCTGCTCGGCCTCACCGTCGACGGCGACCGCCAATGGTACTGGATCGTCTCGGCCATTCTGATGGTGAGCGTGTGGGCCTCGATCAACCTGATGAATTCGCCGTTCGGCCGGGCGCTGCGCGCGCTTCATGGCTCGGAGGTCGCCGCCCAGGTGGTCGGCGTCAACATCACTCGCTACAAGGTCACCATCTTCGTGATGTCGGCCGTCTTCGCGAGCCTGATGGGCAGCGTCACCGCACATTATGTCGGCTTCGTCTCGCCTGCCTTGGCCGATTTCGGCCATTCGATCGAACTGATCACCATGGTCGTGGTAGGCGGCATGGCGTCGGTCTTCGGCTCGCTCGTCGGCGCAGTGCTCCTGACCGCCTTGCCCCAGGCGCTCGCCACCTTCGAGGGCTGGGAAACCGTCGCGTTCGGCGTGATCCTGATCCTCTGCATGATCTTCATGCCGCGGGGGCTGGTCCCGACCCTGGCGGCGCGGCTTGGCGGGAGACGGCCATGACGCTGCTGTCCGTCGCTTCCGTGTCGAAGATCTTCGACGGCGTGAAGGCCGTCCAGAACATCTCTTTCGAGGTCGATCGCGGGATCATCTTTTCCGTGATCGGACCGAACGGCGCCGGCAAGACCACTTTGTTCAACCTTATCACCGGCGTTTACGTGCCGAGCGAGGGCGACGTCCGCATCGACGGCGTCTCGGTTGCCGGTAAGCCACCGCATGAGCTGGCCGCGCTTGGCGTCGCCCGCACCTTTCAGAACCTGCAGATCTGCATGAACATGGACGCGTGCGAGAACGTCATGGTCGGCGCGCATCTGCGGCTCGACCGCAACCTGCTCAAGGCGGCGTTTCGTTTCCCGGCCCTGGCCCGGCGCGATCGCGACATCAAGCAGGAGGCCGAGGAATTGATGCGTTTCGTCGGCCTCGAAGATTACGTCGGCGCACGCGCCGATGGCATGCCCTATGGCGCCCTGAAGCGGCTAGAGATCGCGCGCGCGCTGGCGCTCAAGCCGCGGCTCTTGTTCCTCGACGAGCCGGCTGCCGGCCTCAATCCGAAGGAAACCCTCGATGTCGACGGCCTGGTGCGAAAAATCGCGGATTCCGGCGTGACCGTCGTACTGGTCGAGCACAACATGAAAATGGTGATGAACCTCTCCGACCGAATTCTGGTGATGGATTACGGAAAGAAGCTGGTCGAGGGAACATGCGACGAAATCCGCCATCACCCTGATGTCATCGCCGCCTATCTCGGCGCACACGCGTGAGCTCGAGCATGGAAGCACTCCGGATCATCAGCGAGGAACACCGCAATATCTGGCGGCTGACGAACGCCCTCGAACTGGTTGCCGATAGCATCGAGAGCGAGCAGAAAGTCGACGTCGAGTTCTTCAATTCGGTATTCGACTATGTCGAGCAATTCGTCGATCATTCCCATCACCCGAAGGAAGACGATTTCCTTTTCCGCCTGCTGCGCGAGCGTAGCGCCGCGGCCTGCGTGGTCATCGATCGCCTTGCCCATGACCACCATGAGGCGCCCGGCGAACTTGCTCGTTTGCGCGCGCAACTGGCCGCGGCCACGACTCCCTCGGCCATCTCCTCATTCGCCGCCGCTCTCAAGGCGTATGCTGCCGGCCAAAAAGAGCATATCCGCGTCGAGGAGACCGAACTTCTGCCGCTGGCGCGCGCGGCGCTCGCGCCCGACGACTGGCAGGAGATCGATTCGGCATTCCTCGCCAATGACGATCCGCTTTTCGGCTCGCAAGCGCGTGCCGAATACCGCACGCTGTTTCACCGGCTAGTCAACCTCGCACCCGACTCGATCGGCCTCGGCGGACACAGTGCCGGCGAGCTTTCGGCCGTCGTCGGCGAGAGCGACGTGCTGCTCCGCGTCCGGGCGCTCGAAAGCGCGTACGGCCGCATCAAGGCGCTCAAGGGCATCGATCTGGAGGTGCGACGCGGAGAAATCGTTGCGCTGGTCGGAGCCAATGGCGCCGGCAAGACGACCTTTCTTCGCGCGCTGTCCGGCGTACAGCCGATAAGCGCCGGCCAGATCGTATTCGACGGCCAGAACATCGCGGCGCTGCGTTCCGATCAGCGCGTGCGTCGAGGCATCTGCCAGTGTCCGGAGGGCCGGCAGGTGTTCGGGCCGCTTTCTATCGAGGATAATCTGCAGCTGGGTGCCTTTACGAGGCCCGGCGACGAGGCGCAGGCGGATATCGCCCGAATCTACGCGATGTTTCCGATCCTCAAGGAGAAGCGCGACCTGCCGGCGGGGACGCTGTCCGGCGGCCAGCAGCAGATGCTCGCCATCGGCCGAGCCTTGATGGGCCGGCCCAAGCTGCTGTTGCTCGACGAGCCTTCGATGGGGCTAGCCCCTTTGCTGGTACAGGAAGTCTTCAATATCATCCAGACGCTGAAGACCCAGGGCATCACCATCCTTCTGGTGGAGCAAAATGCCTTTGCCGCCCTCGCCATCGCCGATCGCGGCTACGTCATGGAAACCGGCAGCATAACCTTGACGGGTACCGGCCAGCAATTGCTTGCCAATGACGACGTGCGCGCGGCCTATCTCGGCATGTGACGCCGGCCGGCCGTGCGCTCTCAGAAGATCGCGCCGCTGGCCCAGGCCCGCGAGCGTCGTATCCTCGATGCGCTGACTGCCGCCGAACGCGTAGCACTCGGCATTATCATGAAGAAGCCTGCTGGTGCGGGCGCGCGGTCTGCCATGCGCCCGCACGCAAATAACAAGCAAAAAGACCAACAAAAACAATGAAGTACGCTCGCGATTGACCACCTTCGTCACCGCTTGTTCACGGAGTTTCGGTGGTCAATCGGTGGTCAGTACGCACGCCTTCCTTCCCGCACGCATCGGATATTTTCTTGAACTAACTTATTCGAACAACTGATGCGATGTCCCGCGAGACCGTCCGCACCCGGTAAAGGCCGCAAGCTCGTCATGGCTTGGCAGGCTCGTTTGACCGCATACCGGCTCCAGAGCGAACCCGGAGCGGCTACGAACCCGCCTGATCCTTCGCGCGCCTGTTCTTGGGATCATAGGGGGCCCCGAGCGTGGCCCGCGCTTCCACACGCGTTCCAGCAACTTCAATCTCGTAGCGGCCGGTGTTGACGAAAGCCGCGTCGGTGACACCGCCGCCGTTTGCGATATAGCCCATGCCAAGCGACGTTCCGACGGTGTGACCGAACGTGCCCGATGTGACGCGGCCGACGAGGACGCTATCCCGCCAGATCGGTTCGTTGTGGTAGAGCAGTTTTTCGGGATCGTTCAGTGCGAACTGCACCAACCGGCGCTTCAATCCATGCTCCTTCTGACGCAATAGCGCATCGCGGCCGAGAAACCCGCCGCTCTTGGTCCATGACACGGCAAAGCCGAGGCCGGCTTCGAGCGGAGTGTCTTCATCGGTGATGTCGTGTCCCGAGTGGCGATAGCCCTTTTCCATCCGCAACGAATTCATGGCGTGATAACCGGCAAGCCGCATGCCGGCTGGGGCCCCCTCTTCTCGGACCGCGTCGAATACCCCCTGAACGAATTCAGTCGGAACGTAGAGTTTCCCAACCGAGTTCGCCGACATAGGTGATGCGGCTTTCCCGAACGCGGGCATAGGCGAGGTCGAATTCCTGCGAAGTCGCGAACGGAAACATGTCGTTCGACAAATCGGCGTCGGTCAGGCCTGAAAGTACCTCCCTCGACCGCGGGCCCATCAATCCCACGACGGAATAGGTGGAAGTGACGTCGACCGCAATGGCCCGCGCGTCGTCTGGTATATTGCGCTTGAGCCATGCAAGACCGCGCGTTTGCGTCGCAGCCGCTGTCACAACCAGAAAGCGGGTTTCGCTTTCCCGCGTTATCGTGAGGTCGGCTTCTATGCCACCGCGATGATTGAGCCACTGGGTGTAGACCATCCGGCCAACCGGCACGGAGACGTCGTTGGCGCAGATCTGGTTGAGCACGGTTTCCGCGTCGGCACCTTCCAGGATGAACTTGCCGAACGATGACTGATCGAACAGCCCCACGGACTCGCGGACGGCCTTGTGCTCACCGGCCGAATGGTCGAACCAGTTCTGCCATACGTATATTGGTAGTGGGGCTGATCTCCCTTCGGGGCAAACCAGTTGGGCCTTTCCCATCCGGCGAGTTCTCCGAAGCAGGCTCCGCTCGCAAGCAGGCGGTCGTGCAACACCGAGCGCCGAACCCCACGCGCGGTCTCGGGCTGCCGAAATGGCCAGTGCATCGCATAGAGCAGCCCGAGCGCTTCAACCGTCCGATCCTTCAGATAGCGGCGATTGCGCTGAAACGGCATCATGCGGCGAATATGGACATCCCACAAATCCATCGGCGGATGGCCGTCGACGACCCAATCAGCGAGAACCTTGCCGGCGCCGCCGGCGGACTGAATCCCGATTGAGTTGAATCCGGCCGCAACGAATAGGTTTCGCACCTCCGGCGTTTCGCCGAGAAGATGGCGATCGTCGGGCGTGAAGCTTATCGGTCGCACTGGGGTCGTTGCCGGCCACCGTCTTCAGCGAGACGGTCAGCGCGCCGCCGGAAACGCTAGGCACCAGCGTGCCGTTGATCATGGCAAAGCCGAGCGCACTCGCCGCCAACTTACGCGCGGCTAACATGCCTGAATCCTCACACCCGGAAAACTCGGCTAAGATGCGACTTTCCTCATTGGGGGCCTCTCATGTTTGACACCACCGCGCTTATGCGCGTGGTCTTCGACGAAGTATGCGAGGGCCTTTCGCAGTGTGAAATCAGGGCGCGTTCGCATACGCCCTCGAGGATCCTGGACGCCGCCACAAGAGGCGAGGTCTCCCGCGAGGACTCAGGTAGGTCGGCCGAAACGCCCACTCACATGCGCCCATCGTGCGGCGCTGACTGAACCCGGAGCGCGTCGTGAACATCGCGAGCCGGGAGATCGTCCCATCTCGGCGAGCCATTCTTGCGCTGGACTCAGGTCTTCGTCAGCTTGGGAATGCACCGCGTCAGGAGCCTCTCAAACAGCGGCAGCAAGCCGCTCGGCGTTGCGAGGATGACGACGATCACGACGATGCCGTAAATGAAGTAGTGCAGTCCCGGCACCACACCGCCAAGTTTACCGCGTAGTACTTCGCCCAGCGGCACCAATAGCAGCGCTCCAAGCGCTGGACCATAGGCGCGACCAAGACCACCGACCGTCGCAAAGAGCACGATCTCGATCGTGATCACAGGCGAAGCAAGTAGGTAAGGGTCCGCGAATGTCAGATACCGCACATAAGCGGTCCCCACGATCGACGTGAGCACGGCGGAGATTATCATCGCGATAGTCTTGTGGCGCAACACATTGACGCCGATCGCCTGCGCGGCCTTTTCATTGTCCCGGATGGTACGCAGATAATAGCCAAGCGGCGTGTTAAGGATCGCGACATTGACCAGCACGGTCAGCGCCGCAAGCCCGAGCATAACCCAGAATGCGCCACGCCCGCCGCCGAATTGAAACGCCAATACATCGCCGGTGTCGCGCGGCAGCAGCAGACCGGACGCCCCGCCAAGAAAATCCCACCCCTCGACGACGATGGCGGCCATTTCCGCGAAGGCGAGCGTGATGAGCACGAAGGACAGGTGACCGAGCTGAAAGCGAAAGTCGATCCAGGCGATGATCGCGCCAAGCATTCCGGCCGTCGCTGCAGCGATCACAAGCCCGGCCCACATATTAACGCCGAACTTCACCAGCAACGCAGCGGACAGCATCGCGCCGGTTCCGATGAACAGGCTATGGGCCAGCGAGATCTGCCCTCCCATGCCGCCGACGATATTCCAGGCCGATGCCAGCGCGACATAGACCAGCGCGATCGTCAGGATATGAACGTGATAGCTGCTCAGCATGAACGGCAGCACAGCGCTCAGCGCAAGGATGGTCCACAACCACGGTGAACGCAGCGTTCTGTAGAAATCTTCCCTGATCACGAGGCTCTCCAGGTGAGGCCCTGCGGCCTAAACAGCATGATCAAAACAAAGATCACATAGGGCACGAGCCGGCCCAGCGTGTCCGAGACGTAGATCGTACCAAACGCCTCGGAGATCCCGATCACGAGGCCGCCGAGCATGATGCCGACGAAGTTCGTCATACCGCCCAGCACCACCACCAACAGCGTGATCACAGTGTACTGCAGGCCCTGCGTGGGCTGGATCGGGGTGCCCGGTAGAAGCAGTGCGGCAGCGACCGCGAGAATGCCGATGCCAATCGCAAAGGTCAGGACCTGGACGCGGCCGACGTCAACGCCCATCAGTGCTGCGGCCCGCGCATTCTGATGCACGGCGCGTATCGAGCGACCGAAGTCGGTCGAACGCAGCATCACGAAGAGGCCAATCGCCATTGCGAAAGCCACGATGAACGCGATCAGATGCGGCAGTCTCAGCACAACGTCGCCAAGAATGATCAGCTTCGACTCGACGACCGACGGCGTGCGCGCCGGCTGCCCGCCGAAGACCATCAGAATGCCGTTCTGCAGCACCAGACTCAATCCCAGGGTCAACTGGACCACCATGAGAAACTGGTAGCCCACCATTGGCTTGAGAAGGAATCGGTAGACCAGTGCGCCGATCGCCGTCATGACGGGGACGGTGATGAGGGCGGACACATAGGGATCGAGGGCAAAGGCCGAAAACAACGCCAGGCACATGAACATGGCCAGCGAGATGAAGTCGCCATGCGCGAAGTTGACGATGCCGCTCACGCCATAGACGAGTCCCATGCCGAGCGCGAGCAGCCCGTAGGTGCTCCCGATCAGAATGCCTTGCGCCAATGCCTGCCACAGTTCGCTCAATTCACTCTCCGTTCATAGCCCGAGATAGGCCTGTCGCGTGCGCGGATCGTCCCTGACGACCTCGGCGGTGCCTTCAACTGCAATATGGCCGCGCTCGAGCACATAGCAGCGCTGCGCATGGCGCAGCGTCAAATTGAGATTCTGCTCGACAAGCAGCATGGTCAGACCGTTCTTGTGCAGTTGGTCGATGATCTCGAAAATATGCTGCACGAACAGCGGGGACAGACCGAGCGAGGGTTCGTCCAGCATCAGGATGCGGGCCTCGGCCATCAGCCCGCGGCCGATCGCCAGCATCTGCTGCTCGCCGCCCGAAAGCGTGCCGGCCGGCTGCTGCAATCTCTCCTTCAGCCGCGGAAACAGCGCAAGCACCTTCTCCATCTGCCGCGGACGGTGTGGTCGCGCCCGGTCGCAAAATCCGCCAAGGAGCAAATTCTCACGCACGCTCATCTCGGGAAACACCAGCCTGCCCTCGGGCACCTGAATGATGCCGAGTTCGACCCGTTGCCGGGCCGTCGTGCCCGAGATGTCCTGGCCCTCCAACAGGATGCGGCCGGACATCGGCTTCACGATACCCGACAGGCTGTTGATGAGCGTGGTCTTGCCGGCGTTGTTGGCGCCGAGCAAGCCCACGATCTCGCCGGGAGCGAGCTTGACGGAAACCTCGCGCAGGATCGGAATGTCGCCATAGCCCGCGACGAGGCCATCGACCTCAAGCATCGAGATGCTCTCCGAAGTAGGCGTCAATGACCCGGCGATCATTGATGATCTCGTCCGGCGAGGCCTCGGCGATCTTCTCGCCGAAATTGATCACGACCATCCTCGTCGCAAGCCGCATGATCACCGGCATGACATGCTCCACCATGACGAACGTGACACCCTGTCGGTTCAACTCGCGGATGATGGCGATCGGTGCCTCCGTCTCGGCCATGGTGAGCCCGGCCATGACCTCGTCCAGCAGAATGCATTGCGGATCGGTCGCCACGCATTTGGCGAGCTCCAGCAGCTTCTTGTCCTGGAGCGACAGGGTCGCCGGTGTGTCGTCGAGCTTGCTCCCCAGCCCCACGCGCGTCAGGACCTGCGCCGCATAATCGACCGCCTGCCGGATCGGCCTGCGGGTCAGCGCCGCCGTCGTGACGACATCGAGCGCGGTCATGTCGGCAAAAGTCTGGACGATCTGAAAACTGCGGATCAGGCCCCGGCGCGTCAGCCGGTCTGGCGACACGCCGACGATGCGCCTGCCATCGAAGCGGACGTCGCCGCTCGAGGGCGGGGTGAAGCCGGAGATGACGCCGAACAGCGTCGTCTTGCCGGCACCGTTCGGACCGATGATGCCGAGGATCTCGCCCCTCTCCACGGAAAAGCTTACCCCGTTCAGCGCCTGAAGGCCGCCGAACCGCTTACTGACCTTATCGACCTCGAGCAGCGCCACGGTCGCCTCAGGAACGCGGTCGCGGCGCGGCTTGCGCGAATTCCTTCGGGAACACCACTTCCTGCCCTTGATCCGGCAGCCACTGCACCATCATGGCCGTCCCGTCCTTGAGCAGGCGGTCCTCGGCGAACTGCAGCCCCTTCGGCTTGGCGATGTACAAATTTGGGTCGCCAAACGGAATATTGAACTTCCTGAAGGCATCCAGCAACGCGTCGCTTTCGAGCGAGGACGTCGTTTCCAGTACCTGCTGCAGCACGCGCGCGCCCTGCGCGTATTGAATGGCGCCCTGGCCGATCCGGTCCAGTTTGGCGACGTCGCGCAATTCCGCAACGACCTTCTGCATCGAATCGATCTTGGCGCCGGCACTGAAGCCGGTCATGGCGAAGAGATTCCTCGTCAGCACGGCCTTGCCGATCTCTGGACCGAGATCCTTCCAAAGCGAGAGGTCCGAATATCCGCCAGTACCGCCACAAAAGAAGCTGCCGTGATAGTTGAGGTTGTAGCGCGCCTGGTGCAGCAGGATGCCGTCCCTTGGGGTCACCAGGCCCGTCACGACGTCGGGCTTCAGCGACCTGATGCGGATCATGGCAGCGGTCTGATCCTGGGCGCGGGTATCGAGCGGCGCTTCGCCGATGATCTCGATGCCGCTGGCCTTCAGCTTCGGCGCGAGAAAGCTGTTGACCTGCTGCCCGGCCTCGTAGTTCGAATAGCTCATCACTGCGGTTTTGATCGCGAACTTGCTGTTGTCGCGCAGCGAGATGATGAAATCATGCAACGTTTGCGCGTAGCCGCGGTCATAGGGATAGCCGAGCGAGAACATGTATTTCGAATGCGCTCCGCCGGCCCATATCGAGAGCGTCGGGACCTTCAATTCGTCCAGCACCGGCGTCAACGCCAGCATCTGCGCGCTGAGAATGGTACCGGTCAGCAGATGCACCTTCTCTTCAGTGATCAGCCGACGCGCCTCGGTGGCGGTACGCGCGGGCTGACTGGTGTCGTCCGCCTGGATCAGCTCGATTTTCGCTCCGCCTTTGCTCTTGATACCGCCCGCGTCGTTGATCTTCTTGATCATGTATTGCAGCGCGGGTTGCCCTTCCTGGGCATAGGCCGACAGGCCCCCGCTCATCGAATTGATGACGCCAATCTTGATCGGCCCGTCGGCGGCGGCGGCTCGGCGGATCCATGGTGCAGCGACCGTTCCGAGCATGAGGCTGGTCGTGCCGATACCAAATGAGCGTCGGGTGATGGACAAAGGCGTTCCTCGATGTTTGTTGGTCGTTACTTGCAGGCGCGGTCTTATATGCGAACTCTAGATCGGGTCCCAGCTGAAAATGTCCGCCGAGCGGTCGAGCTTGTAGAACGAGCCCTTCAGCGCCGGCATCGCGTGCTCGGCGATCGTCTCGGTCGTCCAGCCCTCGCTCCGTTGCACCGAGCGGATCGGGCGCGACTGTCCCATCAGGAAGATCTCGTTCATCCGCACCGCAAAGATCTGCCCGGTAACGTCCTTTGCCGCATCCGTCAGCAGGAAGGCCGAGAGCGGCGCGATCTTCTCCGGACCCATCCGCTTCATGCGTTCGACGCGGGCCTTTTCTGCGTCGGTCTCGGTCGGGATCGTGCCGATGAGGCGGCTCCAGGCGAAGGGCGAGACGCAGTTGGAGCGGACGTTGAAGCGGTTCATGTCGAGTGCGATCGACTTCGACAGGCCGACGATGCCGAGCTTCGCGGCGGCGTAGTTGGCCTGTCCGAAATTACCGATCAGGCCGGAGGTCGAGGTGAAGTGCACGAAGGAGCCCGACTCCTGCTCGCGAAACAGCCGTGCAGCGGCGTGGCTGACGTAGAACGAGCCCATCAGGTGGACCTTGATGACAGCTTCGAAGGCCTCCACGCTCATGCGATGGAAAATTGCGTCACGCAGAATACCGGCATTGTTGACGACGCCGTCGAGCTTACCGTAGGTGTCGACCGCCTGCTTGACGATCTTGCTCGCGGGAATGGCTTCGGCAACGGTCTCGAAGTTCGCCACTGCCGTGCCGCCGGCCTTGCGGATCTCTTCCACGACCTCTTCCGCCGGCGCGGCATTGGTCCCGGCACCATCCGGCGCTCCGCCGGGGTCGTTGACCACGACCTTGGCGCCTTGTGCCGCGCAGAGCAGCGCGATCTCGCGCCCGATGCCGCGGCCCGCGCCGGTGACGATGACGACCTTGTCTTGAAGCAGTTTTGTCATGTGGCTGTCTCCTCCGTGTCCATCATTCCGGGATCTTGCGAAGGATCCGGAACGACGAGGCACTATCTCTCGTTCGTAAACACGATCGTGCCACTAGCGGCGAACATGCCGCCGACGCCGTGGCACACCGAAATCTTCGCGTTCGGCACCTGTGCCGGCGCGATGCCGCGCATCTGGCGGACGCTCTCCTGGAGCGCGTACATGCCGTACATGCCCGAATGCATGTAGCTCAATCCGCCACCATTGGTGTTGAGCGGCAGCTTGGCCCCGGGACGCGTGTTGCCGTCCGCGATGAATTGGCCTGTCTCCTCATAGGGCATGAAGCCGAGATCGCCGAGGCCGAACAGGGGCAGATGCGCGAACGCATCGTAGATCATGAGATGATCGACGTCCTTGTGGGCAATGCCGGCCTCCTTGAACGCCAGCGGCCCTGCGGTCTTGAACGCGCGCGAGGAATTGAAGGTCTCCATCTGGCTGACCATCGGCGTCTCCACGCTCTCGCCGGTGCCCATGATATAGACGGGCTTGCGCGGAAAGTCCCTGGCGCGGTCCGCGGAGGTCAGGATCAGCGCGCCGCCGCCGTCCGTGACGAGGCAGCACTGAAGCAGGCGGAACGGATAGGCGATCATGCGCGAGTTGAGCACGTCGGCGACCGTGATCGGGTCCTTCATCATCGCGCGCGGATTCTTCGCCGCCCATTCCCGCTGCACCACCGCAACCGACGCCAGTTGCTCGTGGGTGATGCCCCAGGTCTTCATGAAGCGCAGCACGGGAATCGGAAACATGCTGGGCGGGCCATAGACGCCATAGGGCGCCTCGAACTGGCCGTTGAGGCTGTCCGGTGGCGTCGAGCGCGGCAATTTGCCGATCATCGACTTGCCGCTCTCGGCATGGGTGATCAGCACGGTCTTGCACAGGCCTGCCTCGATCGCCGCTGCGGCATGGCGGACGTGGAGCATGAACGAGCAGCCGCCGACCGAGGTGCCGTCCACCCAGGTCGGCTTGATGCCGAGATAGTGGCAGACCTGCTGCGGCGTCTCGACCGCGGTGGCAAAGCCGTCGATGTCGGACAGCTTCAGCCCGGCATCCGCGATGGCATTGAGCGCCGCATCGGCGTGAAGCTGCAGCTGAGAAGCGTTGGGGATGACGCCGAGCTCGGTGGTCTCGGCCGCGCCGACGACGGCAATCTGGTTCTTGCGCATGGCTTATCCCTTCGCCGGACGGAAGACGGGGAGGGTGATCTTGTCGTCGAGCTCCTGGAACGCGACCTCGAGCTTCATATCGAGCTCGAGCGCCTCCGGCGTCTGCGGGCAGTCGATGATGTTGCTCATCATCCGCGGGCCCTCGTCGAGCTCGACCACGGCGATGGCGTAAGGCGGCGTGAAGCCCGGCGCGGCGGGGCGATGGTTGATCACGTAGCTGTAGAGAAAGCCCTTGCCGCTGGCCTTGAAGACCGAGACCTTGCGCGAGGCGCAGGAGGGGCAGAACGGGCGCGGCGGGAAGTAGACATGCGCGCAGGCGTCGCAGCGCTGCAGGCGCAATTCGCCCGCTTTCGTGCCGTCCCAGAAATGCTGGGTCTCCGGCGTCGGCTTTGGACGCGCGCGCATCGGCGCTGACATTCGTATCCTCCTCGCTCCCGGAATCGCTTTCCGGATTTCCAGTTCACACCGGACTTGCCATGCAGAACCGCAAATGTCAATTTTGCGAAAATCAATTTCGCAAATGACAAGCGGAGCCGAGATGGCCATTCCTCAAGCGATCTACACACCCGACCACCAGCTTTTCCGCGACACGGTAAAAAAGTTCATCGAGCGGGAGATCGCGCCGTTTCACGCCCAGTGGGAAAAGGACGGTGTTGTCGACCGCAATCTGTGGCGGCGCGCCGGCGAGGCCGGCCTGCTCTGCACGTCAATTCCCGCGCAATATGGCGGCGGCGACGGCGATTTCCTGCATAGCGCCATCGTGACCGAAGAACTGTCGCGCGCCGTCTTCAACGGACCGGGCTTCCGCGTGCATTCCGACATCGCGGCCTTCTACATCCTCAACCACGGCAGCGAGGCGCAGAAAGAGAAATGGCTGCCTCGGATGGCGTCCGGAGGAACGGTCGCGGCATTGGCGATGACCGAACCGGGCGCCGGAAGCGATCTGCAGGCGATCCGCACCACGGCCGTCCGTGATGGCGACGTCTTCGTGGTAAACGGCTCGAAGACGTTCATCACGAACGGACAGCTTGCCGATCTCGTCATCCTCGCCTGCAAGACCGATCCGCGCACCGGATCCAAGGGCATCAGCCTGCTCCTGGTCGAGAGCAGCAGCGCCGGCTTTGCGCGAGGCCGAAACCTCGAGAAGCTCGGCATGAAGGCTCAGGACACCTCCGAACTGTTCTTCGACAATGTCCGCGTTCCCGTGGAGAACCTGCTCGGCGAGGAGGGGCGCGGCTTCCGTTACCTCATGCACGAACTTCCGCAGGAGAGGCTGCTCGTCGCAATCACGGCCATTGCCGGCGCTGAAGCCGCCATCGAATGGACCATCGACTACACCCATCGGCGCCAGGCTTTCGGCAAGCCACTGGCGGATTTCCAGCACAACCGGTTCAAGCTGGCCGAAATGAAGACGGAAGTTCAGATCGGTCGCGTGTTCCTCGACCGGTGCATGGAACTGCATCTTCAGGGCCAGTTGAACGTCGAGGCGGCCGCGATGTGCAAATACTGGTCGACGGAGCTCGAGTGCCGCGTGGTGGACCAGTGCGTGCAAATGCACGGCGGCTACGGCTACATGCTGGAATACCCCATCACCCGCGCCTACGCCGACGCCAGGGTCCGCCGCATCTACGGCGGCTCCAACGAGATCATGCGCGAGCTTGTTGCAAGGTCGCTGCAGCCAGCCTCGTGACACTGTCCGGCAGCAACGGGAATTCCAGGGAGAGCACAGGATGGGCACGTCAAACGGGCTGATCAGCGGAACGCGCTCGCGTCAGTTCGACGCGGTTGGGCAAAGGGTTCGACAAATCGCCGGCGGACTGCATCGCCTCGGCGTCCGGCAGGGTGACTGCGTCAGCATCCTGATGCGCAACGACATCGCCTTTCTGGAGATCACCTATGCCGTGATGCTGATCGGAGGCTACGCCGTTCCGATCAACTGGCATTTCAAGCCCGACGAAGTCGCCTACGTGGTCGGGGATACCGGGACGCGGGTCCTTGTCGGACACGCCGACCTGCTGCACGCGCTCGGCACAGTCATTCCCCGCGAAGTCCCTCGGCTCTGTGTCGAAGTGCCGCAGGAAATCGCGACCGCTTTCGGCGTGCAGACCATCACTCCGCCCGACGGCGAGGACTTCGAAGCCTGGCTTTCGGTCCAGGAGCCCTATGACGGTCCGACCATGCCTGCACCGGCGAGCATGATCTATACTTCGGGCACGACCGGACACCCCAAGGGCGTTCGGCGCGATCCTCCCGCGCCGGAGCAGATCGCCAGGAACGAGCGGGTGCGCGAGACCGTCTACGGCCTGCGTCAGGGCGTTCGCGCCTTGCTGCCCGGGCCGCTCTACCACTCGGCCCCGAACGCGTTCGCGCTCCGCGCCGGTCGTCTGGGCGGCGCGCTGGTCCTGATGCCGCGCTTCGACGCCGAGTCACTTCTCGAACTGATCGAACGGGAGCGGATCGACTGCGCGCTGATGGTGCCGACGATGTTCGTGCGGCTGCTGCGCCTCCCCGAAGCGGTCCGCACCAGATACGATCTGTCCTCGCTGCGCCACGTCGTTCACGCCGCGGCGCCCTGCCCGCCCGACGTGAAGCGGCAGATGCTGGATTGGTGGGGACCGGTGATCCACGAATATTACGGCAGCACCGAATCCGGCGCGATAACCTTCGCCACCCCCGAGGATGCGCGCCGCAAGCCGGGCACGGTCGGGCGCGTCCTCGACGGATGCGAGTTGCGCTTCTTCGACGGCAAGGGCGCCTGGCTACCGGGCGGCGAGGTCGGCGAGATCTACAGCAGGACCAGCTACAACCCCGACTTCACCTACCAGAACCAGCCGGAGAAGCGCCGCGAGATCGAGCGCGACGGCCTGATCACGAGCGGCGACGTCGGCTATATCGACGACGACGGCTATGTGTTCATCTCCGATCGCAAGCGCGACATGGTGATTTCGGGCGGCGTCAACATCTACCCTGCTGAAGTCGAAGCCGCGCTGCAGTCGCTGCCCGGAGTTCACGACTGCGCGGTGTTCGGCATCCCGGACGAAGAGTTCGGCGAGGCGCTGATGGCCGTGATTGAACCCGTGGCCGGCGCGAATCCCGATCTGAACGAAATTCGCGCGGGTCTGAAGTCGTTGCTCTCAAACTACAAGGTACCCAAATATTTCGAATTCAGGTCCTCGTTGCCGCGCGAGGACTCCGGCAAGATATTCAAGAGACGTTTGCGCGATCCCTATTGGCAGAATTCAGGCCGGAGTATCTGACGCGCTCACATGGCCGCGACGCTGGCGAGCCCGTTGTTGATGACGACGACGTTGCGCTCAGCGACCTTGGCCCGGAAGGAGACTGCGCCGGCACCGTCGGTCCAGGCTTCGGTGACGATCGTCTCGCCCGGATAGACTGGCGAGCTGAAGCGGACCTGCATCTTGGTCAGCCGCGACGGCTCGCCGCCGCACACCATCTCGACCAACGCGCGGCACACAACGCCGAAAGTGCAAAGGCCATGCAGGATCGGCCGTTCAAAGCCGCCCTTTCTCGCCACGGCCGGATCGGCATGGAGAGGATTGTAATCCCCGGAGAGACGATAGATCAGCGCGGCCTGCGGCAGCGTCTTGATGCTGGAGACGATATCTGCCGCCCGTTCCGGCAGGGAATGCGGCGCCGGCAGCGGCCCCGCCGGACCGCCGAAACCGCCATCGCCACGCAGCATCGTGGTCGAGGTCAACCGGCAGAGCAATTCGCCGGATTCGCGGTCGACCACGTCGCGCTCCGACAGAAGGACCGCGCCCTTGTCCGCGCCCTTGTCGATCAGGCCGGTGACGCGCGAACGTCCCACCACGGAGCCCTTCGCAGGCAACGGCTTGAAGATTTCAAAGCCCTGTTCGCCGTGCAAGACCTTGCGCCAGTCGGCTCCGGTCCGGGGATCGCCGATCCAGAAGCCGGGATATCCGAGGACCACGGCCATCGAGGGCAGAACCTTGAGACCGTCCTCATAGACATATTGCAACTGGCGTGCGTCGAGCGGATCCGAGCCGAGGCCGACGCCGAGCGCGTACAACATCGTATCGCGCTCGGTGTAGGTCTGCTCGATGGTCGGGATGGGCCAGTTGCGCAGCGCTTGGAGGTCGATCGCCATTGTCGGTGTTTTCCTGTTGAGCTGACGGGAAACTTGCCATCGGCAGGTCGCGAAGACAATATGCGAAATCGATTTTCGCATTTGCTGGTTGACGAATTCGACGGATTGCAGAACAAACGAGGTGGACAAGCGCACGCAGGACCTTCGTGCCGCTGGAGCAGAGAATGACGAACAGGAAGCGAAATCCCCGGACTGGAAGCCCCAGCCCGGCCGGATCGAAGAAGGCTGCAGGCATGGCGCAGGCCGGAGCCGGCGAAGCCGAAACCAGGCCGCGAGCCGACAAGCAGCAGCTGCAGCGCGCGGCAAGACGCCCACGCTCGACCGAGACCGAGGCCGACGATGCCGGCGGCCGCCTGTTCGTATCCGCGCTCGCGCGAGGCCTCGACGTGCTGAGCGCGTTTCGTGCCCGCGACCGCGCGCTCGGCAACCAGGAGCTTGCGGAGCGGACCGGCCTGCCGAAGCCGACCATCTCGCGGATCACGCATACGCTGACCCAGCTCGGCTATCTCTCCTATGATGCGCGGTCGACGACCTATCAGCTCGGTAGCCGCGCCATTTCGCTGAGCTACGCCGCGCTTGCCAATCTGGACGTCCGCAACATCGCGCGGCCGATCATGACCGAACTGGCGGAGACCAACAATCTGCACGTCGCGCTCGGCACACGCGACCAGCTCATGATCCTGAACATCGAAACTTGCGAAGGCCACGGCCTGGTGGGTCTGCGGCTACCGTCGGGCTCCCGCGTACCGATGGCGATCACCGCCATCGGCAAGGCCTACCTCGCGGCCATCAGTGAAGACGAACGGAACAAGATTCTCTCCGAGATCAGCAAGCAGCATGGAAGCGAATGGCGTACGATCGTGAAGTCGGTCGAACGCTCCATCGGGGAGATCGAGAAGCGCGGATTTTGCACGTCGGCAGGAGAGTGGCGCAAGGACATCAATGCGGTCGGCGCAGCCATCATTCCGCCGGGTGGCGGAACCGTGTACGCGTTGAGCTTCGGCGGACCGGCCTACCTGGTCTCGCAGGAACAGCTCGAGCACGAATATGGTCCTGCCATTGCCGCCGCGGCGAAGAAAATCAGCGCCTCGCTCGGCGCTTGAGGCGCCGGCGCGGACACACCGCTTAGTTCACGCGGCGGGCATGCCCGTCCCAATGCGGCTTGCGCAGCGCCTCCTTGTTGACCTTGTTGGCGCTGGACAGCGGCAGCGGATCATCGCGAAACTCGATGCTGCGCGGGCATTTGTAGTCCGCGATGACCGCCCGGCAATGCGCGATGATATCGGCCACCGACAGCGATGATCCCGGACGCCGTACGACGACGGCGTGGACCGCCTCGCCCCATTTCGGATGCGGTATGGCGATCACGGCGCACTGCAGCACCTCGGGGTGCGAGCCGACCGCGTTCTCGACCTCGATCGAATAGACATTCTCGCCGCCGGTGATGATCATGTCCTTGATGCGATCGGAGACATACAGATAGCCGTCATCGTCGAAATAGCCGGAATCGCCGGTATGCATCCATCCGCCCTGCAGCGCTTTCGCGGTGAGTTCAGGCTGCCGCCAGTAGCCCATCATGACCATCGGTCCCCGCACCTGGATCTCGCCGACCTCGCCTCGCTTCACCTCGCGATCGTCCGCATCCGCGATCCGCACTTCAGCCGAAACGATCGGTCGGCCGGCCGAGCGCAGACGATGCCTTGGAGCCGACGGCAGATGATCATCCGGCCCGAGGATCGTCGCAACCGGCGACAGCTCCGTCATCCCGTATGACTGCGCGAAGCGGATTCCCGGGAAGCGGTGAAGACACTCGCCGAGAACCGCCTCGGGCATCGGCGAGGCGCCATAGGTGATCAGCTTCAGGCTGGAGAGATCGTACCTATCGAGGTCGGGTAGTTGCAGGATCATGCCGAGCATCGTCGGCACGAATGTCGCGACCGTCACCTTGTGCCTGGCGATCGCCTCCAGCACATCCGACGGCGTGAAACGGGGAATGACGACGTGCTGCCCGCCCATGAGAGACGTCGTGTAGACGCGCGCGCCGGCACCCAGATGAAACAATGGTCCCGCATGCAGGGCGACCGTCAACTCGCCGAAGCCGAAGCTCATCGAGGTCACGATGGCGTTGACCCACAAATTGCGGTGGCTCAGCATGACGCCCTTGGCCTTGCCCGTGGTCCCGCCGGTATAGAAGATGCACGCGAGGTCATCGCCGCTTCGGAGCGCGTCCTCGCAGGCTGCGGCCTCCGCGACCAACGCTTCGTAGTCGTGCGTTCTCGGCAAGCCCTGCCCTCCGGATGCCGCGACGAGCGCGGTCAGGCTGGAGCAGGCCTCCATGACCTGCACCGCGTTCTCCAGGAAGATTCCATCACAGATCAGCACTGTCGGCTCCGCGTCACGCACCTGTTCGATTATCTCGGCGAGCGAAAAGCGCGAATTCACCGGCACCGCGACGCCGCCGGCCCACAGCGCAGCAAAGTAGCACTCGACGTAGTGATTGCCATTGACGGCCAGGACCGCGATGCGGTCCCCCGGTCCGACGCCAAGCTTGCGGAGCGAGGACGCCAACCGCGAGACCCGGTCCAACAGCTCTCCATGGGTCAGGCGAAGCTCGCCCGCGACAAGCGCGGTCGTGGTGCTCCTGAAGGATGCCGCTCTGCGGAGTCCTGCCGTCAAGTTCATGTGGTCCTCTGCGCTTCCGTCCCTTGAGCGCTCTCTTAGCACTGCGAAAATGAATTTCGCAAATCCCGAGAGTGCTGTATATAGCAGAATGACAGCGATATGGGTGGAAACCAGATGACATCAGACATGACGAGGGACGGCGAAGCTGTCCTGTTCGAACGCCAGGAGGACGTCGTCGTTGTGCGGCTCAACAGTCCCGCCACACGGAATGCACTCGAACTCCGCGTCAAACAGAGGCTCGTAACCGGGATTCCCGAATTGCTCGGCGATCGGACGATCCGCTGCCTCGTCATCACTGGGACTGGCGACGCATTCTGCGCGGGCGGCGACATCAACAACATGGGGGAGCGCGATGCGCCCAGCGTCAGAAAGCGGATGCAAGCCACACATGCATGGGCCAAGAGGCTCCTCACCGCGGAGAAGCCGGTCGTGGCGGCGGTCAACGGCGCAGCTGCCGGGGCCGGCTTTTCACTCGCCCTGCTCTGCGACCTCGTTCTCGTTTCCGACAGGGGATATTTCCGCGCGGCCTTTCCGGGCCTCGGTGCGGCGCCTGATCTCGGCCTCGCACTGACGCTGCCGCGGGCCATCGGCTCGTCGCGCGCTAAGGACATCCTGCTGACCAATCGCCGCGTCGAGGCTGCTGAAGCTGTGTCGATCGGCATCGCCAAGCGGGTGGTTCCATCCGCCACCTTGCTCGAGGAGGCTGTGGCGCTTGCCAAGGAACTGGCCGCCGGGCCGGCGACGTCGCTTGGGCTGACCAAGACGCTGCTGAACAACGCCTACGGAACGATCGAGGATTTCTTCGCGGCAGAAGCCTTCGCGCAGGGCGTGGCCTTCGGCAGCCGCGAATTTGCCGAGGGCGTCGATGCATTTCTGCACAAGCGGAAGCCGGATTTCCGGAAGGTCACGCGCAGCCGTTAAGGTCGCGCGCGAGAACCACAATCCGATGGAACCGCATGGGACGATCGCCAGGAGGAACGACGACTTTCTGAAGATTTAGAGCAAGCCCCAGTTCGTCGTCAGTGAGCAGGCCGAGATCGCGACGATCTTCGGTTTGTCACCCGAAAAGGTTACGGTGACCGCCGGCGGGGCCTTCGGGACCTCGCTCAGCTGGCTCCATGTGACGGTCGCGGCCATGGCTGTTATTCGGCGTACGGTTTTCCGACCTCGAGCGAGCCAATGTAGCGCGACATTCCCTGCGTAATCGCTGGGTTGATGGTGTATTTTGCGACGTAGCGCCGAGCCCTGAAATTGTCATTCTGTCCGGCCACCTCCGACATCCGGCCGAACTGCTTCTTCATCTTGTCGGCGGTCTACCAGGTACGCGTGATCACCTCGCCGACGCGTCCCATTGCCTGACTATCCGACGACACGATCGAGAACGCGCCGAGATCGTGCAGGATATCCTCGGCGGCAATCGTCTCCTTCCTTATGCGGCTTTCCGCAAAGGCAACGTCTTCCGGGATACGGCGGTCGAGATGATGGGTCACCATCAGCATATCCAGTGCTTCTTAGCGTGTTCGCCGTGTAGGGGCGCGTCAGATTGGTCGAGGCGGGGATGATATTGTTCTCACCGCAGATCTTGATGATGTCCGGCGCATGGCCGCCGCCCGCCCCTTCGGTGTGGGCGGCGTGAATCGTCCTGCCCTTGAACGCAGCGATCGTGCTCTCGACAAACCCACCCTCATTGAGGGAGTCGGTGTGGATCATGACCTGCACATCCATGTCGTCCGCAACGGAGAGACAGCAATCGATGGCTGCCGGCGTTGCACCCCAGTCCTCGTGCAGCTTCAGGCCGCATGCCCCGGCTTCGACCTGCTCGACCAGGCCCTCGGATACGCTGGCATTGCCTTTGCCGAAAATGCCGAAATTCATGGGGAAGGGGTCCAGCGCCTCAAGCATGCGATGGATGTGCCACGGCCCCGGGGTACAGGTCGTTGCCGTTGTTCCCGCGGCGGGTCCGGTGCCTCCGCCCATCATGGTCGTCACGCCCGAGAAAAGCGCTTCCTCGATCTGCTGAGGGAATATGAAATGAATGTGAGTATCCCTCTGGCGGTGATGATCTTGCCCCCGCCCACGATGATTTCCGTCCCCGGTCCAATAACGATCGACACCCCCCGGCTGTGTGTCGGGGTTACCCGCCTTGCCGATGCCGGCGATGAGTCCGTCCTTGATCGCAATGTCGGCCTTGATGATTCCCCAATGATCCAGGATCAGCGCATTGGTAATGGCCGTATCGACTGCTCCCCGCGCGCGCTGCTGCGACTGTCCCATCCCGTCCCGAATGACCTTGCCGCCGCCGAACTTCACCTCCTCGCCAGAGATCGTGAAGTCCCTCTCGGGCTCAATGAACAGGTCGGTGTCCGCCAGACGCACCTTGTCGCCGACAGTCGGGCCGAACATCTGCGCATAGGCTCTGCGGCTCATCGTGACTGACATCGTTTTTCTCCCTCACTCATTGAGGCGAGAGGCGCCGGTACTCGATTCAAGAGGGCCCATCACGCCGCCGCTGAAGCCGTAGATGCGCCGCGCTCCGGCAAACGGAATCAATGAAACCTCGCGCGACTGCCCCGGCTCAACCCTCACGGCAGTCCCGGCCGGGATATCGAGGCGGCAGCCACGGGCAACGGCCCGACGCTTCCCGCCGTTATTGACTCAGCGGCAGCGGCCCGAAAGCGCCTATCAGGAACGCCGGGGATCCCGTTCGCCCTTAGCGATAGGCACGCTGCAGCCGCGTACTACCGATGATGTCTCACCGCACCATAATCTCGAGAGCGCTGGCTCACTTCTGCCAGCCTGAGCCGGCCGCCCGTCAAGCTGGCGCCCTAGGTTTACGTCCGAACATTCCGAGATCTCCGACCTGTGTTCGATGATTCCGTTCTATTCAGCCCGACATTCATTCCAACCAGGGATGTCATGCTCTTGGGGCCCCGGCGGATATATGAACCGGTACACTCAACGTGCAAGGGCGAGCAACACTAGTCGCCATTTCGTCGCTCCACGGCGATGAAATGGAATAGAAACGATAACGACGCGGAATTTTTAACTATTGGCGTTTCGGCTTAACTATCAATGCGCTTAAACGAACTGGCGACGGTTGTGCGGAGTGTCCGCTGCCATAGGGCGGCCCACCGTCCTCTTGGACGGAGGCAGTCTCGGCCGCGCAAGGGCCGGCCAATCGCGCAGGAGTCATCGATGTCATTTCGCTTCATCACAAAGTCTTTCCACGCCTATTTGATAGATTATCCCGTCGCGGGCGTCTTAATCATGGCACCGTTCGTGCTGACTCTCGGCGAGAGTAGACCCTTCGCAATGTGGCTTTCGGTTTTTGTCGGTATCGCAGCGCTACTCTTGGCTGCCATGACCGACCATCCCACGGGATTGGTCCGCATCATTCCTTACTGGCTACACCTTTGGGTCGATCGGGCGGTTGGCATTGTATTTGCTGTCGTGCCGTTTGCCTTTACGTTTGCTCAATTCGATGCCCAGTACTACTGGCTGCTCGCCGCAGCTATCCTGTTCACGACATCCGTCCTCAACGCACCTGAAGATTCGTCGGCAACTTCGGGATGGTATATGCGTCACAGCAATTGAGATATCCGTCCAAGAGGTGCGGTAGCGTTATCCGTTCGCGACGATCAGTCCATCGAATGCTGGCTTCACGGAGTGCACTGCTGAGGTTGGGAAATACGAGGACGCTGTCTGATCAAGCAAACTGGATCGATTTCGGTCTTGGCTTCCGGCCATACTCACTGCCCCAACGCAGCCCTAAGTTGGCTTAGATGATCCGAAAATGGATCTCCGCAGCTGCCTCTGGTCAAATTACTCACTATCGCATAAACGGCGCAGCCGAGATAACGATCCTCGATCGACCCTATAGCCAGAGGCTTTTTCATCGCCAGCATTGGAGGGGCATTCTCGGCTGGTGGGTATAGTAGCGAGCTACCATGAAGACTCAAAGACCGTCACATGCATGGTATTGGTCGGCGCCGATCTTAAGGCGCCCGCGATCGGATCATCGCTTTCGGCGACATTCAATGTTTGACAATCAGATCGGATCTTTTGCTACCCGGGTTCTATTACGGCCGGTGAGGACTGCGGTGGACAACGATTGCTGGCTACGGCGCCAACACTCGGCAGCACGCGGATTGCTGAGCTGCTGCTTGAGTGATGGAAGCGGCCCGGGCCAAATGAGGATATATGCCGAATGAACAGATTTTGGAGCCCCAACCATCAAATCACGGGATGTCGCATGGAAAATTTAGCGAACTGGCTCTACCTCATCGGATCCCTATGCTTTGTCGTTGGCACAGTGATCAACATGCGTCCGACCTGAGGAAGACCACTGTCTATTTGAAAGACTTCCATGGTGCCGCTCAGCAGCACCGCGTCGTGGCTCCAGTCGAAGATGCACTCTGGTTACGACGATACTTCAGACTTGCCACGAATGCGTCGGCTCGACTTAAGACTCGTCCTCTGCCACCCGCAAGTGCATTTTGGGGCATTTGATTGTGAGCGGCGCGTCCCAAGCACTTAGCGAGTGGGGCCAAGCGCTTTCGGAGCCAGAGGTCGTGGGCCCCAGGAGCAATATGAGGGTGCTCGGCGCATCGAGCTTAGGCGGCTGCCTTGTCTTTGCCGGCAGTGCCGTCGTGACGGTCGCGCTCGCACCGATTAGCCGCAACATGCAGCTTTCTTCACTCAATCTGCAATGGTTGATGAACGCTGAACTCTTGCCACTCGCGGCCCTGACATTGGTCGCCGGCGCCTTCGGTGACCGGTTAGGACGGAAGCAGGTCTTTCTTTGGGGGGATCGCACTCTATGGCGTGGGCGCGGCCGCAAGCGGGCTAGCGCCGAGTTTCGCGCCACTCGTCGTTGGCCGCTTCCTGCAAGGTCTGGGAGAACCGGTGATCCTGCCCAACAGCCTTTCCATACTTGGAAAAGCATTTCCGGCCGACAAGAAAGCCCGTGCAGTTGGCATCCGGTCTGCCGCCGCGGCTGTCTTTAGCGGCGTCGCACCCGCGATCGCCGGCGCAACTCTCGATCACAGTTCTTGGCGAATAGCATTTCTGATGTTCCTACCAGTCGTCGTCAGGGCGCTCGCCGCCGGCGCCTTGTGGTTACCCAGTACACCTCGGACTAGCGATGCCCCCGTAGATGTTGGTGGCGCTGCTATGTCGACATTCGGACTCGGCGGGCTAGGAGCGGCACTGATCAACCTCCCCTTACCACGCTCGTGCTCACGTCGGTTGACCCAGATCACGCCGGAACGGGCTCTGGCGTCAATAGCGCAATCGATTCGACGCTAGGGCGCGACGGGCCCGCGTCACACGCACGTAACGTCCGCTTTCACTTACGCCTACGTGATCTCGGGCGCTACCCTGAACGCGAATTGAGGCCCAGCGCGCATCTATCGGACTGTCGCGATCCGCTCTGAAATTCGTGGGTGCGATCCATTCGATTAGTCGTAACGCGATCACGACGGAAAAGGCTGGTGGCGTCAGTGGCCGGCAACAGCGAGCCGGGGTGGCCAGTAATTCCGAAAGCGCGCGCGGTGCCGCAATAACGATCGTCTATGGTCTTTATGGCAACAGGTGATTTCCCGCGGCGGCGCTCAGCGCATATCCGTCTATTCCGAGAGGTTGGGCTTTGCAACAAAGGAGCGAGCAGGTGATTTCACCCCGAGATACCATGACCGGCAGACCGGCGAATAAAATCACCTTTTCAAGCACGAAAACAGAGAGTGCTCCTACAGAGGATTTCTACGCCAGTGTGAGGCCATTCGATAATTTCTCCCAGATAGCGCATTTCGACCGCTACCTCCCTTTACCGGATGATTGGTTCCTCGGAATTGCTGATGTCGCCCAGTCGACGAAGGCGATTAAGACCGGTCGATATAAAGCCGTAAACACCGTAGGGGCTGCGGTCCTGGTCGCCATAACCAACGCGTTGCCTAACCTTAGTTTTCCTTATGTGTTCGGCGGCGACGGAGCGACGGTAGCTATCCCCGGCAAGCATCTTGATACGGTAAAGTATGCGCTGGCACAAACTGCGGCATGGGCAGATGACACTCTTGATCTTTTACTTCGAGTGGCGATCGTCCCCTTGTGGGCGATCCGCGCAGCCGGTCACGATGTTCGAACTGCACGATATGCCGCGTCCGATAACGTTTCATACGCGATGTTCAGCGGCGGCGGCGTGGCCTGGGCGGAGAGACAACTTAAAAAAGGACAATTCGGCATAAGCCCCGCAACGTCGAACGCCAAGCCCGACTTATCTGGGCTCTATTGCGGATTCGGACCAATCCCTACTGAGCATGGTACCATTCTCTCTATCATCGCCATTCCGTTCGGAGAGCAGAGGTCGTACGCGGCCTTGGTAGCCGATGTCTTAGCCTTAATTGAATTTTCTTCCCATCGGTCAGGACATCCACTGCCTGAGCGCGGTCCGCTACCACCGTGGCTCGGAGGCAAGCTCCCGAGATTGCTCAGTAAGCGCTTGCCCCACACGAATCTCCTAACGGCGCTCGCGGATGGACTACGAGCGATCAAGACTCGGGCCATTCTTTCTGCAGGCATTCGTATTGGCCGGTTCGATCCCCTCGACTATCGGCGAAATATTTCGAAGAATACGGATTTCAGAAAGTTCGATGATGGCCTCAAAATGACTGTTGATTGTTCGCTGGAAATAGCAGACGCCATTGAAGCTCGACTGCTCTCGGCTCAGCTTTCTGGTATTTGTGTAGCGGCGACACACCGTCAGACGAGCGCGTACCTCACCTGTTATATTTCTTCAAATATCCGATCAGATCACGTTCACTTTGTTGATGGGGCAGACGGAGGTTATGCCGCGGCGGCGGCCAAACTCAAGTCAGGTAAAGCGGCTTCCATGAGGGAAGAGGCTTAACTCTTAAGGGAACTCTACGAAGCATGACTCCAGGCTGCCGACCGATAATCTCGTTTATGAGTCAAGTAGCAGCATCTCGGTCGCCGACTTGCCGTTGAGAAGTCATAGAACCAGTTCGTGGGACGTTCTTTTTCAAAAGCGAGTCCAGGATTAGCGACATCATCGTTCAATCTTTCCGGCTGAAACGCAGATCGACTGTGGCTCTGCTACTTGCTCGTGTCCGATCAGGTCTTGCCGCAGAACAGGCCCCCTCCCCAGCGGAAACAAATCGCCATCAAGGAAGCACCTCCACACGAACCTAGCGAGCCTCGAATAAGGCGCCACGACCTCGTCAATAGTCCACGACGACGTAACAAAGGAGTTATCGAACGCATTCCAGAAGGGAATTGGCGGTTTTACGACGCTCGTCACAGCATAGACCGGAGTTTCCGAAGTCGACGACTCATAAGCCAGGCAGCTCCGCGAAAGATCAATGGAGCGGTGGAACCGACTGCACGCCGATAACGGGTCGATGAGCCTTTTGATCGACTTGGATCGATCGTATCGGAGGGAAAGTTCGGGACAATTTTCGTACCCCCTATGATTGGGTCTTCAATTCAAAACAAAGAGGAGCACGGCGAATGCCGACCTACAGGAGAAATCCAGAAGCTGTGTCGAAGTTGACTCCCGAGCAGTACCGCGTCACCCAGACTGATGGGACCGAGCGTCCCTTTGCCAACGAATACTGGGATAACAAGGAGCCTGGTCTCGACGTCGACGTGGTTTCGGGCGAGCCGCTCTTTGCGTCTTTAGACAAGTTCGAAAGCGGGAAGGGGTGGCCCAGCTTCACACGACCCATCGAGGCCGCAAACGTCGCTGAAAAAGCTGACAGTGCGCAAGGCATGACGCGCACCAAGGCTCGCTCCAAGCACGGCGACAGCCATCTTGGCCACGTCTTCCCGGACGGGCCCCGCGACAAGGGCGGGTTGAGGTACTGCATAAACTCAGCTTTCTTGAGATTCATCCACCGTGATCAATTGGAGAGTCAGGGATACGGCAGGTACTCAAATTTATTCTCAAAACAGGAGGACTGTGAATGACGGCGACTATAGAGCGCGCGGTTCTGGCAGGGGGGTGCTTCTGGGGAATGCAGCAGCTGGTGCGTCGCCTACCCGGCGTCGTCTCAACGCGGGTCGGGTACTCGGGCGGCGACGTCAAAAACGCCACCTACCACAATCATGGCACGCACGCTGAAGCGATCGAGATCACGTTCGACGCCAGCCAGACGAGCTTTCGCGACCTGCTCGAATTCTTCTTCCAGATCCACGACCCGACGACGCTCAACCGGCAAGGAAACGACCGAGGTACAAGTTACAGGTCCGCGATTTTCTATACGAACGAGGAGCAGCGCCGCGTCGCCGAGGGCACCATCGCTGACGTCGAAGCCTCAGGGCTGTGGCCGGGCAAGGTTGTGACCGAGATTTTGCCCGCCGCGGATTTTTGGGAGGCCGAGCCCGAACACCAGGATTACCTGGAGCGCTTTCCGAATGGCTACACCTGCCACTTCGTCCGCCCGCATTGGAAACTGCCAGTCAGGACTGGCGCCTAAGGAGAACCATATGGCTCGCACCCTGTCGTCAAATTTCCTTCTTACAATGCTATGTCTGCTCGGACTTCCCCAAATAGAAGCTCGCGCGTCGGAACTTGTAGGCCACGTCTACATGCAGACTAATGAAGTTCAGAACCGCATCATGCACTTCGGTCGGAACGCAGACGGGCAACTCAAACTACTCAAGAGTATCCCTACGGGGGGCACTGGCTCGGGGGTCTTCAAGCCGATCAGCGGCCAGATGAGCGCGCCTAACGCATTCGAGGGCGCTGGCAGCGTGATCCTAGCCGAATCCAACACCCTGCTGTTCACGACAAACGGCGGCGACAATAGCGTGACAAGCTTCCGAGTGAGCCCAGACGGCAAACTGAATGTTATTGATCGGCAATCGACTGGCGAGCCCGTGGCCGGGCGCAGCGGAACGGCAAAGTCGCTCGCCTACCGCCCCCAAAGTCGAACATTATACGTGCTCCATGCCTTCGGCCCCAACCACCTCCGGACATACACGGTTGCCCAGGACGGTAAGCTGAAGCTGCGCCCGGAGCGCCACTCTGTAAACAGCGCGACAAAAACCGATCGAGTATCGACACAAGCAGTCCTATCGCCCGACGGCCGTTTCCTGCTGGTTGATATACTCTTCGACTCCCGTCCGGCCATCAGTTCGGACGGGTCGCCCAATCTGGTCGTGGCGAACGCCCCCGACCCAGACGGGCTCGTGATATTCCCAGTGCGCGATGACGGCACGCTGGGAGAGGCCTCCTTTTCCAATGCCGGCGGCGCAGGGCCATTCTACATCGCATTCCTCAACCGGAGTAGCGATACCTTCCTGAACGGATTTGCGGTAGGAGACGGCGTGCTCGTGAGCCGCATTAATGGCGAGGGTCGCGTGACAGACGGCCAGTTGGCCCCAATCCATACCGCGCTCGGGAAGCCATCTGAGCTATGCTGGCTACAGGTGACATCTGACAACTCGCTGGTGCTCGCGACCAACTTCGGGTACGGAACGGTCTCGACTTACCGCCTTGAAAAGGGCCGGTTGAGCCTTCTCCAGGACCCGGCCAACAAGGCGATATCGGGTGACGGTACCTTTCGCGCTGTGAACGGGCTCGTCAGCAGTGGCCCCAGCGACAGCTGGTTGACTCCCGATGACCGTTACTTCTACCAGATCTTTGGAAATGCCCAGGTGCTTGTCAGCTACAGCCTCGACAAGACGAGCGGCAAACTGACAGAGATTGGTCGAAACCCGATCCCTTATAACAGCCCCCAAGGCCTCGCAGGGTTCTAGACATCCTCCGACGGACCGCGGGACCAGTTAAAATTAAGCCACTCCCACTGAGATCAAGTCTGGCAGCGCACTCTTGGATCTTGCGGCAAGATCAGTTGATCGCAAGATAGTCTTCGCGATCTCTAACGACGGGCTTAATGAGTCATCCGTGAAGAGCGGCTAGCTACCTTGCTGCCGGATCGTGAGCCCGCAACCGCCCAAGCCTGGCTGGCGGCTCATCCCACGATCTCGGTCGTCGCTCGCGATCGTGGCGGTGGATATGGCGAAGCAACAGCAAAGGCCCTGCCGCACGCGGTGCAGGTCGCCGACCGTTGGCATTTGATGGAGAACGCCAGTCGGGCCTTCCTTGATGCCGTCTGCAAATCGATGCGGCAGATACGCATCGTCATTCGCGCGACCACGATCGATCCCAAGCTGCTAACAGCCGCCGAGCGCCTCCAGTATGAGGGCTATTTGTGAATCGGCACCGAACTGGGCGCCTTGAACTAACGCCGGCAATGCCCTGTGGCGAATAAGGAAATCTGCGTCATGAGAGGTCCCGATCGGCGCCGACGGTGACCCCATATCGACTGGCGTTTCTTAACCGCCTTCAGAGCGTTACTGCCGATACCTGCAACAACCTGCCCCCTGCGCCGATTCACAGGCTTGATCCTTGGCAGCCAAACTACAATCCAAGAGGATGCAGCGCGCCCTGATCCGTGGCCAATACCCACCGGCTAAGAACTTTATCACTTCCTAGGACCATCGGCATGTCCGCGGTACCGGGGTCTACATCGACGCGAATTGGGTCGTCGGGCAGTCCTGGGGGCAGTGCGCGCGTCAATGTCACTATTCCTATCATGATGGCGGCAGAGGCGCGTGGTGCAGACTGCGTCACCAAGCTTACCGCGCTCAACTCATTCCACATCTCCAATGTCGTCTGGTCGAGCAGCGCTTTCCACAGAATGCCCGCACTATTCAGCAGTGCGTCGTGCACGTTCCCCTAAATTTACAACGGCAGAGAGGCCGTCGTAGCAGTATTCCCCGCTGGTATGGAAACTATACATGCCGGACATTGGAAATCTTCGTCCCATGCTGCGATGAATGGCTACTAGCGTCGCGGATTTCGTCGAGTACCGCCCAGCGCAATCTCAGTCCAACTTCGATCTTCCGAAGATACCGCGTTGGGCAATCTGGTCCTGCCGAAGACTTCTAATGCGCGATGTTCGTCGGCTGCTCTCTCCAACGCGCTCAAGAGGGATCCATGGCTTTCACGTTAACGATCAACGGCACGCCCCATAAGGTCGATGTTGATGGCGACATTCCACTTTTGTGGGTACTACGCGACGTACTCGGCATGACCGGGACCAAGTTCGGCTGCGGCCAGGCGCTGTGCGGCGCCTGCACGGTGCATGTCGGCGGTCAGCCGGTGCGCTCCTGCCAGACGCCTGTCGACAGCGTGGGCGACAGCGCGATCACCACGATCGAAGCGATCGGCCAGGCGCCACAGGGCGCGGCCTTGCAGAAGGCGTGGCTAGAGTTGGAGGTGGTGCAGTGCGGCTACTGCCAATCAGGCCAGATCATGTCGGCGGCGGCGCTGCTGAAGGACAAACCGAAACCGACGGATGATGACATCGACGCTGCCATGTCGGGCAATGTCTGCCGATGCGGTACCTATCAGCGCATCCGCGCCGCGATCAAGCACGCTGCAGGAGTTTGAGATCATGGATGAGCTTGTTCTGAAAGAGCCAATTGTCAATGAAACAGCGATGTCGCGGCGCGCCCTTCTTCAGGGTACAGGTTTGCTACTTGGCTTTGCGCTGACCGGTGCAAGCACGGAGTCTGTCTTCGCGGCGCCCGCTTTGCAGGTGGCCGAAGACGAGGTCACGGGTACTTTCGCGCCGAACGGATTTATACGGATCAATCCAACCGGCGCCGTGACTCTGGTCATTCCGATGATCGAAATGGGACAGGGGGTTTACACATCGCTTACGATGCTTCTCGCTGAAGAACTGGAAGTGAAGCTTGATCAGATTCAGGTTCAGCATGCGCCACCCAATCATGCGCTTTACGTCAATTCGATCATAGGCATTCAAAATACAGGTGGTTCCGCCTCTGTCCGGGCCTTCTGGACACCGCTGCGTCAGGCAGGGGCTGTGGGTCGTAGTCTGTTGATCGCGGCAGCCGCAAAGCACTGGAATGTCGATCCAGCAACCTGCCGCGCCAAGGACGGCGTCGTTTTCGATGCATCAGGCTTGAAGCATCTGAGCTACGGCGAGCTTGCGAAGGCCGCGGCGAAATTGCCGGTGACGCCTGCGGCAAACATCAAATTGAAGGATCCGAAGGATTTCACCCTGATCGGCACGCGTGCCAAGCGCGTGGATTCAGCAATAAAGGTCGATGGGCGCGCGCTCTACGGCATCGATACCCGACTGCCGGGCATGAAGGTTGCGGCGGTTGCCATTTCACCCGTGCTCGGTGGTAAAACGAAAACGGTCCACGAGACGGCCGCGCTGACGGTGAAGGGCGTGCGAAAGGTGGTCAATATCGATGAAGCTGTTGCCATCGTAGCGGATCACATGGGTGCGGCGAAGAAGGGGCTCGAGGCCGCCGCCATCACGTGGGACGACGGGCCGAACGGCAAGATCAGCAACGCCGATATCGTCAAACAATTGGAGGAGGAATCCGAGAAGCGGGGCGCGGTTGCCCGCAACGTCGGTGATGTAGGGAAGGCACTTGCGGAGGCAGCGCAACGAGTTGACGCTATCTATCAGGTGCCTTTCCTGGCCCATGCGGCGATGGAGCCGATGAACTGTACCGTTCATCTGCAGAAGGATCGTTGCGACATTTGGGTCGGGACGCAAGCGCCTACGATCACGCAGTCCCAGGTGGCCGAACTCACCGGCTTGCGAAACGATGCGATCAAAATTCACAATCATCTGATTGGCGGCGGCTTCGGCCGAAGGCTGGAAGCCGATGGCACGATCCTCGCTGTCAAAATCGCCAAGCACGTCGACGGCCCGGTCAAGGTGATCTGGAGCCGCGAGGAAGACATCCAACACGATATGTATCGGCCATATTATCTCGATCGGCTGTCGGCCGGGCTTGATGCGGCCGGCAAGCCCGTTGCCTGGACGCATCGGATCGCCGGCTCCTCAGTCATGGCTCGCTATTATCCCCCGTACTTCAAGGACGGATTGGACCCCGATGCCGTCGAAGCGGCGGCCGAGCCGCCCTATGCGCTGCCCAATATCCATGTCGACTTTGTCCAGGTCGAGCCCCGTGGTGTCCGGACCTCTTGGTGGCGCGGCGTCGGACCGACTCACAACGTTTTTGTGGTCGAAAGCTTCATAGATGAGCTCGCGCATGCCGCGATGCAGGATCCCGTCACCTATCGCAAGGGATTGCTTGGCCATAATCCACGAGCGCTTGCTGTTCTGTCGCATGCTGCGAAAAAGGCAGGATGGGGATCACCACTTCCCGCACGGCATGGCCGCGGGATTTCGGTACAATTCGCATACGGAAGCTACACGTCGCAGGTCGCCGAGGTCGAAGTGGCGCCCGACGGCTCAGTCAAAGTCAAGCGGATCGTCTGTGCGATTGATTGCGGCATGTACGTCAATCCAGATACGATCGAAGCACAGATCCAAGGCGGAACGCTTTTCGGACTGACCGCTGCGCTTCATGGCTCGATCACCTTCAAGGATGGCCGCGTCGAGCAGAGCAATTTCGACACGTATGTGCCGATGCGCATCGACGAGGTGCCGCTAGTGGAGACGCACTTGATCAAGAACGCAGAAGCTCCAGGTGGCATTGGTGAGGCTCCGACAGCCATTGTCAGTGCGGCGGTGACCAATGCGATCTTCGCCGCGACCGGCAAGCGTGTGCGCAGCCTGCCAATCGATACAAATTTGCTGAAGTCGTCGTCTTAGTCCTTGCTTGTCATCCCGCGCGCGTCGCAGCGCGCGGTATGATGGTCCGGGACTAAAGCGCCGTGCATAACGACTATCGGCTTGGCGAGAGACGAAGTGGCTCAGTACAACTTGTTGGCTTGCCCGCAGCAGCCTGCGTGATGGCGTCGAAGACCGTATTGTTGTCAGCCTCGATCTGAAGGCAGCTCAGGATTGATCTGCAGGAATTTCACTTCCATGCTACGGAGTTCCGGTCATGATTACTCATTCGGGTTCGGGAAGACGGTCAGTCAGTGGCGCGAACTGGCATGATCTTCGGGAGAACGGGCTTCCGAAGCATCGGCACCGGTAGCCGAGCAAGAAAGGGCTACTATAGTCATGTACACTTCGAAAGCGGTTCCAACACAGACAGCTCTCTTCGGGCAGAACGTTTCGCTGGCCATGGGCTCTACTATCAACAAATTGTCTACAACAGACGTCGACAAATTGATGCAGGGGCTCGACATCGATGTCATCGCGCTGACTGAACTTCTGGTGCCTCACGGCCATAGAGTCGAAATGGGAATGATTGACGCACCCGGGATCCACTACAATTTGAGTGGCGAGGGGCGCATATCGATCAACGGCGGACCCGAGATGCCGTTGAATCCTCATTTGCTTATCATCGTGCCGCCAAACACTCCGTTCACGATCGAGGTCGACGGTGGACGTGGCCCACCGAAGCTCATATCGAGAGACTGCTGGACCCGCCAAGACGGCATCCTCCGCGTCGCAGTGCCGAATGAGAAACCCGAAATCATTCAGATATGCGGCTTCTTTAATGCATCCTTTGGTCAGTCTGTCAGGCTGTTCGGAGAACTCCGCGAACCTGTGATCGAGCAGTTCGAGCCAGCGGACAAGATTGATCTGAAACTCCGCGAGGCTATGGACGAGCTGCTACAACAGGAGGTTGGCGTTGGCGCCATGACAGCGTCTCTGCTCAAGCAAATTGTTGTCTCATTAGTACGACGGTCCCTCAGGTCATCCCAGCGTTGGACTGAGCGATTCTCGATACTTGCCGACAGGCAGGTCACTCGTGCTTTTGCAGATATGGTGGCGCGGCCAGGAGCCGCCCATTCAGTTCAGAGCTTGGCCCATAGTGCAGGATTGAGTCGCTCGGCGTTCATGGCGCGATTCTCAGACATCTTTGGACAGTCCCCGATGGTCGTCTTGCGAGACTTGAGAATGCGCCAGGCTGCGATCAATTTGACGACAACGACGATGTCGATCGACGTCATTGCTCACAATGCTGGGTACGAGAGCCGTTCAAGCTTTGTGCGAGCTTTTCGAAAGGCGTACAATCGAGATCCGAGCGACTATCGGCGGACAGCCAAGGAAGGCAAGGCCCAGAAGGATATCTGAGAACGACCTGCGATCCCATGGTAGGCGCTATCCATTCTACGATGGATGCCCCTGAGCATCCTAGACGGAATGTCTGGTGGGTTGGACGTATCCAGCCAAAGCATGAGTTCGTTCTGTACCGACTCCACTCGCAACCTTTCGCTTCAAGTTGGCAGCGGCGAAAGCGTACCCCCGGAAGCACCGTCAACGAAGTGCACGTGATTAGCTCGCGTGGGTGATGGCACAAAGCAGGTAAGATTTGCGGTCGACTGTCGATGCGTTCCAAAAAAGCATGCGCCTCGCCGCTGAGCCTCTTCCAAACGTGCGTCTTCGACGTCATTTTCGGTAATCTGTATTCTCCATAAGCTCTTGTCGGAACTTAACTTCATGAAAGCCACCAACAGGGATTCGCAATAGGGTGCCCACCCGCGCCGAACAGCGCGCAAGCACTTCGCAGCCCAAGCCGCAAGGGGCATCTTTCGGCTGCTTTTCTTGACGGCATGATCGAGACGGTCGCTGGTCGATGCGGGCCGCCGGCCCTCGGCAGGCAATGGATGTAGGCCGAGCTCATCTGAACGGAGCGTCCGCAGGACTCCCGTATGAGTTCCACGAATGAAGTCGGATCATCGCGCGGAACGACGATAAGAGACAAGATGACGCCCCGTTTGGTACCGATCGGCGCGAATCGGCACGAAAGACCTGTGAGGTCGGCTGTTACTCCCATGGGCGCGCGCGGGACGGTATAGGCACCTTGCTTCAGTTCGCGCTCGGCCCAGGCAACTCCTCCGCCGGCATACATCGCATAGGTGACATTCGCAGACGGCGCGAAGCGGGCTACCAGAACGTCCAACTGCTGAGCACGAATGTCCGCAATAGGAATGACCGCAATGCGCAACGTGAGACCCAATGCGTCTTCAGCCCCAGCGGCGGTTCCTGCCAACGTATCCTTGATGATGGACGAATAGGCGGCGGGTGCGGCGAAGCTCGCGCCATCTCCTCCGAACGTAGACGGAAACTGTAGATCGGGTAGTGCGTTGCTTACCGCAGAAAGAACCGCCGCATCGACCGTATTCACCTCACGGTACCGTCCTTGTTCAATAGCTTCGGTCGACTGGCTGACGTTCGTAACGGCGATGATCCAGTCATCAGGTAGAGGGCTGTACCGATCTCGCCGCACTACGTCATCAAAAGAGTCGAAGCGCACAAGCGCTTCATAGAAGCGGTCACCTTCGACCTCTTGGTCAACCTTTATCTGGAAGGACCGGGTTCGAAAGCTGGCGCTGATCGATCCGCCGTCATTTGCACTCCCTTCGGTCGTCGTCGTAGCTCGGTGTGGGCCGCCGGCTCAGCGACATGCGCATCGAGCTTGACGTAGCTCGCACTACCCATCGGGGGCTATGCCGCCGCGATCCCGACGGACGACTGGACGCACAATTTAGATTCGCCGTTAGCACGGCGCCGCTCTGGCGTGGGCTGCGGAAGCCGTAGTCCGAACCGCTGGAACGTGAACATGCGCCTCAATACGGAGGATGAATCGGGCCAGTGGACAGTGGATGGCTTGATTTGAACGCAGGCGGTCAGCCGAGATTCGCGAGTTGGCGTGCCCTCGAGGTTAAGCTCTCCTGGTCGTCTCGAACAGAAACCATGTGCGACGTTCCGCCTCGTCGATCCAGTTTTCGATCAGGCTGGCCGTGGCGACATCGCCGTGCTCGTCGCAGACATTGTGGGTCTGCCGCATGCGCTGGGTGAGCGCCCGATTGTCTTCCTTCAGCTCGGCGAGCATGTCTTCGGGCGTGACGAAATCCGCATCATTGTCCCCGATATGCTTCACCCTGGCGATGTGGCCGATCGAGCGGATCGTTGTGCCGCCGATCTTGCGGGCTCTTTCGGCGATTTCGTCCGTCATCGCGAAGATCTGCTCAGCCTGCTCGTCGAGAAGGAGGTGATAATCCCGGAAATGTGGGCCTGACATGTGCCAATGGAAGTTCTTGGTCTTGACGTAAAGCGCGAACACGTCTGCCAGAAGCGCCGTGAGAGCGGCGGAAATATCCTTGGTGGCATTGGAGCCGAGATTGCTCGGCGTGTTGAGTGGTGCCTCGCGGCGCTTTCTCGCGTCTTCCAGACTCATTTTGATCCCTTCCTGGTTGATGCAGCCTTGCTTTTCGCTGGAGGATGGCTCTGAACGAAACTGTTCCGCGAGTGGCAGTGGGTCACGATCACGAACACTCCGCCCACCCATCTTTCAGACAAGGCACAGATACCTCCCGCGCCCCCCCGGCGCGCACGGCCGGGAGGCCGCGGCCATCGCTATCGCCGGCTCGCGCCCGAACTCCCTAGGTCCGCTTCAGATCCTCGGCCAGCATCGTCGCAGCGTGGCGCGCAAGCGCCTGGGTCGGAGCGTTGGTATTGCCGCTGGTGATATTCGGCATGATCGAGGCATCGATCACGCGCAGGCCGTCGACCCCACGGACCCTGAGCCTTGCGTCAACCACCGCTCGTCCATCCTGACCCATCCGGCACGTGCCGACCGGGTGCCACATCGTCGTCACGACTCGCTTCACCCATGCGCCGATCTCCGCGTCCGACTGGATATGCGGACCGGGTTCCATCTCTTCCTCGATCGCCGACGCCAACGACTCCTGGGCCATAACCTCGCGGATCGCGCGCACGGATTCCACCGCGGCCCTTAAGTCTTCCTCCTCGCCGACGAAGTTCGGGTTGATGAGGGGCATCGACGTCGGGTCGCTATCGGCCAGCCGTACCCAGCCACGACTCTTGGGCTGAAGCACCACGAGTTCGAAGGTGACGCCCGAGCGGTCGCCCGCTGGGCCGAGTTGCTCGTTCAAGATGATAGGGGCATGATAGCATTGGATCGTGGGTTCGGCGGCGAAGTCCGACGGATTCCAGTGTGTAACCGTCTCGATGCCGTTGCCCGACGCCGGGCCATCCTTGGTGACGAGATAACGCAAGCCCGCCTTAACGGTGCCGAGTCCGTGCGCTGCCGCCTGATAGCCGAGATCACCTCTCACATAGGCACGGACCGGTATCATCGGGTGGTCGTGGAGATTTTCGCCTACCTCCGGAGAATCGACGATCGCCGCGATGCCGTGCTGGCGCAACTGATCCGCTGGCCCAATGCCCGAATGCATGAGGATTTTCGGGCTATGAACGGCCCCCGCCGACAGGACGACCTGGCCGGCCATGATCCTCTCAAGCCTGTTGTCCTTTAGCTCGACGCCCACAGCCCGCTTGTTTTCGATAGGAATCCGCACGACGGTCTTCCCGGTAAGAAGAGTGACGCGGCCCGAGGCGAGGTGCGGACGCAGATAAGCGTCGACCGCGCTGCAACGGCGCGAATCTCCGACCGTTGACTGCACCGGCGAGACGCCGATCTGGCTCTCGCCGTTATAGTCGGGATTGTACGGGACCCCATATTCCTGGAAGGCCTTGAGGCAATATTGGTTCAACTCGTTGATGCCCTTAGGCAGCTGGACCGCAAGACCACCGTTGATGCCGTGATATTCGTCGTGGAAGGTGTCGTTGCGTTCCTGCGCCATGAAGACGGGGAGCAGGTCTTCATACGACCATTGACCGGTGTCGCCGACCGCGTCCTGCCATGCGGCGAAGTCGCGTATCTGACCACGCACGTAGCACATCGCGTTGATCGAGGAGCCGCCGCCGAGCACCTTGCCTGAGCGATATGCTCGCTTGATGCCGTGCTGGGGAACGGTCTCGTATTTCCAGACATGACGGTCGTGGACCAGTATATTGGCGAAGCCGGCGGGAATGTGGATGAACGGATCGCGATCCATGTCGCCCGCTTCGATCATCGCGATCGACGCATCGGTGTGTTCGGCGAGATAACTCGCAACGACGCAGCCGGCCGCGCCCGCGCCAACAATGACAATGTCGTAACTCTCCCGGGACATCAGCGTCTTTCTCTTTGGTACCATTCTTATCGTTCAATCAACGCCCCTAGCCGGCCGCCTCGCTATCGCGTCGCCCGATCCAGAGACTGATTTGACCTTGCTTTTGCAGAGTGAGCTTGCAGTGCCTGCGAGGGAAATCACCTCTCGCCATCGAGTCGATAGACGATCGTTATTGTCGCTCGCCACGCCGGACGATGCCGCAGCAAGGAACGCCACCAGCCGCACCGCACCGCGAAACCGACGCCTTATAGTATTCAATGGCCTGAGACGAGATGGCGATCAACGAAGTCTCCACCCGTCCCCCAGGACCATTGCTTCGCTGATCCCTTCCAGCCAATGATCGACGGAGACCCGTCCTGGTCCCCATGCCATGATACCGAACGCCATTGCAGCCCAGGTAAGATGGATTGGCCAGCCGTCGGGCACGGTGAGCTCCACAATCAATGTCATGAACAACAGCCCGAGTGCGGCGAAGCGGGTGCCGAAGCCGAGCACCAGCAGCACCGGAAGCATGACCTCGCCGCAGCCGGAAAGGAACGCCATCACCGTCGGCACCGGAAAATGATAAGGGCCGCCCGGCAAATGCAACATGAACTCGTCAGTGAACAACGTCACCGCGGCGTCACTAAGCTTGAAAACACCAGCCCATTTCAGTATGCCGGACTTCCAAAACGGCACCGCCAGCGCCACGCGCATCACGAACTGCACCAAAGACGGCGGCGCGATCGCCTGAACCCGGCACTCGGCCTTGTCGACGCGGAGACCGAGCCGGAGGAACGCTGCGCCAATATGCTGATCAAGGCCCATCATGTTTCTCCAGAGCAACTGCAACGAAAGCGCCCGCCTGGATCAGGCCGGCAATGTTGGCGGCAAGGTCGAAACACGGGAAAGATCGCAGTGCCGATGCAGCAGCCTCGCCAAGCGGGCGTCCGGCCGTCAGGCTCGTCAGGAACGCAGCGGCAGCGTCGGGCAGATGCCGGACCACAATGTCGGCACCGGGGCGCGTGATCAGCGCATCTTCGGGTGCGCTTGCATCAATCTGACCTGAGGCGCCCTCGCCGCGATTGGCGGCAAAAATTGTGACCGCCGAGAAGGACGAGCGCATGATCCGCGTGGCCGGGTGCGAGACGAACACCGCTTCCCCCAGCTGCTCGGGCGGGATCGCCGCGAGCGCGTCAGGCGCGAGCGGCTCAGCGTCCGCGGCGTGATAGGCGTCAAGCCAAGCGCGCTCGATCCGCGCGACGTCGGCGAGCCACGGCATCGCCTGTGCGTACTCGTAACTTTCGATCAGGGCCGGAAAGTTGCGGCCATAGTCAAGCAGCAGCGGCGAGGTCGGCGGCGTGGCACGAACATGTTGGCGCGCCATGGCGCGGAAGGACTCGACTCCCATGATCCGCTGGACCGCGGGGAAGATTGCAGACAGCGCATCAATCAAGCTGACCGTCACGTTGTTGCGATAGACGTTGTAGCGCTTGACCCCGCCCTTCCCTGCGGGACCACTGACAATCGCGGGCGCCGGGCGCAGAGGATTCATCAACGTCGATGAAAAGGCCGCGGCATAGGATAACGATACCTGTTCAAGAGACCGCATGACGGACGTCTCGCTGATAGCTGTCGAGGATTGCTTGCGCCGCCGCCGCTTCCGCCCTCAGCTCCGGCCAATCCGGAATCTTGCTGTCCCATTCGATCAGCGTCGGAATTGGGCCGCAACGCGCGATGACGGTCTCGTACAACTTCCATACGGCGTCGGCGACCGGCCCGTCATGGCTGTCGATCAGGAGTGGGGCGCCCTCGTCATCGGTCTGCTCGGCATGACCGGCGAGATGAATCTCTCCGACGGCCGACAGCGGGAAGTTGGCGAGATAGTCGCGGGCGGCGAAGCCCTGATTGGTGGCGGACACGAACACGTTGTTCATGTCGAGCAGAAGACCACACCCGGTGCGGCGCGAGACAGCACGGATGAAGTCTGGTTCGCTCATGGTCGTCTGGCGAAAGACAACATAACTCGATGGGTTTTCCAGCAGCAGTGGCCGGCGGATCGCCTCCTGTATCTCGTCGATATGATCGCAGACCCGCACGAGCGTCGCTGGCGTATAGGGCAAGGGCAGCAGGTCGTTATAGAACGTGGTCTCGTGTGTCGACCAGGCGAGGTGTTCCGAGACTAGGACGGGCTCGTAGCGCTCGACGAGATGGCGGAAGCGCGCAAGATGCGCCTTGTCGAGCGCCTGCGGGCCGCCGATCGACATGCAGACGCCATGCAGCGATATGGGATGGTCGCGGCGCATAGCCTCAAGCGCGCGATGCGGCGGACCGCCGGCCCCCATGTAATTCTCGGCGTGAACCTCGAAGAAGCCGCTGCGTACTCCTTCCGCAAGGATCGCGGCAAAATGCTCATGCTTGAAGCTGGTCCCGGCAAGCCCGTCAACCGAAAACGCGGGAAAGCGAAGAGGCATGTCGTGCGCCGCGGTTGGGGCGATCGCCGCGTTCATGCCGTCTCTCCGCTTTCCTGATTACTCGTCGCCCGGCTACGCAGTCTAGACCGGCTTAAGCGAGCCAGTCTTGCCGTTCGGCACCTGAATGTTGGTGCAGGTGCCACCCCGCACGTACTTCCACGCGTTGCTCTGGAAGTCGACGGTCGAAGTGCCCTGGCACGTCGTTCCGGGACCTGCGGCGCAATCGTTTTGACCTTTCAGCGCAACGCCAAAGCACTTCTCCTTCTTGGCGGCGATCGCTGCATCGGCTTCTGCCTTGCTCAGGGGAGCGGCGGCGGCAACGGTCGCAAGCGCAGTCGACACGGCGCCGGCGAGCACGAGTGAACTGATCATCGTCTTCATTAGTCTCTCCACGGGGGGTTAGTCGCGCCCGAAGAGTGGCCTTACACCGCCGGCGACGGAAATCACCTCTCGCCATAGAGTCGATAGACAATCGTTATTGCCGCTCGGCCATTCGCATCGCACCTCGAAACCGATGCTTTATTGTCTTCAATCGTCTGAGACGAATTGCGATCAGCGAACCTTCACGTGCCTCGCTCCAGATGCCGCCGAGAAGCGCAGGCCGAGCGCGAACTGCGTCGGCGGGCATGACGAAAGGAGTTGCGGAGTGAACGCTTCTAAACCGTTTGCCGCCGTGGTGGTGGCCACGTTCGTCCTTGCGGGCCGCATGCCCCGCAGGCCGTCGCCGTCGCCTATCTGATTCGAACCCCGCACATACCCGCGATGATCGCGGCCGAGATAACGGCGCTTGTTGCGACGCCCGCGCCCCAAAGACGATTTGCGGCGCATCGATTGACGCCATGCGCGATCAGAACCACCCGCAATCCCGACGCAAGGTGGCTTAGGACAAAAAACACGCCGAGCGCGTAATGAGTCAATAGGCGGATATTCCATGCGTCATGAATGAGCCCGGTCGGGGCTCCAATCGCGAAATTCCAATCGGTCGGTATACCTAGAAAGCTCCGAGCGTAGATGAAAACCGAGTTCATGTGCCCGAGGATGTAAAGTGAGAGGTAGGCTCCCGAGGCGACCTGAAATGTTCGATGGAAGCCTTGCGGGGCGGCACTCCAACGCCATGCCAGAAACAGCCCGGTGCCGATCTGGAAAAGCATGGCAGCCACCAACAGCGGTTCAGCTACGCCAGAGCGGTAGACAACCCGGCCAATCTGCATGACGGCCGCTTGCGCGTCGGGGCCGATCAAACCAAACAAGTGATTGGCCAGATGGAACGTCACGAACAGGAACAAGAGCGCCGCTGTCATTCCGTGGACAATACGCCAGCGCCCCAAAGTCGGCCGCATTGTAGCCGCGGGATGGCCGGCGGTCTGTGACCAAATCGCGATCACGAACCAAAGCACGCTCCACACGAGTTCGTCGGGGAGAGGGCTATGAATCAGGTCCTGAACGACGCCAAGAAGGACGAAGAGCGTTGGGGTCGCCACAGCGGCATAAGCGAGCCGCCGCGCCCCTGGATCGGCGTCGGGTCGGCCAGCGAGCGCGAGCGCGAGAAACGGCACGAAAAAAAACGCCACGACCAAGATCAAGGTCGCGGCGACAATTGCGAGAGGCGAAGGTGTTGCGGCTTGGGTGCCGACCACGGCGTGAAAGGCCCGGAGTAGAAAGGGGTAGCAAATGGCCGCGGCCGCGGGAGCCGGCGCCAAATAGTCGAAGCGCAGTCCGATCGTGGCGCTTCGATCCCTGAGCAAACGCGGCCATCTTAAACTCCTTAATTATCAACCGCGCGATTCGGCCGCACCACCCGAAGGGCTTGCATCGTGCAAGCCCTCCACCATTGGCGCTATCGGGAATAATCCCGGCTCAAGCCTCCAAATATCCCCCTCGGCAGGAATCGCGTCGGCGGCGGTCGCCGCTTTCAACCCGCTGCGCGCCTGCCCATTTCCAAACGCGTCGGTGTCGGCTCTTCAGGCGCGTTCAAGACTGACGTCGTGAGCAGGACAACGGCAGCGAGGACCCAGTAATACCAGGCGTCGAGCCCAGCGAATTTGAAGGCAAACGGTGCAATGACGAACACCACCCCAACGGCGCGATCGACCCAAAGATGCAACCAGTAGGGAATAACGCGGACGAGCCCGATGGGATGGTCGGTTAGGGCGGCCAAGAGCAGCGCGGCCACACCGACGACAACCGAAAGCCACATTGCGACGGGTTCGCTCTGGCCGAGCTTAAGCAGGAACGGCGCTGCGAACAAGAGGATCGCGACGGGATAATCGATCAGGTAGGCGTGGATAGACTTGGCGATGAAGCGGAACGACATCGGTGTTTCCTCTGTGATTGATTGCTCAAGCAGGGTCCTTGCGACGCGGAGAGTGCATCCACCCAGGACGACGATTGCGGTCCTATGCTGGCAGGCATTCCGTCACGGGTCAGCCAAGATGAACAGTAAGGTACGACACCACGCCAACCATCAGAAATGACCGGTCGTTATCGTTTCCAGTCCAAGCGCGGTTCGTCAGTGTCCGGCTGTCGAGGTCAGGGCTTGGGATCCACCTCGCTTTACCGCCGCACCTTCCTCGACCTTGCTCTTCGGCCGAAGTCCGTCGCCAAGAGCTTCTCGATCTTGTCGGAGTGCGAGCGAGCGGTGTCGCGCTTCGGACAGGTCGCTCGCGACCTCTACCTCGCTTGCTCGTTGTCTTCGATCGGCTTGCTTCTATCGAGCCGGGCGTTCCTGACATATTCCAGGTATTTCTCTATTGCGCTCTCGATGTCGCGCGAGAACGACAGCATTGTTCCCTTCATGCGCCGTATATTGAGGTGGCTTTTCGAAGTAGCCGCAGTCAAGGCATCCGCCCCATCCGCTACTCGGATACTGGACACATCCACCATTTCACGCCGTCCGAACGACGACCGACCAGTCGCGAATACGCGCCGCTTGACGAAAGCGTCCAGTGCCGGGGAGCGGCGGCGACCTTACACAACCAGGAGCCGCACCTCGCGCTAAACCGAGGAGCCTTCGAGCGGAATGGTCTTGAGCGTCGAAAGGTGCGGCATGTGCTCGGGCGCGAATATCACGCCGCGCAGCAAAATCCGATAGACGCGATTTGGGAATAGACGGCACTCCCGCACAGAAATTCCGAGGGCACGCCTTCGGGCTCAGAAGTTCTGCGGCGACTGCGGTCTTATATTGAGGCGGTCCGCCATTCGGCTAAGTTCGGGAAGCGAACTTGCCTTCATCTTCCGCATCAGATTCACGCGATGCACCTTCACCGTGGATTCGGTGATGCCTATATCGTTGGCAACCTGTTTGTTCAGACGACCGGCCACGACACCAAGCATGACTTCACGCTCGCGGGAGCTGAGCGTGTCGAAACGCGCCTTGAGCGCAGCCAAGGCGCTATCACTCTCGCGGCGGGCACGATCCCGAGCGAGGCCGGCCTCGATGGCGTCGAGCAGATCCTGATCACGGAATGGCTTTGTAAGGAACTCTATCGCGCCGCCCTTCATCGCTTGCACGGTCATCGGCACGTCGGCGTGGGCTGTGATGAAGATGATCGGTACTTGCCGGCTTGCGCCGATAAGGTCGCGCTGGAGCTCAAGACCGCTTCTCCCAGGCATTCTCACGTCGAGCACCAGGCATGTAGGACCGCACGGCGGATCGGCCTCTAGAAACTCGGAAACAGACGAGAATTGTCGGGCAGGTAAGCCGACTGTACGCAACAGACGCACGACCGAGTCGCGAAACTCCGGATCGTCATCGATAACCAAGACACTGGGATTTGTCTCGCCCATTCTCGGTGTCCTGCGTTGGGAAGCACATCTTCCCTATGTCCGGTGTCATTCTACGCCGAATCTGTTGAGGTGAACAATATCTATTGCCTAAGCGGATAGCCGAAGACCTAAGCCATCGCTTAGGAACGTTGACATTGCGCTATTGGGGAATGTCCACGACAGTAAGTCGCATGCCGCGCGAGGTGTTGCCCCGCCCGGTCGGCGGAGGCCGCTAGAACCCGCGATGTCGAACCCTACATTGATATCTATCGTCGACGATGATCAGCCCTATCGTGAGTCGATGCAAAAAGTCATAATGTTGCTGGGCTACACAGTCGAAGCGTTTCCGTCAGCGGCCGATTTCTTGGCATCGCGCGCCTTGCCTGAAACCGCTTGCTTGGTCACCGACGTTAACATGCCCGGGATGACCGGAATTGAATTGCACCGGCATTTGGTCGATATAGGGTACGTGATCCCGACGATCCTCGTTACCGCCTACCCCGATGAGGTCGTCAGGGAGCAAGCTCTAAAGGACGGGGTTGTTTACTACCTTAGCAAGCCAGTGGACGACGACTATCTCGAACGATGCCTACGTTCGGCTCTCCAGGCGGGTACGCCGATTCGAGGCAATTCATGAGTCGTTGTCCGCTGGCAGGTTAAACTGAAATGCGGCGCCGCGAGGCTCGTTCGCTTCCGCCCACAGCTTGCCCCCATGGGCTTCGATGATGGAGCGACATATCGACAGCCCCATCCCCGTTCCGCCGGACTTCGTGGTGTAGAAGGCATCGAAGACTCGATCGAGATGCTCCGTATTAATGCCCGGTCCTGAATCGCGTACCGCTACGAGGACGCCCGTCTGATCCTCCTCGGCGCTGATCAGTAATTCTCTCGGCCCCTTCTCAGCCGAGCCCATTGCTTCAGCCGCGTTCAGAATCAAGTTCAGCAGGACCTGTTGCAATTGAACGCAATCCCCCATAGCCGGAAGCAGTCCATCTGCAAGCCGAGTTTGGACCGAAACGCCATTCCTGCGGATCACGCTGTGCGCCAGTAAAATTACTTCGTTGATAGCCGAATTGAGATCAAAACGCTCTTTTCGCAGAGGCGCTTTCTTGATGTGAGCGCGCATTCGTCCGACGATATCCTTTGCTCGGTCCGTGTCCCTGACAACGCAAGCGAGCGCTTCTTTGGTCTCATCCAGATTTGGCGGGTTCATTTCCAAAAAGCGCATCCCTGCACGGGCATTGTTACGAGCGGTCGCGATCGGATGCAGAATTTCATGAGAAAGCGAGGCGGCCAATTCTCCCATCATGCTCACCCGGTTCATATGGGTGAAATCCAACTCGAGCTGGCGCAGCTTTTCATGCTCGTCCTGTGCCCGTCTTCGTTCCGTCACGTCGACGGTTGTGGTGATAACCTCAGCCAGCGTGCCCCCGGGGGAAAACACATGATAGCTAGTTCCTTCCACCCATTTGATTGTTCCATCAGGTAGCAGGAGTCTGAACTCGGCCATGAGATCTCTTTTCTGGTCCACGGCCTCCTGAACCGCTCGCCACACTCTGTCGCGGTCCTCTGGGTGAATGCGTTCCCACATACCTTGTCGACTTGGAAGTCCCTGCAGCGGATCAAACCCCCAGATCCTGTAACTCTCGTCCGACCAATAGAGGTAACGCATCATCGTCGCGTTGTAGATCCAATTGCCAGTGCGGCTGAGTCTCTGTGCTTGGCTAAGCGCTTCCTCGACGCGTTTGCGCTCGGTCAGATCGAGCACGAACGCGAGGCCCTGGTCACCTCCTTCCTTGAACAGCGCGGCGCCAATAAGCACAGGCACACGGCTGCCGTCCTTCCGAACATAGTCTTGCTCGAAGGGCTGAAGCCTTCCAGTCGAGTTCAGTTCTTCCCAGGCACGTTTGTCGATCTCGCGCCACTCCGGCGGGGTCAGCCCAGTCCGGTGCAGTTGACCCCAGACCAGGTCCTCACGGTCATACCCCACGATGCGTAGAAACGCGTCATTAGCTTCGATGATCCGTCCTTCGCGGTCGGCAATGAGGATCCCAATGATGTTGGCGTCGACCAAACGCCTAATCTTCGCTTCACGATCCGCGAGATCGTCATAAAGCCGCGAGTTTTCGAGCGAGATTGCGGCCTGCGACGCAAGCACCTTCAACACTGTGACGCGGTCAGGCGTGAAAACGTGGGCGGCCAGGTTGTTTTCGAGGTAGAGCACACCGGCCAGTCTGCCCGGTTTGAGCAACGGCAGACAGAGAATTGAACGGGGATGATGCCGATGAATGTACTTATCGACAGAAAACGGGTTCGCGGCTGCGGCATCGTGGAGCAGAATGCTCTCTTTCGTCCGGATCACGTAGTTTAGGATGGACTCCGGCAGATCTGCGGCGGTTACACTTGCTCGTCGCTGACCGACGGTCACCATATTGTTGCTGGTCGTGACTTCCGCCTCAATCCGATACCCATCATCGACCGCAAGGATCAACAGACCTCGCCCGGCCCCCGCGTGCTCAATCGCTGTGCGCATCAGCGCGTCGACCAGTTTCTCCAGAACGATCTCGCCCGACACGGCTTGCGAGACTTTGACAACAGTAGCTAGATCCAGTTGTTCGACCGATGCCCCGATCGTGCTTGTGGGGCCGGCACCCGGCGTTTCCTCGCTGAGATGCGGATACAATTCGTCGAGCTGGCGTACTTTGCCGTCGGCTCCCCAACGGATGTATGCGCACCGCGCGTCCCGCAGATAGGCATGCGCGATCTTCTTGAACCCGCGTGTGGCATAAAAGCGAGCGGCGACTTCGTTGGCGATCGCCTCGTTGTGGACAAAGCCGTGCGTGTGTGCCGAGTGGATAGCGTGCTCGTAAAGATGTTCGGCATCGAGCGTGCGGCCTTCGATCCGGGCGATCTCCGCGGCGATGAGTACGGTACGATTTTCGAAGTTGTCCGGGCAAGCCGTCGCCCAGACCTCGAGCTGTCGGTGGTGCGCGACAAGTGCCGTGAGATGCTCCCGCCAGCGACCGGCCGCCGCAGACTCGCAGGATGCTGCTCTGGAGAGCGCACTGTAAAAGTGGTATTCCGCACATTCGAAAAACGACGCCGATGTCGGCTGCAGCTGTTGCGCCCTCAATGAGGCCTCGAGGGCGCCCGCATAGTCGCCGGCAAAGAAGCGTGCCTGCAGCTTGCGGGTCCAATACGAGCCCGCGGCCAACTTCAGATCCGGATTCCTGCAGAAGCGGGACTCCAGCAGGTCTTCGTCGTCAAAGCAACCGAAAATCGGCGTCAAGCCGCGGAGTGTCCGGATCAGCCCAAGCTGGCCGGCGATGGAGTCACTCGCAAAACCGAACTGTATATCCCGCGCGAACGCGAGACCATGCTCGACCTCGACTTGCACGTTGTCGAGCGGATCGCCCGCCGCGAGAAGATACGTGTTGATGTGGGTGTGGTAGTACGCCGCAAAAGTGAGGTCACCGATCTGGTTTGCCGTTTCAAACGCGCGCCGCAGCAGATCACGACCCTCCCGGACTTGGCTCGTCCAGAAGATGAGTAGATATCCAAAGTTCAAATAGGTCCTGGCCTGGAAGCGCTTTAGCCCGCGCTGTTCGACCAGTTCATAGCCGAGACGGCCGAATCGAAGTCCCGCCTGGTAATCGCCGAATTCCGGTCCAGCAAGCCTGCCAAGCACTGCATAGGCATAGCACGAGCCGTCACAATTGCCGCTTTCAAGGCTGAGATTGACTGCTCGACAGATGACCATCGAACGTAATTTCGCATCCGTGTAGTGGGCAGGCGGCCCGAGCTTCGTCAGGACATCGAGGGTCGCAAGCGATGCGACATTGCCCATCAATGGCAGATCAATGAGGCTTTCTATCGTGCGGGAGCCCAGCTGGGACCAAATCCGCTCATACTCGCGCCGAGCCTCGTCTTCCGTCGGGTGCGGCGACCAGTCGATGCCAAGGTGGCGGAGGTAGTCGAGACCTACTGCGATCGCGCGACTGCCCTGATCGAGGGTCGTGTAAAGATCCAGCTGCAGGCACGTGACGCGGGCTCGTTCGATCGTCGTGGCGGCACGAGACGACACCACCGCCAGGCGCTGCTCGGCTTCCGCCAGTGCGCCAATAAGGAACTCACATTCGGCCCGGTGTATCTCCAACTCAAAGATCAGGTCGTGCCGGCGGTCCCAAGAGTCCGCTGGAAGCAGCGCCGCGCCGGAGAGCAGATAGTTCAGCGCCGCGGCATAGGCTGTCGAGGTCTTGGCGCGTCTACCTGCTACTAAATTCAACTCAACAACCCGCTCAAGCTCCTCAATTGATGTGATGAGATGCGAGCCGCGGTTGAGCTGATTGACGATTTCGAAGATCGCCTCTTCCAGCTTCTCTGGAGGGGTCTTCGCTGCGAGTAGCATCCCGATTCGGAGATGGGCTTCGGCACGCGATTCCTCTGGGATCAAGGAGTAGGCGGCTTCCTGGACATGGTCGTGGAGAAACTTGTAGCAATCCTCCGAACGAAAGATCAGCCCTGCTCGCACCGCCTCCCAAAGCTGGCCATGCATCTCCTCCTCGGAGCCCTGGTAAACGATCCGCAACATGGAGAACCCCGCGACATTTCCCAGGCAGGCGAGCTTCTGCAATGCGTTCCGGGTTGCGGCGGACAGGCGGTTCAGCTTTCCCACCATAAGGTCCACCACATTGTCGGTGTAACCTTTGGCGTGAATGCGATTCAGGTCCCAGCACCATCGCCCCTCGCCATAATCGAAAGTAAGCAACGCTTCGTCCGCGAGCGCAGAAATGAACTGAATGGCGAAAAGCGGATTGCCGGTTGTCTTCTCGTGGATCAGCTGTGCCAGCGGCGCGCTTCTCTCTGGTTCGCCGTGAACAGTATCCGCTACTAATTGTCCCAAGCTTTCACAGGTCAGGGGTGACAGTATGATGTCCTGCAGTGTCGCTCCAGCTAGGCGCATCGCTTCGAGCTTGCGCGTCAGCGGATGGATGGGGTCGACTTCATTGTCGCGGTAAGCGCCAATCAACAACAGGTTCTGCACATCCGGCCGGGTCAACAGATCCTCGAGCAAATCGAGCGTTGCTGCATCGAGCCATTGGAGATCGTCGAGGAATAGGACGAGCGGATGTTCCGGCCGCGCGAATACGCTGATAAATCGCCGGAACACTAGCTGAAAGCGGCCCTGCGCATCCCGTGGCGGCAGTTCGGGGACCGGCGGCCGTTCGCCGATGATGTGCTTCAATTCCGGGACGAGATCAACAATGAGCCGACCGTTCGGTTCGAGCGCCTCAAGCAGCGCCTCCTGCCATTGCCGCAGTTCCGCTTCGGTCTTGCTCAAAAGCGGGCGGATCAGGCTCTGAAAGGCCTGCGCAAGGGTGGCGTAGGGGATGTCGCGTTTGTACTGGTCAAATTTGCCTGATGCAAAAAGACCGCGGTGCGGAACAAGTCGCTTATGGAGCTCGTTGACGACCGCAGACTTGCCGATGCCGGCGTATCCGGAAACCAGCACCAACTCCGGCCTGCCGCGGGCGACGATACGGTCGAAAGAGGCAAGTAGGGTATCAATCTCGGTTGTCCGACCGTACAATTTCTCGGGGATCAGCAGCTGGTCCGGAGTGTCGTGTTCCCCGGGCGGAAATTCGTCGATATCGCCTCGGGTTTCCCATTCAACAAGGCAACGCCGTAGATCGCTCTCGGCGCCTGCAGCCGTCTGGTAACGCTCCTCAGCACTCTTGGCGAGCAGCTTCATAATGATCGCAGATACGGACCCTGGGAGATTTTCTAACCGCTCGCCGGGCGGCGTCGGTGGTCTTGCAATATGGCAGTGCACCCATTCCATCGGGTCGGCCGCTGTGAAGGGCAGAACGGCCGTGAGCATTTGGTACAGCGTGACACCGAGGGAGTAGAGATCGCTGCGGGCGTCGACCGAGCGGTTCATCCGCCCGGTTTGTTCGGGTGCCATGTAGGCAAGCGTACCGGCGATGGCCTCGGCCGGCTCGGGCGCCTGCCGCTCGCGGGACAGGCGCGAGGCGATACCAAACCCGGTGAGCCGCACGTGTCCATCCGCGCAGTCCACCACAATATTAGCTGGCTTGATGTCTTTATGGATGAGCCCGCGCTGATGAACCTTGCCCAGAGCTGAGGTAACAGCGATAGCAAGGCGCAAGAAGCGCCCTACCTCCATGGGCCCACCGAGCAAACGATCGAGCGGCTCGCCGCCCGGATCATCGAGCACCAGTATGGTCCGACCAGCGTCGCGCATGAGGGCCAGCGGCCGAGCCGCCCATGCCCCGTCGAGCTCATCTTTCAGCTCGTATTCGTGCGTGAGGCGATTGAGTCTTGACCGAGACGGGTGGCCGGCGGCAGGGGCAACAAGCAGCACGGCAAGCCGGTTGCCATTATCGTCCAGTCGCCAACCACGGCTGAACACGCGCTCGCCGTCCTCCCACAACACCTCAGAACTACCGTCCGGGTAGGCGACGTTCAGCGACTGCTGCATCATCTGTCAGACTCCGGCGTCCGGCATTGGCCTGAAGCTCTTCGACACGCGCGGCCTCTCCGACGTGAAATCGTACTCCATCGCCTGAGAAATGCCAGCCGTCCCTCGGTCTTGCCGGACACGGTTGATGCGGATTCTCCTCCTCACGGCCAAGCTTATTGCCGGGAACTTCAAGGAGCCGAGAGCTCTGCTCGATCGAAATCCTCGTGGAGTTAGCGCCGCTCTCTCGGCGCAGAACTCCGGGCACGTCCGGCCGTTCCGATAACGGTCGGCTATCAACTCCATGGCGAGAGATGGCTTTCCTTTCAACCGACCTGAACTCAATCTGCGACCAATCGTCCTCGATATCGACCGAAGTCGGCGTTTCGTTGAACGATCGCAGGCCAGGAGGTGCGTCGATCGCTTCACGGCGCGCCGCTAGGGTGACCACAGTTAGATCGGCTGGTTCCGGCTCACTCTTCGACCAGTCGCCGGAAAATCGCGCGAGGGCGCCATCACGTTCCTAATCTCACAACGAGGCACAGAGTATTTGAGAAAAGCGCAGACCGTGCTTCGCTCTGCCAAGCCATGACGGACCAACTGATTGCGACTCAGCTTAAGGCTCGCGCCGACAACTACCAACATCGAGCCAAGAAGGCTTCACCGAATCCGCACGGGATTGTTCGATCCGCTGCTACTACGAGTGAAATACGAGAGCCCAACGAGTAGCGCCGGGGCAGCGGCCCGGCGGTAGCTACGTTGGGCTTGCCAACGTCTGTCCCCTCTGCACCTGGGCGTCTGGCGCAACGCGTGGCGGTCCAATTGACGATAAATAACCTTCCGCTGGTGGGCGGCTTGACCGCAACCGCTGCGATACCCGCCGGCATCCGAAACAGTGATCAGCCTGGCCGACGCGAACGTCGCGGCGGCGAGGAACATGGACAATAGACGTCATCTCTGCCGCCCCGCGCGAGGCGCAATCGTCGGCGTTCTCGATCTGCCGTTTCGAGTGGTCGCGCGGGTGTCCCGTCTTGATCGCGCATCGCAGTCAGCGCGACTCACTCCGCCGCGGCTGCGGCTGTCCGGGGCGGCTTGCCCTCGTTCTTGCCTTCCGCGAGGTTGCGCACCACCACGTAGAAGATCGGCGTGAAGATCAGGCCGAACAGCGTGACGCCGAGCATGCCGAAGAACACGGCAACGCCGACCGCCTGGCGCATTTCCGAGCCCGAGCCGGTCGACACCACCAGCGGCAGCACCCCGAGGATGAACGCAAAGGACGTCATCAGGATCGGCCGCAGCCGCAACCGACAGGCCTCAATAACAGCCTCCAGCCGCGGCCTGCCCTCGATCTCGATGTCGCGAGCGAACTCGACGATCAGGATAGCATTCTTTGCCGCCAACCCCACCAGCACCACGAAACCGATCTGGGTTAGGATATTGACATCCTGTCCCATGATCCGCACACCGATGGTGGCGGCCAACAGACACATCGGCACGATTAGGATCACCGCGAACGGCAGGGTCCAGCTGCCATATTGCGCCGCCAGCACCAGATAGACGAACAGCACACAGATCGGAAACACGTAGAGGCCGGCATTGCCACCCGTCACCTGCTGATAAGACAGATCGGTCCATTCCAAGGAAAAGCCACTCGGCAACATTTCGTCGGCCAGTTGTTTCATGGCATTGAGCGCGGTCGTCGAGCTAACGCCGGCTGCCGGCTCACCCTGCACCTCGGACGCCGAGTATAGATTGTAGCGCGCGACACGATCGGGCCCCGAGACGTCCTTGAAGTCCACGACGCTACCGAGCATCACCATGTCGCCGGCCGCATTGCGGGTACGCAGCCGCGCGAGATCGGAAGTCTCCTTGCGGAATGGAAGATCTGCCTGGGCAGTGACGTGATAGGTACGTCCGAACAGGTTGAAGTCGTTGACATACGTCGAGCCGAAGTAAGTCTCGATCGTATCGGTAATGTTAGCAATGGGGACGCCGAGCTTCTGCGCCTTGATATGGTCGATATCGACGAACATCTGCGGCGTGTTCGCCGTGAACGGCGAGAAAACAGAGGTCAGATCTGGCGACTTCCGCGCGGCGGCGACGAGCTCGTTGGTCGCGGCTGCGAGCAATTCGGGACCGCGTCCTTGTCGATCCTGGATGCGGATGGCAAAGCCGCCGCCGGTGCCGATGCCGGGCACGGCCGGCGGCGGAATGACGATGATGAAGGCGCCTTGAATCGCTAACAGCCGTTTGCGCAGCTCGGCCGTGATGGCATTAGCGGTAAGGCCTTTCTTGAACCGCGCCTCAGGCGCGTCGAACACCGGGAATAACGCCGCGGCGTTGCCGGCCTGCGTGCGCGTCGCGCCGGAAAAGCCGCTGAACGCTCCGACACGGACGATACCCGGCGTATCCAGCGCAACCCGCTCGATCTCGCGCACCACCGCAGCGGTTCGCGCGAGCGACGCGGCACCCGGCAACTGCACCGAGATTATGAGGTAACCGCGATCCTGCGCCGGTATGAAGCCCTGCGAGGTAGTCTCGAGCAGCCAGCCGGCGCTGCCGATCAATGCGACATAGAGCAACAGCATTGGCGTCGAATGCCAGATTACGAAGGATGCCGCAGCCGCATAGCCATTCGACAGCCAGTCGAACACACGGTTGAAGACACCAGTGAAAACTGACCAGCCGCGCGCGACTACGTTCCAACGCGCCGCCGACCGCTTCTCCTCATGCGGGACCAGGATCTGCGAGGCCAGCGCTGGTGACAGCGTCAGCGAGCAGAAGCAGGAGATCGCGGTCGCGACTGCGATAGTGACAGCGAACTGCTGGAAGAACTGTCCGGAAATGCCACCGAGGAAAGCGGTCGGCACGAACACCGCGCAGAGTACCAGCGCGATCGAGACCAGCGCGCCGCCAACCTCCTCCATGGTCTTGAGCGCCGCCTCGCGCCGGCTCATGCCGTGCTGGAGATGTCGCTCGACGTTCTCGACCACCACGATGGCGTCGTCGACCACGATGCCGACCGCGAGCACGAGGCCGAACAGCGTCAGATTGTTGATAGAGAATCCGAGCGCCGCCATCACGGCGAAGGTCCCTACCAGCGACACGGGGATCGCGATGATCGGGATCATCGCAGGCCGCCAGCCCTGCAGGAATACCAGCACCACAATGACGACGAGCGCCATCGCCTCGTAGACCGACTTGATCAGCTCGTGGACTGACTGGGCGATGAATTCGGTGGGGTTGTAACCGATATTGTAGTCGAGCCCCTTCGGAAAACTCTCCTTCAGCTTCGCCATGGTGGTGGAGATCGCCTTCGCTGTGGCGAGCGCATTCGATCCGGGCCGTTGCGTCACCACCATTGCAACGGCCGACTTGCGCAATATGCGGCTGCTGGTCGCATAGGACAGCGCACCGAGTTCGACGCGGGCGACGTCGCGCAGACGTACGGTACGGCCGTCGGAACCGGCCTTCACCACGATGTCCTCGAATTGCCTGATATCTTTGAGGCGTCCTGTGAAGGTGAGGTTCGGTTGAAATGCGCGATCGGCGATCGGCGGCTCCGCGATCTGTCCGCCGGTGATCTGCAGGTTTTGCGCGCGGATCGCCGCCAGTACCTCGGTCGAGGTCAGGCCGAGATTGGCGATCCTGTCGGGATTGAGCCACAACCGCATCGAGTAGTCGCGCGCGCCGAACATCTGGATGTCACCGACGCCGTCGAGCCGCAGCAGCTGGTCGCGTACCTGCAGCAGCGTGTAATTGGAGATGTAGAGCTGGTCGAAACTCTCGTCGGGCGACAGCACGAAGACGGCCATCAATATATCAGGTGAATTCTTGCGCGTGACGACGCCGTTGCGTTGCACCTCATCTGGCAGCCGCGGTTGCGCGATCGCGACGCGATTCTGCACCAGCACCTGGGCCTTGTCGAGATCGGTGCCGAGCTTGAAGGTGACCGTAATAGTGAGCTGGCCGTTCGAGGTCGCTTGGCTGTAGAGATACAGCATGTCCTCGACGCCGTTGATCTCCTGCTCGATTGGAGCTGCAACGGTGTCGGACACGGTCTGCGCCGAGGCGCCCGGATATTGTGTGGTCACCGTGACGGTCGGCGGCACCGCCTGCGGATATTCCGACACCGGCAAAGTCTGGTAGGCGATCGTGCCGACGATCACAAGCACGATCGACAGGACCATGGCTAAGATGGGTCGGTTGATGGAAAGCTTTCCGAGATTCATGGCTTGACACTCGCCGGAGCCTTGTCACCTGCCGGCGCCTGCGCCATTTTCGGTGCCACCTTGGCTCCGACGCGGGCACGCTGCAGCCCGTCGACGATGACGTGATCCTCCGGCTTGAGGCCCTCGCGAATCACACGCAGCCCTTCATCGAGCGGCCCGAGCACCACCGGCCTTGCCTCTACCGTGTTGTCCGCCCTGACCACGAACACGAACTTGCGGGACTGGTCGGTTGCAATAGCGGCGTCCGGGATCAGCAGCGCCTCGTAGGGCGACGAGCCGATGATCCTGACGCGGCCAAACTGCCCCGGCAGGATCGAGAGATCCTTGTTTGGGACGATCGCGCGGCTTCGCAGCGTAGCGGTCGAGATGTCCAGTCGATTGTCGAGAAAGTCCATCTTCCCATCATGCGATGGCTTTGTCTCGCCGGTCAGCGTCACCTGCACCGGGTTTGACGTATCGCGCGAGCTCGGTCGCTTGCCTTCGAACCACAGCTTGCTGTTGCGCTGATAGGTAGCCTCGTCCACGTCGAAATAGATGTAGATCGGATCGATTGACACGATCGAGGTCAGCAGCGTCGCGCTGCTCTCGCTGCCCTGCACCAAATTGCCTGGGGTCACCAGATGGCGGCTCACGCGGCCGGTGATCGGAGCCAGTACGTGCGTAAATTCGACGTTGAGCTGCGCGGCCTTCAGCGTACCCTCGGCTTGCGTTTCGGCGGCATGAGCCGCCTGCAAGGCCTGACGGCGCTGATCGACGACTTGTTCAGAAACAGCACTGGTCTGAACCAGAGTCAACCCACGGTCGAGTTCGCGCTTGGCAAGCTCCGCCTTGGCGCGCGCATCTGCAAGTTGCCCCTCCGCCTGCAGCGCCACCGCATCGAACGGTCGCGGGTCAACAGTGTAAAGCAGATCGCCTGCATGGACGATCGCACCATCCTTGAACTCGACGCTGTTGATAAAGCCGCCGACGCGAGCGCGGACCTGAACCTCCTCGATCGCCTCGAAGCGGCCGGTGAATTCATCCCAGTCGGTGACCGTTCGTTTCACCGGTTGCGCGACTGTCACCGACGGTGGCGCGGGCGCCTGCGATTGCGCGTTCACGTCGCAGCCGGCGAGCGACAGCGCGAACAGCAGACCGATCGGCGCGCCGCGGCATCGAAAGCGATGGTACGAACTGCGCATCGGAGCCGGATGGTCCGCTACCGCTAAAGTCTCGCCGGATTGCAGTGTCAGCGTGCCCATGGCGCGAGAATTTCGATTACATCGTTGCTTTGCATATCGATCCACTCTCAATCTTCTCTTGGTGTTCCGCGTGCCGATAGCGAAACCGCAAGTTTCGGCTCGACCATGCTTTGGAGAGTGACCTTGCAACCCCGGCGACGGAAATCACCTCTCGCCATGGAGTCGATAAACGGCCGCTATTGCCGCTCGCTGCGCGAGCGTGATGCCGTAGCGAGGAATACCACAGGCCGAATGGCACTCGAAGCCACGACGTTTTTTACTCGGCAGAGGCTTCCGGGCCGCGTTCAGTCCCCGGCATCGATGCCGTCGCGGAGGTGCGTAGAGAGCTCCAAGCGAAGCGCGTACGAGGACTTCGACGCTGACTTCGCGGAATATTCCTGGCGGTTATGGACATGATAGCTTTACCTGAATGGTCGCCGGATTTACTTGCTGAACGCACTGGCCGGAGCAGACGCAGCGCCGGAATCTCGCACGAACGCCAAGAGTTATTTGGCGCTGCCGCTGGCGTACACACTCGTCGAATCCGGTGGATCAGTCATTCGAACGATCGGGACCTAATCATGACCAAGATCCGCGAAGTTGTCGTCGCAAGCGACCCCACCAATCATGGCGCGCTGGTTGGCCATATCGGCGAATCTCGGTTTCCTGTCGGCGGCCCAGATGGCGTCGGCCACATTTCTCCTGGACCCAATCCTTACGACCTTCTCAGCGTGTCTCTTGCCGCATGCACCGCTATGAGCGTTCGTTTTCAGGCTCGGCGCCGGAAACTACCGCTGGAGCGGCTGGAGGTCGGCGTCAGCTTCCACCACGGCGCCCAGGGCGAAAGAGATTCGTTCGAGCGCACCCTCGTGCTGGAAGGAGAACTCGACGCGCAGCAGCGCGCATTCTTGCTGGAAGCCGCAAACCTCTGTCCCGTAGGCCAAATTCTCGGCATTAGCGCGGATATTACCACCCACCTGGACGTTACAACTTCCGGCCACAACGAAAGCCCTAAGGCCATTTACGAGGATGATCTGGCGCTACTCACTATCCCGAATATCACTCCGGATTGAGCGTCTCTCGTGCCGTCGATCACTGCACCAGGGTATCACAGCCTATCATACCTGCAGGGCCTCCAGTTCGGCGAACCCGCGACGCCCCCGCGGGGCATTCGCTCCGCGGCTCACCGCTGACGCGCTTTTGGCCTTTCGCGCCGATGGCATCGATTCCATAGCCACGGGTCATTGGACCATCGATTTTCACGATCGTACTTTTGCTCGTTTGCAAGAGAGCTCGAAGTTGACGACACACCACACACAGGGAGGTGGATGATGAAGGCAATCGTCGTAACGGACCAGGCTGCAGGAACTGCCGGGATGAGGCTCGTGGAGCGGCCCGAGCCGCAGGCTGCGATCAACGACGTCGTCGTTCAGGTTCATGCATCGGGATTCGTCGGGACTGAATTGGCGTGGCCCTCGACCTGGACCGACCGCCTCGATCGTGACCGAACACCGTCGATCCCCGGGCACGAGCTGGCCGGAGTGGTCACCGCTCTCGGCTACGGCACGAGGGGGTTGTCGGTGGGACAGCGGGTGTTCGGCCTTACGGACTGGACTCGCGATGGCACCTTGGCGGAGTATGTGGCCGTCGAGGCACGCAACCTCGCGCCGCTGCCGGGCGACGTCGACTTCACGGTGGGCGCGAGCCTGCCGATCTCGGGCCTGACCGCGTGGCAGGGACTGTTCGAGCATGGCCGCCTTCAGGCCGGGCAGAGCGTCCTCGCTCACGGCGCGGCCGGCGCGGTCGGGTCGATGGTGACGCAACTCGCACGACTGGCCGGCGCCTACGTCATTGGCACCGGACGTGCCGCCGATCGTCAGAAGGCGCTCGACTTCGGCGCGCAGGAGTTCGTCGACCTTGAGAATGACGCTCTGGAAGACGTCGGCTCAGTCGATCTGGTATTCGATCTCATCGGCGGCGACATCGGGAAGCGGTCCGCTGGCGTGATCCGGCCCGGAGGAACACTGGTGTCCATCGTCGGGCCGATCGAGGCGCGGCCCGCCTACGGCCTGGCGGTCGACTTCGTTGTCGAGTCCGATCGTGGCCAACTGGGTGAGATCGTCCGACGGGTGCGCGACGGACGGCTGCGGACGAACATCGGCAACATCGCGCCCCTCGACGATGCCGTCGCTGCTTTCAATTCGACCAAGCGGATCAACGGGAAGACGATCATCCGCGTTCGTCCGTGAACGACACGCGTCTTCGATGCACGCGGCCGGCTGCGTCCTATCAGACGCGCCGGGGACAACCTCGGAAACTACCAATGGCCCGGGCATGAGATGTCGGACGGGCTCCATCGCTGCAACATTTCCAGCAAAGAGAGCGAAAGCACGCTCGTACCTCAACCTATTAGTTCACCCACAGGAATCACCATGACTAACGGAATCACCAAGACCAACGCCGTGATCGAATGTATCCTGAGCCGCAGCTCCACCAAGTACTACGACCCGACCGCCACCTTGAGCGACGAACAAATCCGCGAGCTGGTGCGAATCGGCACCACCGCGCCGACATCCTTCCACTTGCAGAACTGGCGCTTCATCGCCGTACGCACGCCGGAAGCCAAAGCTCGGTTGAGTCCGATCGCTTGGAGTCAGCCCGCGATCACCGAAGCGGCCGTTACCTTCATCGTCTGCGGCCAGTTGGCCGATTCCAGCGTGGTACCAGCGCGTCTGGCACCGCTGGTGGAAGCGGGCATCATGCCAGCAAAGATGGTGCCGGAATGGGAAATCCCCGCACGCGATCTGTACATGGAGTACCCGCAGCGCCAGCGCGACGAGGCAGTACGCACTGGCACCTTCGGCGCTGCGGCGATGATCTATGCGGCCCGCTCGCTAGGCCTGGGTTCGACACCGATGATCGGTTTCGATGCCGAAGCGGTGCACCGCGAGTTCGGACTGACCAAGGACGAAGTACCGGTCATGCTGTTGTCCGTAGGGGCCGTGCGTCCGGGAAACTGGCCGCAGAAGCCGCGCCGGCCGGTGGCTGATGTGTTGAATCTCGTTTGATTATTAGTGAAACCAGCAACCTACAGAGAATGTGATGCCAAGGATTGCAGCTCTAAAGCCGGAACAGGTGCCGGCCGATTCGAAACCGACCCTCGATATGTTCGCCAAGAACATCGGGTTCACCCCGAATATGATGGCGACTTTCGCGACAAGCCCGATCGCGTTCAACGCATGGGCCGCCCTGCTCGGCTCCTTGAGCAAGGCGCTCGACGTGAAGACGCGTGACAGCATCGGCCTCGCTGTCTCCGAAGTGAATGGCTGCGACTACTGCCTGACGGTTCACAGCTTTACGGCCGATCATATGGCCAAGCTGCCCTCCAACGAAATCATTCTCGCTCGGAAGGGCCATGCCAGCGACCCGAAGCGGGACGCCGCCATCCAGTTTGCGCGCAAAGTCATCGAGACCCGCGGCAAGGTCAGTGACGGCGATCTGAAAGCCGTCCGCGATGCCGGCTACACGGATGCGAACGTCATAGAGATCGTCGCGCTGGTGGCCATGTACTCCTTGACGAACTTTTTCAATAACGTGTTCGATCCCGAGAAGGACTTTCCCGCCGTTGCGCCGGCGGGCTCGATCTGAAACTCTCTCCGGTCGCATTGACCATCTCCGAGGGTGCTTGGAGCTTCTGTCTGAGGCGAGCGTAGCGCCAGAGCCCGGATGCACCAGGAAGGATTCTTGGGAACGCGTCTGGGCTTTTGGTGTGAGATCATCTTCAACCCCTGCCAGACGACCTATCGAGTCGAACGGTCCGAACTCGGGTTGTGTCGGCGCGAACTCATAGCATGGAAAGGAACGAGAAATGGCAGTCGCGACATGGAACGGAACAGTGATAGCGGAATCGGAGAAGACCGTTGTTGTCGAAGGCAACCACTACTTCCCGCCCGAGTCCGTCAATACGCAGTATCTTAAGCCGAGCACAACGACCAGCCGGTGTCCATGGAAGGGCCTTGCAAATTACTATTCGCTAATCGTCGATGACAAAATTAATGAAGATGCAGCATGGTATTACGCCAAGCCCTCTGATGCAGCAGCGGCCATCAAAGGCTACATCGCATTCTGGAACGGCGTGGATGTTAGGTAATCGCCTGACCGCGTCATCACCCGACTTTCCGCCTAAATATGATGCAGCGGATAATCCGCTAACGACGTCTCGGGCAAATGCATTTTCAACGGGGGCGATGCTGTTATTTCCGTGAAGCATATTTTCCGCTTTTCGGCGACACGGCGGATGACGACCGCGGGAAACTCGCGGCCGATATCATCGCCGTGGATTCTTTTCTGGCGCAGCGAGTATGTTATTTGACGGGCGTCGTCAGCGGGTTGTCATTGGTGTCGAGGACGAAGACAGCGAGCAGCTTTGCCGGCTCTGTCTTGCTCGCGTTGCGGCTGATCGAATGGGTCGCGCCCGGCGGTTCCGACCAGCTCTCACCTGCCCGATAAATGCGCGTCTCGCCGTCATTCACCTTCGACTCGATCGCGCCCGATATCACGTAGGCGTAGATGAAAGCCGACTTCGCGTGGGTGTGGGACGGAGAGGCGGCGCCCGGCGCGTAATTTACTTCGAGAGAGATCAGTGACTTGCCGGGAATATTGGGAATAGCCGCCTCGAAGTTCTTCGTGACGGATTGTGCTTCGCTATCAAGGGCGCTGGCTATCATGAAGACGCAGGCGGCGCAGGTGGTGGCGATAATGGTTCGGATCTTCATGGACTTTCTCCTTCTGGTTATAGGTTGATCTTCATTGTTTCCTCGGCCTGCTGATTACGGACACCGGACGGGTCAGTCTCGCGGGTCGAAATCGACATGGGGCCCCGGCTCGATAATGAACACCGCGAGCGTTGCGAGAACGCAGGCGACGGCGGCGACAGCCATCGCCAAGCGGAATCCCGAGAACAGCTGAGGACCGTCCTGCTGCAGGACGCCGCCGAGCAAGGCGATGGCGAAGAGCGACCCGGCGCGCGAGACCGCGCTGTTGACGCCAGACGCGGTTCCGACGCGATCGGACTCGACGGAGGTGAGGACGAGGGTCGTCAACGGCGCGATCGCAAGGCATGCCCAGCGCCAGCAACAGGATGCTGAGGAAGATGTCCGCCCAATAGGCCGCGTTCGGACCTATACGGAGCGCTATGGCGCATCCCAAGGCGACGATGGCGCTGCTGACGAACACGAGGCAGCCGCCCAGGCTCGACGCTGCGAGCACCTTGGTGCTGCCCTGCGCGCCGACGGCCTTAGGCTCGGTGAGCGCCAGGTTGTGGTCGGTCAGGATCAGGGACACGCTGCTCACGACCTAATCCGTCAGGTTAAGTCGCGCGATTCGCGGCGCGAGCTCATTGGCCAGTAGCCCGAAACCGAGCCGCCGCGTCCGTTCGCGGACCACTCCTCGCAACATCATTGCAGCCAATCAGGGTATTGCGCTGGCCAACGCGTGAAAATCGGATAATCAAATGTCACTTCCTTCCTCCGGGATGAGGAGGCCGATCTGCATGGCCGAATCTTCCGCAACGCGACGTTGATCACGAAGATGACAGGATCACTCGCCCTCCCCCAAGTTCATTACGGACGAACGCGGATGATCGTCTTCCCGCTGATCCGCTTGGTCGAATTGAAAGCAGCGACGGCATCGTCGAGGGGCGCGATGTTGCCGATGTTCGTCCGCAGCCGTCCGTCGCGTACCCGCTGGACGATCTCACCCAGTTGGGCGCGATCGGACTCGACAACAAAGTCGATCGCCAGGCCGTCGGCGAGCCGCGCCTCGGTCGGCCCGGCGATGGTCACCAGTGTTCCGCCGGGCCGGATCACGCCAGCGGACCGCTTCGCGATGTCGCCGCCGATAACATCGAACACCAGATCGACTCCACCAACGTCTTCGAGGACGTCGTTCTCGAGGTCGACGAATTCCTGCGCGCCGAAGTCGAGCGCCTTCTGACGATCGGCGGCACGTCCGGTGCCAATGACGTAGGCGCCGGCCAGTCGTGCGAGTTGCGTCACCATCGACCCGACCGCGCCGGCCGCGCCATGCACGAGGACACTCTGCCCTGCCTGAAGGCGGCCATGCTCGAACAGTCCCTGCCACGCGGTCAGGCCCGGCATCGCCACGCTCGCACCCACCGTGAAGTCGACGTCGCCCGGCAGCGGCGCGAGGTTGCGTGCCTCGACGGCCACATACTCCGCCAGCGTACCGCCGCGATACGAGTCCGAAAGGCCGAACACGCGCCGTCCCACCGACAACCCCGTCGTGCCGTAGCCGAGAGCAGTGACCACTCCTGCCAGCTCTTGTCCGGGAATCGACGGTGTTCGGTCACGGTCGAGACGATCGGTCCACGTCGAGGGCCACGACAGCTCACCCGAGGTGAACCCCGACGCATGAACCCGAACGACGACGTCGTTGATCGCGGCCTGCGGCTCGGGCCGCTCTACGAGCCTCATCCCGGCGGTTCCCGCAGCCGGGTCCGTTACGACGATCGCCTTCATGCGAATTGTCTCCTCGGTTACTTGTCTCTTTGTTGGATATGTTCCAGCGATAAAGGCCCGCTCGACATCTCCTGCCAGCGATCATGGGTAGCTTCCGAAAGCGAAAGTGAAAGAGCGCTTTGCCATTGGAGCATCATAGTAAAGAGTCGACGGTCCATCGATTCGAGCCGGCGAGACCCAGAAACAGAGCGCAGCACATCGCAGCGAATACCGAGTAGTCGAATGGCGACTTGATCCCAAACGAGATCGCCATGGCTGAACCGAACAGGAAGAGCAAGCCCGCGCCGCCGAAAGCCGCCCACCGCAGCGCGAGGCCGAGTACCAGCGTAACGCCAAACAGGAACTCCAGCACCGTCGCGGCCGTACCGAGAAAGGGCATCATCCATGCTGGTGCGAACGCATTTACCTTGGCCGCGTAATCCAAAAATCGCTCGAATGTCCCCCAGGAAACTCCGCGCTCGCCTGGATTGCCGTAGAACCCAAGCCGGTCGCTGACCGACAAAAGGAACGAGACCCCCAGTGCCGCGCGGCTTCCCAGCGAAAGAAAATCGAGGGCAAGAGAAGCTCGTTGGTCCGCGGATTTCAGCTTGAGGATAGGTTGGCTACGCGAAGCGCGCAGGACGCTGCGAAGCGTTTCGGTTGTTGCCATCATAGCGCAATCCTACGGGTGGGTGGGCGCAGGAACCTTGAGGATCGGTACTTTGAGCGCGCCGTTGCCGACATTGTCGGCAGTGATGGTGCCAATCACAAGCAATCTTGCCAGGGCGACGCTCAAGACAGCGGCGATCCTCGTGACACTGTTCCCTGTGTTGGTGAACCGGTAGCATTCGTCGGCGATTTCATTTGTCCAGCAGCGGATAGAATTGGGTCCAGACGTCGTCCTTCTTAGCGCTCGTCATGTGACAGAACGCGCATTCGGACTTTGGCTGTCGGCGCCTTCGCCTCGTGATGATTGAAGTTGTAGTAACCCCAGCCTCCGGTGCCGGCGTAACGCTTGCTGTTCTTGACCGTCACGTCCGCACCGTTCAGCTTTCCGGGGAAGAAGCCCCGCCCGGAAGCCTCGGTGCGAGATCCATCCGGGTGCTCGGCTAGGAACGTCAGCTGTAGTTCCTTGAAGAAGATCGTTTCCTCTGGGAATTCACCTGTCGTCTTGTACATCTCGTATGAGCCTGGTTCGATATAGACGTTGTGAAACTCAGGAGAATTGGCCTTCCCGCCGTTGAGCGCATTGGGAGCGAGAGGTGAGCCGACGAACACCCACTCATTGAAATTCTTCGGTAGGATCAAGTCGCCCGACGCGGTATATTCGGGGAGATAGCGCTTCCTCGTCGGCGCGCTGTTATTGCATTCAGACTGCGCGAATACGGCGGTTACGGCAACTGCGCTGGAAACCGCTCCAGCGATCATCAGGGTGCGGCGCCTACCTTTTTTCGCCACGACCATATTTTTCTCCCTACGCATTGATTGATATCCGTTGAGGCCGCCCTGGGCGTTGCTCGATGAGATCTGCGACAGGGTATCCATCATCGCGGCGCGGGACGAAATTTCCCAATAGCCGACATGTATAGTTTCCATAACAGCGAGGAATGCTGCTGCGACGGTCCTCTCTGCTACTCGTAAATCAAGGCAAGTCGCGCATGCCGTGGCGGCACCACGCCGCACGGCGAGGCATAACAATCGTCTATCGACTCTATGGCGAGATGTGATTTCCCTCGCCGGGGGTTCGACCGCCACAGTGTGTGGCCGCTGTCAGAAGCAGCTACAACTCAAATCGAGACTGCGAATGACCACTCCTACAAGCCAGAGACGACCAGCTTGTCGCCGAGAGGCGCAGCCGTTTGTGGAGCAGTGCGGCCGCGGCGTTATCGATGCACAACCCCGCCCGCGAGAACTCGGCCGGGAAGCACCGAATCGGCGGGGCATGGTGCTGATGGCCTGCGTGCTCGCGTCCTCAATGGCGTTCATCGATGCGACCGCGCTGCCCGTTGCAATGCCGAGATTGCGTGCCGATCTCGATGCGGGCCTTGCCTCCGTTCAATGGGTACTCAACGGCTATATGTTGGCGCCGGCCTCGCTGACATTGATCGGTGGCGCCCTCGCCGATGTTTATGGAAAGGGGCGTATGCTCGCGCTCGGCTGCTTCCTGTTCGGTCTGGCGTCCGCGGCTTGCGCGCTGGCGCCTTCTCCCGCCTGGCTGATCGCTGCCCGCGTCGTGCAAGGCGCGGCAGCAGCGATCGTCACCCCCGCCAGCCTCGCCCTGATCGGGGCCACCTATCCGCGCGCAGAGCGGAATCGGGCGATCGGCATATGGGCCGCGGCATCGGCGCTTACTACCGCCGGAGGTCCTGTCTTGGGCGGCTGGCTGACCGAGACCTTTGGCTGGCCATCCGTGTTCTGGATCAACCCGCCGATCGCGGTCGTAGCAGTAGGAATTGTGCTGGTCTTCGCGCCTAAAGATGACCGCATCCGGCGCAGGTTCGACGTGATTGGCCGCGATCCTTCGCTTCGGCACTCGGGGCGCTCGCCTGGACGCTCAGCCAAATCGGCCCGGGTGAAGCTCAGGCCGCGGCGAACACACCGGCTCAAATGGGAACGGTGCTCACGATCGTCGCTGGGCTCGGCATTGTTGGTCTCGCCGCCTATGCGTTCTGGGAGAGCAGAAGCAAACACCCGATGACGCCACCTCGCTTGGTGGAGAACCGCGCCTTCCTCGGGCTGAACGTCGCGACACTGATGATCTATGGGCCGGTTTCGATCATGTTCTTTCTGCTCCCCTTCGATCTCGTCGACCGCCGCGGTCTGCCGGCGACCGATGCCGGTTTGGCGTTCCTGCCTTTCGCGCTCGGTGTCGGACTCCTGTCGGGCGTGTTCGGCGGCTTGGCGGACAAGTCCGGGGCGCGGGCCATGCTCATCGCGGGGCCTGCAGGTGCAGCGCTTGCTTATGTTTGGATGGCGCTCGGTCAGGACGCATCCCTGATGCTCGGCGTGATCGGGCCCATGACGTTACTTGGCCTGTCCTTCGCCATGCTCGTGGCCCCGCTCACCGCGTCCGTCCTAACGAGCGTTGACCATACGGACGAAGGGCTTGCCTCCGGCATCAACAATGCAGCGAGCCGGATTGCGCAGCTCGCCGGCGTGGCACTGGCCGCCGGTGTCGCGTCTTTCGAGACTGGCTTCGGAGTGGGTCTCGCCCTAGCCGCCGTGACCTCGATCGGTGGCGCCTTTGCAGCTGCCGTAACCCCAACTCCGGCCGCAGCGAAAGCGGGCGGCCCGGGAGGAGCTTAGAATGACAGATTACGTTCTGATCCATGGCGCGTTCCACGGCAGTTGGTGCTGGACTCGCGTGCGCAGCCTCCTGGCCTCAAAAGGCCATCGAGTGTTCACGCCGACGTTGACCGGTCTCGGAGAACGGTCGCATCTCTTGAGCCGTGAGGTCAGCCTCAGCACCCACATCGCGGATGTCGCCAACCTCATGGCATGGGAAGAGCTGCGCGACATCGTCTTGGTCGGACATTCCTACGGTGGATTTATCGTGCGCCACGTCGCCGACCGTATGTCGAACCGGATCCGCTCGTTGATCTATCTCGATGCCTTTGTACCAGACAACGGAAAGGCTCTTTTCGACTACGTACCCGACAAGGGCAAAAAATTCCGAGAACTCGCCGCAGCGCACGGCGATGGCTGGAAGCTACCGCCGCCTCCGGCATCGCTCATGGCGGTGAACGCGGCAGACGCCGATTGGGTTGACCGACAGTGCACGATGCAGCCATTGTCTACTTTTGAAGCGCCGGCGCAGATCAGCAGCGCTTGTGACGCGATTCCAAACGTCGGATACATCCGAGCGGGGGGCTATGCCAGCCCTAATTTCGACGGCTTTTATGCTCTCGCGGGAGAACGCCGCTGGTGGCGAGAGGAGTTTGCATGCGGGCACGATGTGATGCTCGACATGCCAAACGAGCTGACGGCCTTGTTGCTGCAGCAGAGGTAGAGAGAGGCCGTATTCGGTCCCATTCTAGCGGCTCATAACAAGGCACACATTTCGCTGTGAGCTATTGGGTGTGCTGGGGTTCCGGACTTGACCGTTATCTGAACCGACGAGCGCTGCTGGTAGCGGCCCCCATCAGAGCGAAGGCCATTGCGGCGACCATACAAGAGATCGCGCCACGGTCTCCGCCCAAGCCGAAGATCAGCGAGACCAGCGCGGAACCAAGTGACCATCCGATGTAGCGAGCCGCGGCATTCATCCCACTTGCGGCCCCGCTACGCCCTACCGGGCCAGCCGTCATCATCGCCGTGTTGTTAGGGGTCTGAAAAAGACCAAAGCCGATACCGCAAAGAGCCAGTCGCCAAGCGACATCCCACTTTGCCGGAGCTGTCGGCAAGAAGACCATCAGGAGCAAACCGACCGCCAACAACGTCAAACCAACACTGCAGATCACCGAGGCTGGGTGGCGGATCGTCAAGCGGCCGGCGATCGGAGCCGTGACGGCAGTCATTAACGGCCAGGGTGTCACAAGAAAGCCTGTTTCCACGGCCGACAGATGCATGCTCGTCTCAAATAAGAACGGCAAGGAGACATAAGCCAGAATTTGTGCTGCATAGGAGCAGACGGACGTCCACACCGATAGGGTAAACAGAGGTATACGGAAAAGATCGAATGGCAACATTGGCATAGGGTGCTGGAGCTGTTGTCGAACGAAGAGGCCAAGACAGAAAAGACCTGCTACGATCTCACCCGTCGCAATGGGACCATCGCCGGTACCCAGCGTGCCGACACCGACGACGAAAAGCCCGAACGCCAGCGCATTGAGAGCGGTCCCGGTCAGATCGAGAGAGCGCGCAACCCGCAGGTCTGGTGGTGCAGCCGCAATAAACAGCGGTACGGCGAGGCCGAATGGCACATTCACCAGAAACAACCAGGGCCATTTTGCCACGGCAAGTATTGCCGCCGCGATGGTGGGGCCCAATGCTCCAGGTATCGCCACGGCTAATGCGACCAACGCGAGGCCCTTACTGACCATGCGGTGCGGATAGACCACGCGTACAAATGCAACGCCCGCCACAGCAACCCCGGCCGCTCCAGCACCTTGAATCAAGCGCGCACTCACCAGTATCGGCAAAGTCGGAGCGAAAGCGCAGCCCACCGACGCGAGAATAAAAATAGCCAGACCGGCGGCATAAACGCGCTTCAGACCGAGCGATTCGGCCAGACTTGCAACGGGCAATAAGCAGATCGTTGCCGAAAGTTGATAGGCATTCACGACCCAAACGGCCGCCGCGTCACTACTCGCGAATGAACGCGAGATGTTTGGCAAGGCGATGTTCACGATCGCACTTCCGAGGGAACTTAGGCCAAGTCCAAGCAAGATGCAGAGCATTACCCAGCGGCGCTTCGACGCCGTTAAACATTTGACGCCGCCCATCAGGATCCAATCTCCGCCGCGAACCTTGGACGGCCGACTTTGCGTATACTCTCAGTAACGGATTCGTAGACTGATAATCGAAGAACGGCTGTGTTGACCATAGCGGCACACCATTACTCCCTCATCAGAACAGGCATGTGGGCCGATCTCACCTCGGCACAGCGGCCCTGGCAACCATTGTGAGGCAGGAGGCGTTTCGCCTCAGTTTGGTAACGTCATACAGACTTTGCCGATCTGCCCCGTGTGCTCTTTTGAAGAAATTCTATCAGACTCGCGCCCAGCCGCAGTGCTGATGGGCAAAACCGATCTGAGCATGGACCGTCGTCACGGCTTGGCGCAGGTGATCCTCAAGCTTGTCGATATCGATCTCGCCGCGCGCTATGAGGCCAATTTCCTCTGCTCTCGGCAACAGCGTGCGGAAGGTTTCCGCGGCCCATGAATAAAGAGGCGAATCGGGGCCGCCGCCGACCGGCGTCTCCGAAAATACGCGAGGCAACTCCACCCCTGCATTATAGAAATGCTCCACCATCCGCGCTCCGGCATCAGGGCACGTAACGACCGAGCGAAACGTCCTGTTGATCAGGTCGGAGGTATCCTCCCATAGCGCGACCAGGGGAAAGGACCACCACGTCCCGAGGAGGAATACCTCATGAAAGGCGACTGCGCCGCCTGGCCGGACGTGAGTGGCCGCTGCGCGGATCAGTGCGACCGGGTTGCTCTGGTGGACCAAGACATAGCGACCGATGGCCAGATCGCAGTTTCTGGAGCCAATCATTTCGGATGCATCGCCTTCCATGAACTCAATATTGGTGTGACCACCGGCGCGCGCGCGATCGCGCGCTATGGCGATCGCGGCCGCGTTGCGGTCTATCCCAACGACCGCCCCGGCCGGCCCGACCATTTCCGCTGCGAGCATTGCCACGTCGCCAGCTCCGCAACCGAGATCGACGACGCGCATGCCCTTTGCAAGCCCGATCTCGCGCAGCAGGCGCGTCGTGATCGGGCGGAGATTGTCCGCCTGCAGTATCAGCCTCCGAAGTTCCCGGTTCGAATGCCCCAAGATATAGCTTTGCATCAAAGCGGCCTCCTCGTGTTGCCACGCTCCCGAGCGTGCTGTATCGCCATACGACAGTGGATCGAGGCGCACGAACGGACCCGCAATCCGTTTCGCTCTGCGGCGCCGCGATGACCTCTCGCGATTCGCCCCACTATCGGCGTCCCGTAAGCTTGTTCTCTGTCTCGACGCCTGACGCGCGCCGCCCACCGCGACTGCCTCTCACGAGTAGTCACCGCCGCTTTGCTGACTGAGCTCGCCGAGGTAGTCGCCCTTCCCGATCTTCGCTCCGAGATGCCGAAGGATCGCGTGCGCAATCGAGATGTGGAAGAAGAAGTCGGGCAGCACCAGCTGCCGGATATAGTCGTCGCCGCCGAACCAGCCGCGCACGATAGGCGGTCTCAGCTCATATGTGTGGGACTGCGCCCCTGCGATCTCATCCGGCCGCACATTTTGCAGGAAGCCGCGCGTCTTGAGGAGCCGCCCCTTCAATGCCGAGAACGTCATGAGGGTACTGTGGGGTTCTGGCGCATCGCGCTGCATCAGCTTCGCCATGTGTGCCTCGATCTTGTTGCAGCTGACGGAAAACTGTTCTCCAAAACTCAGCATGTCGGGCGCAAGCCGCTCGCCAAGGATCGTCTCATGCTCAATTTCCATGGATCGCGCGAGCGCCTGGGCGTGGTGGAGATAGTCGCCCATAACGTTGAGTCCGTGCACCATCACGGGGACCGTGATATCATAGACAGAGAAGCTCATATCAAACCCCATACCGTCTGCACGTCGGTCGTATCCGAACGGTAGAATAACCGAAGCGAATGTTCATGGGCTCTCCTTTGCTGCTCGCGCGCGACACGACGCGGTAACGCCCTGTGCTCGGCGGGCCCAGGCAAACCCAGGATCCGACGCAGCCGGCAGAATTAGAAATTCCCTTTGGACATGTATTTGATAGGCGCGAGGAATCGTCGCGCGCCCGTACCCAATCGGTCCGCAATCATCCGTCGAGAGTTGCGCCTTAGGATGACACTAGTAAACCGATTACTCTTTCCCGGTCGCGTCACAGCGGTTCGAACGGCATGCGCCGGCTCGATTCGTACCTTAGGCCGGACAGCTCTTTTCCACGCGAGCGCCTTCGACCTCCCAGTGGGAGACGCGAGCGCACTGTCGCCGAGGGGCATCTCAAATCGGTTCATTGCCCGATTCGCCCGGATTTCGCTTTTCACCTCCCGCGTCCGTCGCTAAGGACGTGGAAGCGACCTGACGCAGCGAGGCTAGAATTTGCGCCGGCTCCTCCCGTATCGTGAAGTCCGGCTCTACGAATGCGCTGCGGATCCGGCCTTCCGCGTCGATCACGTATGTCGCGGGAATAGGTAACATCCACTCCGGTGACCCGTGCCGCGCGCCGAAATCGAACCCTCTCCCGGAATAATGCGCTTTGATCTCGTCAGGCACCCTAAACAGCACGCCAAACGATATTGCAACGCCGTAGTCGACGTCGGAGAGCACCTTCAGGTCCAAACCCAGGCTGCGCTTGAGCTGCCGCGGGAAGTCTCTCGTCTCGGGCGTCACGACCACGAGTGTCGCGCCGACGCTCTCAAATTCGTCCTTCGCCGCCTGGAGGGCGCACAGCTCAGCGGTGCAGAACGGACACCAGCCGCCTCGGAAGAAACTCAGGACCAGGGGGCCGTTGCGGCGCAGCTGTTCCGATGAGTGGAGACGGCCGTCGGCGTCCGGCAGGAGGAAGTCCGGCGCCTCGTCTCCGACCTTCAAGGCATGCGATGCCACGTCGGCATTGCGGAGCCAGCGTAGAAGGTGGTTGTATGACTCCCAGTCCGCTGCGTTGAACGTCGTCAACAGCTCAGTACGAATCCGGGCAAGTGTCTTGTCGGTCTGATATAGCATCGATTGGCGTTCACTATGCTGAGGAGCGATTAGGTGGAAGCGGTTGGGCCGTAGGCGCGCGCTTCGCGCTTATGCCGACGCTCTCGACACCGAAGGGACGGCCGCTTGCAGCGCGCCACGAGCGGGTGCGTCGACCGACCAGTCGCGAAGCCGCGCGATCTTGACAAAAGCGTCCAGCGCCGGCGAGTAGCGGCGCCCCTGCACAGCCAGCAGCCGCACCTCCCGGGAGACCAGGTCGCCTGCGAGGGGGATGGTCTTGAGCGTCGGGAGGCGCGGCATGTGCTCGGGTGCGAGTATCACGCCGAAGCCAGCGGCGGCCATGTGTTGCAGGTGTAAGTCGTGACCGCTGCAGTGGCCGAATTGGGCCGGTTTGTCGGGGAAATAAGATTGCTGGATTTTCGGGGCGACATCGCAGTCGGTGCGTTCCAGCAAAACTGTCTCGCGGAAGTCGTCGATGTCAAGCGAGGGACGATTTGCGAGCCGGTGTGCTGGCGCGAGAAGCGCGACGTAGCGCTCCTCGAACAGCGGCCAGTCATCGATGCGGGCGGGCACATCATGCACATCCCCGACCATCGCGGCGTTGATCTCGCCCTCAAGCAAGAGGTCGACGAGCCTCTTCGCCGCTCCCTCGCGCAACTCCACGTGAAGTCCAGGGACGAACTTTGCGATCTCAGCAATTGGATCGAGGACGAGCGAGGACGAGATGGATGGAGCAAGGCCAATCTTTAATGGTGCGACGTCCTTGCGTTGGAACTCCTGGGCCCGGCGACGCACCGCCTCTGCCGAGACAAGTGTACGCTCCAGCATCGGCAGGACTTCCTTTCCAAGATCGGTGAGTTGAGTGAGCTGGCGTTCGCGGTAAATCAGCTGGCCACCGAGTTCCTGCTCGAGCTTCTGTACCCCCTTGGTCAAAGCGGGCTGCGTGACATTGCACTGCTCGGCTGCGCGGGTAAAGTTGAGGGTGGACGCAACGGCGAGGAAGTAGCGAACTTGATGAAGCTCCATGAGTTGTTAGTTCTCCGTCAACGTGCGGCTTTCGATAGTGATAAACCTTCGCAATCGGCGACGTGCCGGGCACGCAGCGATCTTGGGGTGTAGATGCATCTTGCATGCCCACGATGGAACGGTCGGCTAATTAATTTGGACGCGCGGACACAATTCCAGGAGCTTCTGCGAGCCGGGCAATTGGACGCCGCTCCTGCGCGCATTGCTCCGCCGCCGTCTGCGTCCGGGTAGTACTGAGGGGCCTCAAGGGTCGTATTCCCGTAGTCGCGTACGATGCGCACTCTTCGGATTCTTGCCCTGTCATTCGGCGCGGATATGTCCTCGAACGCCAGATGGCGCATACGGGGGTTCGAGACTTAAGGGATCCAGCCGTCGCGGATCAGGCTCTTGTAGCGGATGTTGTTGACGAAACCCTCGACCTGCTCCACATCGGTGCCCAGCGCTTCGGTGTTGTCGAGCTAGTCATCCAGTTCTCTTGCTTGGGAACGACTTCGACAATCACTGGAAACATCATATCTCTCACTCTAGGAAGACTTCGGCGTAATCAATTCCATATCGAAGCGGGCCCACCACGCGACGCATCCACCCACGACGGATGCTGCGCCCTGCATGGGCGAGGCACGACCGGAGCGCAGGATTCCGCGCGTCCAATCGGCAGACATAACACTATCAAGTCGATAGTCGAGAATTATGATAGCATCTAAGTGCCTAAAGCGATCATCGTCAGCCGGAGCGGTCGCGGCGGGTTACCCGACAGGTCCGGCGCGAAGGCGGTCAAGACGAACGTATCGGATGACCGAAAGCTCATCATTCGTTCAGGGCAGCGGATATGTATGAACTTGGTCGTGCGGCGTTGTAGCGAGCAATTATTCGGACGAGAGTGCGCCCAAATTCGCGCTATGAACCGGAGATCGGCGGGGTAACCTTCCGCGTTGGCGAGTGCAGGCTTGGTGAGCGGTATTTTCGTGCTTGCGTCGCCGGGGGCGAACACGTACGTTCATCCGCATTTTCGGTTCACCACCGCTCGACGAGGTGCTCAAGCGCCGACATCCGAACCGCGCGAAGTGACTCGATCAATTCGATTGTTCACGACAGGCGGCGAAGGACAACGTTCAAGATGGCGCGCCTCCGCAGCGTCGCTAGTTACCTCGCTTCGTAGCTGGATTGGAAGTCCCGTGAGCGCGTTTGCCCTTCCATATACTCTGCCTCCTTACCTTCACTCCGCGATAGTCACTGATCGCGGTGAATTTTGGATCAAGGGGTGCACGGGGTATCTGGACCGACAAGACTGCTCCGGACACCTGTATCGCCGACACGCGGGAGACGAAGGCGCACCAGGGTGCCGGCGCCTCGCTCACTCTCTATATAGATCGCGCCGCCCCGCTTTTCGGCGAAGCGCCGAACCTGGGGCAGTCCGACGCCGCTGCCCCCGAGAGCCGCCTTTGTCGTGAAGTACGGAAGGAAGGCCCGCAACAGGATCTCCTCAGGCATGCCCTCCCCTTCGTCGGCGACCACAATCTCAACGAACCCGCCGTCTGCGCTTTCGGAAAGATCAGCATTTCGTGCCAAGACTGTGATCGTTCCGCCGCTCAACATAGCGTCGTCCGCGTTACGGCAGAGATTCAGGAGTGCGAAATACAGCTCTTCCGGGTCGGCACTGAAGGTCCATAGGTCAGGAGCGATCTCGGTACGGACACTGATGTCAGGACGTAACGCCAAGTCAAGTGTACCCGCGATCGCCGCGAGGCGACTGCCCGTGACAAAGCCGTCGACGGGCTTGCCGCATGGTAGCGGAGTTTTGAGGAGCTGATTGGTCAATAACGAGCCTCGCGCAATCGCCTCCTGCATTTTGCCAACGATCACCTTTCGACATGCGGCGTCATCCCGAGTCTCGAGTAGTCGCAGGCCGCTGCCGATCACGGTGAGAAGGTTTTTGATGTCGTGGACGGCGGACTGCGCCACGCCCCCGGTCGACCACCCCTCCTCCGAACCGGGAGACAAGGCCACACGTCGCATGCCGGCGCGCGGGGCGGTCCGGCACAGGACCCCGGAGATCTCGCCGTCCCGCCCAACGACCGGAATCTCCACGCGTCTGGTTGCGATGACGCCATTGCTGTTATCGCTGATGTTCCGCATCTTCTCGCTGAATGGGCCCTGTACCCCAAGCGCAACGACGCCGCGGTCCGCGAGCGCCATTACTTCCCGCGACGGACTGCTCTCGATCGCCCCAGGAAACGAAGCGTCGGAAGAAGATTTAATCTGCATTTGAGGGACTCCTTGCGATCGTTCAATAGGACGCCAAACTTCGCCTATACGCCGCGGGCGACGCCATTCGAACATTGGGTTTGAGAGAGCAAAACATAAAATCACCTCTTGCCATGGAGTTGATAGCCGTCCGTTATCAGCACGCCACGGCGCGAGGGCGGCGCTTCCGCTGTGCTGAATCGCTCCCGGGGATGGCGCAGAAGTGTTCACGGACTTCCTCAGGGTCGGCGTGGATCATGTGCAGCTACTGACATCATAGTGTTACGAGGCAATTCTTTCCCGACAGCATATTGAACGACATTTTGGAGAAGTCACTGGAACCGGTGAGCGACCACGCATACTCTTTGTGCTATTTCTCCGTGGACATTCGTAAAATCCATGCAGCGAACAGCGCGGCGCGGCCGGGGAACGGCGTCTTCTTCAATGGTGCTTTCGTTCTTATGAGTCCTGCTGCACGAATCCGGGCAAACCTTCAACCTCGCGCTTTCGGCGTGTCGACACCGTTGCTCTGCCGATCCGGGCGTCGCGCAGCTGGATTGGGTTCGGGAGCGGCCGTTGTAGAAGTTCCCGGTCGCGATCACGGCCCCGCGGAGAAACTCTTTATCGCCGGGGCCGTCATCATCTAAGCGCATCCTCATCGTTCGGACAACCTTCAACCCGGTCGGCGCGATGAGGGCTCAGCCCTAGCCGGTAATAGAATGGAGCGGGGCTCGAGCGTCGAGAAGAAACTGGAGAGCAGCCGGGCCGGAGGCCAATATGGCGCTGAACAGCGCGATCTCGGGCAATCATAGACCGTACGGCCGGCGCGAGGTATGCCGAGCTTGCTGCTTGGCATGGTTCGCATTGTGGTGATCTCCGAGACTGACGTTGAGGCCCGCTCGTGCTCTGGCCGATCCCCCCCTATGCGCCGTGTTTAAAGACATTCACCTTCCGTCGCGCACTCCCAATTTGCCGGCGCCGAATCTGGCCAGGTCGTTCGAGGAAGCTCTGGACACGCTTTCTGGTTGATCGGCTCAATCATCCACGGTGCGACAAGCGCAAAGGAGCCAAGTCGTTTCGGCTCGGTGCTACATACGGCGTCTGTCAACTCGCTTTCGGAGACCGACCGCTCACAACATCGCTGCAAACATCTCGGTTTGCGTTCAATCATTATTCCCACGCGACACGCGATTGTTTTTGGTGCAAGCGAGCGTCATTGGAGACGACACCCTCGCTGCCGCGGGCAATCGGGCTCGCAAAGGGGCATGCGCGTCGTCGATCTCAGTCGCGGAGCGGGCGACCTTGCAGTTTTCGCGGCGGAAATCGTCGGACCCACCACGGCCGTCATTGGGATAGACCGCAACGCCACCGCGATCGCCATGGCGCGCGAGGGCGCGCACGCCGCTGGTCACGCCAATGCCTCGGCTCTTTCGGAGAACCCGCTAAGCGGCGGCCCCAATTCGGTATTTATGGGCCGCGGAAACCTTCCGCGCTCTAGGCGAGCAGCCCCCCTTGTGCTTTTCGATAAGCAGCCTCTGTAAGCGTAGATAGGGAGCCCGCAGGCTGCGCATCCAGAACCGCCCTTTTACTCAGGCGCCATGCGGTCGAAATGCCTGGATGATACTATCCGCGGCGAGCAGAAACCCGTCGTACACGACGCGGTTATCGGGCGCGATCACCACGAACCAGGGAGTTCCGCCGGAGCGATACGATTCTATGATCGTGGGCACAGCGTCTACGGTGGCCGAGTCAGCTACAGTATGCCCAAAGGGAACACGCAGTCCGTATCGTCGCTGATTTTCCCGTAGCCGATCGAAGGTGTTGACTTCCGAGCCCTCGAACACAGTTTGGATGACTGCCAAACCAACTCTCTTATCGCGAAGTCCCTCCGCAAGCGTCACGAACGTGGGAAAGCCATGCCTATGACAGCCCGCACACCAATCCTGAAAAAAGTAAAGTATCGTGAAACCGCGTCCTAACTCGGCGAGGGTCAACGGACTACGTTCGGCGCCATCTTCATCGATCCACCGGACATGCTTGAGCGGAGGGGCTGGCAGCCCCACAATTCCCATCTCCATGAACTTTTCTAGTAGCGGGCTCGCGGCGCGAAGTGATTTCACTTGGCAGCAAAATCCTCTAGGCAGCATTGTCGCTCCTGTGCGGCAAGACCCAATCCGGACGTGCAAAATGGCAGGTATATCCGTGCGGAATGCGTTCGAGATAGTCCTGATGTTCCGGTTCGGCCTCCCAGAAATCACCGACCGGCTCAACTTTAGTGACAACCTTGCCAGGCCATAATCCCGACGCATCAACATCTGCGATCGTCTCGAGGGCAACGGTCTTCTGCTGATCGCTGACGAAACAGATTGCCGGGCGATAGCTCATACCACGGTCGTTCCCCTGGCGGTTGAGCGTTGTCGGATCGTGGATCTGAAAAAAGAACTTGAGCAACCCGCGATAGGTGCTCTGGGAGGGATCGAAGATGATCTCGATCGCCTCGGCATGGGTGCCATGATTACGATATGTCGCATTCGGAACGTCGCCGCCTGTGTACCCCACCCGGGTCGAGATCACTCCGGGCAAGTCGCGGAGGAGGTCCTGCATGCCCCAAAAGCAGCCACCGGCGAGAACAGCACGTTCTGTGGTCATTAGATATCCTTTGCTCGTTGAGAAATTCTACACCCTTTTACACCACTCCGTTGCGGCGTGCATTAAAGCGTGATGCAGTGGTTCAGATGGCCGCGCTCGCCTATCCGGAAACATAGCCCAGATGGCTATCGCCCCGCGTCAACGCGCTTCCGTCCGGATCCATACGTGGCAGTGTCGCGCAGCTCATTCCCGTTCGCGAGTTCGTTGAGCTTGGTAAGGCTCGGCCATCCGTAGCCTGACTCGCCCGACGATGCGAACAACCGCTCGCCTGAGACGACATCGACATAAATGTCCGCTTTTCTGGTGGAGAAACCCACCGGCTCCTGCCGCTCGGTCGCACACTGCCCCGCTCGCGATAATCCTCAACAGAGAACTTGGCGATCGCAGCTGCTCTTGGATTGTAGGCTGCCATGGCTTCCTCCGTCGAATTCACAGAAAATGAATGCTCTACCCTAAGATGTCCAATGTGCGGAGATTATGGTTTCGATTACCAAGGCATGTGCGCTGCCCATTCGGGGCACTGGCGCGATCGCCGCAGCATCACCTTTCGGCGCTCCTTCGTTGGAGGACGGCCTGGTATTTCCGCACGCCGGAATCCTAGCTTGCCCGCGGTTTCCCGCAACGCACCATTGGCGTGAGCGCCTCACAGAATTCACGAACGCATAAAGCTCGATCTGCACGCGAAGCGGCCGCCGTTCCCGGTCGTCCTCAAATCAATTGAAACGAGGTTGTGAGTTGCCGCAACAGCAGGCACAAAGCCGGTTTCAGCTCGTATTTCGTCGCTTCATAAGCACATTTGCCCGCGCGGACCAGCCACTCGCGCTATTCGTCGACAACCTGCAGTGGCTCGACGCGGCGACGCTTGATCTGCTGGAAGACCCTCTGCGGTCGGAAATTCAGCATCTCATGCTGATAGGTGCCTATCGCGACAACGACGTCGCTACGGGCCATCCGCCAATGAAAACGCTCGGCGCCATCAGGGCCGCCAACGGAAAGGTAGTCGAGATCAAGCTTTCGCAGCTCGCGCAAGAGCACCTTGGGCAATTGGTCGCTGATGCCGTTCGCTGTCAGCCGGGGCGCGCTGTGCCGCTTGCTCAGCTTTGCATGCGAATACGGACGGAAATCCCTTTTTCGCCATTCAGTTCCTATCATCACTCGTCGAAGAAGGACTACTTGCATTCGATCACGGTGGCGCGCGCTGGTCCTGGGATATCGACCGCATCCACGCCAAGGGTTACACCGACAAGGTCGTTGATCTCTTGGTGGGGACGCTTACTCGGCTTCCGACCGCGACACAAAATGCGTTGCGGCAGTTGGCTTGTCTTGGAACTATTGCCGACAGCAGAGCGCTTTCGATAGTCCTCGAGATGTCGGAGGAAAAGCTCGATACGGTTCTGTGGCCGGCTCGCCATCAGAAGTTGGTTGAGCGTGTGGAAGGTGCTTACCGGTTCGTCCACGATCGGGTTCAAGAGGCCGCCTATGCGCTGATCCCGGAGCATCTTCGCGGTGAGGCGCACCTTCGAATAGGAAGGCTGCTCGCGGCGCGGACTTCTCCCGAGAAGCGCGACGAAGCGGCCTTTGAAATCGTTAATCAGTTGAATCGCGCTCTTCCTTTGATTGAATCGACCGATGAGCGCGAGAAGGCTGCGGAATTCAACCTCACGGCAGGTCCGCGAGCCAACGCATCTACTGCCTACGTTTCGGCGCTCAGTTACTTTGTTGCAGGTCGAAGCCTGTTGGCAGAGGATTGCTGGAAGCGCCGCTGGGGGCTTATCTTTGCTCTCGATTTTCATCGCGCCAAATGCGCGCTATTGACCGGCGCGCTCTCGGACGCAGAAAGCCACTGGGCAGCATTATCTGCTCGCGTCACGCATACGGCTGACCGCGCCGTGGTGGCGCGTCTTGGAATCGACCTTTACGTCAAGCTGAATCAACCCAGCCGCTCGGTCGGTGTCGGCATCGAGTACCTAAGTCACCTCGAAATCCACTGGTCACCGCATCCGACGGATGAGGAGGCGCGTCTAACGTATCAGCGTGTTTGGTCGGAGCTCGATCGGCACGCGACCGAGGAGCTGAAAGCGCTGCCCGTCATGACCGACCCGGCATCTCGTCGTGCTGGATGTCCTGAACCGGCTCTCTTCGCCAGCACAATACACCGACCTCAACCTGTACACGCTCGTGGTCCGCCAAATGCTCCGCCTTACCTTGGATCGCGGCAACAGCGACGCGTCTGCGGTTGCCTATGCTCGGTTTGGAATGATCGCCGGGCTAAGGATCGGTGACTCTGAGGGCGCATATCGCGTCGGACAACTCGCTTATGAACTCGTCGAGGAGCGTGCACTTGGGCGCTTTCAGGCGGGCGTGTAGCTGAATTTCGGAAATATGGTCTTGCTCTCACTATCACCGCTAGCTCGCGACCTGGGCCGCGGACTGTCCGGAACACTTCGCAGACCGCGCGGCGTTGGTTGCTGCTGAGATTGCGCGGATTTATGGCCGCGCTTTCGCTGCAATGAACCTCTACAAACAAGCCACACTGTCCGCACAGGCAAGCGGCTTTATTCACAACGAGGCGCTCGTCAAAGAGTTGGCGTCACGCTTTTACACGGCGTGCGGCTTCGATCAAATCGCGCACCTCTATCTGCGCAACGCCCGCGACTGTTACCTGCGCTGGGGCGCGAACGGCAAAGTGCACCAGCTCTATGCGATGCATCCGCGCGTCAGAATGGAAGGTCCCATACCTGCCCCCACGAGCACAATCGCGGCCTCTGTCGAGCAACTCGATCTTGCGACGGTGATCAAGGTCTCGCGAGCGATATCGAGCGAGATCATTCTGGATAAGCTGCTCGAATTGCTTACGCGTACCGTCCTCGAGCAGGCTGGCGACGAACGAGGCCTACTGATTCTTTCACGCGGGAACGTGTAGCGAATTGTCGCGGAAGCGACGATCGACGGCGATTTAGTAATCGTGCAACTGGGCGACCATGATGTATCCGCGACGGAGTTGCCGGAGTCGATGCTCCAATATGTTCTGCGCACGCAAGAAATCGTTATTCTCGACGACGCGTCATCGCACAGTTCATTCTCTTCTGACCCGTACATCGTTGAGAACTATCTTCGTCCCCTTCTCTGTTTTCCATTGATCAACCAGCTAAACCTTACAGGCATCCTCTACCCGGAGAACAATCTGACCCCAGAGTCTTCACGTCGGACCGCGTCGCTTTGCTTAAACAAGCAAATTACGAACGATATCGGCATCGCGGAGTCCACGGTGAAAGTGCGTCGCACCAACTTGACACGCAAGATGAAGGCCCGATCGGTTCCGGAGCTCACCCGGATGGCGGATCTCCTCAATATAGGACTACAGCAGCAAAGCTCCTGAGACTGAGAGGCGTGTCCTCGGAGTTTCGTGCAACGCCCCTTCTACTCGCAAGTCGCAACTGCCACATTCGCCGCGCGCTGATCCAAACCTTTTGAGGGCCCATCCGGCCAATACCTTCGGTGCTCGAAGCGAGCTCTAAGCTCTAAGCGATAGCTTAGCACAAGCAGCAACAAGCGAACTTCGCTCCTACTTCTGCGTAATCGACCGCAGCGCCCAAATCGGCCAACATGAGACCGTTGACGGTCATGTAGATGGGCATCCGCCCTCTTGGTAGGCAACCAAGAGCCCACGAGTCTGGTCAGGGCGCCCCAAGGCCCGTCGGTAGACAGAGTCGCACCTTGACGGAGGGCATCGCAACCCATGGAGCTTTATCAAATTCGCTACTTCCTCGCCGTCGCGTCCACGCTCAACTTCACCCGCGCTGCCGAGCAATGTAATGTTACTCAACCTGCCCTGACCAAGGCGGTGCAGAAGCTTGAGCAGGAGCTCGGCGGCGAGTTGATCTACCGTGAACGCAGGCTGACGCAGCTCACCGATCTCGGAAAAGAAGTCCTTCCGATGCTGGAGCGCACACTGGCTTCGGCTGAGGCGGTGCGTCGCCGAGCCAAAGAGTTCGAACGCAAGGAGGTCGCGCCGCTGAGGATCGGCCTCGCCCCCTCTATCTCGGCGTCGCTCGTCCTTGACCCGATCGCAGAGATCGCAAAGCTCGTCCCGGGACTTCATGTCGACCTACGCGAGGACGCGACGGAGAGGCTCGTCGCGCTCTTGCTCGACGGCGAGATCAACGCCGCAATCGTCGGGGACGTACGGGACGTTCCCGCCCGCATCGACAACTGGTCCCTTTTCAAGGAGCGCTACGTCGTGGTTCTTGCGCCGACACACCAGCTCGCAGATCGATCCTCGATTTGCATCCACGACCTCCATGAGACGTTTTTGCTTGAACGTACCGGATGCGACATCATACCGAAGATCCAAGGGGCGCATTTTCCAGAGGAAGGGCTCCGCCTCGGCCATTGCAGCGGTCACGACTTGCATTTGCAGCACATGGCCGCCGCTGGCTTCGGAGTAATACTCGCGCCCGAGCATATGCCGCACCTTCCGACGCTTAAAACCATTCCGCTCGACGGCGACTTGGTTTCGCGTGAGGTACGGCTATTGGCGGTGCAGGGCCGCCACTACTCGCCAGCGCTGGACGCGTTCGTCAAGTTCGCTCGCCTTCGCGACTGGTCAGTCGTTCTTCGCACGGTAGGTCGGACCCAGGGAGACAACGCAGTCAATGCAGCTATTCGCGTCGCTCAATGCGTCATTCGGCCGAAGAAGAAGCGTTGCGCGATGACACGGCGAACGACGATAGGTGTGGCGGCATGGTAGGGGTCGCCGTGAGTGCAGCTTGGCTTTCGAGCAGCGTGAAAGCCAATTTCGCGAGAAGGTCGCGCACTTCGTGCAAATTTGTTTGCCGACGTAGTTCGTATTTGACCTGCCGCCGTTTGGCGGATGCCGGATCGAGGTGTCTCAAGGTGCACCTTATACAATTAAGCGCAATAACAAACTGGTTTCGAGGTGAGACGCGGCTGGTAAGTGCAAGACGACATCGTTCGGGAACGGCGTGGGCGACCATAACTATTGTTTTTCGGCTTGACGGGAAGCGATGATCTCCGATCTGCGCAATGGACGATCACCCTCCGCACCATGCGTTCGGCCAATCTCCAGACCACGTCGATTGAACACGCCAATGGTACGAAGGAAGGGGCAAATGTCCTAGATGCCTACGACATTGCCATTGCAGGCGGGGCCGCGGCCGGCTGCGTCGTCCCTAGAGCGCATCAATGGGTCCGTTGCGCTAATCGAAGTGCGCGATCTGGATAGCGATCCGTTCATCCAGGTCCCAGAGGGCTTCGGCAAACTTTCGGCACACGATCAGCATGTTTGGAAGCACGCAACTCGATCGTAGAAATGCACACACGCACTGGCAACGCCATCATCTGCGTCGCCACTGTGCATGCGTCGGCGCCCCTCTTCCATCACTTCGACTTTTGCGAGGAGGTCGTGCAGCCGATGGCCTCGGGGCGACGAACCGTCCGTCCGGCACTACTGCGGGGAGGTGCTTTCATGCTGAAACTGGGGTTGAGATAGTCGTGTACAATGGAGCGTATGCGAACGGCGGAACCCCTCCACCGCCGACCCGGCGGCATGAGATTAGCGGCCCCCGCAGGTCGATTATAGAAAACTGGCATAAAATCGATAACCAGTCCGACCGAGATTGTCGTGAGCCTCTGTGGTACTCGTCTCGACGCGGTCGCCATCACCATGAAAGCGGGTACAGCAGAGCAACGCCCACACATTCACAAGGGCTCATGATCACCCCTCACCTTAGTCATATATAAGATGCTTGGCCACGTTTAGGCACTTAACGCGATGCAAGATGCGGCCACCATTCTCTTGGCGTGCGCGCGCGGATAGGCGGAAAGACGATGATCGGACATCTGACAAAAGCTGAACGTCAGTATGCGCTCTTGATCCTGCTTGCGCTCGCTCTGTGCGGATTGATGCTGGGGATCGCAGGCCGAGACGATCCGCTCGGTCTTCACGGAGCGCTCATCGGGGTGTTAGCGCTTGCAGGAATCGTCAAAGTCATATCGATCTACTACGATCCCGAACCTGGCGAGGAACGCCTCACCCGCTACTACGACGATCCGACAAAGTTCGGCATTATCGTCGCTATGATCTGGGTCGTATTCGGCCTCTTGATCGGTGACTGGGTGGCCTGGCTTCTGGTGAAACCTGACTTTACTTTCGATGCCGGCTGGGCAAGCTTCGGAAGGCTCCGCCCTGTCCACACCACCAGCGTGATCTTCGGCTTCGGCGGCAACGCGCTAATCTCCACATCCTACTACGTGCTGCAGCGGACCTCTCGCGCTCGCCTTGCCGATCAACTCACCCCGTGGTTCGTGTTGCTCGGCTACAACCTGTTCTGCATCATCGCTATCACCGGCTACACTATAGGTATTACGCAATCTAAAGAATACGCAGAGCCGGAGTGGTACGCGGACATCTGGCTGCTTTTAGTCTGGGTCACCTACTTCGTCCTCTACCTTCGCACGCTCGCCCGCCGCAAGGAGCCGCACATTTATGTAGCCAACTGGTATTACATGGCCTTCATCCTAGTGATTGCGATCCTGCACATCGTCAACAATCTCGCCATTCCGGTCTCCTTCGGAAGCGCGAAGAGCTATTCGCTCTTTTCCGGCGTGCAAGACGCGATGACCGAATGGTGGTACGGCCACAACGCGGTTGCCTTCTTTTTGACGGCCGGCTTCCTCGGCATGATGTATTACTTCCTGCCAGTGCGCGCTGAACGGCCGATCTATTCTTATCGACTTTCCATTATCAGCTTCTGGGGCATCACCTTCTTCTACATGTGGGCGGGCTCGCATCATCTGCACTATACGGCGTTGCCGCAATGGGTTCAGACGCTCGGGATGACGTTCTCACTCATGCTGCTGATCCCGTCGTGGGCGTCCGCTGCCAACGCGCTGCTGACACTGAACGGCGCATGGGACAAAGTGCGCGATGATGCAACGCTCCGCTTCATGATGGTGGCTGCGGTGTTCTACGGCATCACCACTTTCGAGGGCTCGTTCCTCGCTATTCGACCGGTCAACTCGCTCTCGCACTACACCGACTGGACAATTGGCCACGTGCATGCCGGAGCGCTCGGATGGGTTGCGATGATCTCCTTCGGGTCGATCTACGCTATCGTGCCGCAGCTCTGGAAACGTGAGCGCATGTATTCTCCGGGCCTTGTCGAGGTGCATTTTTGGCTCGCGCTGGCCGGCGCCGTCGTTTACGTTTTCGCCATGTGGAATTCCGGCATCATCCAGGGGCTGATGTGGCGGACCTACAACGAGAACGGCACGCTCGCGTATACGTTCGTCGACTCGCTGATTGCAATGCACCCCTACTACATCGCGCGCGCCATCGGAGGCCTACTGTTCCTGGTCGGCGCTATCGTTGGTGCCTACAACGTCTGTATGACGATCAGAACTGGTGTCCTCAAGGTGCACGAGTCTGCAGCTGACATGCCGTCGCCAGTGCTCGGCGCTACGACCGTCGTCCAATCGGGAGAGTAACCCGTATGTTCGGATTGCACTATCAGCTGGAACGCAAAGCCATCGGACTCACTTTCGGCGTTATATTTGTAGCGAGCATAGGCGGCCTAGTGGAAATCGCGCCTCTCTTCACTATCCACCAGACCGTGGAAGATGCGCCCGACATGCGCGTCTACACCCCGCTCGAACTGGCCGGTCGCAACATCTACATCCGCGAAGGCTGTTACGCCTGCCACTCGCAGATGATCCGCACACTGCGTGACGAGGTCGAGCGCTACGGACCCTATTCGCTCGCCGTTGAATCGAAATACGACCACCCCATGCTGTGGGGCTCAAAGCGTACGGGACCGGACCTCGCGCGCATCGGCGGAAAGTATTCCGACGAATGGCACGTCACGCATCTCAACAACCCGCGCGATGTGCTTTCAGTCTCGGTGATGCCCGCCTACTCGTGGCTGCTAAAAGCGGCGCTCCGCACCGATGATCTCGACGCACACCTGAAGGCCCAGCGAGCCGTCGGTGTGCCCTACACCGACGACATGATCGCGAATGCGAGCAAGGACGCTTACGGCCAGGCAGCACCCGACTCGCCATACGCGGACGGCGTCACCCGACGCTACGGGAAGGCCACCAACATCCGCGCGTTCGACAGCAAGCCCGACGAACTCACCGAGATGGACGCACTGGTCGCCTATCTTCAAGTGCTCGGACACCTGACTGACGCTGCTTACAACTCCGTCGCAGATGTTGTGAGGTGATCATGCACTTTGAACATGATAAACTAGTGTGGTTCTCGAAGTCGTTCGGATTGTTCTATCTGATTGCACTCTCGATTATCATCCTCGTCTACGCCTATTGGCCGTCGAACAAGAAGGCGTTCGACCGCGCCGCAAAGTCGGTCCTGCATAATGAGGACGGGCCATGGCGGTAGAAGAACGGGACAATTACACGGGATACCTCACCACGGGGCACGAATGGAACGGCATCAAGGAGCTGAACACGCCCGTCCCGCGCGCGGTTTACGCCTTCCTATTGATCGCTTTTCTTTTTTCGGTGGGCTACTGGGTCTTGATGCCCGCATGGCCGCTCGGCGTGAGCTACACCAAAGGCCTGCTGGGTCTCGACCAACGTGATGTTGTCCGGGATTTACTGCAGCGGGCCGCTCTCGGTCGCAGCGCATGGGTGAAGCAGATCGAGACCAAAAGCTATCAGGAGCTTCAGTCGGACCCGGTTCTCATGACCGCCGTGCGCCAGACGGGCCGCACCCTCTTTGGGGACAATTGCTCAGTGTGCCACGGGCTGAACGCAACGGGCGGCCCCGGCTTTCCGAACCTGACCACCACCTCATGGCTGTGGGGTGGCGATCCGGAAGCCCTCGCGGAGACCATCCGCGTCGGCATCAACTCGCCCCATCCTGACAGCCGCACCTCGCAGATGCCAGCCTTCGGTCATGACCAGATCCTCCAGCGACCAGATGTCGACAAGGTAGTGGTCTTTGTGCGCTCGCTCTCCAACCCATCCACGGCGAAGAGGGGGAAGTCCGGCGATGTCGATGCCGGGCGGGAGATCTTCGCTGCGAATTGCGCCGCATGTCATGGCGAGGACGCCAAGGGCAACAGCAACGTGGGCGCACCAAATTTGACCGATAAATTTTGGATCTATGGTGGCGACACGCAGACGATCACGACAACCCTTTGGAAAGGGCGACAGGGCCACATGCCATCGTGGGAAGCCCGGCTGACGCCGGTCGATCGAAAAATCCTGGCACTATATCTCCTCGATCAGAGGATGCCAAGCCAATGAGCGGCGTAGCCAAATTGCATGACGGGACGAAGAGGAAGTCGATCGTCCGGTTGTCGGTCGGCCTCGGGCTAACGATGCTCGCCGCCGCCAACGCGCAATTGCTATACGTCGCTATGACGTCCCAGCCCGATTGCGTCGGTCACTTCCGGCTCGGCGAAGGCCGTCGTACGACAAGCTTCAGCGCGGCAATCTCGTCGTGTTTATCGAAGCCGTCCACAAGAACCAAAGCGCAGATGGAGTAAGTGATATGACGGCGATCCCGGCAGTCGTGCCTCCGCTTACCACGAAAAATCATTGGCATCGCGCGCTGGCTCCCGCCGATGCCTTCACGTGGCTTGCAAACGGCTGGCGTGACTTGGGTACACAGCCGATGGCGAGCCTCTGCTATGGTGTGCTGATCTCCCTCGCGTCCATCGCGATTGTCGGTGGTCTGTTTCAGCTTGGTTTGGACTACATCCTGTTTCCGGCATGTTCGGGCCTTATAGTGGTCGGCCCGGTCCTCGCACTTGGTCTATACGAAAAAAGTCGCTGCCTCGCCGCCGGCCAGCCCGTCAATCTCGCGAAAATGATCTTCATCAGGCCGCGATGCGGCGGACAAATCTTCTTCGTGGGCGTGCTGTTGTGCCTTTTGATGATCACTTGGTTACGCGCAGCGGTGATCGTCTACGCAGTGTTTTTCGGCCTGACGCCGTTTCCCGGCCTCCAGCATATCGCATCCATGCTATTCACCACGCCGGTCGGCTGGACGATGCTCGTTGTCGGCAGCACGATCGGTGGACTGTTCGCAGCTTTCTCGTTTGCCATCAGCACGTTTTCGATTCCCATGATGTTCGACAGGCGCCTTGACGCCCTCACCGCCATGGGGACCAGCATGGCGCTGGTTTGGAATAACCGGCCTGTGGTGCTGACCTGGGGCACCATTGTACTTGCACTGTTCTTGCTCTCTGTCGCAACCGGAATGCTGGGCCTGATCATCGTGTTTCCCCTGCTCGGGCACGGCACCTGGCACGCCTATCGGGCGGTGGCGGTGGAAGCAGCAATATAACACGCGGTGCTGGCGAATGCCGGCTGCCTGCAGAAATGGGGTTCCAATGAGTTGTTGTGCGCCCGGCGCTGAAGTCGCCCTCGCGACGGCCGATCCACACACCGAGAAAGAAGAGGTGCGGCTCGCGAGCCGCGCTGTCGGCAACGGCGTCCACCAGACTGATCTCTCCGTCCCCAGCATCCACTGCGGCGGCTGCATCCATAAGGTTGAGGCTGCGCTCGGCGCCCTGCCCGGCGTGGAGAGCGCGCGTGTCAGCCTCTCCAGCAAGCGGGTCGCGATCCGCTGGCAGACGGACAAACCGCCCGCACCATTCGTCGAGACACTCGCCAAGATTGGCTACGACGCGCACCTTCACGACGCAGGTACGGACAAGATCGACGATTCGCTGAATGAACTGATCCGCTCGCTCGCCGTTGCAGGCTTCGCCGCAAGCAATATCATGCTACTGTCGGTGTCGGTGTGGTCCGGCGCGGAAGCTTCGACCCGCAACATGTTTCACTGGATCTCCGCGCTGATCGCCCTCCCAGCCCTGATCTATTCGGGACGCGTGTTTTATTCCTCGGCTTGGCGCGCTTTGCGGCACGGTCAAACTAACATGGACGTTCCGATTTCCATCGGCGTACTGCTTGCGTTTGGCATGAGCGTTTACGAGACCCTCCATCACGAAGCGAACGCGTACTTCGACGCTGCCATCTCGCTGCTGTTCTTCCTGCTAATCGGCCGCACGCTGGATCACATGATGCGTGAGCGCGCACGAACCGCCGTTCGAGGGTTGGTCCGTCTATGCTCGCGCGGCGCGCTCGTAGTACAAGACGACGGTAAACGTGCCTATCTGCCGGTGAACGAGATCCGGCCGAACATGCACATCCTGCTGACGGCGGGCGAGCGCGTGCCGGTCGATAGCCGGGTCGAAACGGGACACTCGGAGATCGATTGCGCGCTAGTGTCCGGCGAGAGCCTGCCGCAACCGGTCTCGCCGGGCACGATGCTGTCCGCGGGAACGCTGAACCTGACCGCTCCCCTCACTGTCGTCGCGACGGCAGCGGCGAAAGATTCATTCCTCGCCGAAATGGTGCGAATGATGGAAGCGGCCGAAGGCGGTCGATCAGTCTACCGGCGCGTCGCGGACCGCGCCTCACGGCTCTACGCGCCGGTCGTGCATCTCACGGCACTCCTGACCTTCATTAGTTGGATGATTGTAGACGGCGACTTGCACCGCGCGGCGACGATCGCAATCGCGGTGCTGATCATCACGTGCCCCTGCGCGCTCGGCCTTGCCGTACCCATGGTACAGGTCGTAGCCGCACGGCGTCTGTTCGAGAGCGGAGTGATGGTCAAAGACGGCGGCGCGCTGGAACGCATCGCGGAAGTCGACGTAGTGATTTTCGACAAGACCGGAACGCTAACGATGGATCGATTGCGGCTCATCGACTGCAAGGCGGTCGATCCAGCAGCACCTGCTATCGCCGCCTCCATCGCAGCCCATTCACGCCATCCCTACTCGCGAGCGCTGGCCGCCGCGGGAAGCGATAATGCCATCACGCCGGTGGCGCTGAACGACGTTTCCGAGCAGCAGGGCACTGGAATGCAGGCGACCATCGGCACGACAATCTATAGGCTCGGCCGGGCCGACTGGGCTCTGACGGTGGCAGATGAAGAATCAAGCGCTGCCAGCGTTGTACTCTCCGCGAACGGGCGATTGTGCGCGACCTTTAAATTCCAAAGCGATCTTCGCCCGGATGTCCGCGAGTCCGTGCTTTCCATTCACAATCAAGAATGCCGCGTCGAGATCATGTCCGGTGATCGCGACGAGCCGGTGCGACATTTAGCGTCGGCTCTCGGACTTCCCTATCGCGCCGGCGTCTCCCCGGCTGGGAAAACGGAACACATCGCTGAGCTGACCGAAGCGGGACGGCGCGTGCTGATGGTCGGTGACGGCCTCAACGATACGCCAGCACTCGTTGCCGCTCATGCTTCTATGGCACCCGCCACCGCCGCCGATGTCGGACGCAATGCCGCCGATCTCGTCTTTCTGCACGACAGCCTGATCGCGGTGCCGCAAGCCATTGCAGTCGCGCGCGACGCACGACGGCTCGTACGCCAAAATCTAATCCTCACCATCAGCTACAATGCGGTTGCAGTACCGGTCGCGATCCTTGGGCATGTGACACCATTGGTGGCTGCGGTGGCAATGTCAGCCTCCTCGCTGCTGGTGATCGCCAATGCCATGCGGCTGCACAACCGGCTTGCTCGCGATGAACCGCGTGCGGACGCACCGGCCCTCGGTATCTCGACATAGGCGCTCGCGGTGCAGAAAGCCCAATGACGGATTACTTTTTCCTTATTCCCGTTGCGCTCGCGCTCGGCGCCATTGCACTCGGCGCGTTCATGTGGTCGCTCCGAAATGGCCAATATGATGATCTTGCGGGCGCAGCCGAACGAATCCTGTTCCAAAACCGCGATGGACCACACGATACGGCGTGACGGCACGCGACGACAAGTCGGATCACCGTGGCTAATCGTCTGGGCACGAGGTGAGATCGACTGTGGCGTATCGAACCGTTCGGGCTGTTTGCCGAGTTTCGCGGTTGCCTCCTAGGGCACATTGTCACGCGCAAACAGAGACTGTCCATGTCGGTTTGATCGATGGCTCGCGAGCGACCGCCGAAACCGCGTCCCTCGTGGCCGTTTTCTACTCCTGGCTTCGGTAGGTGGCCGAGAGGGCACGGCTCGTGTTTCTAATATCTGAGTTGGCTCGGACTAGCGGGCTCAGTGCACGCCCGCCTAGGATGCCCCTGGGCGGACAGGCCAAAGCGCTAGTGACCGGACGATGCATGCTCCGACACGAATTTCGCGGGTCATGTCGCAGCGTGTCGGTTGTGAATGGCGTCGGTCAGAAAGCCGTTCTTACGAACAGCATTTGTCAAATGCTTCCGCATTTCGCGTCTTGGGGAAGGGTTCTGCGAGATAATCTCGAAATTTCACGTGACTGGGAGGCGTGACAATTCCGTTGGCCGCAAACGACCGTAAAGCTGAAACTTGAATCTCCAGGCTCCTCTTGTGTCACGAAGACAGATACATGGTCCATCGTACACAGAACGGCCGTACATTCCCGATGCCGAAAGTGAAACAGCTCGATGCGGCGATCAGCGCCTCCCCGGGCGTTCCTCGCGCTTCCTCATAGCGGCAGCGCTAACCGGATAGTCAGGCCGGACTCTTCATTCCTTTCCGCCCAGATGCGTCCACGATGCGCCTCAATGATGCATCGGCTTATGAACGAACTAAAACTCATTCCGGAACTTTTCGGAGTGAAGAATGGATCGATGGAGCGATCCAAGTCGTTTTTGCTTGCTTCTAAGCCACTTCCGCGATCGCGAAAGGTTACTAACATTTCGAGGTCGTCAGCACGGCACGATATTTCCAGCCTTCGCCCGCCGCCGTGCACGTCCTTAATCGCATCAATGCCGTTTCGCACGAGATTGAAAACAACCTGCTGTAGCTGCAAGCGACATCCCCTCAACTCCGGCAACCCTTCATCGATATCGGCACGCACGGAAATGCATGAGGTCTCCAACTCGTCACGAAACATACCTAAGACCTCTAAAATGATGCCGTCCATCCTGGTGAAGCTGAGGTGTGCCCGCACCTGCTCACCCAACAGTTCCAATCCGCGCGCGATCCCCAAGTCTCGCTTTAGCGCGGGATCATCGGTCGATCGAAGGTTGTCCAGAACCGCAGCGACCTGAATTCCGGCGGCGCTGAAGCTTTCGACTGAGACTGCTCCGAAGCTCCCGCCTCGATGGCCTTCCAGGTAGATCAGCTCGACTGTGGTTGCTCCAAACGTCAGGGGTATCCATACGACGGAAAGCTCGATGTTGGCGCCAGCGAACATGGAAAGAACTTCGCTCATTGAAATGGGATCTTGCATCCCGCCAGCATGCTCAACATCCCGAATGCCTAACGTAAAGTACGAGGAGGAAAGCCGGTCGGCTCCCACCGCGTTCGCAGCCCAATCCGACGTGGCGAACGGTACGAACTGACTGTCCTCGTTAGATACCACAGCCCCAGCTGACGCTCGTACCCACTGAAGAGCAGTCTCAACTAGCGCTTTTGCACGATCTTCATGGCTTCTCATCTCGAGAAGAGTTAAGGGCTCGGTTTTCACTGTCTCGGCACTTTCGCCCAGTACACTTATCGGCATCGCAAATTCGGCCTCCCAGGTTTGAGGAACGCGTAATTGCTGAACTCGATTCATAAGAAGGTGCCCAGGTGCTTGAGCGAGCCCGTCGGGCTTTCGTCGAGAGCGAGGCGCTTCGCATCCGGACTGAGATGTCACCATCCCAGAGTGCGAGCGTATGCTGAAATGAAGATTTGGAATGCTAGTGATAAGGAATAGTTATGCAGATCTAGGAGGCCCGCTAGACCATGCATGGATGCGCGGGGACTAGCTTCGACCGGAGGGTGATAGTGAACCGCACGCGCTTGCGAGCGGCTCCAGCCCCTTAGAGGACAGCATGACAAGTGAGACGAGAACAACTGATCATGCGAGGCGCAGGCCCGTGCAACCGAATGGTGCTGAAGCACGCCAGGGATCACACGTGGCGCCGGGCGGCGGCGACCCCGATTGCGGCCGAGATCGGCTGCAGGGGGCAGAAGCCGCGTGACTCGGCCAAGGAGGCCGAAATCTTGCGGGCAACCGGCTGGCTTCCGGTTGACATGGCTGAGAGGCTAGAGGCTCTCGAGCGGAAATTGCGAGCTTCGGCAGGCATGGGATCCCATGCAAAATTCAACGCCCATACCTTCGTTGGCAGACCTCGCCCCCCGGTCCAATGATTGCCTTCATCGACGATCCTCGTGGTACGCAATGGGAGCGTCGTCGAGGAATCGGGCGGGCTCGTCGCAGCGTCTGAGTACGTAATTTACGGGCTTCAGGACCTCGCAGGACCGCGAGACGTTTCACGCTGGAGGAGAAGCTAGGCGTACTTGTACTCGCAAGGGGCCTGCTCTCCTCCTTGCCGGCACGCGGCTCTGCCGCCATTGATGGCGGTCGATCTCGAACAACGCATCCAAGCGCGTGATCGCTCCAGCGCGATGGGGAAGACCTGGTCCGCCCTTGTGACCTTTCCGGGTCGCTCTTTTGGAAGTCGGCCAGCTCGAAGAGATCCCGCGCGTGGGTGAAGCAGAGCGGCGGCTTGATCCGGCAGCACCTTCTTACCCCGGCGAGGTTGACCTGGGTGGTCGACATGAGATTGTGTACTTCTGCCAGCAGCTGGATCGTCCGCCGGGGCTCTTTGTGGTGCCGAGTCTTGGCGAAACGGCACCACAAGGATTATCATCGATCCACGAATACATTCGCCGAGCTTTCGCCAGGCTTCATGCTTCTAGTTGCTGGACTTCAGATTGTTCTTTCTTGATCCAGTTTCAACCGCGTCCAGTAACATTCCAGCGACCTTGACCATCCCTTCACTTCTTCAGCGCGGGATAGCCTTGCACATAGATCCAGTCAGTCGCCTGGGCAGGGATGTGGCAGCCTAGACAATCGGAGCGAAAACTGGTTGAGGTCGTTTTCACCGGGTTATTCGCGTCGAACCACGACCAACCCCAACCGTCGCCCCATAACTTATTGTCGGGGTAGCTGTTCTTGCTGTCCTTCACCATCATGAACCAGCCTTTGAGAGTGCCTTGATGGCTGACTGTCCCGGTCGTCATATCCGAAGTAGTTGCGTCGTAGACTTCTTTCACGAGAATTGACCCATCGGGAAACTTACCGCTGGCGCGATAGGCAGCGGCAGTTCCGGGCCTCGCGTAAACGACGTGCATCTCTTTAGCGCCCTTTTCACCTGCAACAGACCAGCTCCCAAGGAATTCGTAAGTGGTTCTATAATCCTTCGGGATATGCATGTTGCCTGCTGCATCAACAAGTCGTTCCTGCGCAACGGCGGGCTGGCTATCTGCGGGCAGCGAGACAAGACACTCAACCGCCACGACGATGAACGACGCAGACGCCAAAGCCGAACTTCTGAGGAATTTCATCGCGGCTTTCCCTATTTTTTCATCGTTTGACCTGGCGGTACCGGCACCTGGTCGAGCAATCCATAGAACTGCGTCCACACGTCATCTCGTTTCGCACTCGCAATGTGGCAGTACGCACATTCCTCGATCGGTCGGACTTTGGCAGTAGCCGCCTTGGGCTCATGGTGGTTGAAGTTATAGTAGCCCCAGCCATGGGTGGCCTTATATCTGTTGGTGTCCTTAACGGTCACATCTGCCCCGTTGAAGGCACCTGGGAAGAATCCGTGCCCCGATGGCTCGGCTCTCGAACCATCCTTTTCAGTCGCTGGCAGCATTAGCTGCAGCTCCTTCACAAAAATCGTTCCTTCAGGAAAGACGCCGGTTTTCTTGTAAATATCGTAAGAACCCGGCTCGATATAGACGTTATGAAATTCCGGGAAGTTGGCTTGAGGAAGGTTCAGGAAATTGGGCGTCAGTGGCGAACCAACATAAACCCATTCGTGAAAGTTTTTTGGCAGAATAAGGTCGCCATCCTTCGTGTATTCAGGAAGGTAGCGACCAGTGGCATGCCAATCATCGGGTGGTGGAAGCTGCGGTTGCTGCGCGAAGACTGCAGTTGCCAAAGCCCCAGCGCCGAGGACGGCGGAAAGTGCTAGTACGATGCGTCTCATGATCTCTCTCCTCTGACCAGCTGTACGTCGCCTAATGAGGTAATGACGGCATTTGTGCGCAGGCGATCTCATCAACTACGCACATGTCAGGTTAACGTCGGCGCTTAGATTCGAAAGCTACAAAGGGGCATCAAGTTAATGCCAGCCGGGAATGACACTTCGGCGAACTATAGGTGCTTGGAGGCGTGGAGCTTTAGCCCGTAACGCCGAAAGGACTTGGCATGCGCATGCGTAAATGCCACTCCCGGCTCACTGAGAAGCCGGAGTCCTTGCGACCCGCAGGTATTGCATCGAGGTCTCTGGTTTTCTAGCTTGACAATGGGGTTTGTCCCGTGCGTCGCCCCACGAGCTGCTTCCGTTGCACCGTAAGATGCATCGATTCTAACTAGGAGCCGATGGGAAGGCCCCTAGTCAATGGGATAGGAAGCGGAAAGACTGGCCTTTAGTCCAGGTTCGTCATGTTATCGCCAGGCGCACGGCCCAACGTGATCCATTTGTTCGGCTAATGGGCTCTGTTTCGAGAAGACCTGTCGTCATGACCTGCCCGAAAGCTTCCGATAATTATCTCCTCGAGCGTCTGCGTTCTTAAGTGCAACTTCACATTCTCAGCTTCAACCACGAGCACCATCTCGGCCGGCGCAGCCGCATTGATCGGGAGAGCGAACGACGCTTCGCCATGATCGGACGATACATCCACGCGCCCCCAGGGTCGGCGAACTCACTTTCGCTTAGCCGATAAACACGCGACTGCTTCAGAGGGTTGGGTGACACACGCGTCCACTTGAGCCCGTCGAGCATCGCAAGCTGCCTTGCACTGAGATACCCAACGCTCTCCGGATCGGCGGCCCAGGTGAAATGTCCTGGGTGCAACCACTTCGGTAAGACCTCGCCGCATACGGGTCCGCCGCCGTACTTTGCTCACCAGCGCCGACCCTCGTGCGCATCGACTTGCGAAGTCGACCGCAACGCCTCTAGCCGCGGCCGCGCGGCGTTTGCCTCGATCTCGACCAGTTCACAGATCTTGGTCGGCGGCCTTGCAATCTCCAAGGGCTTCAACTGTACCGGAAAAATGCAGCCGTACTAGCCAGCGCTGCCGCTATCACCCTCCGCACAGATTTGCATCGGCACGTAGCTCTCGCCTCTTGCCGACTACCACCCCCGCTACCTGGCGTCGCCACACCATGAGCATTCCGCGGGAAAGGCCATTGCGCTGCGCCCCACCTGGGAGATGCTCGAACTCTCCTCCTAGCTCTCCGCCGCGATCCGGACCTTCTTCTCGGCGCCCCCGGTGCTCCGCGGTGATCAGCTCGGCGCCACGATAAGGGATTTGGCATGGCTTTACCTCCACCCACCAGCTCGTGCCACGCTGTATCCCAAGCGAACCCCGCGATCACGAGGTAGAGGCCTCATGCCGTTTACCGTCAAGTTCGCCCACACGTTGCATGCTGCTTCTGTTCCGCATATTCAGGGGCGCCGTAGGCCGACTCAACTCTCCCGATTAGCATCTTGAGCAAGAGCCTGGTCATCGCGATTACGGCCATTTCACCTCCGGCGGCATCGACGACAGGATGGAATCGATATTGCCGCCAGTTTGCAAGCCAAACAGAGTGCCACGGTCATACAGCAAGTTGAACTTCACATAGCGTCCGCGCCGGATCAGTTGCTCCTCGCGCTCGGCCTCGGTCCAGGGCGTAGCAAAGTTACGGCGGATCAATCTGGATAGATCTTCAGGAAGGCGTGACCAACGGCTTGGGTGAATGCGAAATCGGCGTCCCAATCGCCGGAATCGTGATGGTCGTAGAAGATGCCGCCGATGCCGCGCCCTTCTTTTCGGTGCGGCAGGAAAAATACTCGTCGCACCATTCTTGTAATTTTCGTAAGACGCGACTGTCGCATGCCGGTCACAGGCGGCCTTCATCGCGGCATGGAAGGCGATACTATCTGGATCTTCTTGGCTGCGCCGGCGATCCAGCACCGGCGTCAGGTCGGCGCCCCCACCGAACCATGACGGCCTGGTCACGATGAAGCGGGTGTTCATGTGCACTGCCGGCACGTGCGGGCTGCGCATGTGTGCGGTCAGCGAAATACCCGAGGTCCAGAAGCGCGGATCTTTCGCCGCACCTTGAATCTGACCGCAGAACTCGGAAGAGAGCTCGCCATGCACGGTCGAGCAATGTACGCCGACCTTCTCGAACAATCTTCCGTACATCATCGACATTACGTCGCCGCCGCCGAGCTTGCCGGTATGATCGGTGCGATGCCACGGCGTTCGCACGAAGCGGCCCGCCTTGCCGGGATAGAGCGCGGCGGGCGCCTCGTCTTCGAGCGCTTCGAAGGCGCCGCAGATGGCGTTGCGCAGGGCCTCAAACCAGGTCCGCGCTCGAACCTGGCGATCTTCATTGACGGAATTGTCCATAATGCCACCGAGCCTCGTGAATCGAAAGTTGGCCACCCAAGTTTTTGGAGCTTTGAGCGGAAGCGCTCGACGGAAATCCGGTCGGCGGATTTCGTCCATCGAACGGCTTCATGCGGGTCGATAAAGGCACGGATCCCGTCGTCGAGCGGCCCGATGGAACTGTGGACACCTCGACGGATCTGCTTTCCGATGAAGTTCAGCGAGCCAGCAATCGACCTGATTGATCCACGACGCGGAAGCCGCGCTAAGTGGACAGGGTGGGCTTTTCTCATCGCTGCTGAGTGCGGGGGCCCGATTCCGCGGGAACATGTACAAGCCGCCGCAATCGCGCACCTTGTCGACCAAAGACGGATCGCTCGACAGCTTGAATTTCTGGCTCCGCTGCGGCCGCAGGCCGAACGCCATCCACATTCGGAAAATCGTGGTATGGAAAACTCCTGTTGCCGCCGCCGCTGCCCTCAGATCCGATCGACCGTTCGAGGATGATTTTGAGTTGGCTTCTAGCCCAAACCGGTTCGGTCTTAATCTTGGTCATAGGCTGATCGCCCGTTGCAGCACGGTCGGCGAGCGTTCGGCAGACTAGCCGCGTCCACACCGACCACATCCACGATCGTCAGAATGCGACCATCATGAACGCCTCTTCAACGCGCTCCTTGCCGAACTAGCTGGGCGCGACCTGTAGATTTGTCAAGAAATGTTCTCTTAGAGATGCGACGACGGGACTATGAGCCTCACCTCAATCGTTCCGGCTGCCGTTGGGGACCGGAGTCATCCATGGTGGGGCGAGCCAGTACCTCACCCAGGTGCGAACTCCCAATCATTCCGATAACGACCGGCTATGGACTCCATGACGAGAGGTGATTTTCTTTTTCTTTATTACAAGCCCAGTGTTCTAGCAGCCGTTCAGACGCCATCGTGCACGGGTTGAAGTCGATGCCCCTGAGAGTGCGCCGGCTCGATCTCTACCCAGCCGTGCTGCATCTGCGCCGCGTTTGCCATACTCGAGTTGATCGTCCACCCGCCGGAAACCGCTGCGACATTGAGAACGACATCTTTGGAAGCGCCGCTACGCGACCGGTCACTGGTCAAGACTGTCGAGGTTGACTTGTCTGAGATCCGCCTCGTCGTTCACGAAGAACGTGGAACGACAATCGAAGCTATCAAGAGATTGAAACACGAGAGATCCTATTACTGACAGTGAGCATGACCGCGGGAGCGCTCATGCTGCGGCCATCAGGATGCGGGTGCGGCTATTTCCGACGTCCGCACGTGGAGTAGTGGAAAGGCTCCATGTTCGACCCAGAGATGAATTTCACGCCGAGCGCTGGCTTAGCAGGCGTCCTATAAATATGTCGCGAAGACCTCCCGCGCGGCGTCAAAAAGCGAGGGCGTTTCTGATGTACCGCGAACCGCAAAAGAGAAAGACTCGGTAGATGTACCTCGCCGCTGAAAATCTGGCTGCCCGACGCGCCGGCGATCTAATTTTCGTTAATGCTTCGTTTCGTTTGACGCGAGGCGAAGCCCTGATCCTAACCGGCCACAATGGCTCGGGGAAATCCACTTTGCTGCGCGTGGTCGCAGGCTTTCTGCTACCCGAGAAGGGCTCAGTTAAATTCAGCGATTCACAAGGCAGGACTGACCGGCGACCGAGCGAGGTCTGCCACTATCTCGGCCACCGAAATGCAATGAAGAATGAACTTACGGTCGCTGAGAATCTCCGTTTTTGGCGCTCGTTTCTGGACGATGGCTCGCAAGCTCCGACGGCCTCGATCGAAGATGCTGCGGAGGCAGTTGGCCTTGGCAGCATCACCCATCTTCCCTTTGGTTATCTTTCCGCGGGCCAGCAACGTCGGTTCGCCTTCGCCAAGCTTCTCGTCGCACATCGGCCGATCTGGATACTCGATGAGCCAACGGCAGCGCTCGATACCAATGCGGACAGACTTTTCACCGCGCTTATTGGCGAACATCAAAAGAATGGCGGCATCGTGCTCGCCGCGACCCATCAATCGCTCGGGCTCCGCAACGTGAAGGAACTACACATGAAGTGCTTTGCTGGCGTGGAAACGGAGGTTTGGGGAGCATGACCGCCCTATTTCTGCGGGACCTGAAACTTTCGGTTCGAGCGGGGGGCGGAGCGCTGATCGGCATATTGTTCTTTCTCACGATCGTCGCTGTGGTCCCCTTTGGCGTCGGGCCGGATCTCAACCTGCTTTCCCGGATCGGGCCGGCCATCGTGTGGATTAGCGCGCTGCTTGCCGCGCTGCTTGGGCTCGATCGGTTGTTTCAAGCGGAAAGAGATGACGGATCGCTCGATCTCATGTTGATGCACGAGACACCACTGGTGATCACCGTCTTCGTCAAATGCCTCGCACACTGGACCGCGAGCGGCCTGCCGCTCGCGCTTGCCGCCCCATTGCTCGGCGTCTTCATGAACATGACTGAGACGGCGATCGGCGTTACTATGCTGACGCTCCTCGTCGGCTCGCCGGCGATCACTTTCATCGGCGCGGTCGGCGCGGCTGTCGCCGTGGCGCTTCCACGCGGTGGCCTTTTGGTTTCAATTCTCGTGCTGCCGCTGACGATCCCGATCCTGATCTTCGGTGTAAGCGCCACCTATGCGGCGGTGCACAAGCCGACTCCATTTCTACCGCCTTTCCTGATGTTGATCGCTCTGACGCTTTTCTTCGCGGTGATCGGCCCGGCGGCGACCGCGTTGGCGCTCAGGAACACCTCGGATTGAACGGCCTTTCAATTGTAGCAATCGGCACATCGAAGTAAGGAGCAGGCATGAGCGAAGCGAGCCTTGCCATCAGCAGATTCAGCGATCTCGCCAACCCGACGCGATTCCTCGCGCTTGCGGAGCGCGTCATCCCCTGGGTGTCCGGCATCACCGTCCTCTGTTTCATCTCAGGTCTCTACTTGTGTTTTTCGACTGAAGGCGATTATCAGCAAGGCGAGACCGTCCGCATCATGTACATCCACGTGCCGTCGGCTTGGCTTGCCATGATGTGCTACACGGTCATGAGCGTCTCGGCGATCGGTACGCTGGTCTGGCGCCATCCGCTGGCTGACGTCTCCTCGAGGTCCGCAGCTCCCCTCGGTGCCACTTTCACGGTCGTTGCGCTTGTCACCGGTTCGCTCTGGGGCAAACCGATGTGGGGCACCTGGTGGGTCTGGGACGCGCGGCTGACATCCATGTTCATCCTCCTTCTGATGTATCTCGGCCTGATGGCGCTCAATCGCGCGATGGATGATCCGTCAAAGGCGGCGCGCGTGACGGCTGTGTTAATCGTCGTGGGATTCGTCAACATCCCGATCATCAAGTTCTCGGTCGATTGGTGGAACACGCTGCACCAATCGGCCAGCGTTGTACGCCTCGATGGGCCAGCAATAGATACAGAGTTTTTGCGTCCGCTCGCCGTCATGGCAGTCGCGTTCACCCTTCTGTTTTTCACGCTGCACATCATGGCCATGCGCAACGAGATCTGGCGCCGCCGTATTGCTTCACAGCGCCGAATGGCGGCGCGTATGGTCGGCCGGGAGGAATAATGATGGGCTCTCACGCTTGGTACGTCTATGGATCTTATGGCTTTGCTGCCGTTGTGACGGTTGCGGTAACACTCTGGACGTGGTCCGACGGACGTGCCTGCCAGAAGGAATTGGCAGCGCTCGACGCTTCGGGCATCCGCCGCCGTTCCGCACGACCGAAGGACGGCGTATGAGCGAGCCTCTACTGGGGAATGGACCGAAGCGCCGAAGCGTCAGACGCTATGCGCTCGCGATGATTCCGTTGACCGTCTTCGGCGGCATCGCCGTGACTGCGGCGAAAATGCTCTACGACCAGCATTTCCACGGCAAGAACCTCGCCGAAATCCCCTCCGCCCTGATTGGAACGAAGGCGCCGCCGCTCAAGTTGCCGCCGCTCGAGGGTTCTACCCGGCCCGCACTGACGGACGAAGTGGTCAAAGGCAAGCTGACGCTGGTCAACTTCTTCGCGTCCTGGTGCATCCCTTGCCGGCAAGAGCATCCGATCCTGACGAAACTAGCCCACGATGGACGGCTCAATATTGTTGCGATCAACTACAAGGACAGCAAAGAGCATGCGCTGCGCTTCCTCGACGAACTCGGCAATCCGTATCATGCCATCGGTGTTGATCCGAACGGCAAGGCGGCGATCGACTGGGGTATGTACGGCATTCCGGAGAGCTATCTTGTCGCTCCCGACGGCACCATCGTCTACAAGCGCGTAGGTCCGTTCGACGATCTCAGCCTCAAGGAGGGATTGTTTCCGGCGGTGGAGAAAGCAGGATTCTCGGTCAGCCTGAGTCTAATCAATCATCCGCCCGGAATCGTCGACCGAAACACGTCCTCGCAAAGATAGAGATGGTGGAAGAGAGCCGCAGTTGCATGCACGCCGGCGACCCAGAATATAGCATGCCGAGGCTAACGTGTATCGCCTCCTCAGTTGATGCGCCGGTGCAATCTTGGGGGCGATGTCGCATCGGGAGAGTGATGGGAGCCCCGAGCACCGCCATTGCTGCAATCGCGACGAGGAACCAATAAGCGCGAGCCGGACGAGCTTCGCGGCTACAGCCATCCATCGCCGCATCGGTCTCTCCGCAGACGTGCTGTCGACCAGCCACCATAGCAGCATCAGAACAACAAGAACGAACGTGAGCACCCCGAGCATCTCGAGAATCCTACGGCGCCACCCCCTTTTACCTATGACGAACCCATTGCCAGGAGTCCACAATGGTTCTCCAAGCATCGGTTAAGCCTGAACATAAGCTTCAGTCTACTCGTAATCAGCGAGCAGCGCTTCCTCCTCTGCGGTCAGAGCCCTGTCGGTCGGCTTGCGGCTGTGCCGCCGCGCATAGAAGACAATCACCAAGCCGCCAAGGACGAAGAGCGCCCCCGGCGTACCCCAGAGCAACCACGTCTTTTCACTGAAAGGTGGGTTCAGCAACACGAATTCGCCGTAGCGGGAGACGATGTAGTTCATCACCTGTTCGTCGCTGCCGCCGTTCGTGATTCGCTCGCGCACCAGAAGCCTGAGATCCTTCGCCAGATCGGCGTTGGAATCGTCGATCGACTGGTTCTGGCAGACCATACAGCGCAGCTCCGCCGAAAGCGCGCGAGCGCGGGCTTCCAGCGCCGGATCAGGCAGGACCTCGTCCGGATTGACGGCAAGGGCGGGAAGCGGTGAAAGAAACAAGCCGAGCAGGATGAGCAGCTGCAAACTCACTCTCCCCGAGGAGCGGAGCGAAGAGACGGCTTGAATGACACGCGAAAGGCCATCTAAGGCGCGCTCCCTCATCATCCGACCCTTTAGATAAACTTCCCCCGGCGCGGATGAAGAGGACCGTAAACGCAGCCCGCTCATTCCGCCGGCTCCATTGTTGGAGCAGGGGATTTCGCCGGCTGAGCCTTGCGCCTCGGTGCACCGACACGCAGGCGCCGGTCGCTCAGCGAGACGAAACCGCCCGCCGCCATCATCAGCGCGCCGCTCCAGATGAAGACGATGCAGGGCTTCCACCAGATACGTACGGCAATGCCGCCGTCCTTGGTCGGATCGCCGAGCGAGATATAGAGCTGGTTCGGGAAAAAGGTGAGAATCCCGGCCTCGGTCGTTGCCCTGCCGCTAGCTGTGAAGACGCGCTTGGCCGAGGAAACAATGGCGACTGCAACACCGCCTCGACTCACGGAGAAGCTCCCGCGATCCTCGGTGTAGTTCGAGCCGATACCCGGCCGCATGCCGTCGAAGCGGACCGTATAGCCGCCTATATCTGCCGTGCCGCCCGGCTTCATCCCGGCGATACTCTCTGCTTGGAACATAGTCACCGCGACGATGCCGAGAACGGTGACACCCAGTCCGGCGTGTGCGAGCGCGGTGCCGAAGGCGGAGCGTTGTAGACCCAAAAGCCTGCGCCAAGCGACGACCGCATTCATCTCGCCAATCCCGGCACGGTACCAGAGGTCGGCAGCGGCGCCGAGTACAAGGAAAAGCCCCGCCGCGAAACCGAAGACGGCCAACACAGGTCCGCCGTTCTGAACATAGAAAAAGATCACCGCTACAAGAAAGGAAATCCCGCCTACGACATAGAGCCGCTGCAACGCAGCGAGCGGGTCGCCGCGCTTCCATGCGAGTAGCGGCCCGAAGGGCACAATGACAAGGATCGGCGCCATCAGCAGACCGAAAGTCAGGTTGAAGAACGGTGGGCCGACAGTGATCTTGTCACCCGTCAGCGTCTCTAACACCAGCGGATAGAGCGTGCCTATCAGCACCGTGCCGCAGGCGACCGTCAGCACGAGATTGTTGAGAACCAGCGCGCCCTCGCGAGAGATCGGCGCGAAGAGGCCGCCCGCACTGAGCAGTGGCGCGCGGACAGCGAAGAGCGATAGCGCGCCGCCGATGAAGATCAGCAGGATGCAAAGGATGAAGACACCGCGGCTCGGGTCGCTCGCGAAGGCGTGCACCGAAGTCAGCACGCCCGAGCGCACCAAGAAAGTGCCGAGCAGCGACAGTGAGAAGGTCAGGATGGCGAGCAATACGGTCCAGATTTTCAGCGCCCCGCGCTTCTCCATGACAAGAGCCGAATGCAAAAGCGCTGTGCCGGCTAACCAAGGCATGAAGGAGGCGTTCTCGACAGGATCCCAGAACCACCACCCGCCCCAGCCGAGCTCGTAATAGGCCCAGTAGGAGCCCATGGCGATGCCGAGCGTCAGAAATGTCCAAGCGGCAAGCGTCCAGGGCCGCACCCAGCGCGCCCAAGCGGCGTCGATGCCTCCTTCGAGTAACGCGGCAACGGCGAAGGAGAAGGAGACGGAAAAGCCGACATAGCCGAGATAGAGCAGCGGAGGGTGGATCGCGAGCCCGACGTCCTGCAGTACCGGGTTGAGATCCCGTCCCTCGAGCGGCGCCGGATCAAGGCGGATGAAGGGATTAGAAGTCAATAGGATGTACCCTAGGAAGGCAACTGCGATCCAGGCCTGCACGCCGAGCACGTTGGCCTTCAGTGTGTCCGGCAGATTTCGCCCGAACACGGCGACCAGCGTGCTGAACAGCGACAGAATCAGCAGCCAGAGCATCATCGAGCCTTCGTGATTGCTCCAGACGCCAGAAAATTTGTAGACCAGCGGCACCAAGGAATGCGAATTCTCCCAGACGTTCTCGACCGAGAAATCCGAGACGACGTACGCATGTGTCAGCGCCGCGAAGGAAACGGTGACAAGGGCAAAGAGCAGGACGGAACCGATCGATCCGACATCCATCAATGCCCGATCTAGGCGTCGGGCGCCGATCACAGGTACGACCGATAGGATGATTGCGGTCGCGAGCGCCAGTACGAGCGTGGAATGGCCAATCTCGATTATCATTGCGCCGCTTTCGCCTCCTGGCCCTTCGGTTCCTGACCCTTCGCTCCGCCTTGCGTAGCAAGTCCCTTGCCCTCCTCCTTCCAAAGTCCTTCGACCTTCAGCTTGTCGGCCACCGCCTTCGGCATATATGTCTCGTCATGTTTGGCAAGCACGATGTCGGCAAAGAATAGGCTGCTCCCCGCCTCGAAGATTCCCTCCGTGACGACGCCCTGCCCCTCGCGGAAGAGGTCTGGCAAGACGCCTTGATAACGGACGTTGACGAACTCTCCGTTCAGATCGGTTACGGCAAAACGGACGACGGCTCCCTCATCGCGAACGATGCTGCCTTCGCTAACGAGACCGCCCAATCGGATGCGAGTGCCCGCGGGAATCGGATTTTTGGCGAGGTCAACCGGCATATAGAAATAGGTGATGGACCTGCTGAAGGCGAACATGACGAGCAGCACCGCGCCGATGACGAAGCTCATACCGCCGAAAAGCACCGTCAGGCGTTTCTCTTTGAGCGTCATTCCGTCAGTCCTTCCGTCTGGATGCCGAGTTTCTCGGCCAGTGACTGCAGCTGTTTGCTCTCGTCGCCGCTTGCTGGGAACGCTGCGAGCCCCCGCTTCAGCGCATCCGCCGCACGATGCTTGTCATTCAATACTGCGTAAGAGCGGACCAGTCGGCTCCACCCCTCGAAATCGTCGGGATTTTGGTCGAGCTTAGCATTAAGGCGTTGCACCATATCGCGAATGAATTGTCGCCGATCGTCACTGCTCATGCTGTCGGCAGCCGCCATGTCCTCCGCCGTTGGCGCAACCGATGTTGTCGGTCGAGGTGCCGGCCCAATAGCGGTGCCGCCATTCCTTGCGATATGCTCATTGACCAGCGGCAGCCATTCGGCGCCCGCAGGCAACTCTTTGGCCAAGGCTTCGAAATCAGCGCGTGCATCGTCGGGCCGACCGGCCTGCTCCTTGCTCAGTGCGATGTAGAAACGCGCGCGCGGATTGCTTGGTTCGACTGACAACGATTGCTCCAAGATCGTGCGTGCATCTTCGGTCACCACGCCTCCGGCAATCGCAATCAGCTCTTCGGCAAGACCGTCGATCCGAGCAGGGCTCGGCCTCAACGGCCGGCCCGGAGCATCTCCGCCATCAGTGACTACCTGCTTCGCATTTGCAACGACGGCAGTGACGTCCATACCCAGGGTACCGGCCTGATGCTCAAACGGATGGGACGGCAGATCAGGCCGACCGATCGAGCTGTAGAGAAGGAAAGCCGCGCTAAGAGAGACTAAGATCGATGCGCGGGTCCACGGGTGCGACGTCGAAAAGTGTCCGCACGGCCGGCTACTCTCCTTTGCCGCCAAGAGCCGCTGAGCTATCTCAGTCCGGACATATGCGGCCTGTTCATCGCTAAACAAGCCCGTTAGACGATCACGTTCAAGCTCCTTTAGTTGATCATGATAGACGACAAGCTCTACATTGTGGCTGCCGTCAACAGACCTCGGACGGCGCCTGAGGGGATAGAGTAAGATCAATCCGGCTGCCATGGTCACCAGCATGATGACGATTTTTATCAGCACGCTGCCCATACCCTCATCTTCAGTCGCGAACGCACGCTGGCGCCTTCCTTCTCAAATTATCTCGATCCGAGATCACGCAACACGGCGAGCAAGCGCGCAGTGCGACCAGAGTGAATTCAGTGCTTCAACCAACTGTTCGATATCAGCGTCAGAATGCAGCGGCGTCGGCGTGATCCGCAGGCGTTCGGTGTTTTTCGGAACTGTTGGGTAATTGATCGGCTGGAGATAGATGCCGAAATCGTCGAGCAACAAATCTGAGATCCATTTGCACTTGGCGGCATCACCAACCATGACAGGTACGATATGACTCGGATTCGGCGTGTGCGGTATACCACGCTGGTCGAGCAAACTGCGTACTTGGCGTACTCGCTCCCGCTGACGAGCGCGCTCGAACTTGCTTCCTTGAAGATGACGGATCGCTTCCAGCGAACCTGCAGCAAGCGCCGGCGGTAAGGCGGTGGTAAAGATGAACCCCGAAGCGAACGAGCGGACGAAGTCGCAGAGCGGCTTGGAAGCGGCGATATAACCGCCCATCACGCCAAAGGCTTTGCCGAGGGTGCCTTCGATCACTGTAATCCGGTCCATCAGGCCTTCCCGCTCGGCAATGCCGCCGCCTCGCGGACCGTACATGCCGACGGCATGCACTTCGTCAAGATAAGTCATCGCGCCGTATTTGTCGGCGATGTCACAGATCCCCCTGATGGGCGCGATGTCACCGTCCATCGAATAGATCGATTCGAAGGCGATCAGCTTGGGTGCATTTGGGTCAGCTGCGGCCAGCTTGGCCTCGAGATCGCGCACGTCATTGTGGTTCCAGATCATCCTCTCGCATTTGGCATGGCGGATGCCTTCGATCATCGAGGCATGATTCAGCGCGTCGGAAAAGATGATCAGCCCTGGGATTTTGGCGCCGATCGTTCCTAGCGTTGCCCAGTTCGAAACGTAGCCGGATGTGAAGATGAGTGCCGCTTCCTTACCGTGAAGGTCGGCGAGCGCCTGCTCCAGCAGAACATGATAGTGGTTCGTTCCAGAAATATTCCGCGTACCCCCGGCGCCCGCGCCACATTGATCGACGGCATTCTTCATCGCTTCGATAACCTTCGGATGCTGGCCCATACCTAGGTAATCGTTCGAACACCAGACCGTGACCTCCTTCGTGCTATCGCCCTTCAGCCGTCTCGCTCTCGGGAAATGACCGCAATTGCGAACCAGCTCCGCAAATACCCGATAACGGCCTTCTGAATGCAGCCTGTCGAGCTCGCATTTGAAAATGGCATCAAACTCTTTCATCACTCGATCCGCTGTTAGATGCTTAGCATTAGGCGTTGTCTCAAAATGAGAGCAGCGCACACGACGCGGGACACAAGCGCTCGTTTGAGCGTCACGATCGCGCTTGTCGCATCGTGAAACGACGTTTTCCAATACGCCATGAGTATGATTTCCATAGAGATGGGGAATAGTACTGCCCCGGTCCTCACCCGCTCCAGAGCGGTACATAGTCACGATCATAAATTTCAACTCCTGGACGATGCTCAAACAGCATCCGGGAGCTTGGCCAACTTGCAAAAGGCTTACCGCGTATGTTCCATACTTTTCGTGAACCGGCTGCACACGATGAATGATTAGGACTGCAACTTGGAGATCGCGGTGAAACTATAGGCGCGGCGTCTTAGAATACTCGCCGCACGAAGGATGCAACAACTGGAGTACCTTGGTTCATCGCGATCGTCCGAACTCCTAGCGGGAGGGTCATGATGAGCAAGCGACGAACATGTTTTCATCCGAGGTACGCGCCCGCGCGGTTCGGCTCAAGCTGGATCAGGCCAGGGTAGCACCCATAGGCGTTTAGGCAGTGCGAGCATCGATTGATAGCGACGTTCTCGAGGAGGCTCGCGCAGGTGCCGCCCAAGCGCTCGTTTTCTGCGGCGGAAGCAACGGATGGTTGGTTGTGGAATGATCGCTTGCAGTAAGGATGCAACGAGTTGTTGCAGAACACGCCAAGCGCCAGGTGTCGTCAGGCGGCCTTCATCCAGGGGGGGAGTCCTCGAAGTCGCGGGCAAGCGGCTCGAACAGCAGGATGATCAAGAGATGGGCCAGCAGGTAGGGCTTGGCGGAGCGCGGATCGCTTCCAGGTGGCGTCTTGAGACCAATCAGACTCTTCAGTCGCTTGAAGCCAAGTTCGATGCGCCATCGCAGTCGATAGAGCGCGAGTACATCCTTGGTGGAGAACTCGTCCCATGCGAGCGACGTGGCCAGAATGACCCAATCCGCGGCTTCCAGAGTTTCTTTGGAGATGACGCGGTTTTCGTCTTGTGCGTCTCGCCGGGCTTTACGACGCGAAGCCGCGACTGCACCAGCGGGCTTCTTGACTGCGACCAGACGCATAGCCAGAGGCGCACCGCCCTTGCGTTTGATCCAAATCCTCCGATCGATCAGTCCGTGCGCCTTCGCCGCACGCAATTGGGCCATCAGATCGAACGGGAGGCCTTTGGCATCAAGCCAACGTGCGCTCTTTCAGCCCGCTCGGATCAAAACGTCTGCCCCGGCGTCGCGGACAGCGGCGATGCGGTCAGGTTGCAGATAAGCGCGGTCAGCAATGCGGATCTCGTTCTTGACCACCGGTATCCGGTCAAACGTTTCGCCCTCTTGCTGATCTGTCAGCTCGAAGTGACCAAAGCGCTCATATGGCAGATCGAACGCACTATGAACGCGCCAAAGCTCACTGCTCCTGCGCGCAGCCGGTCCTGCCTGAGGCACTGTCGTCGCATCGATAATGCGGATCAGGCGGCCTCGGCTCGCCTTCGGGGCTGCCGCAGCGAGCAAGCCCTCCACCAGCACTGCAAACCAATCGCCACATTGACGCAGGCGAAAGAACAACGCCACGCTGCTAAGGTCGGCAAGGCCAACAGAAGCGGCCCACGCGGCTGTCGATCCCAACCCTCTTTCACCCAGACAATAAGCTAGCATCAGCCGAAGTAACGACACCGCATCTGGAATTTGGCGCCGCCGCACGAAAGCCTTCGTCTGGCGCGCACTTATGTCAAGCTGCGCAGCCCCGCCGAGTTGTGTAACCACTCTCGTCCAGTCTCGTTCAAAAGCGATTCGTCTGCCATCCACCTTGGAATCACGTGTGGTTCCAACACTCAAGAATAAACTTAACGCCTATGGGGTAGCACCTGGGCACTGAGGGGAGGCGCCCTCGATTGCGGCAAAGATCGGCTGCACTCTGCAGACACTGCGTTAGTCGGTCAGAAGCGCCGAAATCGATAGCAGGTACCGAGCTAGCGTTCCTACTGACGTGGCCGAGAAGCTGAATGACCTCGAGCGGGAGAATCACGATAGAGCCATTGAGATCCTGCGAAAAGCACGACGCCTACATTTTGCTATAGCGGAGCTCGATCACCAGTCCAAACGAGGATTCCTTCACCTTTGGCACGTATGGGGTCGATTGGTTTGCTTCCCGATAGCCAAGTGATTTCAGGGAAGATGTCGTCGGTCGTTAATACTGTTGGAAGTGTGAGAAAGCGGGGTTGAATGACTCTCGTCCGCCAAAAATACCCGACACCTGTACCTTATTAAGCAAAGGAGCGTGGCGTGGTTCCCTATGATCCATGAGGCGTTGAGCGCGTTGTGTAACGTCTCTTCCGTTCCGAACAAGTTACGATTAGGCTTATGGCGTTTCAGCGCCAGTCTTCGAAAAAGCCGCCGCCCGCCTGTTCTCTCACGTGCGCGCCCGCCAAATGACCGAGTGCCGTTGTATCGCGGCGATTGCCTTCAATCGTTGTCCGATATTCGATCCTCCCATCAGGCGTGACGATCAGACCGGAGAAGCGGATTCGGTCGCCTTCGCAAATGGCATAGCCCGCTATCGGCGTGCGGCACGAGCCGTCCAGAGCGGCCAGAAAAGCGCGCTCGCAGGATACGGTATCGAACGTCACCGGATCATTGACGGCCGCCAAGAGGTCGTCAACCCGGGCGTCGCCGATCCGGCTTTCGAGTCCTATGGCTCCCTGAGCAGGGGCAGGCGGAAAGTCTTCGGGTCCGAGAAGCTCGGTGATGATGCCTACCTTCCCGAGCCGCTTCAACCCTGCGACTGCTAGCAGTGTAGCGTCAACCTGACCGTCCTCTAATTTGCGCAGTCGGGTATCGACCAGCCCCCGAAATGTAATCACGTTGATGTCGGGCCGCAAACGGCGGATCAATGCTTGCCGACGCAACGAAGAGGAGCCGATGGTCGCGCCCTTCGGCAACTCTACCAGCTTGCGGGCGGCTCGCCCAATGAAAGCGTCGCGGATATCCTCGCGCGGCAGATACGCCGACAGATGGAGACCCTCCGGAAGACTCGCCGGCATGTCCTTGACCGAATGAACAGCAAAATCAAGGTCACTGACGATCAGCTTCGCTTCAAGCTCCTCTGTAAAGAGCCCCTTGCCGCCGATGTCGGCAAGTGACCGGCCTGCAATACGGTCCCCGCGCGTCGTCAGCACGATGACCTCAAACATTTCCGCGGGAAGGCCATGCGCCGACATTAACCGATCGCGTGCCTCATGCGCCTGTGCGAGGGCAAGCGGACTGCCGCGCGTACCGATACGGAAAGGTTTTGCTTGCATCGGCCTTAGTTCAAATCGGTACGAATATTCTCGTAGACGGATTCAGATTCCTACCGGATGTTTAGATTCCCACCGGATGCTTAGCTCGCGACTATCGATCGCGCGGTCCTGTTTCAAACGGCACGCGACTTGATACGCCTTCTAAGTAATCTCGAGCCATGTGGTCGAGCTCCGTTGGAATGTTTCGCCAGGCGCCACAAGCGGTGCATGGCGAGGCTCGTCCTTCCGATGCCGCTCGTTTTCACCATCCGCAGACCCAGGCCTTGGGCACCGACCATTTCTCTAGGCACGTCATCAAGGCGGTGGCGCCAGCGAACGGGTATGCCAACCGCCTGATGCGAGCTGCGCCGCGCGGTGGCGCCTGTGTGCTTATGAACACCCAATGCAGGTCTTCTACCCTCCAAGCAGTCGCGGTCATCAACTCGGCGAGCGGAAATACTATTGGTTATGTCCCCGAACATCCATTCGTCATGTTCACAGGCTCGATGGTCTCCTTCGAGAACTCATTCATTGGTGAAACCCACCACTGGGCAATTCACAAGGTTCTCGGTCGTTCTAACCGGCCCTCCGATAGGACTTACCAACACGCCAGCTTGGCTCTTCGCTGTAATGTCGTCACCGTCAGTGATCAGCCTCCTTTGATTCTTTTCGATTGTCTCTTTGGACCACTGGGCTAGTTGAACATCCCACATCGGCGAATATCCAGCACTGATCTCCTTGAAATGCGCAAGGATATCGAGTGAATGGCCCTCTCCATTGAGCGCACTGTTAAGCCCCTGGCGCTCTGGGTCCTTGGGACCGGTCCTACCATTCACGATTGTGTAGATGATCTCTGTCGCCCCGCTTTGGAGGATGTCGCTTTCGGCAGGCGCAAAGGTAGATGACTCGATTACTGCTGATTCCTCGGAGTTGGCGTCGAAGCTGAGGTACCGCAGGTGCCTGCCGTCCGCAAATCCAAAGCGCAGCTTCAAGTCGACTGTGCCATTGTCAGGGCAGATGCTTGCCACCGAGTCAAGTACAACCGAGTAATTGGGGTTGCCGCCGCAGAATGAGATTTTCTCCGGTCCGACGTTGAAGGCGATCATGGGGGCATTGAAAACAATGTCATTGCGGTTCGTCACCCGAACCAACGGGCTGTAGTGCGCATCTCCAACAGACCCGGCCCGCGCCAACCTAGGCGGGTAGAAATTTGGCGACTGTCCCGCTTTCAACGTTTGAACTGGCGAGAAATCAACTCGACCCGATTCAAAGGTGAAGTTATCTGACTCATCCATTTCGGCAACTCGCGTACTCGCGACGTCTTTCGCCTTACTGAGACTCGGCGCCCATGTGAGGCCCATTCTCTTGGAAGTGGCGAAGTCGCTTACGTCGGTAAGAACGAACCAAACTGTCTCTCCGGAGGAAAGGCGACCGCGATGAAGCGGCAATCTAACCACTTCTCTTGCAAGGTCGACTTGACCCGAGGTGAGAAACAACTTCGTGATTCTCTTTTCGGTCGATCTATCCGCCGCCGTACTTCCCTCAGTCACAACAAACGACAAGAGAAGAACGATTGCCGGTCTGTAAATGCATTTCCCAACGGGTTTGCTAGATCTCATATTCGCTCCGATCATTCATTTCATATCTGCCGTGGCCGACTCACCATCTTCGGCGATTTGCGCAACTACTTCTTCGTCTGAGATAACCGTAGAGATAGTGCCAACAATACACCCATTCTTGAAACTCTCTGGTAGCTCGAGATCACCAGCGTCGTGGTATCTCGGAAGAGACCACCTGGTCGGATGCCCGTCATCCAGGGAGGACTCGGTGCTTGCTGCTCGAATGCCGCCGCTGCAATCGCATCGACACAAGAACGCCAGAAAGTATTAGCCGACACTGCGCGATTCACGATTGTTGCTCCGGTCAAACCGCGATTGCTCGCGGCAACGATGAGTGTGACTTCCTCTGCCTAGCACGGCGGAGTTTAGCCCAAGTGGCCGCCGTCCCGAAAATCGAATGCGGGCATTGAATCGATGCACATTTGGAATACGGATCCCAGAACGTTCGGTGGTGTATCAAGAACCCGATATCTGCATCAGGGCTCCTCGTGCCCCAGTCTGCGACAAAACCCTTCATCGACGTCCTCACCGGCCAGCAGCAGGTCATTCCGCCGGTCTGGATGATGCGGCAGGCCGGCCGTTACTTGCCGGAATATCGCGAGGTGCGCACCAAGGCTGGCGGCTTCCTCGATCTCTACTTCAACCCAGAGCTTGCCGCCGAGGTGACGCTGCAACCGATCCGGAGGTTCGGCTTCGATCCGGCGATCATCTTCTCCGACATCCTGGTGATCCCCTATGCGCTCGGACGTTCCGTGCGCTTCGAGGTCGGCGAGGGTCCGCGGCTCGAACCGCTGGATGATCCCGCCAAGGTCGCGACACTGGCCAAGCAAGCCGATTTCGGCAAGCTCGAGCCGGTGTTCGAGGCCCTCAAGATCGTGCGCGGGCCGCTCGATCCCAAGATCGCGCTGATTGGCTTCTGGCGCTCCCTGGACGACCTACATGGTCGCCGGCCAAGGCACGCCCGACCAGGCGCCGGCGCGGATGGTGGCCTACCGGCATCCGGAGGCGTTCGCAGGTATCATCGACGTGTTGGTCGATAACTCCATCGAATATCTGCTGGCGCAGCTTGCGGCCGGCGCCGATGCCTTGCAGATCTTCGACACCTGGGCCGGCGTACTGCCACCCGCCGAGTTCGCGCGCTGGTCGGTCGAGCCGATCCGGCGGATCGTCGAAGGGGTGCGCGCCAAGATGTCGGACGCGAAGATCATCAGCTTTCCGCGTGGTGCCGGCGCGCAACTTCCAAGCGACCGGTGTCAACGCGGTCAGCATCGACTGGACGGCGGAGCGAGGCTTCATCCGCGAGCGCGTGCAGAGCAAGGTCGCGGTTCAGGGCAATCTCGATCCGCTGGTGCTGATCACAGGCGGCACCGCGCTCGACCGCGCGGTCGACAACACGCTGGCGAATTTCGCGCAGGGGCGGTTCATCTTCAATCTCGGCCACGGCATCCAGCCGGAGACGCCGATCGCCCACGTCGAGCGGATACTGACGCGGGTGCGCAGGTGAAGAGCATTTCGCCTCGCGGTCATCCCTCGCGCGCGCCGCCTTTGGCGGATCATTCAGCATGAGAACCCATGTGCAACGAGTCCCGACCTCCCGGTGAGGAGCGCTGCCAAGATGGCGTTTCGATCCATGAAGCCGAGGAAAACGAGAGCACTCTACGGAGATCTCGAAAACGACCGCTGCATCTCGCTTTTGGCATTCGCGTTCGACGGCGAGCACGGCTCGACAAACAGCTGGGTGTCGCACCATTGACATGCCTTCCAGCGCAAGCGATGCGGGCTCACCGGCCCAGTTGGGTACGCTCATGGATTGGCCACGAACCTTCCCGAGTCGTATAGGAGACCGGCTGAGAGCAAACTGAGCAGGAATGCAATGCTAACTAGTATTCTGAAACTGACATCTCATTATGAGCTCGAGCTCGCCGACGAACCGCCGTCTCCGTAACTTAGCTTGACGCCGCCAGCATTTATGCCACAATCCTGCCGCGCTGCCGTTGCGCTCTTCAATTGCGTCGCGCCGTCCAATAGCCCGAACATACCCCAGACCCTGAGTGCCCGTTCCAAGTCCCCTGCCCGGACGTCGCGAAGAGCTTGCCCGCGCCCGAGGCATATTTATCGTGGACGGTCACCGAAGCCCGAACCGCACCGGATTTTGCGACGTGACCTTGAAATCTAACGAGGTTGGGATGCGTGACAATTCCGTTAGTTACATCAACAGTGAACCCGTAAGTGGAATCGCAGGCTCCTCTTTGCGTTACGAAGAGGAGGTCCCAGGAGCCGTCGTACGCCGAGCGGCCGTATGCTGCCGGTGCCACGGCAATGAGGTAGCTTGTTGCCGCGATTAGAAGCGAACGCTTTGCCAAGATAGCTCTCCTAGTTGAACTGAAGCAATGTCTTCGAACCTGGTGCCCGCCTCGGTTAATCGCCATCAAGAGCCAACAATTCTCGCAAGCGTCGGTAGATGAGAAACCGTTCGTACTTCACCCGTGCGAATTAGTTGGATGATGTCGTCAGCGCCGGAGAACCGGAAATGCTCTTTGGCTATTCATCCGATAACCATCTAGTATAGAGACGAATTCACACGCGCTCGCATGCCTGCCGCACTTGGCGCATGGCACCGCGAATGTCATTCCGCCCGAGATTTGCTATCCCCAAGCTTTGGATAGCCGTCCAAGATTCACAACCGACTAACATCGCAATCCACTTCATTCTCGGCATTCACTCGGTATGCCGGGCCGACGATGGATGCTGCAAACGTTGAAACCGATCCATGACACGCGGCAGACGCCTGGCGTTCAGACCCGATCCATGACCAGAGCGTCAGAGCGTCCTGCGCACATCGTATTGCACCATCATCGGCCGGCATGTCTTGGGCCTGTTCAAGTCGTTTCCCAGTGATGGGCGAGTGCGACCTGACACCGCTCAAGCGAGCGTACGTGATGACCAACGAAGAGCCCCGCAGGAGCCGCGAACTCGAGTGGCGGCACACCGCATTGCGGCACATCACGATAGGGTGCGCTTCTCTGTAGTCGCTTAGCTGGCGTATGGCAGCCGCCGAGAGATCCCCGCCAACGCAACATCCGATCCAACAGTTGCGAACTTGGGGAAGCTAGCCGGATTGATCCCTTGTTGATAGACAGTTCGCGCGCTGGATTGAATAACTGATCGCTCCTCCAAAAGTCAGCCGCCGAGGATGATATCTTCCACCAGAGTCGAATTCACCGAGGGCACCTGCGCGCCGTTGGAGGCACGTTTGATCGAGATGCGGGTCTGGTTGAATGCGTTCTCGATGCCGGCGCCGGTGCTGAAGTTTTTCAGGAGCTCGGAGACCAGCACACTGTTCCGGCCAGTGGAGTCATCCGCCACTTTTCCGGGCGAGGCCGAGGTCAGGATCAGTGCCTTGTCGGCGTCCGCGATGGGTGCAAGGCCATGCGAGTACGCGCGGAAGCGGCGCTCGTAGGGGTTGCGGCGAGAGGCGTCCAACACCACGAGCTTGGCGCGGGCGCCGCTTTCCTTCGTATCGGAAAGCAGGGATTCCACCGAAACGCCTTCGCGCTCGAGGTCGCGCTCGCGCCAAATGCGGGCGTCGATGGGAATCATGTAGGTCTGGCCGCCGGCCTGCACGCCGTAACCGCCGAAGAACAGCATCACCACAGCGTCCTTTTTGATCCTCGACTTCAATCGGGCTATGGCGTACTCCATATCGTCCTTGCTGGCGTCCTCAAGGAGGTCGACGTCGAAGCCGTTGCGGCGCAGCGTGCAGGTTAGCACACGAGCGTCGTTGATCGGTTGCACCAGGGGATCGGAGGCGTCAGGATAATGGCCGTTGCCAATGACAAGGGCCAAACGGGCGGGCTTGGTGATGCCGTCGGATGGCTCGGCTCTCATGGTCTTGGCAGCGTTTTGCGCGCGCCTGTTCAGCGCGGCATGCGCTCCGATAGCGAGCGACAGCACGCCGAGAAGGCCGCCCACCAGTGCGACGGAGCGAGAGGACATGCCAAGGTGCTTAAATTTCATCATTGTCATTCCTGCGTCATCGCCAACGGCACGCGGTTGGATGGGCAAACGGATTGAGGTTTGAGAGCTGGCCGGAACGGCGCCCGCGAAGTCCCTGAGCGCCATTCTCGGAGTGGTCGATACGCCTCGCCCGTATCCCTTGATCGCCGACACAGCCGCCACGACCTGCCGCCGCGCTTCCCGTTCGAAGGATGATTGTCCGTCACTTGATGAGAATGACTGCGCGTAGTCGACCAGGGAAATCACTTCTCGCCATCGAGTTGATAGACGACCGTTATTGCCGCGAGCCGTGTGATCACTTAGCGAGGAAGGCCACCAGCCGCGTTCGTGACGCTTCTAAGCTCGTTGGGTCACTTGACAATCAACTCCCGCGCGCGGAAGGCGCGACTCTTCACTCATGAAACAGTAGCGGGCATCGCCTCGATGGGAATGTGAGTGGTTTCGCCTGATGGCAGTCCGCTTACATGTTACCGGCCTGGGTGCGTTATCGGAGAGGCGGCCCGCTCCTCGCAGGCAGACGTCAGAGCAGCAGCCACCTCTACGTGCACCGTCGGCACTTCACAGCCACCCTGCACGCGTGGGAATGGAAATAATAACAATTGGATATTTCCCAATGGCACACCGCCAGCTTAGGACAGCCAGACTACTGGGCGCCCAAATCTCTGGCACCGTGCCGTGGGCGTTCATAATTGCTGCGACGGGCTTAAGATCGGAGCTAGACAATCGGTTTACATAGCATTTCCTCTCGCCACCACGCCGGGGCACGGGCCTTCCATTGGCTGACCGTCATGCTGGTTCTTGCGGCCTATGTGCTGAGCAAGAGCGATCCGTCTTCGCTTTATTCAGCCGCCGCGGACGGGCTCCGCAGGATTCACGAACTGCTCGGGCTGCTCGTCTTCGTTGTCGCTGTTCTGATGCTGCTATGGCGGCTGGTTGACAGCCCGTCCGCGAAGCAGCCGATGCAGCGATGGATGACCGCGGCCGCGAAGCTCGTCCGCCTCGCGCTTTATTCGCTCCTCGTCGCGATTCCAGCAACGGCGGTGCTCGGCACCTGGCTCGAGGGGCTTCCCATCACTCTCCCTGGATGCGACATCGCTCCCAGACTCGCGGAGGCGCACCGACTAGGGCAGATGACCATGGCATTACACGTCACCCTCGGCAATGTTATCCTCTGGATCGCCGTCGCGCATGCCGCTGCGGCTCTCTTCCACCATTTCTATCTTCGCGACGACGTCCTTCAGTCGATGGTTTCGGGCGGATGATCGATTACAGCCTGTTGAGGATCGGGATTCCAAGTCGTGATCCACGCTCTAGGCAAACAATGCGTACTTCCAGACGGCCACTAAAGCTTCCCTCGCACCGGTTACGAACGAACTCATTTGCGATCGATCACGTCTGCAACCCGATATTGGATTCGGTTCAGTTGCGAATCCCGGACTTTGCTTGTGACACGCAAACATGCATTTGCTCCGACGCATCGAAGTCGAGCATCGAGATCAACTCACCCAAAGGCATTCGGGAAGGTCTCTATTCCGGATGCACAATACATATCGCTCAGCACCGCGGTCGAACTCATTCATCTAAACCTTCCATAGACGGTAGCGGCTCGGGACATCGCTTCGACGGACTCGGTATAGCGGATCTCCACTAGCCGCTCGGCTAATCCGTGGTCACAGATCTCGTCGAAAATGTCGGATGCGTCGCTTGGCAGACCCTTACTGTGCGTCTTTTACTCCGAGACGGCATGGATATTGGTGTGCTGCGGCGTAAGGCTCGGTCTCCGAACGAAAGGCGGTGCCGACGTGGATGCCCTCGGGTCTAGCGGGGAATTGAACGCCGAAACGGCGAACACCCTTGACACGACAATCACGGTCGTAGCCCTCGTCGCTGCAAGCACTTCAACAGAGTCGAATGTCCGTGAGAGCCGCAGCACTTCGGTCGAACCTTACGGATGCTGTGACGTCGTCCGCAGACTGTCAGACCGAAGCGAAACGCGTCCGATGAATATCAGATCGAAGAGAACTTCGCCCCCGACTGTAACCATGACAAGAACGACGCGCAGGTCCGGGCTACTTTGGACGATTGTGAACGCGGGTCAGAACAAGAGCCGCACACAATCGATAGGACGGCCGCTATTGCTCCGGTCGGCTGCTAGGAGTTGGCACCGCTTAGGATGAGCAACCGGGGCGTTCGTATAGAAAGGAATTCTACCCCAAGCGCTTGCCTGAACCCCACGCTTGGACCGTTGGTCTGAAGCTTCTAATGGACGCGGGCCTGCAGATTGGAATGAAAACGATAACAATCGGGAAGTTCTTACGGGGGGCAGACGGGAATATTCTCCCGATGAAACTCATTCAAGAAAAGTCGGTGGTAGCCCGGGGCTGGCGCGCTCCGGTTCATTGACAAACTCTCTGTTTAAGTTGCGCCACGCCACCTCTGATCCAAATCACAAAAAGGAGTTCAACAATGAAGGTTGCGGAAACTGCCGGCGGGTGTGTCGCGGTACTCATGCTTGCCTGCGCAGTGGCGGAGCCGGGCCATGCTCAGGACGCTGAACACGGAAAGGCCGTCTTCAAAGCCTGTGCGACATGCCATGCAACGGACCACGTCAATCGTGTCGGACCAGGGCTGGGAAAGGTTGTCGGTAGGACGGCGGGTACGGTTCCAGGCTTCCGCTATAGTAACGCCATGAAGAATTCCGGAGTCATTTGGGACGCGAAGACTCTCGATGCTTATCTGGAAGAACCGCAGAAGGTCGTTCCAGGAAACAGTATGCCCTACGGGGGGCTGAAGGATGCGACGGACCGGACCGACCTCGTCGCCTATCTCGCAACCTTGAAGTAGCGGCTCCTTACGCGAGGCATCATCGAGACGCCAATCCGACAGCACCTATAGGAAACGATGGACAGGCTTGTTGTTCATTCCAGCGGCTGCGCCAAGACGTCCTTCGGCGGCGGCTATCAGTACGTCCTGAAGGCCATCGACCGATATGCATAGCATTGCTGAGAGAACAGTGGAAATAACGTCTTGCCGTGTGCATGATGATCTCGGCTGGAGAGCGGTGATGAACCGCGCCCGGTTTGCCGGAGGTGATTTGGTTTAAGTCATGCCGCCATCCGCGATTGTTCCCGCCTGGCGCAGTGGTGTTGCTCGGTATCGAGCGTCGCGATGTTGCCGATGGCTCTAGATCCGCCGTTGTTGAATGGTCCACTCATTCCGGCGTCGCGAGCTCGACGGCGCCCTAGTCCTCAGTGAGGGATCACCTAGGTCTTTTTAGAGGCCCCTGCCGGAGCGTCGTCGTGAGAGTGTCCACAGAAGATTCGATACCGACTTCAGCGAGACGCTCGTTGTATTTGCGTATTGGCTGCCTCCGTCGCTGTGAACGCACGACCCTACCACCATGCACCGCCGGCGATAGTGCAGTGCCTGTTTCAACGCATCGAGAACGAGGCGTGCGCGCCGTGCGCGAGACCTGCCACCCACAACGAAACGTAAAACCGAGCCTGTGCAACTTCGTCGCCGATGGCGGCTCTGATCTTTGCCGCGGATACCCCTTGCAAGCCGATGTCCCGCATCAATCTCGACACCGTGCAACGGGCAACATAGTGTCTTCGCGCTGAGATGTGCTCAGGCGCGATGCACGCCCAAGCTCGGACGTTCTCATCTCGAACACGCACCGACTCTTGATCTTCAAGGCTGCATCCTGCCCGGCTCGCGCGAAGAGCTCGGCAGGATCGCGCCGCTTGACCACGTCAGAGTGGTAGGTCGAGGGGACGATAGGCAAGACCTTGCAGATCGACTCGACCCCATACGTCTCACGATGATCGCCGATGAAGGTAATCATTGGATGGCGGTCGAGTTCCGCCAAGGCAAAAGATAGCGCTGCTTTCCGCAGGATCTGACTCGCCTGCCGAAGCTCGCGATTCCGCCGCTCCAGCACACCTCCAGCTTCTCGACCAGTCGATCGAAACGCCAGCGATCCAGACTTCGGCCGGTCACTTGTTCTTACTCGTCATGAGCTCCGCACCCAGGAGTTGGAGCGTCCGGCAACCCGGGGCGGTTTAGTCTGTGATTTCGTTTGTCTCAATCGTGAGGTGACGCCCTATCCAAGTCCCGCTATCGGCTCGCGCACCAATGACAGCCAAACTAAGGAATCAAATTGTGAGTGCCGTAACACCAGAACACATTGTGCAAGTTGGTTTTGGCTTCTGAGCATCCAAAACGCTCTTGAGTGCGGTTGAGCTGGGCGTGTTCAGCGCCTTGGCCAACGCACCCGCCGACCTGCCGACGCTTCAAAGAAAGCTTGGGCTGCATAAGCGCTCAGCTCCTGACTTCCTCGATGGCCTGGTGGCACTCAAGCTGCTGCAGCGCGAGAACGGCATTTACCGCAGTGCTGTGGACACGGACTTGTTTCTCGATAGAGCCTGGCCATCCTATGTCGGAGGTATCTTGGAGATGGCAAACGACCGGCTCTATGGGATTTAGGGATCGCTCACGGAAGCGGTGCGCAGCGGTGAGCCGAAGAATGAGACAAAAGGGGGAGGAGAGGACATCTTTGCGGCATTGTATGCCGATCCCGGACAGTTGCAGGGGTTTCTAAGCGCGATGAGTGGATTAAGCGCGGGCGCGGCTCACGCCACCATTGCCCGCGCCTACCGGTGAGACCATGGTGTATGGTGGGCACTTCGCCCCTCTCGAGGTGGAGGCAGGCTCAAGCCTCACAAGCTCACCTGCATCTCTACGGCTTTTTCGATGTCGTTCCAGCGCGCCATCCGGTAGAACTGCTCTAGAGCCTATCGTTCTCTGATTGAATCACAATCCCTAGCTCTTTCGCCGCGCTCTCACACATTGTCGCGGTCGGGAGGCTACACTTATTGAACTGCTGGCGCAGTGCGGCTTTCAGGCTCCCTGCTCACGGCGGCGAAATGCCGTCGACGAACTCGACATCGTCGAGCATCCACAATTTCACGACCGGCTACGAATCTCAGGACTCTCATCGCGCAGGAATCGGCCATACCTGAGCGGCACGGTCAGAAGCGGACGCTTGTCCCACCTGTGCTATGTATGCCGGTCACTGCGGCCTCGGTCACTTCCAGATGGCCAATGCAAGGTTCTCCAGATGGACGACGAAATCTGGACTTGATCACGTCCTTGAGCCGGTCGATGCTACGGCACGTAGCCGTGCGCATCGATCCGAAGACGTCGTCGCTATCGAAATAAGCCTCTTCGTTCAGAAGCAGCCTTCCACTGGAAATAGATCTGGCGATCCAGTGCTCGAGGCGTTGAGCTGGCCGAAGTTTCCCTGACCCTGCGCAGAACGTCGGTGTCTGAAGCGCCGTAGCGGAGGCCTCCACCTTAGAATAGAACGATGACGATCTGGTCCTTTTAAATTGCGCAACTGGAGATACTGTCCTCGTACACGTCATCTATGTCCAGTGGCAACACGGGCTGGCCCCTCGATTACAAGGCGGACGACCTACCTACCCCTCCCCTCGATTTCGCGAGAACTCGATCGAGCAGTCGGGCCTGCCGGAGTTACCCTTCCTTTCACCTCGCCAGAACGTTCAATCGCGCCGATCTAACCGACTATCTCGTTGCCGTGGTCCCGGACGTCGTGCCATTCTCGCTAAACCTCGCCCAGAGCATTCCTGTCCCGCGTGGCCTCCCTGGTGACTCGCGTGGCGGCGTGCTGCCGCCGGCCCTCGGGGGACTACCCGCCCGAACGCTCGGCTACCCGATCGATTCTATGGCACGGCAGGAGTTGACGCATTCTCAGTGTGCTGCTTTCGCCGGAATTTCACGAAACGCAGCTCACCTCCGCCACCACGACGCCCCGAGCGGACAATTGTAGTGACAATATCTTTTTCGATGCGATGGACTTCCCACAGCCGGTTCAGCGCCCTGGCTACTTCGAGCGCTTCTCCGGCGTCCAGCAGACGATGAATCTCGCCGACGGTTCGCCAAGAATCGTCGAGTACTTTGAGGATCTTTTCATCCAGAGATCGGAAGGAGCTAGTGGACATCGACGGCATTCAAAAACACGGTGCTCGTGCCGAGAGCTGCCGCCCCGCAAACGTGAAGTTCCAGATTTCGGGGGCGCTCGCGAATCCATTCAGTGCGGACAAGTTATTCATTTTGCCCCTCCGCGGGGCTCACCTGACGTTCATTCTGACCATGATGGCAATGATGCTGTAACACAGCACGAGCGCTATTATATGTCTTCATCTTGCTTCCCTACTTTGTAGTGGGCGCAGTAGGATGGACGAACTCCCTTAGTCTAATGACCATTGGCTATGGAATTGATGCGGCACGCACGCAACCCCTTGAATAATGAATGGATGGGATCTTCCGATCTGGACGGCTGGCTCCGGTTGGACCGGCGGTTGCCGTCTCGCCGCGCATGTTCAAACACGTAATCACGATAGCCGGAACCTCTGTGCGTTCGTCGCGCCGATCCTCTGTTTACGAAACTGCCAACCGTTGTCCGTGGCACCGGTTCACTTGTGTATCGAACATCAGTGTGCGCAGTGCTTGCCGGCAAACGCCGAAGAGATGGCGTACCAACTGAGTTGATACGCACGGCGGGAGAGCCGTCGAGATTTCTCTGCATTGCGGATGCGCCATCACTCGCCAGCGCGCGTCCTCAACGCGTTTTTGATGCGACAGCTTCCCCGTTGCCACCGTTGATTTCGGACCGGACGGGACCATCAGCTGATCAGCCGCAGTGACGTTCGCGCCACTGCCGGGAGCCCAGTCTACGCGCTCTATATCATCTTGCACTTGATCATCTCTCAAGCCATGCGACAGGTCTGCGTAGAACTTGAGAGACTTCATCTTGAGCTTCGGGCTCAGTACGCCGCAGTGCGCTGTACCGATTGTGCAAGCCGCGACGGTATCCATCACCGACTAAGCCAGTGAAGGGCCATGCGGCTGCTGGCAATCCCGGCCACCGCATCAGGCGGCGCGGTGAGCGTCGATAACGGTCGTCTATCGACTCTATGGCGAGAGATGATTTCCCTAGCCGATGCTCCAAGGTCACCCTCCAAAGAGCGCACCTCAAATCCAAGGAAGAATGAATGCGAGGATATATTCGGGTGGTTGGCCTACCGATGGCCCTGCTCTTTGTGGTAGGCCAAGCGCCTGGCTATTCGAGAGAAGCACGCTCGGCTGCCGAAATGCGCTTCCATGAGGCTGTCGTGTCACCGCCGGAACTTCGCGCGTTTCTTCAAGCAATGCCAAAGGGAGCAGACCTGCATTACCACCTAACCGGCGGTGCCTACGCCGAAAACCTGATAATATCAGCCGCCGCTAGAGGCGCATGCATTGACGTGAATAAACTCGCCGCCATGCCACCTCCATGTGACGCGCAGCGCGACATACAACCCATTTCGAATGCCTTGCATGATCCGGATTTGAATCGAAAGATCGTGGATGCGTGGTCCATGCGGGGCTTCGTCGCCGATGCGGGGTTCACTGGCCACGATCAGTTCTTCAAGACATTCAGTTTGTTCGGCAATGCGGTCGAACCAGGGGTGTTGGTCGCCGAGATCGCGAATCGCGCCGCAACTGAGCGGCTTATGTACATGGAGCTGATGACTTCGCTCGAGACGCAGGCGATTAAGCAAATCGCTTCCAAGGTCACGTGGAGCGACGACTTCGGCGCGATGCAGGACAAGCTTTCGAACCTCGGCATCGCGCGAATCGTCGATAGTGCAGTTAGCGACCTCGATCTGCTAGACCGGGAGCGAACACGCATTCTCAAGTGCGGTCAAAACAATCCCGAACCTGGATGCAGGGTCGAGCTACGATATTTAATGACGACAAATCGAACCGCAACGCCGGCCGAAGTTTTCGCTCAGACCGTATTCGGATTCATGCTGGCAAAGAAGGACTCGCGGGTCGTCGGTGTCAATTTCGTTGCTCCCGAGGACTTTCCCGTAGCGCTCGCAGACTATTCCCTGCACATGCGAATACTGAACTACCTCGAATCCAAAATGCCAGACGTAAGAGTTGCTTTGCATGCCGGCGAGCTGACGCTTGGGCTCGTCCCGCCCGAACACTTGCGCTCTCATATTCGAGAAGCGGTCGTGACTGGCGGTGCCCGGCGGATCGGTCATGGTGTTGATGTCATGTATGAGGATCGACCGTACGAACTATTGCGGACTCTTGCGGATCGGCACATCGCAGTGGAAATCGCCCTCACCAGCAACCGGCTCATTCTGGGCGTAGCGGGTCGGCAGCATCCGTTTCCATTCTATCGGCGGTTTAATGTCCCTCTGGTAATCGCGACCGACGACGAAGGGGTTTCCAGAACCGATATGACCAATGAGCTGGTCACCGCGGTCACATCGTACGGATTGACTTACAGCGATGTCATGTCCCTCGAACGGAACAGCTTGGAGTACTCTTTCCTGCCCGGCCGGAGCCTATGGGAAGACACGACCAAGTGGCGGCTGGCGTCCCCCTGTCGAGAGAGCCCGAAAGATCGACCGTCTTCCGCTTGCACGGCGTTCTTGCAGAGCAACAAGAAAGCTGAACTCGAATGGCGCTACGAGCGGGCACTTGAACAATTCAATTCGGACGGCAATTGGCCGTCGCGGCCTAGGATACCCGGCGGTCACGGCTCCCCAGGTGAACTCGCACCGTAACACATCGAAATCAAGGATTGGGATCGAAGAGAAGTTCAAAGTTGGGCCGACGACACGGGCGGTGGAACAACACCTCCCGATAACCTAATCGATCATATCCTTCGAACCAGAGGTTAAACAGCCCGCCATGAGTTCTGCAACTCTGCCCGCCTTCTGTTTTGGCGTTTTTGGCCATTTGGATCATGCGGGCGGGAGCCTTCGCCAGCAGTACAGGGACCGATTAGAAATTGCCTCGGCGTGCGATCAGGCTGGCTTCCGCGCTTATCATGTCGCGGAACATCATGGCACGCCACATGGCCTGGCGGCTTCACCCAACTTGTTCTGTCCGCTATGGCTCAACGCGCAAGGAAGTTAAGACTCGGACCGTTGGTGATGTTGCTGAATCTGTATCACCCCCTGCCGCTTTCGAAGAGATCTGCATGCTGGATCAGCTGAGTGGAGGCCGGCTCGATCTTGGTATTGGCCGCGGCGGCGTCCCACTTGAACTTTCGTTTTTTGGCGTTTCAGCCGCAGACGCTCAGGATCGCTACAACGAGGCAGCCGAAATTGTTATCAAAGCCAAGGAAACCGATGCGCTCGCTTACTACGGCCGCCATTTCAGCATCTCTGACGCGCCGATCACACTCTCACCCATCCGGAAGCCCTATCCGCCGCTGTAGTATGAGACGACGAAATCGGAAACGGCCCGAAGGACCGCCGAAACTTCGATTAACATCGCTTGCGTCGGAAAGAGTGGCGCGATTCGCGCAATCGCCGACGCGTACCGCGCGCACTGCATCGCGCGACCAACGCAGGATATGCCGCTGCTTGGCATGGTTCGCATTGTGGTGATTGCCGAGTCCAACGTTGAGGCACATACTCTGGCCGCTCCCGCCGATGCATGCACGCTGGTTCGAGACATTCACCTTCCTGTCACGCACTCGAAATCTACCCCTTCCGCCGAAACTGCCTAACTCGTTCGAGCAAGCTTTGGACGACGGTTTCTGCGTGGTCGAATCACCATCCACGGTGCGACAGGCGCTCAGGAGCCAAGTCGCTGAGGCTGGTGTTACATACGTCATGTGCCAACTCGCTTTCGGAGACTTACCGCTCGCGGCATCACTCCAAACGATCTCGGCCATGCGTTCGATCATCATTCCAGATTTGGCGCGACGAGCGTCAGATTTCGGACGAGACGAGCTTCATTGAAGGTGACGGCCCGCCCGGCCCGGCGCTACTGCAGGCAGTTCGCTCACTGGAAGGGCGGCGCGGTTTAGCTAGACAGTATTCCCGCCGCTGTCGCTGGTTTGCTCCGTACCAAAAGCGCACGGGTTGCCGCTGCCACATCGGGCTGACGCATCAGGCTCTCGCCGACAAGAAAACTAGACATGCCCACGCGCTCTAGCCTGGCCAGATCGTCCGATGTAAAGATACCGCTTTCCCCGACCATCAGCCGCTCCTCCGGGATAAGCGGCGCTAGCGCCTCGCTCGTCTTCAGGGTGGTCTCGAACGTACGGAGATTACGGTTGTTGACGCCGATCATCGGCGAGCGGAGCTTCAGCGCGCGTTCGAGTTCGACCTGGTCGTGGATCTCGATCAACACATCCATCTGAAGCGCGATCGCGGCGTCCTCGATATCTTTGGCGGCGGCATCATCGAGCGCGGCCATGATAATCAAGATGCAGTCGGCGCCGTGAGCTCGGGCTTCGACAACCTGATAGGTGTCGAACATGAAGTCCTTGCGCAGCACCGGCAGATCGGTCACCGCGCGCGCCGCGACCATGAAGTCGAGATGCCCCTGGAACGACGGCGTGTCGGTCAGCACCGAGAGGCACGCCGCACCCCCGGCCTCATAGGCTTTTGCCAAGGCGGGCGGATCGAAATCGGCGCGGATCAGGCCCTTCGATGGCGAAGCCTTCTTGATCTCAGCAATCAGCGCATAGCCGCCGCCGCTATGCTTTTCCTTGATCGCGCGGACGAACCCGCGCGATGGCGCCGCCGCCTTGGCGCGTGCCTCAATGTCCACGAGTGGACAAGCACGCTTGGAGGCGGCGATCTCCTCGCGCTTATAGGCTTCGATCTTCTTCAAGATGTCTGACATCATCGACCTTTTAGTGGACTACTCGTCGCTCAATAATCTGCATCGCTTCAACGTAACGGTACAAGTCAAACGTCATCGACGCTTACTCACTTCCTCTTTATCAAGAATTCGTTCTGGTGCGCATGCGCGCTTGTCGATCGCGCTCGCGCCGTATCAGCAATGCGCGCGCCGGCATGAGAACCCGCTGCAATGACCGGGGTGACAAGCTCCATCTCGCGTTCGCATGAGCTCGTTCATTTGCAGTATCGCAAGCGGGGCTTTCGCATCATTAGCATCGTCGATGACGCGACCAAGGATTGCCTAGCGCTATTCCTGGTACGCCGACCTCCGGGCCTTGCGGCGCCGGCGAACTGACGACGATCGTCGCAGATGTGGCGAGGACGCGATGATCGTGTCGGACTATGGCGCCGAAATCACAGCATTGCGCTCCCTGTACGATAATGGAAGTCCACCGGTCCCCGCACGACCTTTAAGGCTCTGAGGCTGGACAGGCCGGCTTGGTTTTGCCGATTCTCACCGTGATTCAATGAACTACGCCGGCGAGGCAACCGCCAAGCGCGGTTAGCTCGACTCACAGATCGCACGACATCCTCCGAATGCTGAAAAGACGGACCGGATCTCTTCGGCCACGCAGGATGTGTGAGCCTTCGTCGCGAAACGCGGCGGCGAGTTCCACGCTATCTTCCGCAGACAAAGCATCCATGAATTCGCCGGTTACGAGCACAGAAGTCTCCAGTATCCGGCAATGGGCTTCAACCCGACTAGCGACATTCACTGTGTCGCCGATCAGGGTGAGTTCCAGCTTTTTCTCATTGCCAACGTCCCCATGTATGACTTCGCCGTAATGGATACCGACGGCGATACGAAGCGACTGATCTTTTGCGTCAATGCGGCCGTTCCAAGAATCGACAGATTTGAGAAGCTCGATCGCGCACTCCGCAGCATTGGTGGCGTCGCGCAGGCTCGCCAATGGCAGGCCGAAAACGGCCATCAACCCATCACCTAGGAATTTGTCGATCGAACCCTGATGGGAGAACACCACGTCACTGAACATACGCAAGTGGTGTCGCAGCGTTTGGACGACGACATCCGGCGGCCTGCTGGATGAGAAGTCAGTGAACCCGACAATGTCAACAAACAGTACTGCCGCACGCTGACAACGCGTAAACGAAAACGGGGTCTGAGCCTTGATGAGCTGCTCAGCGATGCTTGGCGAAAAGAAGCGCGCCAAGTTCGTACGTTCGCGCTCTACTTTCTTGACGCGTTGGTTAGCGGAGATTCTATGGAGCACGAGCATTGTCGTGACCAACAGGGCGATTAGGCTGACACCGGATCGCAATGCCGCGGTCCCATTTGCGACGAGGCCGTGCGTAAGAATATAGCTGATGATGGTAAGCAGTGCGCAGACAATGCCGACCACGACGGTACCTCCGCGATGGAGTTCCTGGGCAACTATCAACACAACGACAGTATACAGCGAGGCAACCGCGAACTGCAGGGACGACAAGGTATCGACTAGAAAGATGCCGATCGCGAGTGCGGCCGCAGGAGCCAGGTATCTGAACCTTTCTATGTGCATTGTGCGCTCATTGCCCCGCGGTGCCGGTAGTCTGTAGATGCATCGCCTCACCGAAGGCGCCGGGACCAGATTGAGCGTGGCGTAACGCGACGTCGACGTAGGTCGCGATCAAACACCCCGCCTACCGCTGGTGTACTCTGCTCCAACGAGGCTTTCCGGCTAGCGTAGGCGGGCGACCGGCGTGTATTTTCGCTTGAGCCATTTGCATCGTCAGAACCAGCACCTGTCGATGATGCGGCGCCTGATCCGGAGATTGATCGGACTAGGCTTTGGTTGTGGCCTTGCAAGGCTGGCAAGGGAAATCACCTCTCGCCATCGAGTCAATAGACGATCGTTATCACCCGCTTCGTCGTTGATGACCTGAGCGAGGGGCGCCAAAGGTTACGGCGCGCCTCGACGTATTCATGCGGGCGCGGGCGCCACCTGCGGGAGCGTTAGGTCGTACATACCCCAGTGGGAGGTTTCGACCGACCAGTCGCGAAGGCGCGCGACCTTAACGAAAGCGTCCAGCGCCGGCGAGTAGCGGCGCCCCTGCACAGCCAGCAGCCGCACCTCCCGCGAAACCAGGTCGCCGTCGAGCGGAATGGTCTTGAGCGTCGGAAGACGCGGCATGTGCTCGGGTGCGAGCATCACACCAAATCCGGCGGCGGCCATGTGTTGCAGGTGCAAGTCGTGACCGCTGCAATGGCCGAGTTGGGGCGGTTTCTCGGGGAAATAAGATTGCTGGATCTTCGGGGCGACGTCGCATCCGGCGCGTTTAAGCAAGACGGTCTCGCGGAGGTCGTCGATGCCGATCGAAGGACGATTAGCGAGCTTGTGCGTCGGCGCGAGAAGCGCGACGTAGCGCTCCTCGAACAGCGACCAGTCGTCGATGCGGGCTGGCACGTCCTGCACATCCCCGACCATTGCGGCGCTGATCTCGCCTTCAAGCAAGAGGTCGACGAGCTCCTCCGCCGTTCCCTCGCGCAACTCGACGTGAAGTCCCGGAACGCATTTTGCGATCTCCGCGATCGGATCGAGAACGAGCGACGCCGAGATGGATGGAGCAAGGCCGATCCTCAGTGGCGCGACCTCCTTGCGCCGGAACTCCTGGGCTCGGCGACGCACCGCCTCTGCAGAGGCCAGAGTGCGCTCCAACATCGGAAGGACTTCTTTTCCCAGGTCAGTGAGCTGCGTCAGCTGGCGTTCACGGTAGATCAATTGGCCGCCGAGCTCCTGCTCGAGCTTCTGCACTCCTTTGGTCAGGGCTGGCTGCGTGACATTGCAATGCTCGGCTGCGCGGGTGAAGTTGAGGCTGGACGCGACCGCGAGGAAGTAGCGAACTTGATGAAGCTCCATGGATTGTTAGTTCTCCCTCAAGGTGCGGCTGTCAATACTGACGAGCGTTCGCATTCCACAACGTGACGGCGCGCGTCGATAGCATCGGCCGCAGATGCATCTAACGTGCACGCTGGAACAGTCCGCCCATAATTTGGACGCACGGACACACTTTCTGGCATCCTGGATAGTACGGCCAGTGGGCGAGGGAGCGATCTCGAACGGTCTGCGCGCGCGCGTTCTCGTTAACTGGGACATCGGCGAGGTCGAGCCGCTCGCCGTCTTTCCGGCACTCGCAGCTGCGACGCCATCCGCGCGTCCGTTCGTCGACCTGCTTGCTTCAAGTACCGTTGGGATCTTTCGTTGTGGGTCGCAGCTACGGTCCGAGTGTCCTCCGGGACCGGTTGACACGGCGCTTGTTGACCCGCGTGTCCCGCCATCGCAAGTGAATCCGGGCTTATTGCCGGCTTCCGCAATTTCGGCGCCGACCACGAAAGGCTCCTGCTCTTCATGCAGCCTCGGAGCACCATCGATCTGGAACGAGTGAATCATCCGCCCTGCACGTCGAACAGCGTCCGTTTCAAATCTCGCGCGACGACGCCGGCGCGCATCGGCTCGACGACGATGGCTATAGTGTCAGCTGAACAGTGTCTCGTTAAATCTCGTGAATCGGTGTCAATGTGCGATTGTGGTTCGCGCAATTTTTCGGGAGGTGATGCGTCGCCTGTGGCCGAGTGGGGCCGACTTGACACCAACTGTCATCGTCAAGGGACATTTCTAGGTATCTTCGCGCGGCGAAGCACAAGAGCGCGGATCTACTGGTTATATTCGGCGGCTCATAGAACCCCGGCAGATCCACCGTGGAGATGCTATCGTCCACGCCCTATTGAACTGTTGTGATGTGATGTAAAGGCAGTTGGCGCGGCCTGAATGTAGCTTGCACACGGCACACGGATTCGTCGTGGCGGACCTCGTCGGCGTATTCCATCACGCGGTTTACATCTGCTTTTCTTAGGAATACATCGGAGTTCGAGCACCGCGGAGGTCGGCGTCTCTTACCTTTTTGGGCGGCAACTCCTCCGCCGGGGTGGTGGCCTCTGCGCGCTTCTGATCGTCGTACGCTGATAGCGCCGCAATGTGCTAGGTGATCTGGGCTGGAGGCAAATCATCTGAAAAGTGAGGTACCTGCGTTGCAGTCGGGAGCAGACGATGACGCCGAAGTGCTCGAGTTCGGTCCGTTTCGCCTGATCGCCGCTGAGAGGTTGTTGATGAAAAATGGCGAGCCGCTGGCGGTGGGCGGCCGTGCTCTCGACATCCTGATCGCTCTGGTCGAGCGCGCTGGCGAAGTGGTGAGTCATAAGGAACTGGTCAAGCGGGCTTGGCCGGATGTTGTCGTCGAGGGATCCGGTCTTCGGGTCCATATCGCGGGGCTCCGCAAGGTGCTCGGTGATGGTCGGGGCGGCGCCCGCTATATCACCAACATCGCGGGCCGAGGCTATTGCTTTGTTGCGCCGATCAAGAGTGCTGTACCGCCGCAGCCTTCCGCTGGAGCCTCGATTGAGCGTGTCAAACTCCTGACGCTCCCGCCGCGCTTGCAACGGATGATTGGCCGTGACGAAACCGTCGGAATCCTGCGCTCGGAGCTTACGTCGAGGAGGTTCGTCAGCATTGTTGGACCTGGCGGTGTCGGCAAGACCACTGTCGCGGTCGCCGTCGCGCATGCGATGGCAACCGATTTCCGAAACGCGGTCTACCTCATCGATCTCAGTGCGCTCCGGGATGGTGCACTTATTGTTTCCTCGGTAGCGTCAGCCGCGGGGTGTCTCGATCAGACGCAGGATTCGCTGCCACGTCTCTTGGCATTTCTTGCCGACAAGAAGGCCCTGCTAGTTCTCGATAGCTGCGAGCACGTGGTTGAACCGGTCGCTACGTTCGCCGAAAGTCTTTTTCGCGGCACGCGGTTTGTACACATCCTCGCAACCACCCGCGAAGCCCTACGGGTCGAGGGTGAGAACATCTATCCCCTGCCGCCCCTCGACAGTCCATCCGACGAGACTACTCTGACGGCGGCCGGGGCTCTCGCCTCGCCCGCTGCGCAGCTTTTCATGGACCGCGCCGCCGCCGGGGGATATCGGCACAAACTCAGCGACGAGGAAGCGCCCGTCATAGCCAGCATTTGCCGTCAGCTGGACGGTATGCCTTTAGCTATAGAACTGACGGCGAGCAGGACCAGCGCTTACGGCATTAAAGGCCTAGCACAGCTGATTGGCGAGCGCCTGATGCTGCTTTGGCCGGGGCGGCGTGGCGCGACGCGACACCAAACGCTGCTGGCCATGCTCGACTGGAGCTATGATCTCCTTTCCGAGCAAGAGCAAACCGTCCTATGTACGTTGTCCATCTTCGTCGGCGCATTCTCGATAGAAATGGCGCAAGCTATCGCGTTCGAGCTCGATCGCGGCGAGTTTCATATCGAGCATTTCATTACCGGCCTGGTCGAGAAATCACTGATCTCCGTCTCGCGGACGGAGGGCGCATGGTCATACCGGCTTCTTGACATGACGCGAGCCTACGCCGCGATTAAATTGAAAAGATGGGGAACGGAGAATGCGGTGGCGAGACGGCACGCTCTCTATTTCGCTGAGCGTCTCGAAGGCATTCGAGCCAACATATCGATGAACCGCGACCTCACCGCCTACTCGCGGCAGATCGGCAATATCAAGGCGGCCCTCGAATGGAGCTTCTCAACATCAGGCGACCGCACCGTCGGAGTTGCGTTGGGCGCCGGTGCTGTGCCGTTGTTTCTCGGCATGTCGATGCTCATCGAGTGCCGGCGTTGGTCTCTGCAAACGATCGAAGCGCTGAACGACGAAGATCGCGGAACAAGGCTTGAGCTCGCGCTGCAACTTTCGTTTGCGATATCCTCGACTTATGTTCACGGCAATAGCAATGAGGTGGAGACGGCCCTCCAACGCGGACTCTGTCTTGCGGAATCCTTAGGAGATACCGACTCTCAATTGGAATTTCTGGCCGGTCTGAATCTGTACCGGGCTCGGCTCGCCGATTTTCGCGGCTCGTTGGCCGCGGCGGAACGCTATGCGTCGTTAGCAAGGAAGTTTGGCGGGCCACGAGAGACCGTGATGGCGGAGTGGATGCTTGGCGCGAGTTATCACCTCGTAGGAAAGCAAAGCGCCGCACAGCAGAGCTACGAGAGCGGTTTTGCGCGCGCCGTGGATTCTGGACTAAGCGAGGTGCACTCCTTCGGATACAATCACTATGTAAGAGCTTTAATCGGCTACTCCCGAACATTGTGGGATCGGGGTCTCCCTGATCAGGCCGCTCAATTCGGACATAAGGCAATCGAGTTCGCTGGAAGGCAGGGACATCCGGTCACGCTCTGCATTTCCCTTCTTTATACCACCCAGGTATTCCTATGGCGGGGCGACCAGCAAGTGGCAGAAGAGCTCATAGAGCGGCTTATCGCTTATTCGGCAACGTACTCACTCACGCCTTATCACGCTGGCGGCCTCGGTTTGCGAGGCGAGCTTATGTTCACGAGGGGCGAAACGCAGCGCGGCATCGACGCCTTGCGCGGTGCGCTCTCGACCCTGCGAAGCGAGCGACAATACATACTCTCATCCGCATTTTCTCGCGCGTTGGCGGAAGCCCTGGCTAGAACCGGACAGGTGGTCGAAGCAACGAGCATCATCGATGCGACTGTCGTTGACGCCATGCGCGGCATCGGAACATTTGAACTGCCCGACATACTACGGGCCCGGGCGGCGGTACTCATGGCGACATCGACGACGAATTCGCTGGCGGCCGAGGCTTCGCTCAAGGATTCGCTGGAATGCGCTCGGCAGCAAACTGCCCTCGGGTGGGAACTTCGATCGGCTCTGGCATTGAGCCGGTTGTGGGCAAACCAAGGACGCGTCGACGAAGCGCGGGCCATTCTTTCTGAGGTCTATGAACGATTTACGGAAGGGTTTGGGACGGCTGATCTCATCATGGCAAAAAACCAGCTCGATGAGTTCGCTACTCGGGCCTCACATCCCTGATCCGGTTAAACTTGTCGGTTTCGCGCGCGTTCAGGGGATATCGGCCGGGGTCTTCACACTTTCTCACATCAAAAAACTCGCAAGCGGCCGGCTATACCGCCAGTGTGCGGCGTAATCCCACTCACCCCTCGGAGCGACGTTATGTTACCCCGCCCCTCGTCCCCGTTTAACCGGGAGGCCGCAGCAGCAAAAGTCCGGTCCGTGGAGGATAGTTGGAATAGCCGCGATCCGGCTCGGGTAGCGCTCGGATATTCAATCGACAGCAACTGGCGAATCCGCACCGAGTTTCTGTCAGGACGGGCCGCGATCGAGGAGTTCCTGGGGCGCAAATGGGCACGGGAACTCGACTACCGCGTCGTGACCGAACTCTGGGCGTTCACCGGCGATCGGATTGCTGGCAGGTTCGCGTCCGAATACCGCGACAACAATGGCCAATGGTTCAGAACGTACGGAAATGGGTGCTGGGAGTTCGATCAGAACGGACTAATTCGGCGATGCATAGAGAGTATCGACAAGCATCCGATTGATCAGGTCGACCGCATCTTTCTATGGCCTCTCGGACGTAGGCCGGAGGACCACCCCGAACTCAGCGATTTTGACCTCTAGTGCTCGGCTACGTGAGCGGGGACCGATCAGTTCGCCGGGCGCAAAACCTACCACGACGGCATGGTCAACTCTTGTTCGGATCGCAGCGAGATTGATCCGCATGCCCCCCTCGATGGGCACGCAGTTCGTCGCGGGCGTACCAATAGGCAGAAAGCGTGCGCGACCACTGATTGCAATGGCGGGTATATACATCGAGGAATCCACGGTCGCCTTCAGCGTCGTTGTCGCCGAGCTTGGCCTGCGTGAGCTGGTAGTCGCCGTTGGCTGGCCGCACTGCTTGCGATGCACGCAGGCCACCACCACGGGCGCCATGATGCCGAGCGCTGCCGCCTGGCGGCGCGGCGCGTCTCGGGAAACTCGACTGGACCCATGAATGGCTGACTGGGCGGACGCAGAGTCGAGCTCGCGGCCTTCCCAGGGGCATTGTCAGGCGCGCATTGTCTCGCCGCCCTTTGCATCCGGGTAGTACTGAGGCGCCTCGCGACGGTCGTATTTGCCGTAGTCGCGTACGATCCGCACTCTTCGGATCCTCACTTTGTCATTCGGTGCGGATGTGTCCTCGAAGGCCTGCGCCGCAGCGGCATCCTTCCAGGATATGAGCAGAATCAGGTCGCCGGGCGTTAGCTCCGCGTCAAAGATGTCCCAGGACGTGCTGTCGGCCGCCCACGGATTCAGGCCGAGCCACTCGGCGCAGTCGTACGGGTTGGTGGTCTGCTTCCACTCCGCGGGGCGCGTGCCGTTGATCAGCGTGACCGTCGTTCCCTCCCCGACTTCGGTCTCCTCGAGCCGCTGTTCAGTGAGGGCATACCCCTCGGGAATCTGATCGTCGGCAGTGATCTGGCCGACGCGGAGGTGATAGTCTGAGAAGATTTCGTCGCGGCCCTTCTGCTGAGCCTCGTGATGACGCATGCGGGTGCGCCAGCGGACGAGCGACTTCTCGTCCCGCCAATTCGAAAGCGAAAGGATCCAGCCGTCGCGGATTAGGCTTTTGTAGCGGATATTGTCGACGAAGCCCTCGACCTGCTCCACCTCGGGGCGCAGCATCTTGGCGGTGTCGAGGTAGTCATCCCAGTTCTCCTTGTTGGGGAGGACTTCGAAAATCACTGAAAACATGGTGGCATCCCGCTTCTAGAGTTCGGCAACGAAATCGAAACTCGATCCCGATGCCGCCGCTATGCGCCCGCCTTCACGGCAGGAGTCCTCCCAACCCACGACATCGATCTTCTTGGACAGCATCCGCGTCGCTCCCGCTTCGTTCACCCTTGCGTAATCCTTGAATTCAGCGAGATAGTAATCGTGGTGGCCACAGCAACAATCTGGCGTTTGCGAAGATCAAAGCGAGAGGGATCATCTCTCAAGCGCCATAGCGTTCCGTCTTGATCGCCTCGGCTTCCAGTCCTAAGGCGAGCGCGGCGTCCGCGGCGATGTCGACGAAGGCGTTCGAACCGCACACGAAGGCGCAGGCGGGTGACACAGTTAGCCGCCTCGCGACGTCAGCGACCATCCCACTATCGACCCGCCGGCTGAAGTCGGTGCGACGCGTTGCCGGCTCGCGTGTCAGGGTCATGGCGAATACGAAATCGGGAAGCGACCTCTCGAGCTCCAGGAGCTCGTCCCTGAACAGCACGTAATCCCAGGTCCTGGAGGATAGCAACAGCGCGACAGGCACCGGCTCACCGCGGGCCTTCCGATACCGGATCATCGCCATGAGCGGCACGACGCCGGACCCGGCACCGATCAAGAGCACTGGTTTGTTGGAAGGCCCGGGCCAGAGAAAGTGTCCGCCAAGCGGCCCCCGAAGCTCAATCGTGTCGCCTACCTGGGCGACGTCGTGAAAGAACGGCGAGACCTCACCGTCCCAGAGGCGCTCGATCGCCAGCTCGATCACATTGGAATCGCTCGGGGCCGAGGCGATCGAGTAGCTGCGCATGGCAGTGTAGCCGTTGGGCGCAGTCAGCCGCACGTCAACGTGCTGTCCGGCTGTAGAGTCGAACGTTTCGGAGAGGCGAAGAAAGAAGCTCTTGATAGCAGGCGTTCTCGTCGCGATCTCGACAATCACACAGCTCTGCCATCGCACGGCCGCGGCAATCGCTTCAGTCATTCGTGTATCGCTGCTCATTCCACGGATCGCCGCGCATGTGGTATCCGCGCAGCTCCCAGAAGCCGGCCTCGTCGCGCTCCGTAAACTGAAGCCCATTCACCCACTTCGCCGACTTCCAGAAGTAGAGATGCGGCACGAGTAGGCGTGCCGGCCCCCCGTGATCGCGCGGCAGCGGTTGCCCTTCATACTTGAGCGCGACCATCGCCTTTCCCGTTGCGAGGTCGGCGAGCGCCACGTTGGTGGAGTATCCATCGTAACAATGTGCGAGGGCAAACGGAGTGGGTGCGGTAAGGCCAGCGTCGGCGAGGATGTCATCGACGGCCACGCCCTCCCAGGCGGTGTTAAGCTTCGACCACGAGGTCACGCAATGGATGTCTCGCGTCATTTTGGCTCGTGGGAGCGCGTTAAACTCTGACCAGCTCCACGCTTTGACCGGACGAGGTCCGACCTTCAGCGTGAAAGTCCAGTCCGCGTGCTCGATTCGCGGCGTGGGGCCGGCCGTAAGCACCGGGAAATTGTCGACGAGGTGCTGTCCCGGCGGGATCCGGTCCGATGGTTCTGATCCGGATTGACGACCTGTGAAACCGCGAGTGACCATAGCGAATTCTCTCCGTCGGCGATGAAACGGCCTACGTTCCGCACAACACGCTGAGCTGCTGTGTGCCGAATGAGCAAGGTTCTGGCATAGTATGGAGTTCCGCGCGACGAATGGGAAATGACTCCACGCCATGAAGTCGATAGCTGCACGTTATAATGGCCATCAGAATGCTGAGAGGCGATCGTTCGACCTCGGTGCGCTCCCGGCACGGAAGCCCGGGAGCAGCGCGAAGGCTGTCAAGACGAGTGTTTCGAATGCTCGGTCATGCTTTTTGGACCTCTGGAGCGGTGGAGTTGCATATACTTACCGGCGGGGCCGCTATAGCGGACGTCCTTCCGTAAGATTGCGAGCCTCAGCCCGATACGCTACCGCTTTGAGAGACCGTCGGCCTTAATCCGCCGGCGCCGGAACATCCGGCTCAAATGCTAGTGCGCAGCAGACCTCCAAGAGGATCCGAAAGTCCGTACTACGTGTCCACGATTTCGAAGCCAGGATTTCTTATTTGACGGGCGATTCGCGTGGGCCTCAATACCGGGCTCAGGACGGAAATCGCACGCAACGTCAGTTCAAAACGCCATGTTATTTTGCGGCCACTCCTTGGCGAGACCGAGGCGTAACTCTCCGATTCCCCCGATTGATGTAGGAAAAGCGGAATGGAACAGTCCTCCCAAGTCGGCGACAGGATCACCGAAAAATCAAGTCCGCCGGATGAGAACACTGTCCGCGACTGGATCGGGCCGAAGAGGTTTGTACATTGGGCCGAGCTGCGGAATTGGATAGAAGTCTACTACCCCGGTGTTTTCGCTCCGGATTGGCTCTATGGCGGCAAGAAGCGTGGATGGTCGCTGCGGTATAAGAAATCCAAGGCATTCTGCACCCTCCTGCCTGAATACAGGCAGTTTTCGGTCCTGGTGGTCTTAGGAAGAGCGGAGCGAGAGAAGTTTGAGGAGCGGCGTTACGGCTGGCGTTCGCATCTGGTCAAACTCTACGATGAGGCCAAGACATACCCTGACGGGAAATGGCTGACAGCTCCCATCTCATCCGCAGCTGATCGACGTGATGTGACGCAGCTTTTGACTATGAAGCGCCCTCCACCGTCCCGCAGTTGAATCTCAACTGACCAGAATAGACAACGAACAAAGGCCTCCCTCGTTTGGCGGTCGTTAGACCACCGATATCGTCGACGACATTCTTTACCTTGGGCCTCGAGGGGGCGGCAGACCGACCGGTCCCACCTTGGCCCAGGGCCGAGGACGCGATTGAACGGTTCGCCGCCGACGTGCTGATGCGGCTCGCATCCGTTGCCAGTAGATGCCGTGGCCCTCTACGAATGGCAATCGAGAGGGCGATCTGGACATGAGTTACCGATCGCTCATGTGCTGATTCCGTAAACGACGGAATGTCCCGGAGTGGCAAGGCTGCAGTGTCCGGCGCCGTCGGCTCTGAGGCAAATAGCAGACGTCAATGGTTCAACTTTCGCCTTTATTATCCCGCCTATACCAATGGCCGAGCAGGAGAATGAGCAATCCGGCCAGCAGCATCGGGATCCCAGCAACATAGAGAATTTGCTGCGCGCTGAGGTGATAAGCGAGCAAAGCCCCAATCAGCAGCGGGCCGCCAATGCCGCCAAGTCTGCCGATTCCGAGAGCCCAGCCCACACCGGTGGATCTGATCGCGGTCGGATAGAAAATCGCCGCCAATGCGATCACGCTCTTTTGTCCGCCACTGATGCAGAAGCCGGCACAGAAAGCGGTCGCCACCATTATCCAGTTCGGTTTGTCGATCGTATAGCCGAACAAGATAACAAACAGGACGCCGGATAGATAAACCGTCGCCAGGGAGCCGTAGGGTCCGATGCGGTCCATCGCCGGTCCGACCGCGAATGCGGCGATGATACCGCCGACGGTCGTCATGCTCGTGGCAAGCGTGACCGTGTTGAGAGAATGGCCGGCATTCGTCAGCATCGATGGGAGCCAGCTTTGTAGCGCGTAGAATTCGGCCAGATTGAGCATGAACACGATCCAGATCACCAGCGTTCCGGCGGTGCGCCCGGACGAGAACAGACTTCCGACAGCACTGCGCCGCTCAGCGGCCTCGGTGATGAACTGCGTCGGCCCTTGCTCGGGCAACGCGCCGTCAACGCGACGCACCACACGCCAGACCGCCTCTGGTTGCGCCTTTGTGCGAATCAGAAAGTCCATCGACTCCGGCAGAAACATCAGCGCCAGCATCGCGACGACCATGGGCGCGGCGCCGCCGATCCATAGCATCGATCGCCAGCCATATTCAGGGATCGCCCAAGCTGCGACGGCGCCCGCTGCGACGAAGCCCAGCGAAAAACCGGCATAAATCGCCAGGACGAATGTCGCGCGCAGCCGCGCGGGACTGAACTCGGTCGTCAATGCGATGGCGCTGGGAACCACCGAGCCGAGCGCAATGCCGGTTAAGAAGCGCAAGGCAATCAATTCGGTGACGTTGGTAGCGTGACCTGTCACGAACGTCAGCAGGGCGAAAGCAAACGTGGAGATGATCACGAGCTTGCGATGGCCGAAGCGGTCAGAAAACGGCGAGACGAGCAGATAGCCCACCATCAATCCAGTCAGGGCCGACGAAAAGATCGGTCCGAGAAGCTGCTTGGTGAGCCCCCACTCCTTTGCGATTGAAGGGGCCATATAGCTGATGGCCTGCGTATCGAAGCCGTCGAGGAACATGACGAGACCGCACAGCAGAACGATGCCATACTGCGTGATGCCGGTAGGGCGGGAATTAATGAAGGATGGGACGTCAAACGCAACCTCGGTACTCATTTCCTCACCTTTTGCTGGCCAGATTATTTTGGCTCGATTTGTTATTTGAGTTGGCGATAGTGGAGCGATCGCATCGCGCCGCAGCCACGAAGAAGGTACGTAAATGGTCAGACTGCGATTTGCAGGACCTAAGCCTGGTTTGGGTCGGAAGATCCACTTGGCACGAACGCATCGGCGTAGAAGCGGTCCCTGTGCACACCACCGCGCGCCAGGAATTCATTGCGCGCGGCCTCGATCATCATAGGATTGCCGCAAGCATAGACATGCCGGTCTGACAGATCGGGAAGATCCTCAAGCACCGCAGCGTGCACTAGACCACGACGTCCCCTCCAGTTCGCGTCGGGCTCGGATAACACCGGAACGAACGTGAACCACGAATAGCGCCTTTCCCATTTCTCGCAGGTCTCCGCGAGATAAAGATCGGCCCCGCTGCGTCCGCCCCAATAGAAGCGCACCTCGCGATTGAGCCTCCGCCGGATCATGTCATCAAGGATCGATCTCAAGGGCGCAAAGCCGGTACCGGTTGCGACGAACACGTAACGCGCTTGGTCGTCTTCCCGCAGACGAAAATCGCCGAACGGCACCTCGATCTCGAGCTTGTCGTCGAGCCGTAGGGACGCCAGCACTTTTTCGGAGAACGCGCCGCCAGGCACGTGCCGAATGTGCAACTGCACTCCGTCGCTCTCTTGCGGCGCATTGGCCATTGAAAAGCTGCGCTCGTCGCCATCAGGCGTACGAATGCGCAGATACTGCCCGGCCTTGAACTTGGCGCGAATGCTGGCCGGGAAGCGCAATTGCAGGATGGCTACATCATGCGCCGGGCGCGATATGCGGAAGACCCGCGCCTGAATTTTCTTCCGCGCCAACGGATCGTGGCGCTGGACCCGTCGCGGCCGGATCGTGAGATCGCTCTTGGCGGTGGCCGTGCAGAACAGGACCTTGCCGGTTGGGCCTGTCATTTCCTTCGAGCGCTGCTTGACGTCGCCCTTGCTCAAAAACCCTTCGCAGGAGGCACATACGCCCTTCCTGCAGGAGTAGGGCATCGTGTAGCCAGCGCGCTCCGCCGCGACGAGGATGGTCTCGTCGTCGTTGCAGGTGAAGCTGATATCGGCGTCTTCGATCGCGATTGTGTGTGTCATGCCGTTTCCTTGAATTGGTTGGCACCTGCGACGAGCTGAATGCAACGCAGGACGGGCGTCGGATCTGCAATGCCTTTGCCTGCAATGTCGAAGGCACTGCCGTGGCCGACGCTTGAAAACATCAGACCGGCACCGATCGTCATCGCGGCCGAATTCCGGCCGGCCAGCAGCTTGATCGGGATATGTCCCTGATCGTGATACATCGCCACGAATGCATCGAAGCCTTGATGACCAAGCATCAGGTCAGCGCCCACCGGCCCCTCGATCTTGACGCCTTCCGCCTTCAGCCGTTCGATCAGCGGCTTGACGATACGGTCGTCATCATCACCAAAAAGACCGCCTTCGCCCGCGTGGGGGTTGATGCCAAAAACGCCAAGCCGCGGATGCGGAATGCCGAGATTTCGCAAGGCGTTGATCGTTGTGCGGATGGCACGCTCGATCAACGTTGGCGTGATCCGATTGATGGCGTCGAAAAGCCGCTCGTGCAAGGTCACGTGAACGATGCGCAAGCCAGCGCCGACCAGCATAAGGAACACCTCATCCTCCGGCACCTTCTTCAGCCGCGCCAACAGGCTGGGATAGCCGGTAAACTTGATGCCGGCGGAGTTCACGTTGGTCTCGGAATGCGGACACGCCACGACGCTGTGGGCGCGCCCGATGGTCATGAGGTCGAGCGCCGCCTCGACATAAGCGACGGTCGCACGGCCACCCTCCGCGCATCCCAGTCCCGGCTGGAAGGCTTTGGCTTCCAAAGCCTTAACGGGATGATAAAGCAGCGCCCGCTTGTCAGTGGATTTCCCACCTTGCGTCAGCGGCCGGCCCGGCGCGAATTTGTCCGTATAGAAAGAAATGACGTGCTCATCGCCAACCAAGATCGGACGCGATTCGGGCTGTGCCTCCGCGCACAGCACCGCGGCCTTTACGGCGATTTCTGGGCCGATGCCGTTGGGATCGCCGATGGTCAGCGCGACGGCTTTCGGCGTCATAACGGGAGCGCCAGCAGCGTGTCGATCCGCGAACTGTCACACACCACCGTGCGCTCGCGTAGCTGCGCTGTATCGTTCGCGATCTCATAGACATCAAAATAGCGGCCGGTGGCATAAATCGACGTATCGCCGTCCTGCAGGATGCGCGCCACCATGAAGGGCGTTTCGCTCTTCACTATCGCGCCTTCCTCCGAGAGGATCGATGGCAGGCCAAGGATATGGCGATAGCTTTGCCGCTCGTAGATGTTGGCTTCGCGTAGAGCGGAGACGCGATCGGTCAGCATGCCGCGCGTGTTGGCGAACACGATGCCCGCCTCGAGCCCGTCGCGATAGTTCGATGCGGTGGTAATTTTGTACAAGCACGGACCGTGGAACAGTCCCGGCCAATCCTCGAGACGATCATCGTCGATGCAGCGGGCGTAATCGGCCAGCGCCTTCGTGATATATTGCAGAGAGTTGCCACTCATGGTCCAGTCCTCAGATTCCCATGTTGGCGCGATACGCCTTCCAGAAACCACGTACCGACGCCTCGGTCACCCGGCTCTCGCTCCCCTTGGCATCGGTGCCCCCCATTTCGAGGACGGCATAATCGTCGCTTGCGCCGGCAATGCCGCGCTGCACGAAGCCACCGACACAACCGTCTTCCATCGAGATGTACCCGGCCGGGCCAACTAGGTTGCCCTGCTTGATGCGCGTCAGGCGCTGTTCGGGCGTGTCGTCGGCGAAGCCGAGATAGGTCCAGTTTAGATCGGTTCTGTCGACCGCGCGCGGCACTATCTGGCGCACCGCGATGGCATTCTGGATCTGCTGCAGCACGAAGGTCGGAAACACTGATAGTATCTGCAGCGTGCAGCCGTCGTGATATTCGTCGAAGCTCTCCAGCAAGGTCGGATCGGCGAGCTTGTACTCGCTCTCGGAGCGCAATTGCTGCTTGGCGTAGTCGACGTCCTTGTCCGCCTCACGATCGATCGCTGAATAGCTGACGTGATGCCCGCCACTCTCATCAACGATGATGCCGCCTTTCATCGACAGCCGGTTCAATTCGAACGTCGTGAAGAAGAGATGCAGGATACTGGCGTGATAGGAATCCTTGACGTTCTCCATGTAGAGCTTCCAATTGTTCGGAAGCACTTGAGTGAACCGTCCGAGCACCACGGGTGTGCGACCGCCGAGCACGCGCTCGATGCGGTTCATGATCTCCTCGCCGAGGTATTCCTCGATCGATGGCACGTCTTCGGAGAATGAGCCGAAGATCAGGCCGTCAATGATCGCGATGCGGAGCTTGCGCGGACCGTGCTGCGCCATCCTGAACGTATCGGGCATGCCGCCCTTGCCCTTGATACCATCCTTGAAAGCGACGCCTGTCAGGTTGCCCTGCGGGTCATAATTCCAGGCGTGATACACGCAGCTGAAATCCTTGCGATGCTTGCCGCGGTTTTCCAGGCAGATCAGCGCGCCGCGATGGGCGCAGCGGTTTTCGAACGCGTAGATTTCATTATCGGTGTCACGGGTGACGATCACCGGCGTGTCGCCGATGTGCGTGGTGAGAAAATCGCCGGGCTCCGCCAACTCAATTTCCAGCGCGAGGTAATGCCAATTCGGCCCTTGGAAGATCTTGCGCTGCTCCTCCGCGTAAACCGATTGATTCTGAAACACCCAATATGGAACGCGTGTGAGCCCCTCCGGCCAGTTGACCGGATTCGCTGGTTCCGGCGGCAAAACGATCTTGTTCATCGGCGCTCCTCACGCTTGACATCGCGTTCGATTTGTTCGAATATCGAACAACTGATTATATTTCGAACACTTTGATCTGCTCTAAACGGGCTGTCAAGGCGGAGCTTGGCTATGACGATCGCGGAAGCCAAAGAGAAACGTGAAGGAATGGCGGGGCTCGCAAAAGGCCTCGCGATCATCGAGGCTTTCTCGGTTCACCCGATGATGAGTGTCGCCGACGCCGCGCGCGCATCAGGCGCCACACGCGCAGCAGCGCGTCGATGCCTTCTCACCCTGGTCGAGTTGAATTACCTGGAACTGTCGGGACGAGATTTCCGCCCACTGCCTCGCCTGCGTCGGCTGGGCGGCATGATGTCCGGGCGCGACAAACTTGTGCAAATCGCGCAGCCGCTCCTGGAGCGCGCCCGCGACGAAGTCGCGGAGTCGGTTTCGCTGGCAGTGCTAGACGACGATCAAGCGCTCTTCGTCGCGCGCGCGGAAGCCGAGCACTACGTCCAGACCGGCGTTCGCGTCGGTGCCTATTTGCCGCTCTATTGCTCGGCGACGGGCCGCATTCTGCTCAGTAGCGACACCGATGATGACATCACGCGACGCCTGAGCCGGCATCCGTTGACTGCCCGCTCGCCGCGGACACTGACCACCATCCCGGACATTCTGTCTGCGATTCGGGCTGCCGCGAAGAACGGCTATGCCATCAGCGACGAGGAACTGGCGCCAGGAATCAGATCGATGGCCGTCCCGGTGTTTGTCGCCCACGGCGACATCGCTGCCGCGGTCAGCGTGAGTGCGGCTTCGGCCCGAGTCAAAGTCAGCGATCTGCGAAAACGTCTGCTGCCTGTGCTGCTTAACTGTGCAAACCAGATCGCACAACCGCTGAAAGAGCTGTGCTAGAGCAATTCAGCCCGTCATTCGTCCAGCGACGGATACGTGACCGATCCCGCGAACCCTTGGTCCATGTGGTCCTGATAATCGTCTGGACCAACGTCGGCCCGGCCGCACTGATCGTTTATTGCACCCGGCTGTGAACGGCGACGTCCCGCAGGATCGCGCATTGATTGATCATAAGCATCGGCCGCACCTCAACAAACGTCAAAGTGCGAGCACTTGCTTATCGCGACATTGCCGGAAGAACAATCGGATCACGTCGATCTCTTGCCCTTCTCCGCCGAGCGCTCGCGATTGCTTTCGCGTCCGCGTTCTCGACGGCGATGTGAGCGTGACGTTTGTCTTCGCTTTCGTTCTTTCTGACCACACGCGAGTAGCCGAGCCAACCGCCAGGAGTTCCCGGCGATATCCGCGCTCTTGCGAAAGCGGAATCCTTGCAGACGACGAGGCGTTGTTGTCGCCTCACCACCGCAGCGATGCGCTAGCTGATCTGAAGCCGGGAGACCGTTAGACGCACCGGGCCGGCGCGTGGAATCAAACGTCTGGCGCGGTCGCGTGCGGCCGGAACCCGGGCGCGAGCGGCCGCACGGTCGCGAACGCCGCGCCCCGCCGTCCCCTCCCCTAAGGGAACGTCAGGCCGAAAGCGGCCGGATCGGGCTGCTCGCCTTTCCGGGGGACAAAGAAGCGCTCCAGCCCACCTGGCACGAAGCTGAGCAGCAGGGTCGCCTGGTCGCCGACCACTTCGATTGTATGCGGCACACCGCGGGGAAGAGCCGCGTAAGCGCCCGGCCCCACCTCGACGCGGGTATCGCCGACCCGCGCGATTAGCTGCCCCTGCACCACGTAGAGCAGCTCGTCCTCCCGCGAGTGCGTGTGCAGCGGCGGCTCCTCCCCGGCCCGCACCGTGTACAGGACAGCGCCATATTCGCCTCCGGTCTGGCTGCTCTCCACTTTCATCTCGACGCTCGAGCCCCCGCTTGAGGTCACCGTCTCGCCGCCGCGGGGCGGCGTGAGAACCGGCTGCTTTACTGACATTTGTAGCCTCCTGATTGTGGACCCTTTTCGGGGGTCGGTGTGACGGGAAAGGTTGCCGCTCACGCTGGTCAACATGGAATTGCGCGCCGCGAATTGGAAATGACGTCACGCCATGAACTCGGTAGCCGCGCGTTATGACGGCCGCAGGCACGTGAACATCGCTTCGCAGTTGCCAAGAGTTCCGCTCGGGCGTGTGTTCGCAGACGGAACACCACACTCCCTCCGCAGCGGTGCCAAACGTCTCTCAGCTACTCCCGATAACGTCGGCTATCGACTCCATGGCGAGAGGTGATTTTCCTTTAGACCGGCATAGACTCAATCTTCGAGCTGTAGTCGCTCTCCCTTTGCGGCACTCGTTTCTGGGACGCGCCTCCTCCGCCAACATAGGCTCGTTTGCGGGCGAAGTCGGCGTTCCGTGGCGTGATCGACAGCCCTCCACTGGAGGATGTCGTCGTGCTCGCGGACAGCGCCGACATCGCGCTTGGAGCACAGCGCACATTCGGCGCGAGGGTGCCAACCTGCGAGCCGTGCAGCTCCTTCTGGGGCACACCAAGATGGAGAGTACTGTTCGGTACCTGGGAATTGAAGTCGACGATGCGCTCGCAATAGCAGAGCAAGTCGACGTCTGAACTGCGGGGCGGAGCTGACATGCTCTGCCCTACGTTTTATGCCCGCTCGGGGCCAAAACAGGACAAACTCGCAGCATCACGAAACAGAGATTCGGATTGCTCGCGTCCAATCGGCGCCATATCTCCGATGGATCGCGAAGGGTCCGAAGATGGAACGTGCAGCACTTGTCGCAGGAGCAACTGGCATAGTGGGCAATAGTCTTGGCCGACATCTCCTGGAGCGCGGGTGGTCAGTGTACGGGCTTGCACGCAGGCCAGGAATTGATCTCCCCGGTATGTTGCCGATCGCCGCTGATCTGTTGGATCCGGTGTCCCTCGGATCGGCGCTGCGCGATCTGCGTCCCACGCATGTTTTCATCACCACGTGGCTTGGACAGAAAACAGAGAGGGAGAATATCCTGATCAACTCTGCGATGGTGCGTAACTTGCTGGATGCATTGTCATTTGCCGCGTCGGTCAGGCACGTCGCACTCGTAACTGGCCTCAAGCACTATCTCGGGCCGTTCGAATCCTATGGTCAAAGTAGCTTGATTGCCACGCCGTTTCGAGAGGACCAGCCTCGCCTCGATACCGAGAATTTCTATTATGCCCAGGAAGATGAGGTGTTCGCGGCAGCGAAACGAGACGGCTTCAGCTGGAGCATTCACCGGCCACATACGATCATAGGCTATGCCGTCGGGAATGCCATGAACATGGGCACAACGCTCGCTGCGTATGCTACGATCTGCCGCGAAATCGGACGGCCTTTTCTGTTTCCAGGCTCTGCAACTCAGTGGAACGCACTAACCGATATGACGGACGCCAGACTGTTGGCCAGACATCTGGAATGGGCGGCCATGACAGATGCTGCCCGCAATCAGGCTTTCAATGTTGTCAACGGGGACGTGTTCCGTTGGAAGTGGATGTGGGGGCGCTTGGCGGGTTGGTTCGGACTGCAGCCAGCACCGTTTCCGAATGAGCCCAATCCGCTTGAGCGACAGATGAGCGACGCCCGCCCGATCTGGTCCGACATCGCCCGGAAGCATCATTTGGCAGAACCGGATCTCAACCGGCTTGTGTCTGCGTGGCACACGGATGGGGACCTCGGTCGACCGATCGAGGTTGTCACCGACATGGGCAAGAGTCGTCGGCTGGGGTTCCTCGACTATCAGTCGACGGACGAAAGTTTCTTCGACCTGTTCACGGCTCTGCGAGAGAAGCGAATCATACCGTGAGCGAGGCGGTGTCATTCGGCGCGCTGATTGACCCCTTATCGGCGCTGAAGGTTGACCCCGGCGAGTAATGACGAAGCCCTTGGACAGTCGCCGAAAAATACATCGTGAGTGGGGTCAATGTTGGAAGCCGATGGGGGCGCATTGCCTCACCCAGAATGTTACTGGACAACTTCTCGCCGATGATTGGGTCGATGCCATCGAATTGGTTCGGTGGCGTCTATGGCGGGAAAGATCAGCATGGGCGCGCGGCGCGAGGTGGT
>Ga0268296_1029_pt1 | contig 165014 bp, 135 predicted proteins | sample MetYM1_FD_191345 | JGI IMG/M metagenome (GOLD analysis project Ga0268296, IMG submission 191345) | Soil microbial communities from Anza Borrego Desert, Southern California, United States - Methylocaldum Y-M1 | ecosystem: Environmental > Terrestrial > Soil > Desert | place: USA: California... | reverse complement strand
AACTGAATGGAATCCCCCGTTTAGCCCAAGTCATCGAGGGAGTCGTGTTCAAGGATGGAGTTCAGGAAGACGTCGAGAAAGTCGCCGCCTGAGCCCACCCCCGTACACAACATTTGACCATTACTCCAAATGTTCGAAGGAGCTACTACTAAGTACATTCCGCAAATATTTGCGGAATCTCGACAGATTGGCTTGATTGGCGGCATTGTCCTGCAGGTTGCCTATGCCGCAAGACTTCCCTGAATGTACTTAGAGCGTTTTCATCTCGCTCGTACGGCAAAACCGGCTTGGCAGGAGTCGTTGGCGCCTTCGGCTCGGGTGAATGGATTCAAGCATTCGTAGGTCGGCAATCCTTTGCCGACGAAGATGCGCGGCCGAGACGTGGCGTCGGGAAAGGATTCCCGACCTACTCGCGAGTGCCCGTACAGTCGGTATGAAAATGCTCTAGCCCGCTGAAGAATCTGCTGTAGTGGCAGCGCCCGAATCTTTTCTATGAGGCGGCTGTCCGCCTAAGTAAGGGTAGTGAGTTGTCACCCAGAAATCGGGGTCGACCGGCTCCTTATTGGGCAGCCCCCCCCTCTTCAGACCGCCGCGACATCCCGCGGCAAAAAATCCTGACGGCGGTGAACCTTTTCGGAATTTCCCGAAATCTACAGATTAGACTCGGATTATTCCTGCTTCGGAAAAACCAATTATGGTACCGATTCATTGCCTATGACCGTCGATCCCACGCTAATCCTGCCTGATAGACAAACCGCCTCATGCATCGATGATCATCGGGATCGGGAATTGATGACAGGTATCCAGGCGCGCGATGTGGGTGCTTTCGAGAGACTGTATTCGGCCTTCTACCATCGCTTGTCCCGGTTTATTTTTCAGGCGACGCGCCAGCCGGATATGGTGGAGGATGTGATCAATGAAACGATGCTAGTCGTGTGGGAAAAGCCCGAGACCTTTGATTACACATGTAAGGTATCAACTTGGATTTTCGGTATTGCGTATCGAAAGGCGCTTAAGGCCTCGGCGAAGCAGGCCAGATCCGCCCATGCCGTGCCTATTGACGAGTTCGGAGAGGAATTGGCGGATAACAGAGCGTCACCGGCACGGCAGGTGGAAGGCGAGGATCTGCTCTCCGTTGCGTTGGACTCGCTCCCGCAGGAGCAACGCGCCGTTATCGAGTTGACCTTTGGCCATGGACTTCGTTATCAGGAGATCGCAGCCATCCTCGACTGTCCGGAAAATACGGTGAAAACACGGATGTTTCACGCACGCAAGAGGCTTCAGACCTTATTTAACGAGCTGACACCAGAGCTCATGGATCCTTCCGAAGAGGATATGTCATGACGCCGGCTGCTCGCGCGACGGAAAACTCTCCACATGGTCATGAAGCGGCCGTTCGGGAACGTGAAGATCGGCTACGAAGGCTTTCCGCAATCAGGGATACCGAGCAATCGCGCGAGTGCAAGGCAAGCATCGACGATCCGGTCCAATGGATCTGGAGCTTGTGCGGAGGTCGCCGCCGACGCGTGTAGGAGATTTATAGCCTCGGGTGCGGTCACGCTGGGCTTGAGTTGCCGCATCAGGGCCAACAGGCCCGTGACATGGGGAGCGGCGAAGGAACTACCGGACACGAAGTCGTACCTCCCATGCGGCAGCGTCGTAAGAATATCGGTGCCCGGGGCATAGATCCCATCGTTGGCGGCCGCTTTCGGCTTGCGATCCACCTGGGCGGCTCGGACCGCAATGACTCCGGTCTGATTGGCGGGAAAGCCCGCGATCGATCCGTTTTCACGGGCGTCCGCGCCGACCACCAGGATACCCTGATCGATCGCCGCCCGAAGAAGCCGTCCGACCAGCGGATCATCAGGCCCGGTCAGGCTCAGATTGATGATATGGGTGCCAAGACGCACGGCTTCATTGAGCGCCGCCAAGAGCGTAAAGCTGTTGCACACGGCAGCGACGGAACCGAAGCGCTCAGGCCAACACGCCTTAAGCGCGTAGATTTTGGCATCGGGCGCAACTCCGGCAATGCCAATCCCATTTCCGCGGTGAGCGGCGACTATGCCGGCGACAGCCGTCCCATGGACATCATCGGTCGGTTTGTCGTGATTCGATGATGCCAGATTTTTGGAGACAGCGATTTGGCCCTTGAGGTCGGGATGGGTATCATCCACACCGGTATCGACCAGCGCAACGCGAACGCCCCGTCCGGTCGCCAGACGATGGGCTTCCTTGATGTGCATGCGCTGTAAGTTTTTTTGCAGTCGAAAGTAAGGATCACTGCCGAGGGAAGCCGACGTATTATCTGCTAAAGCCCGGAAGGTCCGCATGATCTGTACGGATTCGACCCGGCGATCCTGCGCGATGGTGTTGATAGTATCGGCGGGGATTTGACCGATAGGAATTTCGTACACCACGCACACTACTCTCAAAACGGTAACAGGCCATTCCGCCATCAGCTTCAGCCCGTACTGCTCCGCCAAATCTACCGCGACGCGGGTACTCCAGGCAGAACTCATGTAACGGCCATGTGCGCGATAACGATCCAGAATGTTGTCGGGTACCTTGCGTCCGATGCTCGAATCGGTGAAAGTCACCAGGATGCGCCGCTCTTCAATCGATGGATCGGCCGTGGGACCGATGCTTGGAAAATCACGGTCCGTCACGCATCCAGTCAGTGGCAACAGGAGCGCCAAGACTAAAGCGATCAAGCTGAACGTCATGGCGCCGAAGAGGGCCCGGTTGTCGGCTCTGCCAGCAATACACCCGGTTGGCTCCGAAGATAGGCCAAGGCCGCCTCGATCCTCGCGTTCTTGTCTTTGCCAACGGCTAGGCGGACCGTATAAACGCCCGCCGAACCGGGCATGTCGACTCGGCTCCCGTCGACTGCTTTCAAGAGCGCATCAACGCGTTCGGCACCAAGACCCGGTTCGACCACCAGGCGCAGATCTCCCTGATTCGAGGCCAGGGTTGAAGCGGGGTCGGCCAATGTTCGAAACCGGGGCTCCGTTAGTTGATCCCACTGATGCCAGCTCAAGGGAACGATCAGCAGCAAAAGCACCACCGCCAGGGCCACGCGGGTCAGTGGCTTGCTTACGATGACCGGAAAATGCCGGAGCCAGGTTCGAAGTTGGCCAAATCGATCGAAGTGCAACGCTGCCGATTCGGATCGCTCACGCTGCCGAATGGTGGCGAGCAAGCGAGAATACCCGGCCTGCGGATCCAGATTCGGACAAGGCGTGTGAGAGATCCGCTCCGAAAGCGCGTAAAGCTTCACCCGTTCACGTCGGCAAATCAGGCAACGACTCAAATGCGCCTCCACCCGCGCCTGCTCTTCGCTCTCTAGGGTTCCGGTTATATGCCAGGGCAAAAGTGAAAACACATCATCGTGCTCACGGTCTGGCGGGCATGGCTTACTCAGATTCATCGCGCTTCTCCAACAATAAGAGCATCCAACTTAGGCATCCCATCATCCAAGAAGAGCTCGAGCTATTTGCAAATGTGAGACACACGTTCAGCGCTTCTCGAACGCTACACCACGGTCGAACAGGTCTAGCCCATAAGCCTGCATCAGGGGTCGTCCTTCAAAAGAAACTCGACCTGTCGTCATTACAAAACCATTGGACCCGAACAAGGTCGACCGTGCTCTTTTGACCGTTCGGCTATCCGGCTAGTAAGCGATAAATCGCCTACAAGAGGACCTGTCAATCCGCGGTTCTACTCTATTTATTCCGCGGCCAGGCCAAAAGTTCACTAAAAGCCGACAGAGAGGGAAAATAGAAAGCGGTCATCCAGCGGCTGGAGATATATCGATCCATTCTCAGGCTCGTCCTCGTGATGCTCGTAATAAGGCAACTTGGTATCCACATAGCGCAAATCGACCGAAATATACCGATTCACGTACCAGGTCACTCCGGCATTCCAGAAAAAGTAGTCGTAGTGCGCCAGTTCGCCGGCCTGATGAAAGCCTACGCCCGCGGACAGTTGCAGCCGATCCACCGGGCTATAGCGGCCGACCAGTTCATAGGCCAAGGTCTTGGCACCACGGTTATAGGTATCGTAGGCGAAAGCCACCCGAGCGCTCAGAAGATCGCGGTAATGGAGCGAACCGTAGAGTTCGTTATAGTCCGAGTCCTGGCCAAACACTTTGCCATCATATAGATACCGGCTTGCCGCGAGATCAAGCTTCCAGTTCTTGGCAAACTTGGTCGCCCAACCCAGGTAAGGATTGATTTCCACATGGGCTCGGTCATCGTAGTATCCATCGTCGAAACTGACCGGCGCCACCCAGAGGCCGGCATACAGGCCCAGCTCGTGCTCGTATTCCAGATTCCCCAGGCCGACGGGATTGTTCCTGCTCTTCGTATAGCCCCGAAAAACATAATCCGTTGCAAAGGTCACGGATCCCTTGAAGTCGGCAAGCGCCGGAACACTGAACAAGGCGAGCAGTAGCCACGGAAGCCTACGATTCATGAAAAATCTGATCGGTTTCGGCAAGGGGATATGACCGCATTCTCTCCGGGAACGATCAGGAGAGATCCCATGTCGACAAGCGTGAACTCAGCTCGCCATAAGCGGATTCGTCCGACCGACACATCTTCGGCTGATGACGGACGGCAGGCGTTCACACGTCCGGGCCCGGATCGGGATGGAGTTCCGGTGGTGCGCATAGCGACGGCGCACGGCAGGAGGCTCGCACGGAGGCTGAGCAGCGCGGGTTCCGAGGGTTGGGTGTTGGCGTGTCATAGGAAACTCCTCCTGAGTCAGTTGGGCGATCAAGTCGCGCAAATGCCTATCCACTGGCTGTGCCAAGGTAGATGCCGATAGGCTCGTTGTGGAACCAAAAGGATAACGGCGGTCCGCCAGGAATACTACTTGGAGTCTGTGCAAATATTGGAAAGTTCAACCCACCTCCGAGATTCTTGCGGCGGATACCTTTCAACCTGAAGGATACACAGCAAGCCCGAAAGAGTCAGCACGGCACACATTTCCCGAGCCTATAGGCAGTCCGTCCTTTGTAAAACCTCCCGTCCACTCAAGCAGCCTATCGACTTTCATCGTACTCGATTCATAGGACGCTGATGGGTGTTCGAGGGCAAAGAACGTTTTCCACTGACAGTGTTGGGCTGGTATCGAGGAATCTGACCTTGGGTGCCTCTAACCGCCCCACACACGCGGACCGGAACCGGAAGCACAAGGTCGAAAAAGCTGTCTGTCAGGACAGTGCAAGAAAAAGAGAAGCGCAGTTACGACGCCGGCAAGAGGGTGAAAAGCCGCAACCGGCCTATCGCGGTCGATACCTTTTGAGCAAAGATTACGAGATCCGCTCCGCCGCCTTAAAGGGCTTTATTCGGATCACCATGATTTCTCCCATGCTTCGCCACCCCCCTTCCCGCGTTTGAAGACTGTTTCTAACTGACGACCGGTGTACGGATTGATGCGCCAATCCATGCTCCTCAATCCATACGCCGGCGGACGTCGATCGCTATGACACAATTTTAAAAATGCGAAGACGTCGTAAGATGCCAACTTTGGGTACAGGGTGGCGAGTTGCAAACCTGAAACAGCGAGGTCGCGCGATCGACCCGCTTTTCGCTCACCGTGCCATCGGCTGCTTGCACCGTGCTCTCAAGCACCACCGCTTGCATCACGGCTTGTTGCGATGCCAGATCGGCCGAGCCGGACGTAACATCCAGCCCGCCTTCCACTCGATCGAGCGCGCTATCGTCCAGCCGAGACAACGCAGCACCCGTTTCTTGCTGGGACAGATTATCCAAGGCGTGAAACTGGGAATCAGCGGAGGCCGCAGCCATACATAAGAGAGCGAGCGGTAGCAGACCGCCCCATGTGAATGATGTTTTCATCGGCCGCTCCATACTTTTCTGATTGAAGCAAAAAGGCGGGGGACTGCATGACCGTTCCCCCGCCTGGTGCTCCGGCCCTCATCAGCATTCGATAGGGGCCATGGGCTTCTCGTTATTTACCGCCAATGCTCTGCTGCGTGACCGCCACAATATTCTGATTGGCGCCGCCCTTACCAAGGGCTAGATTGACCGCGGTTATCGTGGTTACGGCTATGTTCTGGTTAAGGTTAACGTTACCAACGTTTAATTTACGATCGTGATCTTTCTTAAACGGAAACAAAATCCCGCCTTCGACAGCAGAGAGTTGCCCTTCGGTCATCGGTTTCAAGCTGGACACCTTGCCCAATGCCCGGAAGTCGTTATCGGCCATTGCAGGCCCGGCCATCATTACCGAAGACAGTACTGCTGCTATTGCATAAGATTTCATAATCGAACTCCTTGTATTACAGGGTTAACGCCTCCCCTATCTTCGCATTCCTTCTTTTACCGTAAATTTCGGGAAATTCGGAAAGGTTCACCGCCATCAGGATTTTTTGCCGCGGGATGTCGCGGCGGTTTGAAAAGGAGGCTCTGCCTTCTACGGTCCGGCGGCGAGCGGCCAGCCGCGGACGCTCACGGCGCGCGTCCCAACGGTCTTAAGATCGGCCAAAGCACCAATTCGATCATGGTTCCATGAAGCCGACGTTCCAAGCCCGCTGAAAACTAGAGCATTTTCATACCGACTGTATGGGCACTCGCGCGTAGATCGGGAATCCATTCCCGACGCAACGGGTTCGTCGGCAAAGGATTGCCGACCTACGATTGAGTCGATCTACCCTGGCCGAAGGCGCCAACGACTCCTGCCAGGCCTGTTTCGCCGTACGAGCGAGATGAAAACGCTCTAAGTGCGAACGGCAGAAATGGCCGAATTCCGGTCGCCGTGGCCGCCCTGAGTGAATGATCGGAACGGGCACGGAGCGACAATCGACAGGCTTAAATGGCGGCCGGTGACAGGCGTGTTGGGTCTACCCCGGTTACCGACTCGGTAGTCTCGGGCGAATCACGCTCTTCGCTGACGAGCGCCTGCATTTCTCGTAGGAGGCCGGTTCGAAGCGCTCCAGCCCGAAGCGTCATTCGCCGGTCCTTATAGGTAACGATCACACGCGCCAGGGCATTGATCAGCGCCACATTGGTGCCAGGGCGCAATTTCAAATGGTAATCGGCTTTCACATGCGCCGATTTCACCCAGCCGATAATCCAAGCGGTCGAAACTCAAGGGAAAAACAAACGGAAAGGATTCTCGCAGACCCTCTCCGTTTCATAGCCAAACCGCCGTCCCTTTGTTCTCACGAGGACGCGCCGCTGAGACAGTCTGGTTCTTGATATAGGGCTACTGCAATTACCTGATATTCTTCTGCTTTGTCCTGCTGCTGGCGAGCAGGTTGGGCGGCGGACCGATCGGCTCGAAGTTCTTCAGCAGAGGAATGTCATCCTTGTTGACCCACCTGAGGTCAAGATCGTAGGTACCCGGCTGCCCCCAACCTCCAGTGAACTTCTCGCCATCGGGCGTGAAGCTCCAGCACATGTCTTCGCCGGCGGTATTGATGGTATCACCGAGGTTCAATGGTTCCTGCCATTCGCCTTTCGGATTCTGGTATGCGATCCACTCATCATGTCCGCCCCGCGAGCCGAGGTCAGGCCGCGTGCTGGTAACGATTATGCTCTTGCCGTCCTTTGACAGTCCGGTCCAGTGCAGGTGGTCGCGGTACGGCGAATTGATCCTCGGACCGAGGCTCTGCGGCTTCTGCCAGACGCCGTTCTTCTTCTCAACCTTCCAGATGTCGCTATCTTGCGTTACTCCCGGTTGTTGGTAGCTGAAGTAAATCAGGCTATCGGAAGCGATGATTGGGCAGTGCTCCTCGCCAGTCGGCGTATTGATGTGCGGCAGCTCGGGAACTTCGTTCCAGTTTCTGGCCGGCTGCCAGACGCCATCGACTTTTTGAGTGACGTAGAGATCGCCGGTGGACAGATTACCCGGCTCGTATCTCGTGAAGTAAATGACATTTCCGTCATCGGAGAAACTCGGCTCCAGTTCCCAGGCGGACGTGTTGATGTTCGGCCCTACAGCGGGATCAACCTCCGGTCCCAAATGGACGGGCTCCTGCCAGGCGCCATTCTCATAACGGGACATCCAAATGTCGAAATTGTAGGGGGTCCCAGACGACTCTACGCTGCCCGGACGGGTGGAGGTAAAGATGGCGGTTTTCCCGTCGGCGCTGTAGGTGATCTCGAAGTCCGCACCAGCCGAGTTGAGCGGTTCGCCCATACTTTTCGATATTGGCGGAATCGCTTTGGCGCTCTCGTTACCCGGCATGTCCATACCGGGCATCGCATTACAAACCCCGTGCGCCAGGATGAGTACCGGCGCCACGGAACAGAGCCTTAGAATAAGGCATTTCTCTTTCATACCCCGCCCCGTCATTTCAGATGGATAATACTTCGTACTGTTTTTCATAAACAAAGCTTATGCTACACCGCATCGCAATTTTTGCGATAAGCCCCTCCTTATCTGTCGTTGCGGCGTCAGATTATGTCTAATGTTTGACGTGGTCAATGAGAAGTTTCTAATGTTTTAATGTTTGACATGGTCAAGTAGAAAGGGACACCCCAGTCAAGCCGCATTGGCCATTCGGCCATTTATCTCAAATTGATCCGAGCTCTGATAGCCCGGGTCCGAATGCAGCCGCTTGCTTTTCCAGCGCTTTATGATTTCAGATCGCCACGCCTAGCATCCATGTGTGGGGCGGCCGCTTTCCGCAAAGCTCGCTCGTGCGTGCAGGATCTCGGCGAGAGTCACTGTCGATCGTTGCCTCAGCAGCCTGTCGGCTTGTGGACGCGAATGACCACTCCACTCGGTAACCCGCCCTTGAATCCGCAGAGTGGCGACCGGTAGCTTTGGGCACTGGCAACTCGCTCGATTTTGGAAAAGCGGCCGTTCAGGAATAGCGGGCTTTGGTAAGGACGAATGGCCATTGAGGCCGAAAACTACCCACCCGAAAACAAACTACCGGAGCTCGTTTGAGCTTCAATTCTTCGCCAATTGTCCTTTGGCGTAGTGTTCGTTAATGGATGTGCATTTCCCGATTGCCTGCCCTGTCGCTCCTTTGCAGCAGATACCTGTCCTGGTCTCCAGGCAAGGGCGCACCGTCGTTGCTTAGATAGAGCAAAGTACCTTCATCTTTAATGGCGAGCCAACGCTGAGGGGCCTCTTTGTTGGGGGTCAACAAGACGATACCTGTGGTCTCGTTCCATTCGTATTTTCCTTTTTCGAAGGACTCTCGGTTTTGCGGCTTTGCGGGCTGGATGACCAAAAGATAATTGTTCTTGGCATTCAAAGACAGGGTCATTTTCAGACCGTTGCAATTTTCTTCATGACACGGCAGGTAGCCGTAAAAGACGCCCCGAAACTGGCCTGTCGCCGCCTCGGTACCGGCGTGAGCCGAATGATCGATGGCACCGTGCTGGCTCAGTTCGCGAGCTTTGAGCGCTTTTTCTTGGAGTTCCTTATCGGTTTCCGCCCAAGCGGGGTTAAGCGAGGACAGCCATGCGCCGAAAACAATGAATAACATCTTTTGAGTCATTTCTCTGTTCAATGCTTTCATAAGGGATTTCTCTTGGTCTATGCCCAAAACCCGCGTAGCTAATGAGGCGGACAGGCATGTGCCATTGTACGCCACCGAGGGCGTGTTAACTTGATGGTCACGTTCTGTCTTGTCGTGTGCCGGAAATTTGAATCGCGTATTCAATGGCGCGGTCTGGAACGAACCACCGATTCGGTCTCGAAGAGAGCTGACGCTCAGGACGGCCGGTATGGGCAGAGGTGAACGCCCGTTGAGGCCGATCTTGAGACGATCGAGGCGAATCGTGAGCACGGGCGAAAGGGGGGCAGTTCTTACATTCCAACACATTTAACCGCTTCGAAACCAAACAGGGGACAAATTGTACGTGCCAGGGTAATTTTTCACAGACAAATCCTTGTCGGACCGTGCACGCTTCCGGCACAAGATACCTATCGCCTAATACAAACGGACCTCGGCTTAACGTATATCCAGAAGATTCACTTCGTAGCAAGACTCATAGTTAGCAAATAATACACATAGCTTGATTTTGCAGGACTGGCTTCCTCCCAAGTAAGAGGAATGAATTTGAGAGTTTGAGTGCCGGATCAGTTCTTTGGTTGAAGACCTAAAAGACTCGCCCGGATATTTCGTCAGACTTTATATTTTACCGACAAAGTCTTGTAGCCGTTCTACTTTATTACTCAAATCGGTTTCGTGATGTGCTGAAAAGGATTTGTTGTGTCGTATGAAATACATTGCGCCTTCAGCACAGAGTGGACGGCAACCCTGGCGAGCAGTGATTGGCAATAACCCGTTGATGAATAAGCGCAATATAACCTTTCGACAGAGGGGATCGAAAATATAACCGGCTTTATGTAACCCAAATCGAGTCGATTCAAATTCATGCCGATTATCTCGAACCACGGGTTATCGAAAACTTCTTTGAATTGGCCGCCTCTCTAGAAATTCTGCCTCAAATGCGGCTGAATATCGGCACCAGAGATGCTGGCGTTGAAGAGTATTAAGAACCTCTTTTTCAATACTATTAAACAGTTCAAGGTTTAACTTGACAGCATAGGCATACCCGAGCGGAGAATAGCGGAAAACATCCTGGATTGCGGATAAACAGTTTGCTCACGCCCTTAACAACACCGTAATAACAAAAAATGAGGAGGCGCCATGTCCTTTCCAGCCGATAACAACATCTTTCAAAAGGGCACATTCGAAGGTTTCGCCGTCCGCGGGCGAGCGCGAGTGGATCGGGATTTTCGACATGCTTGGGAAAACCGCTCGGTGTCGCCCGGACTTGGTAAGCATTTCGCCATCCTCGACGATCCGAATCTTATCGATCTCTCCAACGGAACCCGCCTGCCGCCCAGCCAAATACTGTCATCCGATCTGACCGCGCCAGCCAGCCGTGATCCACTGGACACCTCGGACCTTGATTTCATCGATCTGCTGTCGCAGAAAACGCGCGGCATCGACGGCGCCAGTCTTGCGGTGGAGGGCATCAGCCTCAAGCCCGGCGAAGGCATCATGACGCGCTGGAATTTTCTGGTTTACGACCAGCGCGACGATATCAACGACTTTGCCGTGGCCGAATTGATCGACGAGCAATCCGGACAGACGATTGAACAAAAACTCCTGGTGCAAAGCCAAGGTTTGAAGAGTCCCGACGGCTCGATCCGCTGGTCGAGCGGCTGGATGCCTTATTCCTGGAAAACGTCGAGCTCCGTGCGCCTGACGTTTCGCATCGTCGTCAGCAACGGCTATACCTTCAATCCCCTGTCCGGCCCCGATCCCTTGCAGAGAGTGCAAGGGCGAGCGTTCCCCAGCGGGTTGCTGGTAGACGGAATTTGGTTGATTTAGGGGGATGCCGTCATGAAAGTCGGACGCGCTATCACAATTTTCGCTCTCATCCTGACCACCCTCGCGGGTGTCGGTTGCCGCCCCGCGAAAGACAATGGTGGGGACGCCCGTCACACCCGAGTCATCCATGCCGACGTCGTCGCAATCGAGCACGATATCCAGTACAACCGCTTCGGTTCCCACAACCCCTACGGCATGATTTACGCCCTTCAGCGCGATGTGGAAAGCAGCGATGGGCAGCCCGAACTGCGGCCGGGCAAGGTCAGGCTGAAGTCGGTCAGGCGGGCGCGGCCTTTGGCACTTAGAGCGCACAAGGGAGACATTCTCGAAGTGAGCTTCACCAATTTGCTGAGCCCCGAACGTCCCAAGCGACATCCCGACGATATCGAGGAAGAGGCGATCGAGGAAAAAAGCGATGCGGCCAACCCGGTCGTATCGGCGCATCGGACTGATTCCGACCCGTGCGCGCCAGCCGGCACACCGCCGCCGCACGGGAATACCCCAGCCACCCGCTGCGCCTCCATCGCACTTTCGGGTCTGCGGGTCGAAGCCGATGGCCACGATCCCGTCGCAACCGGTTTGCAGGGCATTCCTCCGGGGGCCACAATCACCTACCGTTGGCGCGCCGAGCGCGAGGGCACCTTTTTGTTCGCCAGTCTCGCCGCGCCGTCCGGGGGCGAAGGCGACGGCGGCTCGCTGGTACACGGCCTGTTCGGCACGGTGACGGTGGAACCGGAACGCAGCACCTGGTATCGCAGCGCGGTCCGCGCCGACGAGCTCACGGAAGCGAAACGGCAGGCCAAGGCACCCGCGCTGATCGAGTATGAAGCGCTCGACGAGCACGGCGATCCGATCCTGAACCTGCTCAAGCCGCTCGGCAACGACCGGTTCGAACTGATACACAGTCCCTTGGACACCATCATCGTCGACCACGACAGCGGCAAGAGCGCCCGCGAATTCACGGTCACCTTCCATGATGAACTGAAGACCGTCTATCCCGAGGACTTCCTCATTCTCGCCACCAACCCGCAATTGGCGGGGGTGCGAGACGGATTTGCCATCAACTACGGCGCGAGCGGCATGGGCACCATCTTGCTGGCCAACCGCCTGGGCAAAGGACCGGCCAAGGATTGCGTCGACTGCCTTTACGAAGAATTTTTCCTGCAATCCTGGGCAAACGGCGATCCCGCGCTGCTGCCTCAGTACGAGGACGATCCGTCCAACGTCCATCACAGCTATCTCGGCGATCCCGTGCTTTTCCGCAACTCGCACGCCGGCCCGAAGGAAACCCATGTGTTCCACCTGCATGCACATCAATGGGAATCCAGCCGAAGCGGGTATTCCAATTATCTCGATTCGCAGACCATCGCGCCGCAACAAAGCTTTGCCTACGCCATCGCGCACGAGGCCAGCGGCAACCGCAATCTGGCGCCGGGCGATTCGATCTTCCACTGTCATCTCTACCCGCATTTCGCTCAAGGCATGTGGGGGTTGTGGCGCGTCCACGACGTTTTCGAGGACGGCACGCGCCGTCTGCCCGATGGAGAATGGGGACCCGGCACCGATCCGAGAACCGGCGTCGCCACGGGCGGCACCCCTATTCCGGCGGTGATTCCCTTGCCCGAACTCGCCATCGCGCCCGCCCCGACTTATGCGGAAGATCCCGATCCGAGCAAGCGCGTAGCCCAATCCTTTCCAGGCTTCCCTTTTTACATTCCCGGTCAGGCCGGACACCGTGCGCCGCAGCCTCCGCTCGACATCGTCGAAAGCGGCGGGCTCGGGCGGCACCTTGTAACCGGCGGCGAGCGGGAGTTCAACGGCGGGCGAACCGCCGCGGAACAGTTGGCGAACGCCGACATGACCGCGCATATCACCCGCGCGGATCTAATTCTGTTGCCCGAAGCCGGCACCGCATTGGAAAAAGCGGCGATGGCTTTCCATGAACACGCCGCCGGTTACCCGAGCCGGACGCCGGAGGGCCGGGATGCGGTATTCCGGGTCAACGGCAAAGCGCGGCGGCCCGGCGCGCCTTTCGCCGACCCGTGCGGCGAGGATCCCACGGCGCCGATTCGGCGTTACCGCGCTTCGGTGATCGATCTGGACATTCAAACCAACGAACACGGCTGGCATGACCCGCAGTCACGCATCAATGTTCTGGACCGGGACGTTGCTCGTTACGAAGGCAAAAAAACCGCCGCGGCCGAGCCATTCTTCTTCCGTGTGGAATCGGGCGAGTGCGTGGAGTTCCTGCATACCAACCGCGCCGGCGCCACGGTGAGGCGCGACGATTTCCAGGTCGCCACGCCTACCGACACCATCGGTCAACACATCCATCTGGTCAAATTCGATGTCCTCGCTGCGGACGGCTCGGGCAACGGCTTCAATTACGAGGATGGCACCCTGGCCTGGGAAGCGATCAAGGAGCTGTCCGAAGCCAGCCGCTTCGGCGTGGTGAAGGATCACCTCGGCCAAATCAAGCCTAAGCCTCGCGCCAAGACCAACAAGCAGGGCCGTCCGGTGTTTCAGACCACCATCCAGCGCTGGTGGGCGGATGCCCACGACCATAAGGACGGCGACGGCACGCTGGGCACGGTATTCACGCACGATCACTTCGCGCCGTCCTCGATTCAGCATCACGGGTTTTACAACGCCATGCTGGTCGAACCCAAGGGCTCGGTTTGGCGCACCCCGGACGGTACCGACATGAAAACGGGCAAGCGGCGATTACCCGGCGGAAATGAGCAGAACGTCGCCGGCGCCAGCCGCGATATTGCCTGCCGCGCCCCCGTCACCGAACCGGAGCGTACATGCCGCGAATCTTTCGCGGTCGGCTCGCGCGGCATGGTGGTCAAGGCGGAAGCCAGGGAAAAGCATCCCGACACGCGCGAATTCGCCCTGGCCATCGCCGATTTCGCGTTGCTCTACGATGCCGGGCAAACGCAAGGTCCGGCTCTGCCGGAAGGCATGGCGGGCAAGGTGAACACCACGGTGGAGGACTATTACGCCGCCTACCGCAAGCTGCACGGCTATCCCGTCGATCCGCCGGCCATGCCCGAGGCGATTTCCACCGACCACCACAATCCCTATCTGGTCAATTACAAACACGAGCCCATCCCGCTGCGTATCGGCGAACGCGACAGCCCCGCAAGCGGCAGTCATTTTTCAAAGCTCAAGCCCGGCGAATGCGCAGGGCATCTGGACGACCCCGAAAGCGCGCGCCCGGCGCTGTGTCGCCCCAGCGATCTGGCTTATGTCTTTAGCTCCTCGGCACCGCATGGCGATCCCTTCCTGAAGCCCTTCAGGGCCTATGAGGGCGACCGGGTTCAATTGCGCGTAATCCAGGGGGCGCAGGAAGTCCAGCACGGTTTCACCGTACACGGGCTGGCCTGGCGAAGGGAAGCGAAGAACCCGACTGCGCCCTGGATCAATGCCCAGGAAATCGGAATTTCCGAACATTTCGAGATGGACACGGTCAATCTGGCCAACATCGGCGCCGGACTCGGTACCGCCGACTACCTCTTCCACTTCGGCACTCAGGACGACTTGTGGAACGGCAGTTGGGGACTGTTGCGCGCTTTCGCCAGCCCTGAAGTTTTCGACCCGGCGGCATGCGAGGACGAGCATGGCGTGCTGAAAGTCGGACAAGTCGATTTGCTCGAAGCCAGCGCGCCGGACAAGGATGCGGCACAGCGCAAGCCCTTCATTGACAAACTCCGGCAGGCCGGCTGCGCCGCCCAGCCGGTCGCGCGGCAGCACCTCGACGGGCCGAACAGTTGCCCGGACGGCGGGCGTAGCGACGATCATTGCGCGCTGGCGGTTCTGGACGACAATACCGACGGCAGGATAAGCGATCCCCAAGCGGGACAATTGGTGGCCGGTGACGGTTGTCCCCGGAATGCACCGCGGTCCGAGTACGCCGTAGAAGCTTGGCAAGTGAAGGACCTGCTGGGCGAGCGGGGAATGCGCTACGACGACGTCCACGGCCTGGATGACCCGGACGGTCTGGTTTTCGTTCCGGCTGGCGATGTCGAAGCGATTCGCAACGGCAAGCCTTTGACGCCACTCGTGCTTCGGGTCAAGGCAGGGCATTGCGCGGTGGTGAGGCTGACCAATCACCTGGGGACGCGCCTGTCGGACCGCCCGGGCGACGCACTCATGCCGCGCATCACTCAAATCAATGTGGACGAGCACAACGAGGGCTTGCTGGACGCGCCGCCGTCGAACCGCGTCTCGCTCCATCCACAGCTGGTGGCCGTGGACGTCAATGCCGGAAACGGCGCAGTCGCGGGTTTCAACCGCATCGACAAAGCGCTGGCGGTTCCAGGCGAAACACGAACTTACAACTGGTACGCGGGCCGGGTGAATATCGACCGACAGGGAAGCACAGGCGAAAAACTCGTCATCGAGCCCTTCAATGAACCGCTCGCCGCAGGATTGAGTTCCCACGGCGACGTCATCGGCCATGGCACGCACGGTCTGATCGGCGCGCTCATTATCGAACCGGCCGACGCCAAGTTGTTCGACCCAGAGGAATTTTACGTGGACTCGCGAGGCCGCCCCCACGGTACCGAAATTCCTTTCGAACGAGCCTCCGGTCTCTCGGCCGTGGTCTGGCAGGATGACACCAAGAACTATGCGCGGGAATTCGTCGTGGTCTATCAAGATGGGCTGAATCTGCACAAGAATGGACAGCCCGTACCCGACTGCCGCATCTGCGACGATTCCTACGATCTGGGCGAGCAAGGCATCAATTACCATAGTGCGCCTTTCTTGGTGCGCATGGGACTGGACCCACACCCGAATGCGCATGGTCAGGAAACCCAGGACCTCAATGACAACGTCTTCGCGAACGACTTCTTCACCGATGATCGGCAACCCTTAGCCTTCGTCGATTTCGAAGCCAAAGCGGATGAGCGCTTGCGTTTCCACGTGGTCCATCCGGCCGGCCGCGCCCGTCAGCACAGCTTCCAACTGTACGGGCATTCGTTCAAGGACGACGTCCCGAATTTCGGTTCCCCCTGGTCGCGCTTGGTGACGCCCGGGGTGACGCTCACGGCGGAAGTCGAGCGCGCGAAGCCCGGAATTTGGCTCTATCGGGACGGTCCGGCTCATCTGTTCGCCGGGGGTACCTGGGGGCGGCTGGTGGTCAGGGACTAAGTACATTCCGCAAATACTTGCGGAATCTCGACTGATTGGCTTGATTGGCGGGGTTGTCCTGCAGGTTGCCTATGCCGCAAGACTTCCCTGAATGTACTTAGAGCATTTTCCGATTCGGTGTCAGAGCGCCCGATAGGTAGGTCGGCAATCCCTTGCCGACTTATCGGCTCGGCAAAGGATTTTGTCGGCAAGGGATTGCCGACCTACGTTCTTCCCGCCCGACACGAAGCCGTACACCGGGATGAAAAACGCTCTAAGGAGCGGTCGTGGCAGCGGAAAGGAGTTTGACGAAATGGCGCGGGATAGCGGCAGGATTGTGATGCATTGGCATTACCCCCTGCCGCGGAGCTTGGGAAACGGACCACCTGCGATGGCTCGGACACGGCCTTGGCGTGCTTCGGAGATAAACCAACGACTCCCCTTCGCTGGACTTTGACTGTAAGCGAACGAGCCGTGGCAATGGAGACCCCGGCGGAGTAATTGCCGCCGGATGCGCGATTCATTGTACTTTCGGCGGGAAGCGACGGCGGGGCATTCAAGCCAGTTTGCCGCGATTTCGCGGCAGGCTGCACGGATCCCGTCGTTATGTCCGCTCTGCGTACCCCCTATGGCATCCTTTTGGTCCGAAGACTCCCCCGCGCCACAACATGAAGGCAGGAATAAGCAGTAGGCCGGCAATCCTTTGCCGATGCGCGGGTCTGTGAAGCTCGGTTTCGTCGGGAAAGACTTCCCGACCTGCTAACGCCGATCTGCGACACCGAACCGCAAAATGCTCTAAATGTCGAAATCCAGCTCGAAACCGCCGTAAGCGAATAAAGGCATGCCGGGGCGTGGACCGTGCGGCTGTCGTGACACGATGTATTCCTCGTCCGTCGCATTCTGGACGCCTGCCAACACCTTTACGCCCTTGGTGAGTTGATAGTAGCCGGAGATATCGAGAAGGACAAAGTCGTCGGTCTTGCCGAAGCGGGCATCCGGTTGGCCTGCCCCGTTGACTTGTTCGCTGGTGTTGCTCGCGCTGGTGTATGTTTCGCCGACATAGTTAACTACGACGTCCACCCCCCAATGGTCGAAGTGCAGGCCACTGCCGAAGCTGAGCGTGTACTCGGGAATATAGGGTACGCGGTTGCCTTCCTTGCCGAAGCTGAAAATCGATTCCGGGTTGGTAGAGGCGGCATCGTTCAGCTGCACCGCGTCGGTATAAGTGAATGACAAAAAGTAAGGATTGCGGAAACCCCATGCGAAAGCGTCGCCGGCATCGAAATTCAGAGCCAGTTCGACGCCGCGGCTGTCGACTTTGCCGAAGTTTTGATTCGCATCGCTGCCGGTGCCGCCTATGCTGTCGATAACCAATAAATTCTCGAACTGCGTATAAAATCCGATAACTTCGGCGGAGAACGCACCGTGGGTATAGCGTCCACCGAGCTCATAGGCGTTACTGGTTTCTTCCTTAAGCTTGTCAACCACGGCATCCTGGGGACCGGGCGGCGAAAACCCACGATGAACACTAGTGAACATCATGAAGTCTTCGTTAAAACGATAATCGAGACTCGCGCCTCCGGCATACATATCGAGAGAGCTGCTGCCGTTATTCGCAGGCGACAGGTTGTTCTTATATGTCTGATACAAGTGCTCGTAACGGATACCCGGAGTAAAACCCCATTTCCCCCACTCGATGCGGTCCTTCAGGAAAAAGGCATAAGCATTGGTCAAGCCTTTTCTGTCGTCTTGGCTTCCCGGCGCACCGACGGTCTTGCCGATAATCGTTCCATCCGCCGCCTGGTTATAGAGAGTATCGTGCTGAAACCGGGTTTCCTGGTCCTCGTGATAACGGAATCCCCCACTGAGCTCGTGATGTGTGGCGCCTAAATCAAGACGATAATTCGCAACTGTTTCAACACCGCCCAAATAATAACTGCGGTTGTTGTCGCGCACTCTCAAATTACACGCGATGTTCCCTTTCAAACAGTCGAGACCCAGACCGTTCCTGGCGCCCGCCAGGGCGGCGGATAGATCCATATTGCCCGTTACCCCGCCCCTGAGATCGTTCAACTTTTGCCAATTCCTGTTGAATTCGCTGTAGTAAGCCGTCGTGACAATATCCAAATTCTCGGTCGGAGAAATGAAATAACGAGCAAATCCTCTAAAGTGCTCGGTTTCTATATTATCGAAGCGCGAGGCCGAATACCGCCGATAAGGATCTTTCCTGAAATCGTTGTCGCTCAAGCCGAGATAGGTTTCATCGGCATCCATATTCGAATAGCCGAACTTGACCTCGAGCTTTTGGTAGATATCCGTGTTGGGTTCCCAGGACAAACGCACCATCGGCTCGACCTGTTGAAATCCGGTTTCGTCGCCATTGCGGAAATCGGGTGTTTCATCAATAGTCTTGAACCCGTCCGAACCGCGGTAAAAGCCTTCTACCAAGTAACCGAAACGGCCGTTTTCCGTGCTCAAGGTATCGCCAACAAACCCGTGCGTTCTGACTTCGTTATAACTGCCGTAGAGAAATTTCAGATAGGCCTTGCCGCTGTCAGGAATCGGGGTTGACAGATAGTTGAGCACCCCGCCGGTGATATGCGGGCCGTATTTGATTTGACTCGAGCCTTTCAAGACTTCAATTCCGCTCATGCGTCCGGCAGCGGGCGAAAAATATGCGGCGGGTGCGGAATAAGGTGCCGGCGCGGTTAAGACACCGTCTTCCATCACGGTAATCTTGGCACTTCGGGTCGTGTCGACGCCGCGGAAACTGATGTTGGGAAATAATCCGAAACCATCCTCCTCCCGGATGTTGACGCCGGGCACGCGACGTAAAATGCGGTTGACGTCGCTGTAACTTTGATCGCGAATTTCCGAAGTGTCGATGTATTGCGCTGAAGCCGGCATATCCCTGGCTTGCTCCTCGCTGCCAATGACCTGGATTGTGCCGAGGCTTGCCGGTGGCGCAGCTTGATCATCTGCCTGAACCTGTGACGCCAGGTTCACCGAAAGACAGGCCAATGACAATGGCCCAACGATTCGCTTGGATAGCAACATACCTTCCCCCAAAGGTTTTAATCAGTGCCTGCGCTAAGAAACTCGCTTAAACGGCATTCATGGCTTCACTGTATATCTAAGATTAATGATAATCAATCTCTTTTTGAGAACCATTACTACGTTGAACAGTAAATCATTTCTGATCGGAGAAGGGGGCTTTCTTCGGCCTCGTTCCTCATTCGGCACACGCGCGGGCTATGCCGAAACTCGGCAAGTTGTCGGGAGCAAACCGTCTCGCCGTGCGGGCCTGGTGCTGTGGTAAATTGACGATCGGCTGCTTTCTAAAAGTAACGATCCACCGGCAAAGCCGGTGGCTTTCGACGGCTGGCCCCTCAAAGGGGCCTGACCGCCATCGGGCAAAAGCCATGTCGTCACCCCGGCAGGGAAGGGGCCGACTAAAGGCCCGTTTGCGATTGGATTGCCGGGGTCCAGTGACCACGGATGGTTTCGACCATTCACAATCCCTGTGAACTGGATTCATGCCGGGCATCCTGCCCGGCACCCTTCGGGCGCGATGCGTGCAAACCGGCTGTCCTGCCGGTTTGTCCGGCACAAATTTGCCCGGAGCAAATTTGGACGTGCGCAGCACGGTCCGAAGGACGAACCCCAAGGACGGGGTGAGCAATCCCTGCCGGAAGGGGCGTTCTGGCGCTCCCAGAACGCCCGTTTGCGATTGGAATGACGGCCCAGCGAAATTGGGACAATACCTGACTCCCGGAAATGTCAAACTCTGCGAGTCCCCCGACAGAGCCGCACTGCCGTTAAGTTAAGACGAATGACGTCACCCCGGCAGGGAATGCCGGGGTCCAGACGCCAAGGACGGCAAAGGCCTCTCACTTCCTTGTGCACTGGATTCCGGCAATCCATGCCGGAATGACGGCTTAACTTAATGGCATTGCGGCAGAGCCGGGGGTTTTCCCGCGATAAATAACAAACAATGAATACCGTGTCTCGACACCTGCCGGAAAACCTTACGTGCGCCTGATCGGTTTTTTGCTGATTCCCGCCCTGCTTGGCGCGTGCGGTGGGGACAGGGAAAAAACCGTTCTCGAATTCTGGGCCATGGGGCAAGAAGGAGAGGTGGTTCAGTCTCTGATGCCCGAATTCGAGCGGCTCCATCCGGAACTCCAAGTCAAGGTTCAGCAAATTCCCTGGAGCGCGGCTCACGAAAAGCTGTTGACCGCCTATGCGGGCGACGCGATGCCCGATGTCTTTCAGTTGGGCAATACCTGGATTCCGGAATTCGTCGTTCTGAAAGCCGTCGACAGTCTTGACAATAGGCTGACGGCCCAACAACGGGAGGATTATTTCGAGGGCATCATCGAAACCAACGAAATCGACGGACGGCTTCACGGTCTGCCTTGGTATGTCGATACCCGCCTGCTCTTCTACCGTACCGATATTCTGGTCAAGGCCGGTTTTTCGGCGCCGCCCAGGACCTGGAACGAATGGCTCGCGACGATGGCGGCAATCGCGGCGTTGCCCGGTGGAGACCGCTACGGGCTGCTCTTGCCCATGAACGAATGGCAGGTCCCGGTGATCCTCGCGCTGCAAATGGGGTCAGAACTGCTCCGCGACGAGGCCCGGTTCGGCAATTTCCGGAGCGATGCCTTTCGCCAGGCTTTTCGTTTTTATCTCGACATCTTCCGCCGGGGGTATGCACCCGCCGTATCGGAAGCCCAGATCGCCAATCTTTATCAGGAATTCGCCAGCGGCTATTTCGCGATGTATGTCACCGGGCCCTGGAATATCGTCGAGTTCGAACACCGGCTTCCGAAGTCCATGCAAGGCCGGTGGGCCACCGCGCCGATGCCGGCTCCCGATGAGAGTTATCCCGGCGTTTCACTGGCCGGCGGCGCCAGTCTCGCGATCGCCCGAAGTTCCAGCCGTAAAGATCAAGCCTGGAAGCTGATCGAATTTCTCTCCGAACCCGAACAACAGCTTGCCTTTTACCGTCTGACCGGCGACCTCCCCGCCCGCCGCTCCGCCTGGCTGCACCCCGATCTGGCCACAGCGACTCGCACGCAGGCCTTCAAGACGCAGTTGGAGCGGGTGGTGTCCACGCCGAAAATTCCCGAATGGGAACGCATCGCCAGCAAAATCGCCCATTACACGGAAAAAGCAGTGCGCGGCGAATTGACCGAGGAGCAAGCCTTGGCTGCCCTGGACAAGGACGTGGACCGGATTCTCGAAAAGCGTCGCTGGCTGTTGCGGAAACGGGCGCCATGAAAACCCCGCTGTTACCGGCGAATACCGCCTTCTGGTTCCTTGCGCCGGCCTTGATCCTGATCGTCGTCTTCTTTTTCCTGCCGGTCGCGGCGTCGCTGCTGCTCAGCTTTACCGATTTCGACATCTACGCCCTCGGCGACCACGAACGGCTGCGCTTTGTGGCGCTCGACAACTATCTTCGGTTGCTCGGCGACCCCTTGTTCTGGACCGCGCTCAAGAACACCCTGTATTTCGTGCTTGTAGGCGGCCCGTTGTCGGTGGCCGTGTCGCTGGGCGCGGCGCTTTTGGTCAACCACCGGCTGGTCCGGTTCAAGGGACTGTTCCGCTCGCTGCTGTTCCTGCCGGTCGTCACCACCCTGGTGGCGATAGCCGTGGTCTGGCGCTATCTCTACCATCCCCGCTACGGCTTCTTGAATTATCTGCTCGGACTGCTCGGGCTCGATACCGTCGACTGGCTGGGCGACCCCGACTGGGCCATGCCGGCCATCATCCTGATGGCGATCTGGAAGAATTTCGGCTTCAACATGATCATCTTCATCGCCGGGCTGCAAAGCATTCCGGTCCGTTTGTACGAAGCCGCGGTGATCGACGGCGCGAGCACCTGGCGCCAATTCCGCCACATCACCTTGCCCATGCTGGCGCCGACCTTCGTCTTCGTCACCGTCATCACGATGATCGGCTATTTCCAGCTTTTCGCCGAACCTTACGTGATGACCCAGGGAGGTCCCGCCAACAGCACCCTGAGCGTGGCGCTCCTGATGTTCCAGGAAGGCTTTCGCTGGTGGAATCTCGGCTACGCGGCGGCGGTGGCCTTCACGTTGTTTCTCATCATTCTGACGGGGACAGTGTTGCAGTTGAGATTGAGGCGACGGGAAATCTGACAGTGGCCGTGTTTTCCGAAAAACCGATCAAGACACTGCTGCTTCACCTCGCGCTGATCGCGGCGGTGATCGCGACTCTGTTCCCGCTGTTCTGGATGGTTTCCGTGTCCTTGATGTCTTCGGCCGAGGCAAACCGGTTCCCGCCTCCGCTGCTGCCGGCAGCGCCGACGCTGGAACATTACCGGATGCTGTTCTCCCGCTTGAATCTCGCCGCCTACCTCCTGAACAGCACGCTGATCGCCACATCGGTCACCGTGCTTTCCCTGCTGCTCAATTCCATGGCGGGCTACGCCTTCGCGAAGCTCAGGTTCAAGGGACGCGACCGCCTGTTTCGTCTGCTTCTGGCCTCCATGGTGATTCCGGCGCAGGTCGCCATGCTGCCCTTGTTCCTGATGCTGAAAGAGATGGGGCTGGTGAATACTTATGGCGGCGTGATCGTACCCGGCATGGCGAGCATTTTCGGCATCTTTCTGATCCGGCAGTATGCACTGTCGATTCCGGATAGCCTGCTGGATGCCGCCCGCATCGACGGCGCCGGCGAATTCCGCATTTACCGGACGCTGGTTTTGCCACTGTGCAAGCCTATCCTGGTCACCCTGGCCATCTTCACCTTCATGGGCACCTGGAACGACTTCATGTGGCCGCTCATCATCCTGACCGACAACGATCTTTACACGCTGCCGGTCGCTCTCGCCAATCTTCTCGGCGAACACGTTCAAGACGCCGAACTGATGATGGCCGGTTCGGTGCTCACGGTGCTGCCGGTTATTCTTCTTTTTCTCGTCCTCCAGAAGTACTACATCGAAGGATTGGTATTGGGAAGCGTCAAGGAATGACCTTGCGCCGTACGCCCTCGTGCGGCGTCAAACCGGCTAAGAGCGGTCAGGAAAGGCTCGGAAGTCCAGCTTGAATCCGGCCTGCACCAGTCTCGGCGAGCCCGGCAATATGCCGCGGGTGCGATCCACGATGTAGTTCTGGTCGAAGAGGTTTTTCACGCTGACGAACACGTCGGTGTTCAAGGGCTTGATCCGATACGTGCTGGCGAGATTGACGATGGCGCAGTCCTCGATCTTGCCGAACTGTCCGCTCGGACCGGGCATTCCATCGGGATTGACCTGCCCTTCCGCATTGTGGACATCGCTAAACGGATCGGCCATGAACACCGTTTTCCAAGTGGAGTTGGAAAAGCGCTAAAGACCGAAGTCGCATGCTTTTACCCCTTGCCGGGACAATTGCGTTCCAGATCTCGAGTGACGGTCTCGAGCGTCTCCACCGCCCACTCGACCTCCTTGCGTTCGATGATCAGAGGCGGTGCGAATCGGATGACGGTTTGATGGGTCTCGCGGGTCAGAATCCCGTGTTCCATCAGCCTCATACAGAACTCGCGGCCGGAGAAACCTGAGTTAAGTTCCAGACCGATGAACAAACCTTTGCCGCGGACCTCGCGAATCAGAGGGCTCCTCAAAGTGCGCAGCCCTTCGAGAAAATGGGCGCCGAGCTCGTCCGAGCGCTCGGCCAACCCTTCCTCGACGATCACATTGAGCGCCTCCAGCCCGACCGCCGCGGCCAGAGGATTGCCGCCGAAGGTGCTGCCGTGATGGCCCGGGCCGAAAACGCCCATCACCTCGCGGCTCGCCAGAAATGCCGACACCGGCAGCAAACCGCCTCCCAACGCCTTGCCGAGAATCAGGCCGTCGGGTTTCACGCCTTCATGCTCGGAAGCCAGGAATTTGCCGGTTCGGCCAAGCCCCGTCTGAACCTCGTCGCACAGCAGCAAAACCTTCCGCTCCCGGCAAATCCGGGCGCATTCGGCAAGATAACCCGCCGGCGGCACGACGATGCCGCCCTCTCCCTGGACCGGCTCGACCAGAAACGCCGCCGTGTTCTCGGTGATCGCATCGGCCAAGGCCGCGGAATCGCCGTACGGAATCAGTTTCAAGCCCGGCGGAAACGGCCCGAAGCCTTCGCGGTAGCCGGGCTCCGACGAAAGGCCGACGATCGCGATGGTACGCCCGTGGAAATTGCCTCGACAGGCGATGATTTCGGCGCTGTCGGGAGCCACGCCCTTGACTTGATACGCCCACTTGCGGGCGGCTTTCAGCGCGGTCTCCACGCCTTCGGCGCCGGTGTTCATCGGCAGCGCCATGTCCTGTCCGGTCAGCTCGCAAGCCATCTTGAGGAAAGGCGCGAGCCGGTCGCTGTGAAAGGCCCGCGAGGTGATGGCCAGCCGCTTCGCCTGCTCGGTCAAGGTTCGGACCAGGCGCGGATGGGCATGACCATGGCTTGCCGCGGAATAGGCGCCCATCATGTCCAGATAGCGTTTCCCTTCGACGTCCCAAAGGTAGACGCCCTCGCCTCGGGTCAAAACCACCGGCAAGGTGTCGTAGTTGTGCGCGCCATAGCGTTCGGTGATGCTCAGAACGTCTTCCGCTCGCGCGGTTCGCTCGGAAACCACGGCAGCCAGCAAGAGATCGCTGGCCAGATAGATCGTGGCACGGTTCCTATCGCGGGGCGCGTCGAATTCCACGATTTCGATGCCGAGAAAGCCCGGATTGCCCTGGAGCATGGCCAAAGCGCCGATCATTTCCTCGCCGGAAATGCCGCCCGCCACCGGCGTCGTGACCCCGGGCGCGTCCTTCGGATCGATGGCGTCGAGATCGAGGGTGACGCCGAAGCCGGCCGTATCGGATTGGACGATGGACAACGCTTCCTCCATGACATTGTTCAGGCCGCGCCGAAGGACTTCGCCCAAATAGAAGATCCGGACGCCGAGCCTTTCCAGCAAAGCTTGCTCGGCCGGCTCGAAGCTATGGACGCCGATCAGGCAAACATGCCGGGGAAACAGCTTCGGGCCGAATCCGCCCAAATTCACCAGAGACGGTTCGCCGAAACCGAGGAGGCACGCGAGAGGCATGCCGTGCAATGCGCCGCTGGGGCTCGTCTCCGGCACATGGCTGTCCATGTGGGCGTCGATCCAGATCAGCCCCAAAGGGCCTCGTTCGGCCAAAGCCGCCGCCGCACCAGTCCAGGAGCCTACGGCACAAGAATGGTCATCCCCCAATACGGCGAAAAATTCGCCGGCTCTCAGGGCGCTCTCGGTTTCCTGTGCCGCTCGTTCGCAGAGATCCGCCACCTTGGGCACCTTGTCCAGTATTCGGTGCGGATGGAGAATCGTTTGCCAGGCGGCCGAAACGCCCCGGCTTCTCAGCCTCCGATCCAAGCCCAGAAGGCGCAAGGATTCCGGCCCCGTTTCGGCGTCGCGGTCGAAGGCCACGCCGATCAGTCGTATCGGTTTTAAGGTTTTGTCGTCCATGAGAGATGATCCGGAAAGCATTGGAATAGCCTCCAATCTATCACACTCATGAGGACCTCGAAAAACCGCCTTCCCGGCGGTTTTTCTCTTCGCCAAGCCCAAACGCGGTTTGGGCTTGGCTTACGTTTTCAACCGCTTACGCGGCTGAAAACGACGGGGCATCCCTGCCCCGTACGAGCACCTCGAAGTTTTTCGAGGTGCCCTCATGCCACTTCCCCTTAGAGAGAATTTGCTGCACTCTGTTCCTTGTCGGAGACGCCCGCTGCGGCTTCCGCCATGGAACTATCATCGCGGGTGAGGTCCGAATTCGTTGGACAACTCTGAGGTAGGGTCATGAACGACACGGCTTTCGAGCGAAGGGTCCGCGACATCGGCGAAAATCTTTACCGTTTGGCCGGAGAGTCGCCCCCGTCCTTATTCGACCCGAGGGGCCTGAGAGGGCGCGTGTTGATGCGGGCCATGCATGACGAAGGTTTACGCGCCGCGCTGTTCCAATTCGTCGACGTGTTGCCGGTACTGGAAACCGATCGGGAACTGGCCCGCCATTTTCAGAACTATCTGGCGCCTCATGCCGATCGGCTTCGGGGACCGTGGGGCCGCATGTTCAAGCTGGGGGGCCATTCCTTCAGCGGCTTCGCACTGCGCCGCGCCGTATCGCGCCTTGCGCGTCAATTCGTTGTCGAGGAGCAAGAAGATCGCCTGAACCGAGCGCTGGATACCATCTCCCGGATACCCGCGGCCGTTACGGTCGACGCCGTGGGCGAAGCTGCCTTGAGCGAAAGGGAATGCGATATTTATCTGGGCCGATACCTGTCGCTGCTGGATCTTTTGGCGGCGAACCGCTTGCCGCTCGGGCATCCGCCGATTCATATCTCCGTCAAGCTCTCGGCTCTGACCGCCCACTTCGATCCGCTCGACTACGCCGGCGTGCGCCGCCGGGTATTCGCCCGGCTGGAGCCCTTGGTGGCCAGGCTTCGCGAACTTGGAGCCGGCATGACGGTGGACATGGAGCATTACGAACTCAAGTCCTTGACGCTCCGCCTGTTCCGCAACCTGGTCGAAAGCGAGGGAGATGACGGCTGGCATCCCGGCATCGCGCTGCAAGCTTATCTTCCCGAGACCGCCGACGATCTCCGAGAGCTGATCGACTGGGCGGAGCGGGAAAAACGCCGGATTTCCGTGCGTCTGGTCAAAGGCGCGTACTGGGACACGGAAGTGGCGCTCGCCGAGCAGCGCAACTGGCCGGTGCCGGTGTTTCTCGACAAATCGGCTACCGACGCCCAGTTCGAATCGCTGCTCGATCTCTTGTTCCGGCATGCAGATGCTGTCTATCCCGCCGTGGGCAGCCATAATCTTCGGGGTCTCGCCTACTCCATCGCGTCGGCGTCCCGGCAAGGTCTTTCCACGGCCGACTGGGAGGTCCAGATGCTGTACGGCATGGCCGAGCCCTTGCGCCACGCCGTCGCCGCATCCGACATCGCGCTCCGGGTTTATCTCCCCACGGGAGAGCTGATTCCGGGCATCGCCTATCTGATCCGGCGCTTGATGGAAAATACCGCCAACACGTCCATTCTGCGGCAGGCCTATGTCGAAGGCGCCGATTTGGGCGACCTTCTGGCGGCGCCCGACCCGCACGAACCCGGAACCGAAACACTTTCTCCCGCCTTTCTCAATGCCCCGTTAAAGGACTTCAGCCACGACCGGGTTCGCCAGGAATTCCGAAGGTCGCTGGCGGCGGTGCGTACGAAACTGGGCGCGACCTACCCGCTGGACATGGCCGGCGTTCCGCCGCAGGGCGCGGAGCTGGAAGTATCGAGAAATCCGGCGCGACCGTCCGAGATTCTGGGACATGTGGCGGTTGCCGATGTCACCCATGCCGCGCGCGCCGTCCGCAATGCGTACCGCGCATTCCCCGGCTGGCGCGACACGCCCGCCGCCGCTCGGGTCGCGCTGTGCCGGCGGGCGGCGGACATCATGGACGCTCGCCGCGGCGAACTGGCCGCCTGGCAGGTTCTGGAAACGGGAAAGAATTGGCGCGAGGCCGACGCGGACGTGGCGGAAGCCGTCGACTACTTGCGCTATTACCCCTACCGGATGGAGCAACTGGCCGGTTGGCGGCCCACCCGCTGCTTTCCCGGCGAGCCGAATCATCTTCGCTACGAGCCGCGCGGCGTCGCCGCCGTGATTCCGCCCTGGAATTTCCCTCTGGCGATTCTCACCGGCATGACTGCGGCGGCGCTGGTCGCCGGCAATACCGCCATCGTGAAGCCGGCGACACCCGCCAATCTCGTCGCCCACGGATTCAAGTCCGTCCTCGACCAGGCCGGTTTTCCGCCCGGCGTATGCCAGCTCCTGCCGGGGAGCGGCGCAACGGTCGGGCGGTATCTGGTCAAGCATCCGGACGTGCATGTCATTGCATTTACCGGCTCCAAGACGGTGGGCCTGGAGATTCTTCGGGAGGCGCACACGCTCGCGCCGGAGCAACGGTACATCAAGCAGGTGGTCTGCGAAATGGGGGGCAAGAACGCGATCATCATCGACGAGGACGCCGATCTGGACGAAGCGGTCGCCCAAACCCTGTACTCCGCGTTCGGCTATCAGGGCCAGAAATGCTCGGCCTGCTCCCGTCTCATCGCCGTCGGCCGGGTTCACGACCGGCTGGTGAAACGGCTGACGGAAACCCTCGACAGCTACGACTACGGTCCGCCGGAAGATCCGGCATTTCTTTTCGGACCGATGATCACCCGCGATGCGCAGCAGAAGGCCATGAGCTATATCGAGCTCGGCCGGACCGAGGGTCGCCTTCATTATCTCGGGCGCGTTCCCGCGGACGGTTTCTATTGTCCGCCCGCCGTATTCACCGGCATCGAGCCCCATCACCGTTTAGCGCGGGAGGAGATCTTCGGACCCGTGCTGGCCGTGCTGCGCGCACCCACCTTCGAGGCCGCGCTCACGTTGGCGCTGGAATCCGACTACGCGCTCACCGGCGGCGTTTTTTCGCGCCTTCCGGAACATCTCGATCTCGCGCGGGAACGGTATCGCGTCGGCAATTTGTATCTCAACCGCCGCACCACCGGCGCCCGGGTCGGCGTGCAGCCCTTCGGCGGCACCCGGCTTTCGGGAACCGGCGTACAGGCCGGCGGCCCCGATTATCTCAAGCAGTTCCTGTGGACTCGGGTGGTGAGCGAGAACACGCTGAGGCACGGTTTCGTTCCGAACCTCGAGTAGGTCGGGAATCCGTTCCCGACGAAGGTTGTAGGGCGGGGTTAGCGTACTCGCGTAACCCGCCTTTTCGCGGCGTGCGGCGGGTTACGGCCTGTCGGCCTAACCCGCCCTACCCAGTTCGTAGGGCGAGTTAGCGAAGCGAAACCCGCCGCACGCCGCGAAACTTCTTGCAAAAATTAATCTCGAAAAATATATTCGAACCGGGATCTACTTTCCTCCGGCGCTTCCGGCAATGAATGCCACCCCTGCGCCTATTCTAGGGAGAAGACCGCGGCCATAACCGGACGGTCTCGTAGGCCGCTCCCGATCTGCCAGACATGCTCAAGGAGAGAGTATGCATCGCAAGAAGGTAAGGATCGCCATCGTCGGCGTAGGCAACTGCGCATCCTCGCTGGTCCAGGGCGTCGAGTTCTACCGCAAGGCGAAGAACGGCGATGCCGTCCCCGGCCTGATGCACGTCAACCTCGGCGGCTATCACATTTCCGATATCGAGTTTTCCGCCGCCTTCGACGTCAATGTCAGCAAGGTCGGCAAGGACCTGTCCGAAGCCATTTTCGCGGAGCCGAACAACACATACCGGTTCTGCGAAGTCCCCGAAATCGGCGTCGAAGTCCGCCGCGGCATCACGCTCGACGGCCTCGGCAAATATCTCAGGGAAGTCATCGAGGAATCGCCCGATCCGCCCTCAGATATTGCCCAGGTCCTCCGCGATACCGCCACAGACGTGGTCGTCTCCTATCTTCCCGTCGGCGCCCAAAAGGCTACCGAGTTCTATGCCGAGCAGGCTCTCGAAGCGGACTGCGGCATGGTCAACTGCATTCCCGTGTTCATCGCCTCGAACCTCCGCTGGCGCAAGCGTTTCGAGGAAAAGAACCTTCCTCTCATCGGCGACGACATCAAATCGCAGGTGGGCGCCACCATCGTCCACCGGGTGCTGGCGAATCTCTTCCGCGAGCGCGGCGTCCGGCTGGACCGCACCTATCAGCTCAATTTCGGCGGCAACACGGACTTTTTGAATATGCTCGAACGGGAACGGCTGGAGTCCAAGAAGCTCTCCAAGACCCGCGCCGTGACCAGCCAGCTCGACCATGCCCTGTCCGACGCCGAAGCCCACGTCGGGCCCAGCGACTACGTGCCCTGGCTCACCGACCGCAAGTTCTGCTACATCCGGCTGGAAGGCACGACCTTCGGCAACGTGCCGCTGCACGGCGAACTCAAGCTGGAAGTCTGGGATTCGCCCAACTCCGCCGGCGTGGTCATCGATGCGGTGCGCTGCGTCAAGCTGGCGCTCGATCGGGGCATCGGCGGAGCGCTGATCGGACCGGCCGCCTGGTTCATGAAATCCCCGCCCGAACAGTTCACCGATGCCGAAGCCCGTGCCCGTACGGAGGCATTCATACGCGGCAAGGCGCCGCGTTGACGGAGTCGCCATGATCGAACCCACCGAAACGGACGGGACCACCGTCTGGACCCGCGACCGCATCGAGCGGCGCGTCCGCGAGCTCGGCGAATGGTTCCACAATCTCGACCTCGACGGCGTACATACCGCTCCCGATCATTTCCTCGGAGATTATCCCGCCGTCAAGTGGCGGCAATTCGCCGACGCGCTTCCCGCCGATTTGAGCGGCCGATCGGTGCTCGACATCGGCTGCAACGCGGGTTTCTACGCCATCGAGATGAAAAAGCGCGGTGCCGAGCGGGTCGTCGGCATCGACTCGGACGAGGCTTATCTGGCCCAGGCCCGCTTCGCGGCCGAGGTCAAAGGGCTCGACATCGAATTTCGCCGGCTGTCCGTCTACGACATCGCCGACCTCGGCGAAACCTTCGGTCTGGTGATCTTCATGGGCGTGTTCTATCACCTGCGCCATCCCTTGCTGGCGCTGGACCTGATTCACGAACACGTCGCCCGCGACCTGCTGCTGTTCCAGTCCATGCAGCGCGGCAGCCCGGAGATCGAGGCGGTGGGGCGAGACTACGGCTTCGAGGAACGGGATGTCTTCGACCGGCCAGGTTTTCCCAGGATGCATTTCATAGAACACCGCTATTCCGGCGATCCGACCAACTGGTGGATTCCCAACCGCGCCGGCACCGAAGCGATGCTGCGCAGCGCGGGCTTCGATATCCTCGACCGTCCGGAGGAGGAGGTCTACGTCTGCCGCAGGACCGAACTGAACCTGGAAGACTGGGATCATCGGGCGGTCTATCCCAGCCGCGGGAGAAAACCGTAGGCCGGAATAAGCATTGGCGGTTTGCCGGGAACGGTATACCTTTCCGGCCCACGAAAAGTCGCCGGCGAAAAATCGTCGGTCGGCCGTCCCTGGCGGATGAATCCGCTGGATGGGGCATTGCGTCGGGAAGGGGCTGGCTGGCGCTCCCGGCCAGGCCGTTTGCGATTGGAAAGGATTCCCGACCTACACAGTGGCACGGTTGTAGGTCGGCAATCCCTTGCCGACGGCTCCACTTGGCCGACCGATGGCGTCGGGAACGCTCGCCCTAGCGCTCCCAAGACGACCATTTGCGACACCCCAAAAGGAACGATGCTTTTGCGACCCGCTACAGCTTTGCGGAGGGAAATCATGATCGAAGCAGTGATGCTCTGGAACGAACCCAACAACAAATCCCACTGGGATTTCGAAATCGATCAAGACTGGAGTCTTTTCGCCGAAATGGTGAATCTCACGGCCGACGCCCTGCACGAGGAACATCCGAAACTCCCGGTCGTCCTCGGGGGCATCTCTCCCATCGATCCCTTGTTCATGGAACGGATGAAAAACTACGGCGTCATTCCGCGCATGGATGCCGTGGCCGTCCACGGGTTTCCGCTGGACTGGAACCACTGGCAGATTCACGAATGGCCCGACAAGCTGAACGAAATTCGCAGCGTCGTCGACGACAAGCCCATCTGGATATCCGAGGTCGGCGTCTCCAGCTTCGGCGCCGAGGAAGTACAGGAATTCGGGCTCAAGCGAACCGCGGAACTGCTGCTGGAGCAAGCGCCGCGGATTCACTGGTACAGCCTTTACGACCTGCCCAGAGCCTGGCCCGCCACGACCCGTCACCGCGAGGCCGAAGGCTCGTCCTATTACCGCCATTTCTACATGGGCCTGCTGCGGGAAGACGGCATGCCCAAACGCGCTTTTCGGCATTTCTACGAGTATGCGCCTGAAATGGGCCTGTGCCAGTGGTTTCATTTCGAGGACCACCGGCTCGACGATGCGGTGCGAATCATGAAAGATTTGGGCGTCACCTATCTCCGTACCGGCCTGAGCTGGGCCGACCGTTTTCGGCCGAACGCACTCGATTGGTTCGACCGGCAGATGCGGGCGCTCGAACCCTTCCGGGTAACCGTAACCTACTGCTTCACCCCCGAGCACCGCGGCATCAACGCCCACCACACCAGCCCGCCGCAACGCGTGGAGGAATTCGCCGAGTTCTGCGTCGAAATGACCCGGCGCTACGCGTGATGACCACGTTTCTGCTGATTCGCCACGGTGCGCATCTCTTGGGCGGCGACACCATCGCCGGCCGAGCGCCGGACGTGCATCTCAGCAATCTCGGTCGGGACCAGGCCGGCGACATGGCGGGACGCGTCGGCCGTTTACCGGTTTCCGCTCTCTACTCGAGTCCGGCCGATCGAACCCGTGAGACGGCCGAATTCTTGTCCGAACGGCTCGGCCTGGCGGTTCAAATCCTGGAAAACCTCCATGAGATCGATCTCGGCGACTGGACCGGAAGGAAGCTCGAAGATCTCCGCCGTCTGGAAACCTTCGGCCGATGGAACAGTTTCCGCAGCGGCACGCGCGTCCCCAACGGCGAAGCGATGGTCGAAACGCAAACCCGCATCGTCGGCGAAATGCTCCGCCTGCGCGAGAAACATCCGAACGACTGCATTGCCCTGGTAAGCCACGGCGACGTGATCAAAGCCGCTCTCGCCTATTTTCTGGGCGTGCCTTTGGATCTTTTCAGCCGCATCGAGATCGGACTGGCCTCGGTCAGCATCGTCGCCATCTTCGATCACGGGCCTTGGGTACTTTGCGTCAACAATACGGGCAGCGAATTACCCATGCCTTACTGAGCCAGAATTCGAAACAGCTGCGACCCGTAGAAATCGCCGGCGCGAAGGAGCTGCCGCTGCTCGCTCGGATCGCTCATGCCGGCGCAGATCGCGCACTGTCCCAAGCGAAACGCGGCATAGGCCGCGCAGTAAAAGGCCAGCGTCCCCGGTGCAGGCAACTCGCCGCCCGCATCGGCGAACGCACTCAGCAAAGGCTGGGCGGCTTCGTTATCGAGCCGCCATTCGACCGTCGCGCCCGCCAAGTCCCAAATCAGGGGCTGACGTCCGATTACCGTATGATCCGTCGAATGCCCGGCGCAATCGACCTTGATCAGCCTCCCGTCGATCGAGCGTATCCACTCCTCGGGTGCCAGCCGCCCATCGCCGTAGGCGGGCCATGGATGCTTCTGGACCAACCCGTTCCACCGTAGCGTACGCGCCGCCAAGGCCTCTCCCAGACTTTCCCGTGTGTTCCAGTACAACATCTCTTTGAGCCGTTCCAGCGACGTCCTTTGCTCGGAAATCGAAAGCGCGGTACCGGCCGCATCGACGATGTAGCGCCCGATTCGATCCAGAACAGCGGTATTGCATTGATCGATTCGAAGCGGCTTGCCTTCGATCCAGAGCCTCGCCACGAAACCATGGGCGGAATCCAGAGGAGCCGGGGTCCATCCGCGTTGAGCCAGCCATGCCATGCTATTCCTGACCGCCTCCGCCCCGCCCGCCAGTCCTTCGAATTTCCACAGCACCGACGAGCCGTCACTCCGCACCACCCGATATTTGGCCCGCTCGAATGCAGCGAACGCCGCCGGCCATCCCTGCTCATGCCGATAGACGGCATGCCGCCACATCCCGCCGCTCAGATCGTCCACCCGAACGGCCGGGCCGCTGCGATATGCCAGCTCTTCCGCTAGCGGCCGGCCGTTCCCGGTCATTTCGTTCAGACCGACGACATATTTTGGCGTATCGCTCCACCACCTCCGCACGTCTTCGGTTCCGGTGTTTCCGGGGCTACGGTCATGTCCCGGAAAAAAGCCGATTCCGGATCGATCGAGTCCCGCTTCGACCAGCGCTTGAGCCGCGGCCGCCATCGACGAGCCGGATAGCCCGGGCCCTTCGTCGACGACCAATCCGAAAACCGCTCCTTGAACCGCCTCGCGAGGAATCGCCGCGCGCCGCGCATACGGGTGCCCCGACGGCCTGGCCGTCAGCCGTCGCACGTTCCATCCGGCTTGAGCCAGCTCCCGCGCCACCACCGCCGAAAGACTGGTCCCGATGCTGCGAATGCCGACCACCACCGCCCGCCGCGAATCGGAATCCGCATGATTGCGAACCCATAATCTCGCGGCTTGGGCGTATTGCTCCGGATAGAGCGCGTAGAATGCAAATCCTTCCGGCACTTTGACGCGCACCGTCAAGTCCGCCGGCAGTTCGAGTTGGGCGAGCGCTTCTTGGAGTGGCCCGAGATCGGAATCGTGGAGAAACGCGTCGGCGGCGAGATCGGTAACGGACATGATGCGTTCTACGAGCGTGTCGTTTTCCAGCCGGTCGGCCAGGGCTTGCTCCAATTGTCCCGCTTCGATCAGCAGCCTTCGGCGGACGTCCCGTCCTTCGCCCGCCGCATACTGTGGCGCCGTATCCGCTTGCCCATCCATTGCGTCGGGAAAGGATTCCCGACCTACTCGGCGGCATAGATCGGTAGGTCGGCAATCCCTTGCCGACGAATCCGTTCGATCCGGCGCATGGCCACTCGCACGCTCGGCCCATTGCCGAACCCGGCCGAGCGTGGCGGTGGCAGGCTCTTCGTAACTTGGGTCGCCGTAAACGATCATATTTTCTTGGACCGTGCCGCACATCGCTTTTCGCACGCCATCTAATCGTTAAAGCAGGAATGGAACGCTATGGGGAATCCTAAGCCACGGATGGGAATCCTGACCTTTCACCGCTGCATCAATTACGGCAGCTACTGGCAAGCGCGTTGCCTGGTGGAGGAACTACGCTCGCGCGGGCACGAGGCCGTGATCCTGGATCACGATGCCTGGCGGATCAAACGCGCCGAATGGACGTGCGCACTCCGCCCTGTCCTGCCGACGTCGGTTCCAAGCATGGACTACCTGCTCTACGGCTTGAAGCTCCTCAAGTTTCTCCGTGCCATTTCCAAGCTGCCGCGTTCGCCGCGCTTCAACCTCGAACATGCTAGCAATCTGGAAAGCTTCGATCGGGTGATCGTCGGCAGCGACGAAGTGTGGAATCTGAGACACCCCTGGTATGGCGGATGTCCACTGTTCTTCGGCGCCGGCATCGGGGCACGGCTGGTTTCCTATGGCGCCAGTTTCGGCAATTACGACGCTTCGCAAGGACTCGAACCGGCTTGGGCGGATCGACTGCGCAGGTTCGAGGCGATTTCGGTTCGCGACGACAACTCCCGCGCCATTATTCAAAACGCGCTCGGCTTCGAACCGGAATTGGTGCTCGACCCCTGTCTTCAGTTCATGCCGAGACCGGAAGGAATCTGGCGCGGGCCGGATCGGCCTTTCGTGGCGGTCTATGGGCACAATTTCTCCGAGGCATTCGGCCGAAATGTTAGGCGCTGGGCCAGATCGCACGGCTATCCGATGGTCAGCCTGGGCTATCGGAACGACTGGGCCGATCAGCAATGGATCACCGCCGGTCCGCAGGATTTCGCCCATGCCATGGCCCGTGCGGAAGCGGTAGCGACCAACTTCTTCCACGGCTGTATTTTTGCCCTCCGCCATGCCAAACCTTTCGTCTCCGAGCGCTCCCCGTACCGGTCCACCAAGATCGAAAACTTGATGGCCATGATCGGCGGAGAAAAGCGTCTAGTATCGGAAGATTCGACGGCGACCACTTACGACGTCTGCCTGAGCGAACTTTTGGATTCCCGGATACTCGACCGGGTCGATCGGCTCCGTCGACAGTCGAACGAATTTCTCGATCGCGCATTGGATTGACCGATGCCGACCCCAGCCGATCGACAGACCTTCAGTCCGCGGGACATCGTGGATTCTGATCTCTGCATCGGCTGCGGCAGTTGCGTGGCGCGGGCGAATGCCTTCGCCTCGCGGATGGAGCTGGACCGGTACGGGCAATATAAGCCGACAGGGTCTCCCGAATGGCTGCGCCGCAGATCCTCGGAGTTCGCGCGAATCTGCCCGTTTTCGCCTGGTGCAAGGGACGAGAACGAGCTGGCCGAGCAGCTTTTTCCGGATGCCGGCCGGCACGATTCCGCCGTGGGACATTTTCGAGCCGCCTACGTGGGTTACGTGGCCGAAAAGGACTTCCGCGAGCGTGGAAGCTCGGGCGGCATGGTCAGCTGGGTTTTGGCGGAATTGCTGCGCAGCGGGCGGATCGACGGCGCGGCGCATGTCGCGGCCACGGACCCGAAGCGCGACGGGCTGTTCTTCCGTTATCGGATCTCGCGCACCGAGGACGAAATCCTGGCTGGCGCGAAGTCGCGCTATTATCCGGTGGAATTATCGGACGTGCTCGGAATCATCCGAGCGAATCCGGGACGCTATGCCGTGGTCGGAGTCCCCTGTTTCATCAAGGCGGTACAACTCCTCCGCCGCTATGATCCCGTGTTTCGCGAACGCATTCGGTTCACCTTAGGGCTATTCTGCGGCCACATGAAGAGTGCCCGTTTCGTGGAAAGCTTCGCCTGGCAAATGGGTGTCCCGGTAGACGACGTTCAAGGTGTCGAATTCCGCCGCAAAGATCCCGATCGTCCGGCGAACTGGTACACCGCTCAATTGACGCTCAGGAACGGGCAAGTGGTACAGAAGGACTGGTGGCATCTGGCGGACGGCGACTGGGGCGCCGGTTTTTTTCAGAACTCGGCCTGCAACGCCTGCGACGACGTGGTCGCGGAAACGGCCGACATCGCCTTCGGCGATGCCTGGGTGGAACCTTATTCATCCGACGGGCGCGGCACGAATGTGGTCATCGTCCGCTCGCCGGAAATGGAACGGATCGTGACGACCGGGTTCGAGCAAGGCCGGCTGCACCTGACGCCGGTCGACGCCCGGTTCGTCGAACAAACGCAGGCCGCGGGTTTTCGGCAGCGCCGGGAGGGTCTCGCCTATCGACTGAGTTGGCGGCGTCCCGGCGTGAAGCCGAGCAAGCGTGTACCGCCGGATTCCCGAGGCCTATCCGCCCGAAGAAAACTGATTTACCGGTTTCGCAGCCTGATCACGGCCTGGAGCCATCCGGTATTCCGGTTCGCCCGTTTGATCCGGCGGCCGGGGCTCTACATCCGCTGGGCGCGTCTGGCGTTGGCGATCTATCACGGCTTGGCCTATTCCCGGGGCTGGCTTGGCGCAATGATCGACCGATGGGAACGACATTAGATTGGGGCTGCCGGACCAAACAAACGCGTCGGCAAAGGATTGCCGACCTACAATCTTCCGACCCGTACCTCTAAACCCAATGCCGTTAAGTTAAGGCGAAGGACGTCACCCCGGCAGGGAATGCCGGGGTCCAGAAGCCATGGATGGCAGAGGCGTGTCACTTCCCTGTGCTCTGGATTCCGGCAATCCCTGCCGGAATGACGCCTTAACTTAACGGCATTGCCTCTAAACCGGGGTGTAAAACGCTCGAACCGGGAGTCATTGCGCATGCGCAGCGCCTGTAGAATGCAGCACACGGAGGTGCTGCATGAATCGCTGCGCCTATTCCGGCCTGCTACGACGTCAAAGCATTTCACCCGTGCTGCAAGCGCCTGGCGCTGAACACGTTGTGCACCTGGCCGATCTTGTCCAGCACCGAGCTGAGCTGTCCGGGGTCCGATACCTCGGCCGTGATCCTCATGACGACCGACTGATCGTCCCCGTTGGTCTCGCTGTGGGTGCGCACGATATTGATATGTTCGTGCGCCAGAATATGGGTGATGTCCTTGAGCAGCCCCTTTCGATCCAGCGCCTTGACTTCGAGCTCCACCGGGAACGCTTCCGGCTCCGTACCCCAGGCCACGTCGATCAGACGGCTCATCTTGCGGGGCGGCAACTGAATGATGTTGTCGCAATCCTGGCGATGGATGGCGACGCCCTTGCCCACCGTTACATAACCGATGATCCGATCGCCGGGCTTGGGCTCGCAGCAATGGGCAAAATAGGTCAGAAGGTTGCGGACTCCCTGGATGGTCACCTCTTCCGATGCCTTGCCCGTCGCCGGCGGCAAGGGTTTTTTCGCCGGGGGAGCCGCCGGAACCTTCGGCTGCCATTCCGGAAGCTTCAAGGCATTGGCCAGTTGGGCCGGAGCGATGTCGGCGCGGCCGACGGCCAGCAGCAGATCGTCCCCGCGCGGCAAATGGAAATGCCGTGCCAGCTCGTCCAGATCCACGTCCTTGATGCCCAGCTTCTGCCGCTCCCGGTCCAGAATGGATTTCCCGGCGCGAAGATGCTTTTCGTGGTCCTGCTGCTTGAACCATTGGCGGATCTTGGTACGCGCGTGGCCCGTCCTGACATAGCCCAAGTGCGGATCCAGCCACCCGAGGCTCGGGCCGCCGTGCTTGGCGGTGAGAATTTCGACCTTTTCGCCGGACTTAAGCGAATAGGTCAACGGCACGATACGTCCGTTGACCTTCGCGCCGCGGCAGCGGTGCCCCACCTCGGTGTGGATGTGATAGGCGAAATCCAGCGGCGTCGCTCCTTTACTTAACCGGACCACCTGCCCTTTCGGCGTCAGCACGAAGATCTGGTCCTCGAACAGTTCGGCGCGGAAATCCTCCAGCATCGACTGATCGTCGTCCCTGCTTTCCAGCAGGCGGCGCAGGGCATTGATGCTGCGATCGAGAACCGCGTCCTGCTTGCCGCCTTCCTTATATCGCCAGTGAGCCGCGACACCGTATTCGGCGAAATCGTGCATGGCCTGGGTGCGAATCTGAACTTCGACCGGCCGGCCTTCGGGTCCGATCACCACCGTATGCAGCGATTGATAGCCGTTTTCCTTGGGGTTGGCGATGTAATCGTCGAACTCCTTGGGAACGTGGAGCCAGCGGCCGTGCACCAGACCGAGCACCGCATAACAGGTCGCAACATCGTCGACGATGACCCTTACGGCGTGCAAGTCATACAGCTCCTCCAGGTCCAACTCCTTGCGCTGCGTCTTCCGATAAATGCTGTAGATGTGCTTGGGACGGCCGTAAACCTTGGCGTGGATATGGTTCGCTTCCAGTTCTTGCCGCAGTATCTCGATGAATTGACCGACGAAAGCTTCCCGCGTGGCGCGGTTGGTCGCTAACTGGTTGGCAAGATCGCGGTATTTGTCGGGGTTTAGATAGCGAAAAGCGAGATCCTCCAGCTCCCACTTGAGCTGCCCCACGCCCAGCCGGTTCGCCAGGGGCGCGAACACGTCCAGGGTTTCCATGGCGATCCTTTGGCGCAACTCGCCGTCCTGATTCTTGAGCAGCCGCAAGCGCTGCAGACGATAGGCGAGTTTGACCAGCACCGCACGCACGTCGTTGACCACCGATAAAAGCATGCGGCGCAAGAGTTCCGCCTGGGCGGGCTCCTTGATTTCGGTCGGACGGTATTCGTCGAAGGTGTTGAGCCAATTGACCTTCTGCACCAAATCGGCGACGGTCTCCCCGAATTGGGCCTTGATGTCGGCTTCCTTGAGCGTATCGCGGAGATAAGGATCGCTCAGCAGCGCAACCTGCAGCGTGAGCCCATCGGCCTTGATCCCGAGGAGAATATCCGCGACGTCGATGCCGCGCGGCCTGACGATCGTATCTTGATCCCGCGCCCTGCGGGCGAGGTTCAGGGCCTCGGCGATCTTGCCGCGTTCGGCCCCGCCGGCAGCAGCCATCAGCCGCGCCTCCAAGTCATCGATAGCGTGAGAAGAGATATCGGAGCGAGACAGAGAATGCTTCATGAAAATCCGTATAAACACACAAGGTCGAGCAAGACAAGCAAACGGCGCACCAGCGCCAAAGACTACTCAACCCCAGACCATCACCCGATTGCCTCCCGCACGCTTGGCCATGTACATCGCACTATCGGCCTGGAACAGAAGGTCCTCGCTGGTCGCGCCATGACGAGGATATTCCGCGATCCCCATCGAGAGCGTGCTGGTTAATACTTGGTCTTCATAAACGATGTGTAATTCCTGAAACGCCAAACGCCAGGATTCGGCACGCTGAGCCGCCGTCAACAACGGAGCGCCCGGCAGAATGGCCACGAATTCCTCGCCGCCGAAGCGGCAGACGATATCCTCGCTGCGCAGGTGGCGCAGCAACAGTGCCGCCAGTTCCTTCAGGACCAGATCCCCCGCCGGATGGCCATAAGTGTCGTTGAGTTGCTTGAAATGATCGATGTCGATCATCACCAGACTGAGCGGCTGATCTTCCCGGGCCGATCGTGACAACTCGCGCCTCAGGGTCTCTTCCATGTACCGCCGGTTGAACAGCGACGTCAGCGGATCGCGTACCGCCAAATCTCTCAGTTTTTCCTGCAATATCCGGTTCTCGGCCAATTGCGCTTCGAGCCGCTCGTTGCTGGCCTGCAATTTATCTTCCGCCAGCTTGCGATCGGTAATGTCGATCAGAAAAGTTAAAATCACGGATACGGTATCTTTCCCGTCCCGCAGCATGCTCGCGGACAAATCGCCCCAGAATACGCTTCCGTCCTTTCGGACCAAACGCTTCTCTCCCCGGTATTGGTCGACTTCACCGCCCAAAAGCGCCTCGGCTCGTTCGCGCGATACGAAACTGTCTTCCGAGGAAATGAGATCGCTCGGAGATAACGCGCTCATTTCGTCGGCGGTGTATCCGAACAGTTCCAACCAACGCCGATTCACCTCGATAAACCGAAAATTCGTATCCAACAAAGCGATCCCGACGGCCGCCTGGTCGAACACCCCCCGCCACAAAGCGATGTTGGAACGAAACTCGGCTTCTTCCGGCTGGGGTATATAGGCGGGCACATCGATCAAGGACAACACGGCGATAGGCTCGCCGTCCAGCTCGGCCGCGCTTGCGTCGATCGAATACTTATGGTGTTTGTTCGACGCGTTCTTAAGAAGCGCCTCCGAACGGACCGTCTTCTTGTCAGAGCACACCGATTCGAGCAACTGCCGCAGAGCATTAGGGTCGTCGAACAGCACCGACGCATCGAGTCCGGGTTTGACGGTATCGCCGAAAAGTTCGCGAGCCGGGCGATTGAGAAAAAGCAGCTTTTGATCGGCCAGTCGAATAGTAACGAGCGGAACAGGAATTTGGTCGCTCCAATCGGGAATGGGATTTGGAAACTCGGAATTCAGCACAAAATCCTGTGGGGCACACATCTGATTAACGTCCGTAAGACAAACCGACTCATCGCTAGTTCTTCAGCCAACCGATAACCAAATCCTATGCTCGAATATTAGCAAGGGCTAAGACGAACATCCACCGCGTTCCTCGACGCACACCGGATTAAAGACATCGGACCTTCGGCTGTGGCAGAATCCGCAGCGGCCGAACATCTCGCGGTAATCCGTCATCGGCGCGACTCAATCCGGACCGCCAGCGGGCCGGGGGAGCCGGCTTCAGCGAATATTCGGGAGGCGCTCGATGTCGCATTTTTCCGCTATCACAGTTTGGACTAGCGGTTTTGGCATACCGATCAATTCGCCATCGATAACAGCGTAGACTCATCGATTGTTTCAGCGGATTTACGCAGCCGTCCCATCAACGCCGCTTCAGACGGATGCTTATACCAAGCAAAGCACCGGAAAAGAATTACGCACGGGATAAGCATCACATTTTCGGCAAGACGCGAAAATGCCGGGAACGGGTACCGCCCTTTCAAGGGGGCAAGACCGGCTTATTCCAGTCTTAGATCAGTCATCTATTAAAAAAGGGGGGAGAGGATATGAGCGAATCTAAAACAAGTGAAAACCGGCCCAGGATCGTGGTGGTCGGCGGCGGCGCCGGCGGTCTGGAACTGGTTACGCAGCTCGGCAAGAGCCTTGGCCGGAAGAAGGCCGATATCACGCTGATCGATTGCAGCCGCACTCACATCTGGAAACCGCTGCTGCACGAGGTGGCCGCCGGCACCCTGGATTCCCACGACGACGAACTGGATTATCTAGCCCAGGCGAGCAGCAACGGTTTCCGGTACGTATTGGGCCGCATGGACGGTCTCGATCGCACCAACAAACAAGTCCATCTGGCGGCGATGGTGAACGAAAAGGGCGAAGAAATCATGCCGCCCCGCACCCATCCCTACGACATGCTGGTCATCGCCGTGGGCAGCATCTGCAACGATTTCGGCATCACCGGCGTGGCCGAACATTGCCTGTTCCTGGATACCACCGATCAGGCGGAACAGTTCCAAAACCGGCTGCTGGAAGCGTATTTCCACGCCCACGCCACCGGAGGCGTCAAGGAAACCGGTCAATTGGACGTCGCCATCGTCGGCGGAGGCGCCACGGGCATCGAGCTGTCCGCCCAGCTTCATCAGGCCACACGGCTATTGAGCGCCTACGGGCTCGATAACGTGAAGCCGTCCGACCTCCAGATTCACATCATCGAGGCCGCCGACCGATTGCTCCCGGAACTGCCCGAGCGCCTCTCCAAATCCACGCTCAAACAGCTGGAAAAACTCGGCATTCAGGTCCATCTCGGCGAGCGCGTGGTGGAAGTTACCAAGGAAGGCATGAAGACCCAAAGCGGCCGATTCATCCCGGCGGCGCTGAAAGTCTGGGCTGCCGGCGTCAAAGCACCCGATTTTCTCAAGACCATCACGGATCTCGAAACCAACCGGATCAACCAGGTCGTGGTCCGCCCCACCCTGCAAACCACCGTCGACGACGACATCTTCGCCATCGGCGACTGCGCCGCCTGCCCTTGGCCGGAAAAAAACTCCACCGTTCCGCCACGCGCCCAATCCGCCCATCAGCAAGCCACCCTTGTCCTGAAGAATCTCCGTCGAAAACTGGAGGGCAAGCCCATGCTCACCTACCGATACAAGGACTACGGCTCGCTGGTATCGCTCGGCAAATACAGCACCGTCGGCAATCTGATGGGCAATCTGATGGGCACCGTGATGATCGAGGGCCTGATCGCCCGGCTGGTTTACCTCTCGCTCTACAAGATGCACCAACTGGCGCTATTCGGACCGATCCGGGTCAGCATGCTGATGGTCTCGGGATTCTTCCGGCGGAGATTGAGGCCGAAGATCAAGCTGCATTGAGCCTCATCTATAGGATGTGCTGACGAAGGAAGGGTCGCGACTAAAGCGACCGTTTGCGATTGGAAGCGCATCGTTCGCGATTGATGCGGTTCACTTCGGTCACCACATCCTACAAACTGGCTTGTAATCAAGAAACGAGAACGTAGGATGCGGTGAGGCACAAACCGCATCCTACAATCCGGGAACCACGCACACCTGCTCGCAAAGCGGCAAACGTATTACGAATTCGCTGCCTTTGCCGAGCCCTTCGCTTTTGACTTCGACGTTTCCCCCGTGCATCTCGATGATTTTCTGAACGATCATCAAACCCAGTCCGAGCCCGCCTTGCGCTCGGTCCAGCGTTCTCGCGGCTTGGGTGAATGCATCGAAAAGATGGGGCAGTAATGCGCTGGAGATTCCTTCGCCGGTATCGCGGATGGAGATGATCGCTTCCCCGTTCTCGGCGACTGCGGCAAGCCAAATTCTGCCGCCTTCCGGCGTGTACTTGGCAGCATTGTCGAGAAGATTCGAAACGACTTGAACCAAGCGCACGTGGTCACCTTCGAGATACACCGGCTCTTCGGGCATCGCGACCGAAAGCGTGTGGTGTCTGGACTCGATCAGCGGCTGACTGGTTTCGACAGCCTGGTTGATGACCGTCACGAGATCGACCAGAGTGATTTGAAGCGTGAGTTTGCCTTGTACGATTCGCGACACATCCAACAGATCGCTCACCAAGCGAGCCAGATGATCGACTTGCCGGTCGACCACATCGCGCGCCCACCGCAGATTGGGATCGGGAGTATCCAGCTTGCGCATCAGATGAACCGCATTCCGGATAGGCGCCAGCGGATTCCGGAGTTCGTGCCCGAGCATGGCGATGAATTCGTTCTTTTGCCGGTCGGCATCGCGAAGCGCTTCCTCCGCCTGTTTACGGTCGGTAATGTCCCGCAACACCCCGATCATGCGCACCGGAGTGCCATGGGCGTCATAGTGGAAATCTCCGATCGACGAAACCCATCGAACCGAACCGTCCGGCCAGACAATGCGGAAATCGCAGTCATAGCGGGAATGACGTTCCCTCGCCTCGTCGACGGTGGCCGCGACATGCGGCAAATCCTCCGGATGTATCCGATCGGAAATCATTCCTTCGTCCATCACCGTCTCCTTGGGCGGGTAGCCAAAAAGCGCGGCATGACGAGGATTCCCCACGACTTTCCGGCTACCGAGATCCCAATCCCAGGTACCCATCTGCGCGGCATCGATCGCCAATCGGTACCGCTCCTCACTCTCCCGCAACGCCTGTTCCCGCTTGACACTTTCGCTGATGTCCATAACCACCACCGCGGCGCCCGCGATGCGACCTGTAGCGTCGCGGATGGGTGCGGCGCTGTTGTGAACAATGGCCCGAACGCCGTCGAAACGTAGAATTTCCATCAGCTGCCCGACGACCGGCTCTCCTTTTTTCAAGACTTGCGCCGGGGCCCAATCCTCCGGCCGGACGCGCTCGTCGGTATCCACCCACCACGCTTTAAAGACGGCATAATCGCTGACCGACCGTACGGGCGGACACGGCCCGCCCCAAACCTGAGCGACGGCTCGGTTGGTGCCGATGATGCCGCCTTGTGCGTCCAGGATGGCCACACCCACGGGCAAGGTTTCCATGATGGCTTCGAGCCGGCTGCGCTCGTTCACGACCTCGGTATGCGCCGCGTTCAGCGCCTGTTCGGCCCGCTGGCGCTCGACGATTTCCCGCTCGAGCCGTTCCTTTTGCCGCAGCACCTCGAGGAGCGCCTTTCGTTCTCCGCTACGCAGAAGCGAAACCATCAGGCTGAGCACAGCGCCCACGCTCAACAGCAGCAAGGTTCTGAGCCACTCCCTTTGTTCCACGATCTGCCATGAATGGAGAGGCTCGATCAAATAGAAGATACTCGCCAAGGTGCTCAACACGGTGGCAAAAAGTCCCGCCCTAAAGCTGCCGTACCAGGCCGCGAGCGCCACTCCGAGCAGGAAGAGAAGCAAAGGAGGCGATCCCATGAAAAGCGGCAGCAGGAAATACTGAACGATCACTATGGTTGCTGTCGCCAATGCCGCTACAACATAGCCGTTACTCAAAATCCGTCTGATTGGAAATCTGTGCAAGGAGGTATGCCCTTATTGATCCGAATCTCTTCGGATGAAATCGAAACCGTAAAATCGACTGCCGCGGAAAATACGATACCTTGACCGAAACCGCTATAACAAAACTGAGACATCGGTCAAAGGGTCCCGGTGCGGCGTTGTTTTCACCCTCTCCCAGAGGGAAAGGGTGAAAACTGCGCGATCGCCCGGCCGCGACGATAAGCCTGATTGAGATTGCCGTCCGCTTTGGGGTAACGTAGTTCCATGATTCTCGATCGATTTCACCCAGCTGTCTCGGCTTGGTTCCGGGACGCCTTCCCCGCGCCGACCGAATGCCAGACCGAAGCCTGGGACGCCATTAAATCCGGCCGGCATACGCTGATTGCCGCGCCCACCGGTTCCGGCAAAACCCTCGCGGCGTTTCTGGCCGCCATAGACGATCTGGTTAGGGAAGGCGAAGTCTTCGGTTTGCCGGAAGAAACCCGCGTGCTCTACATCTCGCCGCTCAAGGCGCTGAGCAACGATATCCACAAGAACCTCGAAGCGCCGCTGGACGGAATCAACACCAGGCTGTTCGAACTCGGCTCGACAAACGTGGCGATTCGCTCCCAGGTCCGCACCGGCGACACCCCGGCACTCGCTCGGGCGGCTATGAACAAGCATCCGCCGCATATTCTGGTGACCACTCCCGAGTCGGTTTATATCCTTCTCACCAGCGAAGGCGGGAGGCGAATGCTGAAAACCGTTCGGACGGTGATCGTCGACGAAATCCATGCGGTGGTGGGCAGCAAGCGCGGATCGCACCTGGCCTTGTCGCTGGAACGGCTGGAGCGACTGGTCGAGCACCGCCTCACCCGCATCGGTCTCTCCGCAACCCAGAACCCCATCGAATCGGTCGCAAGCTTTCTGACCGGCGGGACCAATTGCCGCATCATCGATACCGGCCACCGGCGCCGACTCGACCTGGCCATCGAGCTGCCCGATTCGCCGCTGGAGGCGGTGCTCTCCCAGCAAGCGGCCAAGGAAATCTACGACCGCATGACGACCTTGATCGAGGCGCACAAGACCACGCTGATCTTCGTCAACACGCGCCGCATGGCGGAACGGGTGGCTCGCGCCCTGAGCGAACGGCTGGGCGAGGAACACGTCACCTCGCACCACGGCAGCCTGTCGCGGGAGCAGCGGCTTTCCGCCGAGCACCGCCTGAAAGCCGGGAAGCTGAAAGCGCTGGTCGCCACCGCCTCCTTGGAACTCGGCATCGACGTGGGCGACGTGGACCTGGTTTGCCAACTGGGAACCACCGGCTCGATCTCCACCTTTCTGCAGCGAGTGGGCCGTTCCGGGCACTTTGCAGGAGGTCTGCCCAAGGGCCGGCTGTTCCCGGCCAGCCGGGACGATCTCATCGAATGCATCGCTCTGATCGATGCGATACGACGAGGCGATCTGGATCGCTTGATCATGCCGCAAAAGCCCGTGGATGTCCTGGCTCAGCAGATCGTCGCAATGGTGGCCGCGGCGGACTGGTCGGAGGACGAGCTTTACCGCACCGTGTGCCGCGCGTTTCCCTACCGCGAACTGAGCCGGCAAGAGTTCGACGAAATCGTCAAGATGCTGGCGGAGGGCTTCAGTACCCGGCGCGGGCCGCGCGGCGCCTATTTGCACCGGGACGGCATCCACAAGCGCTTGCGGGCCCGGAGAGGCGCGAGACTCACCGCCGTGACCTGCGGCGGGGCGATTCCGGACAACGCCGAATACCGCGTGATCCTGGAGCCCGCCGGGGAATTCATCGGCACCGTTGACGAAGATTTCGCCATCGAAAGCCTGGCCGGCGACATTTTCCAGCTCGGCAACGCGAGCTGGCGGGTCTTGCGGCTCGAAGCCGGCACCTTGCGCGTGGAGGATGCCCGACATCAGCCGCCCAATATCCCGTTCTGGTTCGGCGAAGCGCCAGGGCGGACTCATGAGCTGTCTTACGCGGTGGCGCGGCTCCGGCGGGAAATCGAGGAGCGCTTGGAAAGGCCGTTCGATACAGGCTTTGTAGGCCCGGATAAGAACCTGAATCTACCCGCCGCCAATGCCTTTCTCGAAAAGGAGGTCGGCGTGTCGTCGCTGGCCGCAGTGCAGGCCGTCAACTACCTGGCCGCGGCCAAGCTGGCCCTTAGCACACTGCCCACCTTGGACACCCTGGTGTTCGAACGCTTCTTCGACGAATCGGGCGGCATGCAGTTCATCATTCACGCGCCCTACGGCAGCCGGGTCAATCGCGGCTGGGGACTCGCCCTGCGCAAGCGCTTCTGCCGCACCTTCAATTTCGAACTGCAAGCCGCCGCCACCGAGAACGCCATCATCCTGTCACTGGGCGTCTCGCAAAGCTTTCCGCTGGAGGACGTCACGCGTTTCCTGAACGCCAACACCGTGCGCGATTTGTTGGTGCAGGCGCTGCTCGCGGCCCCGATGTTCAACGTCCGCTGGCGCTGGAACGCCGTCTGCTCGCTCGCGCTCAAGCGCTTTCAGGGCGGCCGTAAGACGCCCCCCTATCTTCTCCGCATGCAGGCGGAAGACCTCGTCACCTGCGTGTTTCCCGACCAGCTCGCGTGCTTCGAGAACATCGTCGGCGACCGGGAGGTGCCCGATCATCCGCTGGTCAACCAAACGGTACACGATTGCCTGACCGAAGCCATGGACATCGACCGGTTGATCGAGGTGATCGGCGGGATCGAAAGCGGCGCGATCCGCGTGGTGTGCCGCGATCTGACCGAACCCTCGCCGCTCGCCGCCGAAATCGTCAATTCCAAGGTCTACAGCTTTCTGGACGGAGCTCCCCTGGAAGAGCGCCGGACCCGCGCGGTGGCCAGCCGCCGCTGGCTCGATCCTTCCGAAGCCGCGGACCTCGGACGTCTCGACCAGGCGGCCATCGACCGGGTGCGGCAGGAAGCCTGGCCCGAGGCCTCCAACGCCGACGAGCTGCACGACGCCTTGCAGATGCTGGGCTTTCTCCAGCAATCCGAAGCGGAAATCGGCTGGGAAGCACTTTTTCGGGAGTTGAAGCTGCAAGGGCGCGTGGCGGAATTGCATGTAGCGAGCGGCAACATTCTTTGGATTGCGGCCGAGCGCTTGCCGCAATTCCAGGCGGTGTATGCGCAGGCCGATGGCTCCTCGTCGGCTGGCATCGGTTATGCGGCACAACTGCCGCCGGAGTATCTGGAGCAAACCTGGACGCCGGAAGACGCGCTGAAGGAAATCGTCCGCGCGCGCATCGACTGCACCGGGCCGGCCACGGCGGCGGAACTGGCGGAAGCCATGGCTCTTCCCGTCGGCCGCGTCGAGTATGCTCTCCTGGCGCTGCAGAACGAAGGCTTCGTCCTGCGCGGGTCGTATACGCCAGGAGCCGGCACGGAAGAATGGTGCGAAAGACGCTTGCTGGCGCGCATCCACCGCTACACCATCAACCGTCTGCGCCAGGAAATCGAACCGGTGCCCAGCGCCGATTTCATGCGTTTCCTGTTCCGCTGGCAGCACGTGCATCCCGAAAACCGCATGCAGGGCGCGCAAGCCCTCGCGGCGGTCCTGGCCCAACTGGAGGGCTTCGAGGCGGCCGCGGTCGCCTGGGAAGGCGATTTGCTGCCGGCGCGGATTACCGATTACGACCCCGCCTGGCTCGACGCCCTGTGTCTTTCGGGCAAGATTGTCTGGACCCGGCTTTCCGCCGCCAAAGGCGGCCAGGGGCCCGTCAAATCCTCGCCCATGGCGCTCATAGCCCGGCGTCATCTATCGTACTGGCGGCAGTTCGCCGTTCAAAGCGAGTCAACCGAGCTGTCGCCCGCCGCACGGCACGTAGCGGATATCCTGAAAACCCGCGGCGCTCTCTTTTTCGAAGAACTGGCGCAGTGGGCAGGTCTACTGCCGACCCAGCTGGAAAACACGCTGGCGGAACTGGTGGCGCGCGGGTGGGTCGCCTCGGACAGTTTCATGGGGCTGCGCGCCCTGCTGATCCCGGAGCAGAAAAAACAGCGTTATCGGGGACTTTCCTTCGGAATGGCGGAAGCCGGGCGCTGGACGCTCGTGCAGCCGCCCTTGCTACTCGACGAGAACGCATCCGAGTCGACCGATCAGGAAGCCGTCGAGCATATCGCCGGCACACTGCTCAAGCGTTATGGCGTCGTGTTTCGGGCGCTGTTGGCCCGCGAGACCGTCGCGCCGCCCTGGCAGGATCTCCTACGCATTTACCGGCGTCTGGAAGCGCGCGGCGAAATACGCGGAGGACGCTTCGTGGCCGGCCATTTCGGCGAGCAGTTCGCCCTGCCCGAAGCCGTGGAAGCCCTGCGCGCGGTGCGCAAGGAGAAAGACACCGAAACCTTGGTCACGCTCAGCGCCGTCGATCCGCTGAATCTCGTCGGCATCGTCACGCCCGGCGCGAAAATCCCCGCGCTCCCGGGCAATCGCGTGCTGTTCCGGGACGGCATCCCGACAGCCCTGCACGCCGGCAAGGAAACACAATTCCTGGTTTCGGTGGAAAAACACCGGGAGTGGGAGTTCAAGAACCGGCTGACGCAAAGGACCGTCCCGCCGCAGCTGCGGGCTTATCTCGGCTCGGCGTCATAGGATATGGCCGAACTCCATTGCCTCAGCAATTACAGCTTCCTGCGCGGCGCCTCGCACCCGGAAGAGCTGGTCGAAACGGCAGCCCGCCTCGGCTATACCGCACTGGCGCTGACCGACGAATGCTCCCTGGCCGGAGTGGTAAAAGCTCATCTGGAGGCGCGCCGTCACGGCTTGAAGCTGATCGTCGGCAGCGAATTCCGATTGGAAGGGTCGTCCTGGCGCTCCCGGGACGACCGTTTGCGATTGGAAGACGGGCTCAAGCTGGTGCTGCTGGCCACCGATCGGGAAGGCTACGCACAGCTTTCCGGCCTCATCACCGCAGCCCGGATGAATGCGCCCAAAGGCCATTACCGGCTGGACCGCCTCATACTGGAACGACACCCGCTGGACCATTGCCTGGCGCTATGGCTGCCGGGCGAAACGCCGCAACCGGAACAAGGCGTCTGGCTTAAGGAGCGTTTTTCCGGCCGTCTTTGGATCGGCGTGGAGCTGTTCCTGAGCGGAAGGGACCGGGAACGGCTGAATCGTCTTTGCCGGCTGGGCGGCGAGATGGGGCTGCCTTTGGCGGCCTGCAACGATGTGCACATGCACAGCCCGGAACGGCAGCCTTTGCAAGACACGCTCACCGCCATTCGCCTGAACCGGCCGCTTTCCGAACTCGGCTATGCGCTGTTCCCGAACGGCGAGCGCCATCTCCGCCCGCTGTCCCGCCTGGCCCGGCTCTATCCCCCGGAGCTGCTGGCGGAAACCGTGCGCATCGCCGAACGCTGCCGGTTTTCGCTCGATGAACTCCGCTACGAATATCCGGCCGAACTGGTACCGAAAGGCCATACGCCGAAGAGTTGGCTGCGTCATTTGACCGAGGAAGGTGTCAGGCGCCGCTGGCCTGACGGCGCTCCCGACAAGGTGCGGCGACAAATCGAGCATGAACTGGCGTTGATCGCCGATCTCGCCTATGAGCCCTATTTCCTCACCATTCAAGACATCGTCCGCTTCGCCCGCGAGCAGAGCATTCTGTGCCAGGGCCGCGGTTCGGCCGCCAACTCGGCGGTGTGCTATTGCCTAGGCATCACCGAAGTCGATCCGGGGCGTCTCGATCTTTTGTTCGAGCGCTTCATCTCTCGCGAGCGGAACGAACCGCCCGACATCGACGTGGATTTCGAGCACGAGCGGCGCGAGGAAGTCATCCAATACATCTACCGCAAATACGGCCGGCAGCGCGCCGCCCTGGCCGCCAGCGTCATCACTTACCGGACCCGCAGCGCGGTGCGCGACGTGGCCAAGGCGTTAGGCTTCAGCCGCGAGCAGATCGACCATCTGGCCGGAGCCGCCCATTTTTTGAGCGACGACGGTTTGGATACCGAACGCCTCCAAGCCGCCGGCTTCGACCCTAAGAATCCGAAACTCCGCCTGCTTGCCGGATTGGTCCGGCAATTGCGCGGCTTTCCGCGCCATCTCTCGCAACACACCGGCGGCTTCGTCATCGCGGCGGACGCCTTGCCGCGCCTGGTGCCGGTGGAAAACGCGGCGATGCCTGAACGCACCGTGATTCAATGGGACAAGGACGATCTGGAAGCGCTCGGCCTCCTTAAGGTAGACGTACTCGCCTTAGGCATGCTGACGGCCATCCGCAAGGCGCTCGATTATGTGAGCGACCGGCACTGCGAACCGCTGACTCTGGACAACATTCCGGCGGAAGATCCGGCAGTCTACGCCATGCTGCAACGGGCCGACAGCCTTGGGGTGTTTCAGGTGGAATCCCGCGCCCAAATGGCCATGCTGCCCCGCTTGAAACCCGAGAACTACTACGACCTGGTCATCCAGGTGGCGATCGTGCGCCCCGGCCCCATTCAGGGCGACATGGTTCATCCTTATCTCGCGCGCCGCAGCGGGCGGGAACCGGTCACTTATCCCGGCCCGGACGTCGAAAAAGTGCTCAAGCGCACCCTGGGCGTCCCGATTTTCCAGGAACAGGTGATGCAGATCGCCATGGTGGCCGCCGGTTTCAGCGCCGGCGAGGCGGACCAGCTCCGCCGCGCCATGGCGGCCTGGCATCGGCGCGGCGGTCTGGAGAAATTCCAAAGCCGTCTGATCGAAGGCATGCGCGAACGCGGCTACAGCGCCGAGTTCGCGGAGCAGATCTACCGGCAGATTCAGGGTTTCGGCGAATACGGCTTTCCGGAATCGCATTCCGCCAGCTTCGCCTTATTGGTATATGTTTCGGCCTGGCTGAAATGCCATCATCCCGCCGCTTTCACCTGCGCGCTGCTCAACAGCCAGCCCATGGGCTTTTACGCTCCCGCCCAGCTCGTTCAGGATGCGCGCCGTCACGGCGTGGATGTCCGCCCAGTCGACGTGCGGTACAGCGATTACGATTGCACACTCGAAGGGTCGCCCCCCGAACCGTCCGCCCTCCGCCTCGGCCTGCGCCTGATGAAAGGTTTGTCGCGGCAAGGCGCCGAAGGCATCGTCGCCGCCCGGCTGGAGAAGCCCTTTGCCGATGCCGCCGACCTGATCGCCCGCGCAAAACTCGACCGCCGTGATTCCGAAGCATTGGCCGCGGCCGATGCCTTGCACGGACTCGCCGGCCACCGGCATCGCGCGTTTTGGGACATGAGCGCGCACGAACGCCCCACGCCGCTGTTCGGCCAGCCGGCGTTCGACGAGGGCGAGCCCTTGCTGCGTCCGCCCCGCGAGGGCGAAAACATCGTCGCCGATTACGCGTCCACCGGACTCACCCTGCGCCGCCATCCCTTGACTCTGCTGCGTTCCCGGCTCGCCGCACGGCGCCTGCTCAGTGCCGAGGAATTGCGCGCACTGGGCCACGGATGCTTCGCGCGCACCGCCGGCCTTGTCATCTGCCGGCAGCGCCCGATGACCGCTTCCGGCGTCATCTTTCTCACCCTCGAAGACGAAACCGGCCAGACCAATGTCATCGTCTGGCCCAGCCTGGTCCAGCGGCAGCGCCACATCGTTCTGCAAGCGGAACTCCTCGCCGTGCACGGCACGGTGCAGGAAGAAGACGACGTGTTGCACCTCGTTGCCGGCCGGCTGGAAGACTTGAGCCACTGGCTGGGTAACTTGAGCGTGCCCTGCCGGGATTTTCATTAGCCGGCTGAATCTGCGACTTTCGTGCTATCGTAGACGATCCATTTTCCCGTCTCTTCGAGCACCTCATGAACCCACGAATCGCGACCCTGATCGAAAACATCCAAGCGCTCGAAGAGGAACTCGAGGCCGAACTGGCCAAACATAGGGAAGAATTCCGGATCAAGCTCCGCAACGGCAGGATCGATTATGCCCACGAACTGTTGCGGGAGCACCGCAGACTCAAGGCGAGCCTGACCAAGTACATCGTCAGGGCCAACCCGCTCACGCTGCTCACCGCGCCGATCATTTACTCATTGATCGTCCCTTTCGTCCTTCTGGATCTGGCCGTCACGCTATACCAGGCGGTTTGCTTCCCGATTTACGGCATTCCTAAGGTAAAACGCGGCGATTACCTGGTCTTCGACCGAGGACGATTGGCTTATCTGAATCTGATCGAAAAACTCAATTGCGCGTACTGTTCCTACGGTAACGGCCTTCTCGCGTACGTCCGCGAGATTGCCGCCCGCACCGAACTGCACTGGTGTCCCATCAAACACGCGCGCCGCATCAAATCGCCCCACTCCTCATACGGCCGGTTTCTCGATTACGGCGACGCCGAGACTTATCGGCGAGAGATAGAAAAAACGAGAAGAAATTTCGGCAACGAAAAATCCGATCAGCCGTAGCCAGTCAATCGGACCGGCCGCCACCTCGAGAATCTATAGACATTCCTCATTAACCACCCGATCCTCGATTGTTAGAATGCTTGTTTCATCGCCCACTGCTGAAAATTTGCATTTGAAATCCTTACATCTCGTACTCGCCTTGTTAGCTGTTATTCTCCCCGGTACCAGCCACTCGAAGGCCGAATCGGGCGTACATGAGGCCGTCCGGCGTCTTGAAGACGAATGGGCGGAGATTTTTTACCGCCTGCCGCCATCCGAACATGCAGAGAAGTTCAAAGGCCTTCTGGCCAGGGTTCATGCCGTGTCCGAGCAGTACCCCAAAGAAGCCGATCCGCTGGTTCTGGAGGCCATCGTCCTCTGCACCTACGCCGCTGCGGATGTCGGTTTGAGCTCGCTGAGCAGGGTCAGCGAGGCCCGGGAACTGCTCATCAAGGCGATAGACATCGATCCCCGAGCCATGGAAGGATCGGCTTATATCACCCTCGGCAATCTTTACTACCGGCTTCCCGGCTGGCCGATTTCGTTCGGAGACGACGATTCGGCCCGTCAATATCTGGAAGCGGCTTTGAAGCTATATCCGAACGCCCTGGATTCGAATTATTTTTACGGCGACTTTTTGTTGCAGCAGGGCGAGTATGACAAGGCCCTGCCTTATTTGGAAAAAGCCGAGAAAGCACCGATTCGGCCTTACATGTTGCTTTCCGATGCCAAATTGAAGGAAGAAGTCCGTGAGGCACTGATAGCCGCACGCGAAAAGCGGGACGAGCACGGGGATTTCTTCCAGAGCTTTTTGACGTCGTTTTTCGGTAACGATGCTAAAAAGCCCTGAAACGATCATGTCCCGAGGCCTGACCCACTCCATCATCGTTAAGACTGTCTTATGTCCGACAACTCCGATTTTCTGCAGCGCTTGCCCGAACCGCTCAAACAGCCGGTAGCCTCGGCTTGGGCCGCGTTTTCCGCAAACTCGGCGCACCTCGGAATCGAACTCGACGAGTTTCCGGACAAGATCAAAGGCTCTCTGGGTCCGGTCTGGGCCGCGAGCCCTTTCGTCGCCGAACAATGCGCCCGCCGGCCGGAGGTCCTGAAAGACTTATTGGAATCGGGCCGGCTGGTGAACTCGACCGACGAGGAAACCTGTCGCGGCGACCTGCGACAGCTCCTGGAAGGCGTAGCTACCGAAACGGAGTTGATGGCCGTTCTGCGCCGCTTCCGTAACCGGGAAATGGTGCGCATCGCCTGGCGCGACATTGCCGGCTGGGCAAGCCTCTCGGAAACCCTCCGGGATTTATCCGCGCTCGCCGACGTGTGTGTACAGGAAAGCCTGGACTTTCTTTTTCGCCAAGCCTGCGCCGCCAAGGGAACGCCGGTCAACAAGCAAGGCCGGCCGCAATCGCTGGTCGTGCTGGGTATGGGCAAGCTCGGCGCCTTCGAGCTGAATTTCTCGTCCGACATCGATCTGATTTTCGCCTATCGGGACGACGGGGTTCTGGCGGACAAGCGCGAAACCAGCTACTGCGAGTTTTACACCAAGCTGGCGCGCAATCTGGTCAAGGTGTTGGACACCCAGACCGAGGACGGCTTCATCTTCCGCGTCGACCTGCGCTTGCGCCCGTTCGGCGACTCGGGCCCCCTGGTTCAGAACTTCTATGCCTTGGAAGCGTACTACCAAAGCCAGGCGCGCGAGTGGGAACGCTACGCCATGGTCAAGGTGCGCCCCATCGCCGGCGATATCGAAGCCGGACGCGAACTTCAGGAATTTCTCAAGCCTTTCGTCTATCGGCGTTATCTCGATTACCGAACGCTCGGCGAATTGCGCGAATTGAAGCAGAAAATCTCGCTGGAACTGCAACGCAAGGACCGCCAGGAAAACATCAAGCTCGGCCCGGGCGGCATTCGGGAAATCGAGTTCATCGGCCAGGCATTTCAACTGATCCGCGGCGGACGCGAGAAACGCCTGCAGGAGCGCCGCATCCAGGTCGTACTGGAAACCCTGGCCGATCTGGGCTTGCTACCCAAACCCACGGTCGAAAAACTACAGAAAGCCTACCGCTTTCTCCGCGCGGTGGAAAACCGGCTGCAACAATACGCCGACAGGCAAACTCACGATCTTCCCGCCGACCCGGTCCAGCGGCTCAGCCTGGCTTTCGCGATGGGCTTCTCCGACTGGGAAACGTTCAAGACGCGCATCGACACCGTCCGCCGCGAAGTGCACGAGGTATTCGAACAAGTCGTCGCACCGGTTAAAGCCGAGGCTCGCGAAACGTTCGCATTGAGCGGAGACCGCGAACAGATTTACATGGCATTGCGGAATCTCGGCTGGCCTACACCAGAATCCGGCGCAAAACTCATCGAGACTTTCCAGGCATCGCATGCGATCAGAAATCTCACTCCGAGAGGCGCGTCGGAACTCACCCGTCTCATGCCGATGCTGCTTCGCGCCACGGCCTCGACCGAACAGCCCGAGAGCACCTTGGAACGGCTTTTCGCGCTGTTGGAGGCCATCGCCAGCCGCAACGTCTACCTGACTCTTCTGGCGGAAAATCCGCAAGCCCTGTCGCAACTCGTCAAGCTGGCGGCGGGAAGCCCCTGGATCACCAACTATATCGCCCAGCACCCGCTGCTTTTGGACGAATTGCTGGATCCGCGCGAGCTTTACACGCCGCTGTCGAAGGCGGAGTTGGAGCGGGAGCTGAACCGGAAACTCGACTCGATCGATCCCGAGGATCTCGAGCAGATTCTGATCGGCCTGCGCCAGTTCAAGCAAAGCAGCATTCTGAGAGTCGCGGCGGCCGATTTCGTCGGCGCCATTCCGATCATGGTGGTCAGCGACTATCTCACCTATATCGCCGAAGTGCTGGTGAACGAAGTCATGCGACAAGCTTGGCGACTGACGGCCGCGCGGCACGGCGTTCCTCCCGGCGCAAGCGTCGACCAAATCGGCGGTTTCGGCGTGATCGCCTACGGCAAAATGGGCGGGCTGGAACTCGGCTACGGATCGGATCTGGATCTGGTCTTCCTCTATGACGGCGTCGACAGCGCTCTCACCAATGGCGAGCGGCCGGTCACCACCGCCGAGTTTTTCGCGCGGATGGGCAAGCGCATCATTCATCTTTTGACGGCGAATACCCCCGCGGGCATTCTCTACGAGGTGGATTTGCGGCTTCGGCCGTCCGGAAGTTCCGGCCTTCTGGTCAGCAGTGTCGACGCATACGACACCTATCAAATGGATAACGCCTGGACTTGGGAGCAGCAGGCGCTGGTCAAGGCCCGGTTCGTCGCCGGAGATCCTGAAATCGGCGAACGGTTCGGCACTATCCGCGAGAAGTCTCTGTGCCGGGGGCGGGATACCGAAACCCTACGGACCGAAATTCGCGAAATGCGCGAAAAAATGCGCGCCAATCTGGCGGCAAAAGACCCCGACGTGTTCGATTTGAAGCAAGGTTTCGGCGGTATCGTCGATATCGAGTTTATAGTACAATTCGGGGTTCTTTCGCGTGCTCACGATTGCAATAAACTGACCGAGTGGACCGACGTGGTACGCCTGCTGGACTCTCTCACGAAGGCCGGTTTTTTAAGTTCTGACGATGCCGGACTATTAGGGCAGGCCTATTGCCTTTTCCGTGAACGTACCCACCGGCTTGCGCTGCTTGAAGTGCCCGCGCTGGTTCCGGCCCATGAACATTTCGAACTGCGTTCCCGCGTGCAGCAGATTTGGCGGAACGTGATGGAACGCTAAGCTTTTCAATTCACTGGTAATTTCGGAGAACGACTGATGGCGATGGATGACAGAGACGGCGTCATCTGGCTCGACGGCGAGTGGCTGCCCTGGCGAGACGCAAAGGTTCACGTGCTGACCCATACCCTACATTACGGCTGCGGCGTATTCGAGGGTCTTCGGGCTTACAAGACCGACCGGGGCGCGGCGATCTTCCGCCTGCGCGACCACACCGACCGACTGTTCCGCTCCGCTCACATCATGAACATGAAGATTCCTTTCGACAAGGACATCCTCGACCGGGCGCAATGCGAAGCCGTAAGCCGGAACGGCCTGTCCAGCGCCTACATCCGGCCGATGTGCTTCTACGGTTCCGAAGGCATGGGCCTCCACGCCAAGGGGCTCAATGTACATGTCATGATTGCCGCCTGGGAATGGGGCAGTTACCTCGGCGCCGAAAACATGGCGCGCGGCATCAAGGTCCGCACCTCGTCCTATACCCGCAACTCCGTCAACAGCGTCATGTGCAAGGCCAAGGCGAACGGCAACTATCTGAATTCGATCCTGGCCGTTCAGGAAGCCGTGGAAGCGGGCTGCGACGAAGCCTTGTTGCTCGATCACGAGGGTTACGTAGCCGAAGGCAGCGGCGAGAACATATTCATCGTGCGCCGCGGCAAGCTCTATACGCCGGACCTGACCTCGGCGCTGGAAGGCATCACCCGCGAAACCGTCTTCACCATCGCCCGGGAGAACGGGCTGGAAGTTATCGAAAAGCGGATTACCCGCGACGAAGTCTATGTCGCGGACGAGGCTTTCTTCACCGGCACCGCCGCCGAAGTAACCCCCATCCGGGAAGTGGACGGGCGGACCATCGGCGAAGGCGGACGCGGACCGATCACGGAAAAGCTGCAAACTCTGTATTTCGATTACGTGCACGGCCGCCGTAACGACCGTCAGGAGTGGCTCAGCTACGTGGGCTGATCAACCCTCAGCCGCGTTTCAGGGCGGGAAAATCCCGCCCTATCCTGCTTTCCGCTATAGCGTTTTTCACCACGGTGTAGGCTCGAATAAGATGTAGGTCGGCAATCCTTTGCCGACAAGCTCACCACAGCCTTGAGAGACGCTGCACCACACCGCAAAATGCCCTAACCCGGCAACTGCCCACCCAGATAGAGCCCGTATCTGAGCAACACCGCGCCTTGCAGCAGAAAATCGAGCGGCGCTTCGATCAGATTTGCCCACCCTTCCGTTTCAAACACCCCGTCCAATCGGCGCCCTAGACGTTCGCCGAACTCTCGCGCCAAGAAATGCGAACCGATCGACAAGGCGATGAGTCCGAGAAGCATCGAAGCAGGCGGAAAATACTTCATCGACACCTCCGGATACCGCCAGTGCAACAGCACGGCGCCGAGGACAGTGATCTGAAGCGATGTCACCATGCCTCTGTATTTGCCGAGCACCGGCAGCCAGGGCAAAAAGACCGCCAGCACGAAAGCCAGATTGAACAGATCCGAGATCGGCCTGGCTCCGGCATGGAGATTTCGAACGAAATCCGGCTCCCCGGCGCGTCCGAACTGGTGAGGGTATACGAGAAGGACAAATCCGAGGGCGAGTACGGCATGAACGAACGGCGGTCCAACCCGTGCGGTGATTTCGCGGCTTAGCGGAATGCCCTCCAGTCTAAGTTGCAGCTTGTCGAGCAGAATAAACATCGGCACATGCAACAAGGCCGCGGTCAGTAAGGGTAGCCAGTAGTTCGGTTGGGAAATCGCCCACAAAAAATCCATAGACTTCTCTCGCAACAAAAAGGGGCTGTCATACAGCCCCTTAATCAGCCGGCATTCTTTATTAGCGCAGCAGCAAGAAGAACGAGCCGTTCCCCCGTTGGAGATTGAGCAGCAGCTCGCCGCTGCCGTTTGCGGCGGCCTTGAGCTCCTTCAGATTGCCCACCGGCTGGCGATTGGCCATGACGATGACGTCGCCGGGGCGCAAACCGGCCTGGAAAGCATAGGAGGCGGTATGGATCTTTTCCACGCGCACGCCTCGCACCGCCTCGTTCGGCTCGGTATTGGCGAGCAAGGTACCGGAAAGCTTCGGATGGATTTTCTTGCCTTCCTCCCGTGTGATCTTGGGCTCGGCAATCTTCGCCTCACGGACCATGGTTTCACCTTTGTGCAGAACTTCGATCGAGACTTTGTCGCCGATCTGCTGCAAACCGATGGCGTTTCGGACGTCCATGCTGTTCCTCACGTGGTGGTCGTTGATCGCCAGCACGATGTCGCCCGGCTCCAGCTTGGCCTTGGCAGCGGGGGAATCGGGCTGGACGCCGGTAATGACGGCGCCTTGGGTTTGGGTAAGGCCAAAAGCTTGCGCCAATTCAGGGGTCAAGTCCTGAACCGTTACGCCGAGCAAACCGCGCCGAATTTCACCATGCTCGATCAGGGCGGTCATGATACTGGTCGCCATATTGGCGGGAATGGCAAAGCCGATACCCACATTGCCCCCGCTCGGCGCCAGGATGGCGGTATTGATGCCGATCAGCTCTCCGCGCAGATTGACGAGCGCGCCACCCGAGTTGCCGGGGTTGATCGAGGCATCGGTCTGAATGAAGTCCTCATAGCCCTCGATACCGAGCCCGGAACGGCCGAGCGCGCTGATAATGCCGGAAGTTACCGTTTGCCCCAATCCGAACGGATTGCCGATGGCCACGACGAAATCGCCTACCTGCAATCGACTGGAATCGGCGATCGGAAGCTCGCTCAAGTTCTGCGGCTCGACCTTGATCACGGCGATGTCCGATTCCGGATCGGCCCCGATCAATTTTGCGTTGAGATGACGACCGTCATTGAGCGTCACCGTGATCTCATCGGCTTTATCGATGACGTGATTGTTGGTGAGGATGTAGCCGCGTCGCGCATCGACGATCACGCCCGAGCCCAAGCTGGAGGTTTCGCGGCGGCGGGGTTGATTCGGGATGTCGAAAAAATAGCGGAAAAACGGATCGCGCAACAAGGGATGCTCGGCTTCTTGAATCTGCGTACGCGTCGAAATATTCACCACAGCCGGCGTCGCCTTCTTCAGCATAGGCGAAAGGCTAGGCAGGGGTTGGCCATCCACGCTGGTCGGCCAGGCCGCATACGCAGCGTTCAGAAATAACAGCAGGCCGGCCAAAAAAAGCGGAAGCAATCGACGGTTATCGCTCATTCGTTATACCTCGGTCGTTTCAAGAAGATTGAATGGCCCGGATCCTTGGCCAACGATAATTGATAGACATCACAAAGTGCTTACGGAGGGATGGTCTATTATATGGAAGCGTGGGAAAACCGAACAACAATGCTATCGGCTCGGATGCCGGAAACGATCGATGCTCGAAGTCCACAAACTCGAATACTCTAGCAACACGAACATGCCCCCTGCCTTGAGCGCCTCTGATGCACAGGAATTGCGCCGCCTGATTCCACTGAATACGCTCTCGGATAGCCGATTCGAGCAGCTCTGCTCACAGATCCGAATCGATGAGGCACCGAAAGGCTTTATTCTCTTTCGACAAGGAGAAACGAAGAACGAGTTCGTGTACCTGTTGAGCGGCACGATATCGCTGCAGGCAGGGGGAGTCGAAATGGATTCGATCAGTGGCGGCACGGATACGGCCCGATTTGCCCTGGCCCACCAGATTCCGCGCAAAGTTTCGGCTGTTGCGAACGATACCGTCAGATACGTCAGGATCAAACCGGAAATCATAAACCAACAGGAGGAACTCAACCGAAACGTGCCTACGTACAAGGTCAGCGACATTCCGGAGGAACCCACGCGCGACTGGATGACAGCGCTGCTCAAGTCGCCGCTCTTTCAGCGCCTGTCTCCGGCGAACATTCAGGCCATTCTTCGCAGTCTCGAAGAAATTGAAGTCAAAGCGGGCGATGTCATCTGCCGTCAAGGCGATCCCGGCGACTTTTATTACATCATCAAGAAAGGACGCTGCGCCCTGACCCGCAAGCCGTCGCGACTCGCCAAAGAGATCAAGCTGGCCACACTAAAAATCAGCGATACCTTCGGCGAGGATTCCCTCATTTCCGGAGACCCGCGCAATGTGACGGTCACTATGGTGACCGACGGCATTTTGCTGAGACTGGACAAAGCCAGTTTTATCAAGCTCCTTAAGGAACCGGTGATATCTCATGTCGACTTCGAAACCGCCCAAAGAATGGCCAGTCGCGATGCGGTATGGCTGGATGTCCGAGCGCCGGATGTCTACGAGCAGGGCCGCTTGCCGGGAAGCCTTAATATTCCGTTCTTTTCACTGCGGGTGATGCTTCCCACCCTGAACCGGCAAGGCAAATACCTTTTGGTTTGCGAAGACGGACGGCTCAGCGAGGCTTCCGCTTTCCTGCTAATCCGGTACGGCTTCGAGGCTCACGTGCTGGCCGGCGGTATCGGCAACGTGCCACGGGATCACTTGGTCGTCGAAGCGACAAAATGGTCTCCCTCCCGCTCGTCGACCGCCCCAACGTACTCGGCATCTCAGCCGGGGCAGTCCGATTTGACAACATTCGAAATGGACACTGACATCGCCCAGGATTCAACTCGACAAGAAGGGCTATTGTCCGGTCTGTATGAGACGGTGGACTACGAAGGCGGCCGAACCGAAGATTCGGAAGAAACCCGAACCACTCTCGATACTGCCCCGCTTGCGGAGCCAGCGTCTCGGGAGAGCGAATCGCTCGGTCCAATTTCTTCAATGGACCATGCACCGACATTGGATGCGCTACTCTCCTCTGAGCGGAAGAAAAACCGGGATTCGGAAGACCAGTCGGCCGCATTGCAGCGCCGGCTGCGGGAACTCGAAGCAACAATACAAGAAGGTCTTTTACGGGAACGGGATCTCGCCGAGCGTTTGGCGGCATCCGAAAACACGGCCGCAGAAGCGGTTTCTCGAACCCATGCGTTGGAAAAGCAGTTGACCAAAGCCGGCGATATTGTTTCGTCTGTCGCATCCGTCACAGAAAAGTATCAGCAGGCTGAAGAGCGATTGCTAAAGGCCAAGGGAGAGATCGACTCTTTGAAGGCAGAACTCGAAAAGGCTCGCGAACTGGCAAGCGATCGAGAAGCCGCGCTACTATCCTTGCGCGAAAATTATGAGCTCCTCTTGGCGGAACATGCCAAAAATGCCGGAGCTCGAAAAAATCCCGAGTTGGACACCGTGCGCCGCCAGCATGGCGACGAACTGATGGCGCTGCAAGCCAGACTGCGTGACATGGAGGAGGAAGGCAACCAGCTCAGAGAGGCACTTCAATCGGCCCGGACCCGGCTGGCCGTTATGGAATCCGCCGCGTCCGCAGCGCAAGCGGGCAATGAGGATCAGAAGAAGAAACTACACTTCGAATTCGCCGTCACATTCCCGGTAACCCTCGTGATAACGTTGTTGCTGACGGCGCTTGTCTTTGGCGGGCTATTCGGCACGGCATCCGGCCGAAAATTCCTCAGCCGCTTGCTGACGCAAACCAGTCAGGCATCCCCCGAACGTATCCCGCCCAACCCGATGTCCTCCGCGCCGATGCAGGGTTCATAAGCTCTCGCCGATATGGCAGAAAAAGGTTTTCAGATATTCGGTCTCTGGAATCGCGGGATGCACGGGATGATCGGGCGCCTGTCCACCGCGTCCGAAGAAGACCAGATGGCGATCCAAACTTCTCGCCGTCGCCCGCAAAAGATCGTGCAGAGTCTCCCGCTGCAAGTGAAATGAACAGGATGCGGATACCAGTATGCCGCCCGGAGCCAATACCTGGATCGCGCCTTGATTCAGCCGCCGGTACGCTTCTACGCCTTGACCGACATCTTTCTTGCGCTTGATCAGAGCCGGAGGGTCAAGCACGATCACGTCGTAGCGCAGCCGTTCCTCCCTTGCCCGCTTCAAAAATTCGAACACATCGTCCTTGACGAACTGCATTTTCTCCATAACACCATTGAGCCGGCTATTCTCGGCCGCCAAGGCCAAAGCGGCCTCCGAGCCGTCCACGCAGTCGACCCTTCCCGCTCCGGCGAGCGCCGCCTGTACGCCCCACGCCCCGCTGTATGAAAAAAGGTCCAGTACGCGCAGACCGCGTGAAAGCTTCGCCAACACGGCCCGGCTCTCGCGATGATCGAAAAACCAACCGGTTTTTTGGCCGCCGACCGGATCAACCTGAAATCGTGCGCCGTTTTCTTCGATTTCGATTGCCTCCTCCAGAGCACCTTTGACGATGCGCGTGTAAGTCTCGAGTCCTTCCAAGGCTCTGAGGCTGGACGTGTTTTTCAAGACAATGGCGCTCGGGCCGAACAAAGCCTCGATCGCAGCCGCCAGAGGTTCCTGAAGCTTCTCCATGCCGGCCGTATTCGTCTGAATGACGAACACATCGCCGAAACGATCGACCACCGCCCCGGGGATCCCGTCGCTTTCGCCGTATACCAGACGGTAAAAAGGCTTGGAAAACACCCGTTCTCGTAATTGCAGGGCACGCTTCAAGCGCTGTTCAAAGAAGGCCTGATCGATCTCCGCGTGCACGTCCCGAGTCAAAAGACGGGCGCAAATCAGCGACGCCGGATTGACGTAGGCGATGCCCAAGGCTTGCCCGCGTGAACTCTCCACGATAGCCAAATCACCCGCCCCGAAAATCTTGAGCGGCGTCGCCGAGATATCCACCTCGTTGCTGAAAATCCACGAATGGCCCCCGCGCAGGCGTCGTTCTTCATTTTTCTTGAGGCGTATCGAAGGTAACTGGCTCATAACTGTCGCTGAAAATAAAAAATAGTTCGCCATTATCTCGCACGATTCCATCCTTTGCAGAATCTAAAAAACCGAGCGCCCGCTTCGGCCGGCGGCCGCGGCGAGCCGGATGGTGTACAATGGCGGTTTTCTCTAAGCAGGCAATTTTGTGGAACAGTTTCACGGCACTACCATCGTGTCCGTCCGCCGCGGCGACAAAGTGGTCATCGGCGGCGACGGCCAGGTGACTATGGGCAACACCGTCATGAAAGGCAATGCCCGCAAGGTCCGCCGGCTCTATCACGGCCGCGTGCTCGCGGGTTTTGCCGGCGCAACCGCCGATGCGTTCACCTTATTCGAGCGCTTCGAAGGCCAATTGGAAAAGCAGCGCGGCAACCTAACCAAAGCGGCGGTCGAATTGGTGAAGGACTGGCGCACCGACCGAATGCTGCGCCGGCTGGAAGCCTTGCTTGCCGTCGCCGATTCGAAAGCATCCTTGATCATTTCCGGCAACGGCGACGTCATCGAACCGGAAAACGGCCTCATCGCGATCGGGTCCGGAGGGCCCTTCGCCCAGGCAGCCGCCCGCGCACTGTTGGAAAATACCGAATTGGGCGCTGTCGACATCGTCGAAAAGTCGCTGCAAATTGCCGCCGATATCTGCATTTATACCAACCGCAATCTGGTTATCGAAGAACTGGACATGCAACGGGAACTGCACGAACACCCATGACGCACATGACTCCCCGAGAAATCGTCCACGAATTGGACAAACACATCGTCGGTCAAGCCGCCGCCAAACGCGCGGTCGCCATAGCCTTGCGCAACCGTTGGCGGCGTATGCAAATCGAACCCGCGCTCCGCGAAGAGATCACGCCCAAGAATATCCTCATGATCGGTCCGACCGGCGTCGGCAAGACCGAAATCGCCCGCCGCCTCGCGCGGCTTGCCAACGCGCCGTTCATCAAGGTGGAAGCGACCAAGTTCACCGAGGTCGGCTATGTCGGACGCGATGTGGAATCCATCGTTCGCGACCTAGTCGATGCCGCGGTAAAAATGACGCGCCAAACCGAGATGGCGAAGGTACGAACCCATGCCGAAGAATCGGCCGAAGAACGGATTTTGAACGCTTTGCTGCCCGGCGGTTCGGGCTGGGGCGGAGAAGGACAGGCCCCGGAATCGGCGACACGCCAGAAATTCCGGCAAAAGCTCCGTAACGGCGAACTCGATGAAAAAGAAATCGAGATCGAAGTCAGCGCCGCACCGATCGGTGTGGAAATCATGGCGCCGCCCGGCATGGAAGAAATGAGCAATCAGCTCCAGAGCCTGTTTCAGAACCTGCACACCGGACGCACGCGCACTCGCAAGTTGCGGGTCAAGGATGCGCTCAAGCTCCTTCGCGAGGAAGAGTCGGCCAAGATGATCAACGAGGAGGACATCAAGTTGCGCGCCGTAGAGTCGGTGGAGCAAAACGGCATCGTATTCATCGACGAGATCGACAAGATCTGCAAGCGCGGCGAGTACGGAGGCCCGGATGTTTCGCGCGAAGGCGTGCAGCGTGACCTGCTGCCCTTGGTGGAAGGTTCCACGGTGAGCACCAAATACGGCATGGTCCGGACCGATCACATCCTGTTCGTCGCCTCCGGCGCATTCCATCTGTCGAAACCCTCCGACCTCATTCCGGAGCTTCAGGGGCGATTGCCCATTCGGGTGGAGCTGAACGCCCTGACCGTGGAGGATTTCATCCGCATCCTGACCGAACCGGCCAGTTCCTTGACCGAACAGTACGCCGCGTTGCTCGCCACCGAAGGCGTCGAACTGGAGTTCACTCAGGACGGCATCGCCCGGATCGCCGAGATCAGCTGGGAAGTGAACGAGCGCACCGAAAACATCGGCGCCCGACGGCTCCACACCGTATTGGAAAGGCTTCTGGAAACGATCTCCTACGAAGCGCCGGATCATGCCGGAAAGTCCGTGGTCATCGACGCCCAGTATGTCGACCGGTATTTGTCCGAGCTGGCCCAGGACGAAGACCTGAGCCGCTATATCCTTTAGCCGGCAGTCCCGCCATGGCTGCGCCCCTGCCCACCGAGATCAAGCTCCATCAAAAATCGCGGGTACTCGAAATCGCGTTCGAGGACGGTTCCCGCTTCGAACTGCCCTGCGAATACCTGCGGGTTTATTCGCCGTCCGCCGAGGTTCGTGGCCACGGACCGGGCCAGGAGGTCCTCCAGCTCGGGAAAGAGGATGTCACCATCACGGCGATCCGGCCGGTGGGCAATTACGCCATCGCACCGACATTCAGCGACGGCCACGACAGCGGGATCTACACTTGGGAGATGCTGTACAATCTGGGCATGCATCAGGCGGAACTCTGGAACGAGTATTTGAAAAAGCTGGAGCAAGCCGAGGCGCCTCGGAGCCGATAAAGGCGCCGAGAAGGTGATTTAGATCACGTCCCGATCCACGCTGAAGTATAAGATCAACACATATCTCGCCAGGCGATCATCAAGAAACCATCCGGCCACTTACGAATGAACGATCAAAAAACCACCCACTTCGGCTTCCGTGAGGTTCCCGCGAACGAAAAGGCCAGAATGGTCAAGGCCGTATTCGACTCGGTCGCGGGCAAGTACGACGTCATGAACGACCTCATGTCTTTGGGCATTCACCGGATTTGGAAACGGATCGCCCTGCAGCTGAGCCACGTGCGCTCCGGCGAAAAGGTTCTGGATCTTGCAGGCGGCACCGGAGACATGACGTCTCTCTTCCAGAAACGGGTCGGTCCGAACGGCCGTGTCGTTCTTTCCGACATCAATGCCGAGATGTTGAAGCGCGGCCGCGACCGGTTGATCGACGAGGGCGTGGTCGACAACGTCAGCTATGCGCAGATCGACGCCGAAAAGCTGCCGTTCCCGGACAATCATTTCGATTGCGTCTGCATCGCGTTCGGTCTACGCAACGTAACCCACAAGGAGGTCGCGCTTCGCTCGATTCACCGCGTCTTGAAACCGGGCGGGCGGGCGATCATCCTGGAATTCTCCGAAGCGCAGGGGGATCTGTTCAAAAAGGTCTACGATCTCTACTCGTTCAAGGTCCTGCCGATGCTCGGCAAATTCATTGCCAACGATGCCGAAAGCTATAAATATCTGGCCGAGTCCATCCGGATGCATCCCAACCAGGAAAAGCTCAAGCAGCTGATGCTCGAAGCCGGTTTTGAACGTTGTGAATACTTCAACCTGACCCACGGCGTCGTCGCCGTCCACCGGGGCTATAAGGTCTGACCGTGATGGCTCGTCATCCGGTGTTGGCCGGTATTCTTGCCGAAGCGCTGGAGCGTGCGGTCGCGCACTATTTGAGCCTGGATTCAGGCAACAGAGAACTACTGGCCCCGATCGCGGGCAAAGTCATCGAGCTTCGACTGCATCCGTTCGAGCTGTCGATTTATTTCTGCCCGACCGATTCGGACGTACAAATTCTCGGCGATTTCGGCGGCCGGCCGGACGTTACTCTGGCCGGTTCGATTCCGGCCTTTGCCAAGCTCAGGTTCGGCGAACCGGCCAGGCAACTCCTCTCCTCCGGCGACATCGAAATCGACGGCGACATGGACACGGCGCGCCGCTTCCAGGCGCTGTTCGAGAAGCTGGACGTCGACTGGGAGGCCCACCTAGCCCAATATACCGGCCGATCCATCGCCTCCGCCTGCTTCGACCTCGTTCGCTCGGGGCTCGGTTGGACCAAAGATTCCCTGAACACCTTAGGACTCGATCTTGCTGAATATTGGCAGGAAGAAAGCCGGGAATTGCCGACGCAATTCGAGGCTGACGCCTTTTACGCCGAAGTCGACCGGCTTCGCGCCGATTTCGACCGCCTCAAAGCCCGGATAGAGCGGCTTCGGCGCTCGCTGCCGTCTGATTCCTCGTCTTCCGAATCCGCTGCCTAGGAACATCTCGCCCGTGATTCGACCGAAACAGATCCGGCGTTTGCTGCACATTCAACGCGTGCTGGTGCGTCACGGCCTGGACGAATTGGTGCTGGCCACTCACCTGTTTCGGCCGATCCGCTTTGTCGGCACCCTTTCCCCGAACTATTGGCTGGGCGCCAAAGACGAACCGCGCGGCGTTCGGATCCGCCGAACGTTGGAAGACTTGGGTCCCATTTTCGTCAAATTCGGCCAAACCCTGTCCACCCGCCGGGATCTCCTGCCGGACGACATCGCCGAAGAATTGATCAAGCTTCAGGACCGCGTGCCGGCTTTCCCCGGCAGCGATGCCAAAGCCATCGTCGAGCAGGCATTGGGACAGCCGGTCAGCCTGGTTTTCGCCGAATTCGAAGAGACGCCGCTCGCTTCGGCCTCGGTGGCGCAGGTACACGCCGCGCGGCTGCACGACGGTCAGGATGTAGTGGTCAAGGTGCTTAGACCCGGCATCGAAAAGCAGATCCGCTCGGACATCGCCTTGCTGTACGAGTTGGCTCGGCTCGCGCAGCGCTTCTGGAGCGACGCCAAGCGTCTTCGGCCGATCGAGGTCGTCGCCGAATTCGAAAAGACCATTCTGGACGAACTCGATCTGGTCCGTGAAGCGGCCAATGCCGCCGAGATGCGGCGCCGTTTCGAGGATTCCGAGATACTTTACATTCCCAAGGTCTATTGGCCGTACACGCGGCGGCAGGTCTTGGTCATGGAACGCATATCGGGCATTCCGGTCGGCGACGTGGAAACCTTGAAACGCGAAGGCGTCGATTTCAAGCTTCTGGCGGAACGAGGAGTGGAAATCTTCTTCACGCAGGTGCTGCGGGACAGCTTCTTCCATGCCGACATGCACCCCGGCAATATCTTCGTCACGCCGCCCGCTCAGTACATTGCCGTCGACTTCGGCATCGTTGGGAGCATTTCACGGGAAGACAAGCGTTACGTCGCCGAAAATCTTCTGGCCTTTTTCAACCGCGACTACCGCCGTGTCGCGGAGATGCATATCGAATCGGGATGGATTCCCAAATCCACCCGCGTCGAGGAGTTCGAGTCCGCCGTACGCGCCGTGAGCGAGCCGATCTTCGAAAAACCGTTAAAGGACATCTCCTACGGCCATTTGTTATTGCGGCTGTTCCAGGTGGCCCGCCGCTTCGATATGGAAGTGCAGCCGCAACTGGTGCTGCTCCAAAAAACCCTGCTGAATATCGAAGGACTCGGGCGCGACCTCTATCCGGACCTCGATCTTTGGCAGACCGCCAAACCATTTCTGGAACGTTGGTTCAAGGACGAAATGGGACCCAAAGCCGGCCTGAGAAAAATCCAGTCGCAGCTTCCGGAATGGGCGGAAAGCTGGCCCGAGATGCCCATGCTGATCCATCGAATGCTGGAAAACGCGGCGAACGGAAAACTGACGGTGACTTTTCAGTCGCGGGAACTGGAGCAAATCCATCGGGAAATAAAACAGAGCCAGCGGCGCACCCTGACGGGAATCACCGGCGGAGTCCTGCTTATCAGCGCGGCGGTCTTGTCCGGCTCCGCCGCCTCGTTATTCATCGCCGGGATAACCGGCGCTTTGGGCGCGCTCCTTCTCGTCGGCGCCTGGCTTTAACGGACGACCCAGCATGGCGGCGGGTTTGCCGGCCTACGAGCTCTGCGTCACCGAGTAGGTCGGGAATCCTTCCCAATCGCAAACGGTTGCTTTAGCCGCAACCCTTCCAATCGCAAACGGTCATCCGGGGAAGGGGCTGGCCGGCGCTCCCGGCCAGGCCGTTTGCGATTGGAGCGTCGAACCGATCCTTCCAGGAGCACCGGAGCCGCCCTTCCCGACATTCGCGGGACGGTAAGCGGACGACTGGATTCGATTTCTTTGTTATGATTTCAGCCATTTTCATCGATTTTCACTTATAACGTATAAGAAGGAAGATCTCCATGGCGCGCACAGAAACCCCGGTTTGTGATTTCGGAAAAAAGGCACACAATTTCGCTCTGCCTGGCGTGGATGGGCAAATCTGGACTCTGGAAAAGTGCAAAGGCCCCAACGGCCTTTTGGTGATGTTCATCTGCAACCACTGCCCCTACGTGAAGGCCGTGCAGGACCGCATCGTGCGGGACGTCAAAGAGCTCATGGAACACGGCATCAACGCCGTGGCCATCATGTCCAACGACCCGGCCGATTATCCCGAAGACTCCTTCGAAAACATGAAAATCGTCGCGGAGCAACTCGGCTATCCCTTTCCGTACCTGTACGACGAAACTCAGGAAGTGGCCAAGGCCTACGGCGCCGTCTGCACCCCGGACTTCTTCGGCTATAACAAGGATCTGGAGTTGCAGTACCGCGGACGGCTGGACGCCAGCCGCAAGGAAACCGCCCCGCCGGACGTCAGGCGCGAGCTGTTCGACGCCATGAAACAAGTTGCGGAGACCGGCAAGGGTCCGAAGAAGCAAATCCCGAGCATGGGCTGCTCGATCAAATGGCGGGAGCAGCCATCGACACCCAAAAAGACCGCTAAGAAGACCGCTAAGAAGAAGCCCCTCGCTTTCAAGCGAATCACCGATCTCGATCTCGCCGGCAAGCGCGTTCTGATCCGCGCGGATCTGAACGTTCCCGTCAAGAACGGCAAAGTCACCAGCGACACCCGCATCCGCGCCAGTTTGCCCACGATCGAACATTGCTTGAGAGCCGGCGCCAGGGTCATGGTCATGTCCCATCTGGGGCGGCCGACCGAAGGCATATACACCGACGAATTCTCTCTGAAACCCGTGGCCGATCGCATGACCTGGCTGCTCGGACGCAAAGTGCCCCTGGTGAAAGACTGGCTGAACGGCGTCGACATGCACCCGCGGGAGGTCGTTTTATGCGAAAACGTCCGATTCAACAAGGGTGAGAAAAAAGACGACGAAGCGTTGGCCAAGAAAATGGCAGCTCTCTGCGATATCTACGTGATGGACGCCTTCGGCACCGCGCACCGCGCCGAAGCGTCAACCCACGGCGTAGGCCGTTTCGCGACAGAAACCTGTGCCGGCCTCCTGCTCGCTGCCGAGCTCGACGCTCTCGGCAAGGCTCTGGAAAACCCGGAGCGCCCGCTTTTGGCGATCGTCGGCGGCTCCAAGGTTTCCACCAAGCTGACGGTGCTCGACTCCTTGGCCGCCAAAGTGGACCAACTCATCGTCGGCGGCGGCATTGCCAACACCTTCATCGCCGCAGCAGGTCATCCGGTGGGCAAGTCCTTGTATGAAGCCGATCTGATTCCCGAAGCCAAACGCTTGATGGAGCAAGCGAAAGCGGAAGGCGCGGAGATTCCGGTACCGACCGACGTGGTTTGCGCGAAAGAATTCTCCGATTCGGCGACAGCCACGATCAAAAAGGTCAGCAAAGTAGCCGAGGACGATTTGATCCTCGATATCGGGCCGGAAACCGCGGCGCGTTATGCGGAAATGATCAAAGCGGCCGGAACCATCGTCTGGAACGGGCCGGTGGGCGTATTCGAGATCGACCAGTTCGGCGAAGGCACCCGCACCGTAGCCATGGCTATTGCGGAAACCAAGGGTTTTTCCATCGCCGGTGGCGGCGATACGCTCGCGGCGATCGAAAAATACGGCATCGGCGATCGGGTATCATATACCTCGACCGGGGGCGGAGCTTTCCTGGAATTCCTGGAGGGCAAGATGCTTCCCGCCGTAGCGATGTTGCAGGAACGGGCAAAATAGTTCTTCGAGTTCACGGCGCGAAGGAGAGCGGCCGAAGCTGTCCTTCGCGCCTTGTTTTTTGGGCGATCTGAACCTTCCAGCCGCGTTGGCGGTCTGGATTAAGAATCCTTCGACCAAAACGCCCGATGGATCGGATTCCGCTTTGAAAAGCGGGTGTTCTGTACAAGAACCTTGCTTTTAGGGTAAAAGGGTTCCATAAACTATTTGTTTTTATTAAATTTTTCATTCAAAACGACTCTAAATCGAGGATACAGCAAACATGGCAAGAGTAACCGTCGAAGACTGTCTGGAACACGTCGACAATCGTTTTCAGTTGGTTTTGCTGGCAACCAAGAGAGCCCGCCAATTGTCCCGCCATCCGGACGATGCCAAGGTGCCGTGGGAAAACGATAAATCGACCGTCGTGGCGCTTCGGGAAATTGCACAGGGCTTGATCACTCGCGAATATCTCACTGCGGCCGCGAAACAGGAGCGGTTCGCCATCGAGCGTCCGCCGGTACCCAATCCGCATGGCGCAGGCATGGGCAACCTTGAAGAGGACGATTTCGAGTAAGGCGAATCGGTACCTCAAACGCCGAAGAGCCGATACAAGAGCGCGGGCTGCCATGAACCAGCTTCTTCCCAAAGAAGTGACCGAACTGCCGAATGAAAAGCTCATTCGCAGGCTGTGCAGCATAGTCTCGGCCTATCTCGACGGAGCGCAGGTCGAGGAAATTTATCGCGCCTATCAGCTTGCCCTTTCCGCGCATGAGGGCCAATTCCGACTGACCGGCGAACCGTATGTGTGCCATCCCCTTTCGGTCGCCATCATCCTCGCCGAGATGCGCATGGACGCAAAAGGCATCATGGCGGCCATTCTGCACGACGTCATCGAAGACACCTCCGTCACCAAGGAGCAACTGCGAGAACAATTCGGAGACGAAGTCGCCGAACTGGTCGACGGCGTCAGCAAGCTGACCCAGCTCGACTGCAAATCGAGGGCCGAGGCGCAGGCCCAGAATGTCCGAAAGATGGTGCTCGCGATGGTCAAGGACCTCCGCGTGATCATGGTCAAACTGGCGGATCGGCTTCACAACATGCGCACCTTAGGGATAATGTCTCCGACGCGGCGCCGGCGCATCGCCCGCGAGACCCTGGACATCTACGCACCCATTGCCAACCGCCTGGGCATGAACGAGATGCGGCTGGAGTTGGAAGAACTGGGGTTCTCCGCCATGTATCCGGTACGTTACCGCGTGCTGGAACAGTCGGTAAAGAAAGCTCGCGGCAACCGCAAGGAGGTGGTGGCGATCATCGAGTCGGCCATCACGAAACGACTGCAGGACGCCGGGCTGGTCAACTGCGAAGTAATCGGACGGGAGAAGCATCTTTATAGTCTCTATCAAAAGATGCGAATCAAGCATGTCTCCTTTTCCGGCGTCTACGACGTTTACGCCTTCCGCATCATCGCAGATGAGGTGGACGATTGTTACCGTGCCTTAGGGATAGTTCACAACCTCTATAAGCCGGTGCCGGGCCGCTTCAAGGATTACATCGCCGTGCCCAAGGCCAACGGCTATCAGTCGCTGCACACCGTGCTGGTCGGGCCTTACGGTCAGCCGCTGGAAATTCAGATCCGCACCCGCGCCATGCACCATCTGGCCGAATCCGGCATCGCGGCACACTGGCTGTACAAGAGCGAGCATGAACAGATTTCGACCAGCCAGACCCGTGCCCACGAGTGGCTGAGAGATCTTCTGGAAATCCAGAAGAGCGCCGGCGACTCGATGGAATTCCTGGACAATTTGAAGGTCGACCTGTTCCAGCAGGAAGTTTACGTCTTCACCCCCAAGGGCAAGATCACCAAGCTTCCACGCGGAGCCACCATCGTCGACTTCGCTTACGCCGTGCACACCGATATCGGCAATACTTGCGTCTCGGCCCGAATCGACCGGGTACTCGCGCCGCTGCAAACCGTTCTCGAGAACGGCCAGACCGTCGAGATCATCACGGCGCCCTGGGCCCGCCCCAATCCGCTGTGGCTCAATTTCGTCGTCACCGCCAAAGCGCGCGCGGCCATTCGCAGCTATCTCAGGAATTTCAAGAAACAGGAGGCGGTCGCCCTCGGAAAACGTTTGCTGGAAAAGGAATTCGATGCCCAAAACATACGTTTCGAGGACATTCCGCGGGAGCGGATCGACGATTTGCTGAAGGCGCTCGAATTGCCCTCTCTCGAAGCCTTGCTGGAAGATATCGGGCTCGGCAACCGTTTGCCTTTCCTGGTCGTCCGCCAAATGGCGCAAACCGACGCCACGTCGGAGACTACAGCCAACCAGGAAAACCTGCCAGCACTGTCGCCTCTGATCATCAAAGGCACAGAAGGCATGGTGGTCAACCTCGCCAAGTGCTGCCGCCCGATACCGGGCGACCCCATCGTCGGATTCTTCAATCCCGGCAAGGGGATCGTCGTTCACCTCACCGAGTGCAAGAACGTCTCGGAGCTCAGAAAAAAACACATGAACTGGCTGGACGTGGACTGGGACAAACAAGCCAGCGGCGATTTCCCGGCGGTCATCCGTCTGGAACTGATGAACCAGGTCGGTACCCTGGCTAAAGTCGCCTCCACCATCTCCCGCATGCGCGCCAACATCGAAAACGTCCAGATCTCCAATCAGGACAGCCAGATTTCCACCGACATCATTACCTTGATGGTCAAGGACCGCGTCCATCTCGCCTCGGTCATGCGAGAACTGCGAAAATTATCGGTCGTTTTGAAAATTTCCCGCGTAAAGTCCGAACTCAGAAAGAAACAGAACCATGGCAAAACAAATTATTCAGACTGACCAGGCTCCCAAAGCGATCGGCACCTACTCCCAGGCCGTAAAAGTCGGCGACACGGTTTATCTGTCCGGCCAGATTCCGCTGGACCCCGCCACCATGACGCTGGTCGAAGGCGGCATGGACGTGCAGATCCGCCGCGTGTTCGACAACCTCAAGGCCGTGGCCGAGGCCGCCGGAGGCAGCCTTCGGGATGTCGTCAAACTGAATGTCTTCCTGACCGATCTCGCCCATTTTCCGCTGGTGAACGAAATCATGGCCGAATATTTCGCCGAGCCCTATCCTGCCCGCGCTGCCATCGGCGTGGCCTCCCTGCCGCGGGGCGCCGGAGTCGAAATGGACGCGATCATGGTTTTGGCGAAATAGGCGTCCCGCGACTATTTGGCTTCGCAAAACCGTTCTCTCGACGAGCTTCCGGTCGCCACCCTCAGGGGGGCGGGAGCGCAAACCCTCAAACGGCTGGAAAAGCTGGGCATTTCAACCGTCAGCGACTTGCTTTTCCATCTGCCGCTGCGTTATGAGGATCGGACGTCCGTCACCGCTATCGGACATCTGAAACCCGGTGGTCATGTGCTGGTGGAAGGCCGGATCGAACTCGCGGAAATCCTCCCAAAGGGCCGTCGCTCGCTGATTATTCGGATCGGCGACGGCACCGGCTTTCTCGATCTGCGGTTCTTCCATTACACGGCGAAACAGCGCGAGCAGCTAACCCGCGGCAAGCGGCTGAGCTGTTACGGCGAAGTGCGGACGGGTTATGCCGGTCTGGAAATGACCCATCCCGATTACAAACTCATCGACGATACGGAGACCGACGTTCCCGAGCGCGCGCTGACGCCGGTTTATCCCTTGACCGAAGGCATCCATCAGAAAGCCATTCGCCGGCTGGCCGCACAAGCACTGTCCATGGCCGACGAAACCCGGCTTCCCGACTTATTGCCCGAGCCATTGATCCCTTCGGCGAACCGGTTGCGACTCATGGACGCGCTTCGGCTTCTGCATCAGCCTCCCGCCGGCTACAACGAAACTTCGCCGCAACTCGCCGCCGCCCGTTCGCGCCTCGCCTTCGAAGAGCTGCTTAGCCATCATCTGAGCCTCGGTCGCTTCCGGGCCAAGATGCAGGCTCATCGAGCCCCGGTTATGGCGATCAATCGGGAGGCGGCGGACCGGTTTCTGCGCAGCCTGCCGTTCTCTCTAACCGCCGCCCAAAAGCGCGTGATTGCCGAGATCGAAGCCGATTTATCCAGTAACCGCCCCATGATGCGCTTGGTTCAAGGCGACGTGGGATCGGGCAAGACCGTGGTGGCCGCCCATGCCGCGCTGACCGCGCTGTCGTCCAACTACCAGGTCGGCATCATGGCCCCTACCGAACTCTTGGCCGAGCAGCATTTCCGAAGCTTTCGGCAGTGGCTCGAACCCTTCGGCATACAGATCGCCTTCTTGTCCGGACGCCTCAAGGGCGAAGCCCGGAAAGCCGAGCTCGACGCCATCGGTCGCGGCGCAGCGGGCATCGTCATCGGCACCCACGCCCTATTTCAGGAACAGGTGGCATTTCATCGCCTGGGGCTCGTCATCATCGACGAACAGCACCGATTCGGCGTCCATCAACGGCTGGCGCTCCGCGAAAAAGGTCTGCATGATGGTTTGTTTCCGCACCAACTCATCATGACCGCCACACCGATTCCGAGAACTCTGGCAATGCTCGGGTATGCCGATCTCGATCTTTCGGTCATCGACGAGCGGCCGCCCGGACGGACGCCCGTCAAGACCGTGGTCATTCCGACCAGTCGCCGGGCCGAAATCATCGCCCGCATCACCGACTGGGTGTCCAAAGGAAGACAGGTGTACTGGGTTTGCACGCTGATCGAAGAATCCGAGGCATTGCAATGCGAAGCAGCGGAAAAAACCGCCGTCGTGCTCGCCGAAGCCCTTCCGGATGTTCGCGTCGCGCTGATACACGGGCGTTTGAAACCCACCGAAAAGGAAGCCGTCATGTCGGCCTTCAAGGAAGGGCATTTCGATTTGCTCGTGGCCACCACCGTCATCGAAGTCGGCGTGGACGTCCCGAACGCCAGCCTGATGATCATCGAGAACGCCGAGCGCTTGGGACTGGCCCAGCTGCACCAATTGCGCGGGAGGGTGGGACGCGGTCCCGGCGAGGCGCATTGCGTCTTGCTGTACCAGCCGCCTCTGTCGGAAACCGCCAAACAACGTTTGGGTATCCTGCGGGACTCCGATGACGGCTTCGTCATCGCCGAAAAAGACCTGGAATTGCGGGGACCGGGAGAACTCCTGGGAACCCGGCAGACCGGCCAGGTCCAGTTCCGCATCGCCGACTTGGCGCGCGACGGACACCTCTTGGATGCCGTTGCTCAAACGGCCGCCATTCTGCTGGGGGATTATCCCGACCGCGCCGAACGCCTTATCCGGCGCTGGGTCGGTCATTCGGTGCAATATGCCGGGGCTTGAATGACTACCCGTACGGGGTATCGACGTTTTTCGAGATGCCATTACATTCTTCCGAAGCGGATACGCCGTGGCGAAACCCCATCTTATCCCCGCCTTGAGGGAAAATCGACCAACGAGATAAGAGCCTATCCAGGCCGTTCGTCCTGAGCCCTTCGACTTAGCTCAGGACAGGCTTGTCGAAGGGTCTGTCCTGAGCCGAGTCGAAGGGTTCTGGGACCTACCGGGATAGGCTCTAAGCACCCTGACGAAACGCTTGCGACGCCAGATACGAATCCGACACACCGGAGATGAAAGCCATGAAACTCAACGCAGAGTCCTTGAGACAAATGAAGTCGGTAAAGCCGATCCCGATGCTGACGGCTTACACCGCCCCCGTAGCCCGCTCTCTCGAAAAAGCGGGGATTCCGGTCATCCTGGTCGGAGACACGGTGGGGATGGTGGAAATGGGCTTCGACAGCACGCGCCATGTCACCATCGAGCACATGCGATACCATATCGGCGCCGTCCGCCGCGGCGCGCCGAATACGCATATCATCGGCGATCTTCCATACAACAGCGATCGCGATCCGGCCACGGCCCTGAATAACGCCAAACTGCTGCTGGACGCCGGCGCCGACAGCATCAAGCTGGAAGGTCCGAAGTACGACGTGATCGCTCATCTCGTTGCCAACGGAATCGACGTGGTCGGCCATACCGGATTGACGCCCCAGACGGCTTCCGACTTCCGACAGGTCGGAGGCAAGAAAAGCGACGCGGAACGCATCTTGAGCGAAGCGATCGACATCGCGGAAGCGGGCGCGTTCTTGGTGGTTCTGGAGCACATACCGGCAACCCTGGCGAAGACCATCACGCAGTCGATCAAGGTGCCCACCGTGGGAATCGGTGCCGGCGCATCGTGCGATGGACAGGTTTTGGTCATTAACGACGCAATCGGCCTGGGGGATTTCTGGCCGCCGTTTTCGAGACAGTACGCTTACGTTGGCAAAGCGATCGTCGATGTTGCCGAGCGATTCATGAAGGAAGTCGACGACGGAACCTTCGTGGACAATGTTCTCCACATGCGCGGTTCAAGGAAGAGATAGAGATAGCGATTTGTCCGACCGAAGCGGCCGCTCCGACCGAACCGCCGGAACAGAGGCGCAGCTAGGCAATTCCTTGCAGATGAATGTATCCGGCCGGTCAGGAAAACTCACGCGCTCTGCTAAAATTCGCGGTTTATTCTCGAGACCGACCATTGACGACACGCAGCCAACTTTTCCGCCGAGCACCGGACTGGTTTCAACTTGGAAGCAGTCAGCGCAGCCAGATCCCCGAAGGGCTCCATCCATGGCTTTTCGAAGCCGGCTCGCTGACCCGCCGGGTTCGCGGCCTTTGTGGCGGCGACTTTCGCCTCCGGGTGCTGCAGCAGGAGTGGCTGAGGCCGTTTGCCGACGAATCGAGAGCGCTGAGACTTAGACCTTCGCGGGTCGCATTGGTACGCGAGGTGGCTCTTCAATGCGGCGAACAGCCCCTGGTCGTGGCGCGCAGCATCATACCGGCAAGTATTCTCCGCGGCGCTCAGCGCCATCTGGCTTCTTTGGGCAACCGCCCGCTGGGAGAGATTCTTTTCTCCGACCCGAACCTGAAGCGGCTGGGGCTGGAATTGGCCGTCGTCGAAAGGGCGAAATGGCTACCGGAACGTTCCAAAGCTCTTGACTTCGCCGAATCGTCCGACCGAATCTGGGGTCGGCGCTCGCTGTACGCCGTCGCGCACGGAAACCTGTTAGTAGCCGAGTTTTTTCTACCTTCTCTGTTGAAGCGAGAAGCAAGCCTATGATCGACCACCCGACCTTCCGGCTGTCCAGCCGTCGTCTCGAGCTTTACTGGCGATTGATGCGCCTGGACAAGCCCATCGGCATCTTCCTTCTGCTTTGGCCGGCCCTGTGGGCGCTATTGATTGCCGGAAACGGCAAACCCGACGTCCTGGTGAGCTTCGTCATCGTCACCGGCGTCGTGCTGATGCGGGCGGCGGGCTGCGTGATCAATGACTACGCCGACCGCGACTTCGACCCCCACGTCAAACGCACCAAATTACGTCCGATCGCCGCCGGACTGGTGACACCCAAGGAAGCGCTTTGGCTGTTCGTCGTGCTGTGCCTGGTATCGTTCGGCCTGGTTCTACTCACCAACCCGCTCGCAATCGCGCTGTCGGTCCCCGGCGCTTTTCTCGCCGCGTCCTATCCGTTCATGAAGCGCTACACCTATCTTCCGCAAGCCTATCTGGGACTCGCCTTCGGCTGGGCGGTGCCCATGACTTTCGCGGCCCAGACGGGCGGCATTCCGTGGGTCGGCTGGGAACTTTACTTCGCCACCATCCTGTGGGCCTTGGTTTACGACACGATGTACGCCATGGTGGATCGGGAGGACGATCTCAAGATCGGCGTCAAATCCACCGCCATTCTGTTCGGCGACATGGATCGGGTGCTGATCGGAATGCTTCAGGTCTTCGTGCTGCTGATTCTTTATTCGGTGGGAAGGCAATCCGGGCTTGGAATAGCCTATTTTCTCGGTCTCTTGGTCGCCGCCGGGCTGGCCGCCTACCAACAGTATCTGATCCGGGAGCGCGATCCCGCCGGCTGCTTCAAAGCATTTCTGAACAATCATTGGTTCGGCGCGGCGGTATTTTTCGGGTTGGTAGTCGACTACGTCTCCCGCCTTTAGAGCATTTTCCGATTCGGTGTCAGAGAGCCCGATATGTAGGTCGGCAATCCCTTGCCAATCGCAAACGGCCGCTTTAGTCGCGACCCTTCCGACAAAATCCTTTGCCGAGCCGATAAGTCGGCAAGGGATTGCCGACCTACGTTCTTCCCGCCCGACACGAAGCCGTACACCGGGATGAAAAACGCTCTAGGATGCCTCCGGAGCACCAGCAAGCTCGCATCGAGCCCTCGTTTCACCCGGACTGTTCAACCGCCAATGCCTTACGAGCGAGATGATAAACGAGCAGAGGCAAAGGCATGCGCAGCCAATGGCCCCGAACATAAAGCATCCACCGGGCAATCCCCGTGAAACGGTCGGCGACTGTGGAATGCTTCGGCCGAAGCGCCCGTAAGAACAGCGCATCCATCAGGCTGAGCAATGGCCGCGCCGGCGATCCCACCGCAGCCTTGGCCTGAATCCGCGGCGGAATTCGCGTCCCCAGTATCTTCTCCGTATAACGGAAAGCGTAAAACAAAGGCCTGGCAAGACCGACCTCCACGGCTCGTTCCGTCAGACGCTCCCAAAAGCTGTCGTCAGCGGCAGAGAAGTGCGTAAGCAGGGTATCGATATCGGCGAGGTCTCTAAATCCCGAATCCAGTTCGCCTTCCAAAAAAAGATGAGTAGCACTGTGCAGCACCATATCTTCGGGCGCAAGCACAAACAGCCTGTCATGCCCCGGCAACGGCGCTGCCGCAGCGAGCATTTTTTTCGAATCGGCCCGAATCCTGGAGGTAATCGGTGTAATAGCGTGATGGACATCGATAACCGTACCACGCTTAATGTGCTGCATCGGTGGGATTTCGTGCATCCATTGGCGATAGTAGCGCTGGTCATAAGCATCATGATACGTGCCTATCCAGCCATGCAGCATCAGCGCCGCTTCGACATCGGCCAATCGCTCGCGCGGCACCAGTATGTCGATGTCAGCAAACACACGCCCCCGTGCTGCCGGTAGGCCGGCCATTGCGTAGGCCGCCCCCTTGAGCAGGACGATTGGAACCTGAGTTCTAGCCAGGGCCTTTCGGATTTGCTCGACCTCGATTTCCACGGCCTGGTTTTGCCGGCGTGCAACCAGGTGCGCAGAGATCAGATGTCTGCGGGGAGCCTCCGGGATTAGATCGAGCAAGCCATGGTCTTCGAGTCGGGCCGCTAACTTGGCGAGTACCTTTGCCGCTCTGCACTGGCGGATAACGATGTCCCAGTCGCCGAGAGAACAATCGATGAGAGTCTCGGTGCGTGTCAGCGCCTTGGCGGCGGCGACATTCATCGGGCCTGACATAGCAGAGGCGCCTTCAAATCAGCAAATATCGAGATGGCATCATCCAGCTTACTATAGGTAAATTCATAACATTCAGCCTGATCGACTATGCCTATCAAAGCATCAAAGCCTATTGCACCCAGTAAGGTGTAATTAAATGAGTTTTCGGCGAGACGCACGACTGTCCGAGCCTTGGAGTGAGGCCGCAACCGAACGGCAGCATCGCGCTCGTAACGAGGAAAGATGACCCACGCAGGACAAGCCGTTTCGCGAGAACGGAGAATGCTGCCGACCGGCGCTTTCATGTGAGCTACTGTCCCTTTGCGGGTATCTTTTACTACCGGCCCAATCACTGCCGAAGGATTGAAATGGCGGATAATTTCGATCGAATCATTCTTGAGCCCGATCGGGCGGGGAATAGGCGTTATCCGAAGCGTTGCCGGATCGATAAGAGCCAATTCATCGGAAAGCAGCCTCCATCCGCGACTGACCAAAGCGGCGCAGAGTGTACTCTTGCCCGAACCCGGGGGAGCCGCCAAAATTGCCGCACATCCCTCCCGCTCAACGACCGCTGCATGAATCATCAGAAACCGATGGCAATGGTTCGCTATACACCAATTAAGCCCCCATTCGAACATGGGATAAGCTTGCTCGTAAGGCAAAGGCTTAAATGGAACCGTGCCGTCGAATTCAAAGCTGACCTGAGGGCGGAACCAGCGATACGCCGATCGAGGTCGCCGCAACGATACGTGGAAATCTGCAAACGCGCTTGAACCTGGTACCGGGTACTCGCTGTAGTAAAGCTGTAAGCCGGCTAAAACGCTAGGAATATCGGTATAGATTCGGACAACAAACGGAGCAAGTTCTAGAGTTACGCCCTTGTCCGAAAATTGCGCGGACAGGGTCTCGTCGAAGGAGTTAAAAGAGCTCAACTGGCAATTATTTCAATTAGGCCAAGACGCTGAAATTCTTCTAATGTGATGTCAAGAACTCGAATCAACTCCTGTTCGTCGAGATCACCTTTTGCGTTTATTCCGGCAAGAATGGTTGAAGTCTTAAGCGCCTTCTCAGCCTGCAGCATTTCTAGAATCTGAGCACTCAATTTCGGCACTGCGTAAGTATTACAACTGGCTGCATCAAATACCACGCATTCGTCCTGCCAAAGCGGCGATATCTTCAGGCGGGCCGCCGAACAAAGAGTGACCACGCGTAAGGTCATGAAGATCAAAAGCAATTTATACCAAAGCCAGCTAATTTTTAGACAAACCCCATGGTACTTTGTAGATAAAAAATGATTTCCGCTACTCCCCATTTAACACCATTCGTGGGCTGATACTCCGTTAAAGGACCTTTCGCAAACATCTCTTTTGCTTGATCTACCGAAACTGGATACTTCGAATCGGCATTTGCGTTATAAATCGCCGCAATAATGAATTGGGCGAACTGGGCGGCTTGCGGATCGGGCTGCTTTTCCGGAAACGCCAAAAGTTCCCATACAGACGCAAGCCGAGTTTGATCTACAGTCCCGGCACCGTTTGTTGGTAAAACTGGTATAAAAGTAGTAGTGGCGCCAACATACACATCCACGGTTGTACCAAAACTGGATATCTTTGAAGCGGGAGGATTCGAGTCCGATGAAAAAAATGTGTCAAACGAAGGGACACCGCCCCCGGTACAGCCGATCGGATTTCCACTGCCGTCTTGTATCTGCAGTTGCGGTGCATCCAATCCACCTAGAGGCCATGAACCGAACGAAGCACACATAACCAAATAGGAAGGCGGTTTTCCATTGCAGGAATAAACCGGCTCCTCTGTTTGGGGACTGGTGTTTCCAGATGCATGCCGGGATGGAGTAGCACAAGCATTAGCCAACGGCGAATAACCAGAAAAGCTCATCAGGACAGGCGTGGTCAGACCAATTCTCGTCAAATTGCGCCGCGTTTGATCAATTTCCTTTTGCTGCGTTGATGACCGCAACTCAGACTGGTCTTCATGAAGCATATCTTTAGCCATTGTTAGTGCGAATTTCCGATTGTTAAAAACTCTAATGCAACTTACGCGCCGATCACCCTAATAAATTGATTTCTTGGCAACTTTTGATCGCATGCGCAACAATTTTGGCACATTTGTAAAACTTTCTGACATTTGCCAAGATTTGGAGCGAAAGTCAATCAAACTTTACTTCCCGGTAATCTAGTTTAACAGCTGAGTATCCGCCACCCGGACATATTTGCAACTTTCGATCAGAAGCGTGCGTTCGCGATTTAGCCAGGCTTGGAGAACAGCCGGTACGAAGATTTTATTCAACAGCGTCCTGCTACCCTATAACTCTCCCGACTTCGACACACAGAACGACCTTGCTTTCACATGTTTACGTAGTTCGGTCCCCCGCCCCCTTCTGGAGGCACCCAGTTGATGTTCTGTGCCGGATCCTTGATGTCGCACACTTTGCAGTGAACGCAGTTCTGCGCGTTGATCTGGAATCGGGCCGGCTGTGCCGGCGCCTCCACGATTTCATAAACCGCCGCCGGGCAATAACGCTGCGCCGGCTCGTCGTACAGCGGCAGATTCCGCTCGATCGGGATGGCCGGATCGGTCAGAACGAGATGGCAGGGCTGGTCTTCCTCGTGATTGGTGTTGGAGAGATAGACCGAGGATAGTCTATCGAAGCTCAGCACGCCGTCGGGCTTCGAATAATCGATCTTACGGCTGTCCGCGGCTCGATCCAACGAGGCGTGATCCGGAACGCGATTGTGCAGGGTAAACGGCAGCTTTCCCCGGAAAACATTCTGATCGATCCAAATGAACGCGCTTCCAACAAGCGTTCCGAATTTCGCCAACGCGGGACCGAAGTTCCGGCCCCGGAACAGCTCCTGATCGACCCACGATTGGCGATAACGGCCGCCCATATCCGGAATTCCGCCCGTTCCCAGCGCCTCGAACACCGCCTCCGCCGCCAGCATGCCGGTCTTCATGGCGGTATGATTGCCCTTGATCTTCACCGGGTTGAGAAAACCGGCATCGCAACCCGCCATCACGCCGCCCGGAAAAGAGAGCTTGGGCACCGACTGCCAGCCGCCCTTGTTCACCGCGCGGGCGCCGTAGCCGATCCGGGTTCCGCCTTCGAGGAACCGGCGCACCACCGGATGGTGCTTCCAACACTGCATTTCGCTGAAAGGATTCAAATAAGGATTACGGTAATTCAAGGCCACAATCAAACCGAGCGAAACCAATCCGTCCTCGCCGTGGTAAACGAAGCCGCCACCTTCGGTTTCGTTGTCCAAAGGCCAGCCTAAGGTGTGAACGACCCATCCGGGCCGATGACGCGACGGATCGATGCGCCAGATTTCCTTGATGCCGATACCGTAATGCTGCGGATCGACGTCCCGCCGCAATTCGAAGCGCTCCATCAGCCGCTTGCCCAAATGCCCGCGGCAGCCTTCGGCAAAAATCGTGTAGGGCGCTCGCAGCTCCACGCCCGGCTGATAGTTCGGCTTCTTCGAACCGTCCCTGGCGACGCCCATGTCGCCCGTAACCACGCCGGCTACCGCGCCTTTATCGTCATAAAGCACATCGGCCGCGGCGAACCCCGTGAATATCTCGGCGCCAAGGGCTTCGGCCCGTTCCGCCAGCCATCGGCACAAGCGGCCCAGGCTGATCACGTAATTGCCCTCGTTACGCATCGGCTTCGGCATCAGAAAGCCGGGCGCTTTGAACGAGCGCTTTTCGCTAAGGAGGTAATGCAATTCATCGTGTTCGACGGCCACGGTGACGGGCGCGCCCTGCCCTTTCCAGTCCGGGAAAAGTTCGTTCAGGGCGGTCGGCTCGAACACGGCGCCGGAAATGATGTGGGCGCCGACCTCCGCACCCTTTTCGACGACGCAGACCCGGAGCGACTTTCCGGCTTCATTGGCCAGCTGCATCAATCGGCAGGCGGCGGACAGTCCCGCGGGGCCGGCCCCCACGATGACGACATCGAACTCCAGACTCTCCCGATTCACGATTTATCCTTGGGCAGAGCATCGACCAATGCCGGCAGCACCTCGAACAAATCGCCCACCAGGCCGATATCCGCCACTTCGAAGATTGGCGCATCGGGGTCCTTATTGACGGCGACGATGGTCCCCGCATCCTTGATTCCCGCCAGATGCTGTATCGCGCCCGAAATACCGAAGGCGAGGTAAAGCTCCGGCGCGATGATCTTGCCGGTCTGCCCCACCTGCAAGTCGTTCGGAACGAATCCGGCATCCACCGCCGCGCGGGAAGCGCCGACCGCCGCGCCCAGCCGATCCGCCAGGGCGTAGATCAAGTCGAAGTTTTCCTTGCTTGCCAGGCCGCGCCCGCCGGACACCACCACGCGGGCCGACTGGAGATCGGGACGCCCGCCGCCGGACGAACCTTCGACCCGGAGAAAACGCGTGTGGGTCGGGCAGTCGAAATCGAGGCTGATTTTTTCCACAGGCGCCGATCCTGTCTCGGCAACCGCCTTGAACGAAGCCGTACGCACGGTCGCGACGACGATGCCCGGCGGCGTTTCGATCGTTTCCAGCGCATTGCCCGCATAAATCGGCCGCTCGAAGACATTTCGGCCGAGCACCCGCATGATGTCGCTGACTTGCGGAACACCGAGCAGCGCCGCCGCGCGTGGTAGAACATCCTTGCCGAAGGTGGTCGCCGGCGCCAGCACATGGGTGTAGTCCTTGGCCAGCGCGGAAACTTGCGGCGCCAGAACCGCCGCCACTGGGTTACGGTTGGCGGCATGTTCGACCAGCAACACCCGGGTCACGCCATTCAGCCGGGCCGCGGCTTGCGCGGGCTTGTTCTCCGCCTCGGCGAATACGGCCACATCGATCGTCTCCGGAACGAGATCGCGCGCGCAGGCGACGGTTCTCGCCGTCGAAGGATTCAAGGTTTCGCCGTCGTGCTCGGCGACAACCAATACCTTGCTCATGACAACAGCCCTCGCTCATGCAGCGCCGCCACCAACTCGTCGACCGAAGCCACTTTTCGGCCGGCCTGGCGCTTCGGCGGAGGCGCGACTTTGAGCAGCCTGGCTTCCGGTACGAACTCGACGCCCAGGTCCTCCGGCGTGACCGTTTCGATCGGCAGGCGGCGCGCCTTCATGATGTCCGGCAACTTGGGATAACGGGGAATATTGAGACGAAGATCGGCGGAAATCACCGCAGGCAGATCGACCGACAGAAATTCGAGCCCGGCATCCACCTCGCGGGCGACGGTGGCGGACTTGTCATTCAACTCGATTTTGGAAGCAAAGGTCGCCTGAGGCCAGCCGAGCAGAGCCGCCAGCATCTGCGGAGTCAGGTTGCAGTCGTCGTCGATGGCCTGCTTGCCCATGAGAATCAACTCGGGATTTTCGCGTCGGGCGAGTTCGGCCAGGGCGCGCGCGGCGTTGACGGGTTGAGGCGCCGCATCCAGGGGTATATGAATCGCCCGGTCCGCACCGAGCGCCAAAGCGCTCCGCAGCTGCTCCTGGACCGCCTGCGGCCCGATCGAAACAGCCACGATTTGCGTCGCCTTGCCGGCCTCCTTAAGGCGAATCGCCTCTTCCAGGGCGATCTCGTCGAAGGGATTCATGCTCATCTTCACCCCATCCAGCATGACGCCCGAGCCGTCCGGCTTCACCTGGATGCGCACGTTGTAATCCACCACGCGCTTTACACTCACCAATACCTTCATGCGCCACCTCGGATCGTCGGCGGGAGCGTATTCTTCGTCCCTAAGCCATATAATAACTTTATGACTCGAAAAAGCACTCTCTTCGACATGACGCCTCTCTCCCAAATCAGCTATATCGATTCGCCCAGCCAACTCCAAGATTTCTGCCGTGCCGTCAAGAACTCTCCATGGCTCGCCGTGGACACTGAGTTCCTGCGCGAGAAAACCTACTTTCCCAAATTCTGCCTGCTCCAGATCGCGACCGCCGACAAGGTCGCCTGCATCGATCCGCTCGCGCTCGAATCCTTGGAGCCGGTAGCGGATTTACTGTTCGATCCGGCCATCACCAAGGTTTTTCATGCCGGGCGACAGGATTTGGAAATCTTCTTTCATTTGTGGGGACGTTTGCCGACACCGATCTTCGATACCCAGATCGCGGCTCCCCTGATCGGCTTGCCCGAACAAATCAGCTATGCCGGACTGATTTCGGAACTGCTCGGAATAACCTTGGGCAAAGGACATGCGCGCACCGACTGGTCGCTCCGGCCCCTGGCCGATGCGCAATTGCGCTATGCGGCCGACGACGTCATCCATCTCGGAACCGCTTACCTGAAACTGTGCCAGCGACTGGAAGCCTTGGGCCGCCTGGACTGGCCGGAAGGCGATTTCGGCGCCCTGCTCGATCCGAAGCTTTACGAGAATGCGTCCGATCAAGCCTGGCAGCGTATCAGCGGACATTATCAGCTGAATGCATCCCAGCTCGCCGTGTTGCAGGCGCTCGCGGCCTGGCGCGAGGACAACGCGCGCCAGCAGGACATTCCACGCAGTTGGCTGGTCAAGGATGAAGTGTTGTTCGACCTCGCACGGCTTCAGCCGACGAATGCCGACAAGTTCAAGCTGATCCGGGGACTGGAGGAACGGACGCTCAAGCGTTACGGCAGCCAATTGTGCCGGATCATCGACGAGGCGAAACATCGTCCGCCGCCGGCGGTTTCTCTCAGGCCGCGGCAGGCCAAAAAGACGCCCGAACAGGAAGCGCTGCTCGACGTATTGACCGCCGTAGTGCGTCTTCGGGCCGCCCAGCACACCCTGAACCCGGCTGTACTCGCAGGCCGCAAGGACCTGGAACAACTGATGGATGACCCGGAGCAATCGAAACTGCTTCAGGGCTGGCGCAAGGCGATGGCCGGAGCGGAACTGGAAGCGCTCCTTCAGGGCGAACGGCAACTCAGAGTGATCAACGGCCGTTTACGGATGGAACCGCATGGATGACGCCCGCTATCCCGAACTGATCTCGGCGCTGCGGAACCCCGCCGCCTACGATCATCCCACGGAAGCTATCGAAATCCGGGAGACCCACATCTCCTGGGTTTTGCTGACAGGTCCTTACGCCTACAAAATCAAAAAGCCGGTGGATTTCGGCTTCCTCGACTTCACCACCCTGGACAAGCGCCGCCGGTTTTGCGAAGAGGAACTCCGCCTCAATCGCCGGCTCGCGCCGGACTTGTATCTGGCCGTCGTCCCCATCGCCGGAGATCCCCGAAATCCGCGAATCGGCGGCAGCGGCACCCCCATCGAATTCGCCATCAAGATGCGCCGCTTCGACGAAGCGGCACTATTCGATCGTCTGTGTCAGGACGATCGCCTGTCGGCCGAACACATGGACAAACTGGCCGAGACGCTGGCCCGATTCCACGCAAGCGTAAATCGCAGCACCATCGAAGACGCCCACGGACTCCCGGAACACATCTACGACGCCGCCGAACATAATTTCACCCACATCGAGCCATTGCAGGACGATCCGGTCGACGTCGCCAAGCTGGAAGCCCTGCGCGCCTGGACCTCCGAGGCGTATTCGCGCTGCCGGGAGACCATGCTCGCCCGAAAAGCCGCCGGCTTCGTTCGCGAATGCCACGGCGACCTCCACCTCGGCAACATCGTGCTCATCGGCGACGAGCCCACGCCGTTCGACTGCATCGAATTCAGCGAAGACTTGCGCTGGATCGATGTCATGAGCGAGCTGGCCTTTTTGGTCATGGATCTGGAAGTCAAAGGCAAGCGGGATTTGGCTTTCCGGCTTCTAAACCGCTACCTGGAAGTTACCGGAGACTACCGTGGTCTCTCGCTCTTCCATTATTACCGCGTCTACCGCGCCATGGTTCGGGCCAAGATCGCCCAACTGACCCGCGCCTCTACCGGCGACACCGCGAAGCAGCAGGAGTTATTGGACCTGTACCGGCGCTATCTCGATTACGCATCCGGCCTCATCCGGCCTCAAAAACCGGCATTGCTCATCACCCACGGTTTTTCCGGCAGCGGCAAATCCTACATCGCGGGCCAAATCGCCGAACGCCTCCCGGCCATACGCCTGCGCTCCGACCTGGAACGAAAACGCCTGGCCGGCTTCGCCGAACACGCCAACACCGCATCGACCCTCGACGCCGGCATCTACACCGCGGACATGACACGCAGAACCTATAGCTATCTGCTGGATACCGCCGAAGAGATCCTGAAATCCGGCCTCTCCGTCATCGTCGACGCCACGTTCCTAAAACACGAGCAGCGTGAAAGCCAACGAATACTGGCCGAACGGCTCGGCGCGACATTCCTGATCCTCGACTGCCAGGCACCGATAGCTACCTTAAAAAACCGCATCGAATCCCGCGCCCTGCTCGGCCGAGACCCTTCCGAAGCCGATTTGTCGGTGCTGGACCATCAGCTTGCGGGGCATGATGAATTAACCGAAGAAGAGCAGCGCGATGCGCTGATGATCGAGACCAGCGGAGCGGTTTCTGTTGACGAACTCGTTAAGAAGATCAGCCTGAGTACGAGTCGGCCCGCCAGTTAAGGACTTTCTAACGAAACGGAATGGTTCGATTGGCAGCGACGGACGAAAGCTAACAGTGTCGCCCGGCTTGCTGCCCCTCTGTCGTCCGGATAAAGCAAAGCGCATTTGCTATTCTTTCTCGGGTGCCTCTGAACGGCCTAACGGCGTTATTTGCAAGCTATCCGAAAGCTGCTTTTGGATTTATGCGCCTCATAGGTGTAAAGGTTTACGACATTTAGGGTGTCCATTTATTAGTTTGGCCTAAAGGAACAATGTAGAAGGGCAATGGGGGGCTGGAGGCGATTGATCGGCGAACACTTACAGATTGACGAACAGGAGTTTCTGCGCCGTTTTGCGCAGCACTCTCCACAACTCATGTGGTTCCTTGGTGCCGGATCGTCACGCTCAGCCGGGTTACCAACCGCTCTTGACCTGATTTGGGACCTTAAGCGGAGATACTACTGCGCGAAGGAAAATCAGGACCTTCAAGCTCACAATGTCAGCAATCACGCGATACGTGCCAAGATTCAGAGCTACATTGATGGGAAAGGGTTTCCAGCAGAGTGGAGCCCGGAGGAGTACTCATTTTATTTTAAGCACATGTTTGGCGACGACTATGATGCACAACGCTCCTACATACAGAGCCAGCTGTCGCCGGACAAGATTACGCTTACTATCGGTCAGCGCGCGCTCGCGGCGTTGCTCGCAATGGGGCGAACCCGCCTTATTTTTACGACAAATTTCGACAACGTCGTGGAATTCGCCTACGCAGAGGTTACCAACAAAAACCTTGACGCTTTTCATCTCGAAGGCTCTTACGCGGCTCTCGATGCTCTGAATGCCGAGGCGTTTCCACTGTATGCGAAGATTCACGGGGACTTCCGTTATCGCAGTATCAAAAACTTGCCTTCTGACCTCCTGGACAATGACACGGAAATTCAGAAATGCTTTATCGCCGCCGCAGGTCGATACGGTCTTGTTGTTGCCGGCTATAGTGGCCGCGACGCCAACGTTATGGCCATGATGGACAAGGCTCTTGAGCAGCCAAATCCCTTCCCGCATGGCATCTGGTGGACGACGCCGGACATGGCTGGTGTCGCCCCTGCTGTAGTCGCATTCATCGAAGGTGCAAAATCAAAGGGTCTAAGCGCACATGTCGTCGAAACCGACCCCTTCGATGTCATGCTATCGAAGATCTGGCGCCAGATTCCTGACAAACCGCAGGCGCTCGACCAAAAAGTGCGTTCGGCGCGCGCCAAAGCCGTATCTATCCCACTGCCGCGCCCTGGGAGAGATTACCCAATACTGCGCACCAACGCCGTCGAAGTTATCGATACACCCCGCGTTTGCGGCCGACTTCCAGCCAATGGTCTAGCAGCGGCTGATCTGTTTGCCGCGGTGCGAGAAAGGCGGCCCGACGCTATCGTCTCCTATCAAGATGGGATCATCTTCTGGGGCAATTCACAGCAGGTTGCTGCAAGCCTTGAAGGACTTGTCGCCGATATAAATGATGCGCCTTTCCGAGAGTTTGCAGACCCCATCGCCGATATAGCGGCCTCGACTTATCTAAAATCTTTCTTCGAGCATGGAATCGTCGAGGCCATTTGCAGCGATAAGCCTGTGCTTTTGCGCAAGAAAGGCAGGTCATACTATGCAATAGTCAATTCGCGCCGCAGCGATGATCCAAGGTTTGCGTCTCTCAAGAACGCCATCAGATACTTGGGATCTGGTTCGATAAACGGTGCCGTTCCCAGCCTTCCCGAAACTTTCTGGTCCGAAGCCGTCCGGCTCAACCTTGACGAGCGGGGCGGTAGACTCTGGCTGCTGCTGGAGCCGGACATATGGATCAGCCCCCTGACCCAGCGCGAGAACGCACGAGAGTTCCTGCGAGAGCGCAAGCTCAAGCGATTCAACAACCGATCCTCTAACATTCTGGACGCATGGATCGAGATCCTTCTCGGCATCATCGGGCAGGGACAAGCAGTATCGGTTTCATATATGCCAGACAGCGATTATCCCGCCGCTTTTAACATCTCCACACGAACTGCATTCAGCAGACGGGGTTGACGATGACGGCACAGCGGCACGCGCAACTCGCAGCACACAGCATTCTGCCAGAGCCGGCGCTGTTGTTCGCCAAAGGCAAGACAGATACACATCCGCTACGCGGCCTCATTGCGAGCGGGCCGTACAGCCTCGATCTTGGTCTTCCTGCGCATGTCCGCCTTGCGTACCTGGCACCTCAGAACAGGATGAACATGGTCGAGGCAATTGTGGCCGAGTTGCAAGGACGCGCTAAAGTCAGCGAAGCGCGGAACTACTATTTTGAGTATCCGGGGTTCAAATATGTTTTCCGCATCCCCATGATTCCGGCCAATGACACTCTTAAGTTCTCGCAGTCTGATGAATGCGCGAAACTGGCGCAGCTGGGGGATGGCGAAGGACTGGTCAGATCGTTGCTTCACACAATGGCCAGTGTCCGCTCAAGTAGATCCTCATTCGATGTTTTACTAATTTACCTGCCCCCTGAATGGCAGACATCGTTCCTCTATGAAGGCTTTAACCTTCATGACAAGCTTAAGGCTCGGATTGCTCCACTCCGCATTCCAGTCCAAATCATCAACGAAACGGTATTTACCAGAACCTGCCGTGCCCAAGTTATGTGGGGCATGAGCGTCGCGCTCTACGCCAAAGCCGGTGGAATTCCTTGGAAGCTTGCCAACTTCAACAAGGATGAGGCTTATATCGGGCTTAGTTATGCAATTCGCAAGCATAGTGACGGCGCGGAGTACACCACGTGTTGCAGCCAAGTTTTCGACCCCGATGGCACCGGCTTTGAGTTTGTAGCTTACGACACGCGCGAATTTGAAACGGACAGAAAAGGCAATCCCTACCTAAGCTATCAGGAGATTCAGTCTGTTCTTTCGCGCAGCCTTCTGCTTTACCAGAACGGCCATTACGGGCATGCCCCTCGTAAGATCTTTGTACACAAATCGACGCACTTCACTGCGGAGGAGATTCAGGGAGCACTCGACGCCTTTGGTACGAAGACAGAAGTCGAGCTTATTCAGATCGTTCGTGACACAGACTGGTATGGGCTAAAACTAGATCCGCCCAAAGAGCCCGAAAAAAAGTCGGCCCCAGCCAGTTACCCCCTTGATCGAGGAAGCTATCTGCCTATCACCGAAACCGAGTGCCTGCTTTGGACACAGGGCAGTGTCTCAGGCGTCAATGCGCAGAGCGCAAACCAACCAGTTTTTAAAGAAGCGCCTTTCAAGCCAATCCCCAAACCAATATCGCTCAGGCGGTTTTCCGGTGAGGGAAACTGGCATGACACTTGTTCGAGTGTGTACGCCTTGACTAAATGCGATTGGAACAACAACACGCTTTATAAGACGATGCCGGCAACGCTCGTCTACTCACAGCGATTCGCGAACGTTGTCAAAGGAACGCCGGACATCATTAATGATGTATATGACTATCGTTTTTTCATGTAAACGCATAGGGGTCAGGCTTTTGTTGTTTACTTTCGATTCCAACACGCCCCGACTATTCCACCCCGTATCCCCCGACGGTTCGCAATCCCAAATGCTCGACAAACGGAATGAAGTCCCGATCGGAAAACAGCTGGGCGTGTCCCTTTTCGATGCGGAATGTAGCGATGATGACGTCGGCGGTTTTGCGGGTGGTGATGCCCCGTTTTCTGAGTGCCCGATAATTCTCCACGTTTTTGTGCGCCTGTTCGGTGCCGAGCAAGTCATAAACGGTTAGCGACATCAGCAACCGTTTAGCCGTTCGGAAATGCCATCCTGGCGAAATCCTTGCGAGACCTCGGTTGGATCAAGTCGCCGATCGCCAGCGGTTCCACGCCGAGCAGTTCGTCGAGTATGGCAGTTTGGGGCGTGTCGATGCCGTTGAAGGAGGGCACACCGGGGTCAGATCTCACATTCCAACATTTCAGCACCATGGGATGGCCGGACACCGACTTCAGGGGCGCTATAAGGCGATCTTGGTTCAGAAGGACACCTACTTGATACGGGTTGGCTGCTCAGCCAGTTTGGGCGGGAACGCAAGAGCGCGATCAAGTCCTGCCGTCGATTCGTAATGGACGGCAGAGGGCTGCCCAGTCCACCGGATCAGACCCACCATCAATTGCTATTGGGCGATAATGCGTTCGTCGAGCGATACCGGCAGAACAAAAGCCCGAAGAAATCCGGGCTCCAAAGCGCATCGGCGGTTCATCGCCCTGCCCCTTGACGACTATCGGCAACGCTATCCGGACAGGAATGAGGCATTGGCGCGGGCCTATCTATCCGGCGCTTACACTATGTCGGAGATCGGCACTCATCCAGGCGTTCACTGTAGGAAGCTCTGAACAAGTGGATTCCGTTCATGCCCTTCGACTTAGCTCAGGACAGGCCTGTCGAAGGACTTAATCAGAGCTTCCTTAACTGGATTCAGGAGAAAACCGGTATCGATGCGGCCAGCGAGGTCCACTCCTCTCGGGGGCTCCTCGTTCACGTCTTCGGTCGCCTAGCGGCCGCCATCTTCTTATTGAACGTCTTACCGCAAAGCGCTTAATTTGCATTAAAGCGCGACCCGCCGGGACGCTGGCCGTTTACAGGTTTTGCTTTACATTCGGCTCCGGCGCTTTGCTCTGGTTCTGTTGTCCGGTGCGCCGCTTAGCTAGACGTTGGGCATCTTGCAGCGGTGTCCTCGCGCCATTGACATTATGTAGCCGAGCGGCTACGGTTAGCCCATGATCGAAATCCGCAAGACAGACGTCTTCGCTCAGTGGCTCGATGGCCTGCGAGACATCCAAGCGAGAGCGCGTGTTCAAGCCAGAATTGAACGGCTCGCCGCCGGTAACTCTGGCGACGTTGAGCCCGTCGGCGAAGGTGTGTCGGAGTTGCGGATTAACTACGGTCCCGGTTACCGGGTCTATTTCAAAAAGCGGGGGCGAGAGCTCATCATTCTCTTGGCCGGTGGTGATAAGAGCACCCAAGCCATGGACATCAAGGCCGCATTGCGTCTCGCTCGTAATCTTTCGGAGTAATTGCTATGGCCAAGACTACTACCACTCGCTATGACGTTGCTGAACACCTCAGAACCCCAGAGGAAATGGCCGCCTACCTTGAAGCTTGTCTGCAAGAAGCGAACGGAGACGCCGCCTTCATCGCAAAGGCCCTTGGCGACATCGCCCGTGCCAAAGGTATGGCGCAAGTTGCTCGGGATGCTGGACTTTCTCGGGAAAGCCTCTACAAGGCTCTCTCCGGCGAACGTAGCCCAGGTTTCGATACCATCCTCAAGGTCATTAGCGCCCTCGGGCTTAAGCTCCATGCCGAAGCCAACCATAGTTGAAAAGGTATCCAACCCATCGTTCGGGCAGTGAAAGGGTTAGGCTTTTGTTATTTGCTTCCGGCTTCAATACGCCCCAGCTATTCGACCCCGTATCTCCCGACCGTTCGCAATCCCAAGTGCTCGACAAACGAAACGAAATCTCGATCGGAAAACAGCAGGGCGTGTCCGTTTATCTATGCAAAGTGTAGCGATGATGACGTCGGCGGTTTTGCGAATGGTGATGCCCCGTTTTTTGAGTACCTGTTCGGTGCCGAGCAACTCATAGACGGTTAGCGACATCAGCAGCCGCTTAGCCGTTCGGAAATCGCCATCTTTGCGGAAGCCCTGCAAGACCTCGGTTAGAATCAAGCCGCCGATGGCCAGCGGTTCCACGCCGAGCAGTTCGTCGAGTATGGGGGTTTGGGGCGTGTCGCTGCCGTTGAAATAATCGATCCAGACGCTGGAACGACCACGATCACCCGTCGGTTCTCATAGCGTCAAGGTCGCCTTCCCATTTGAGCTTTCCTTTGAACGCTTTGATCTGTTCCTGTTTTTCAAGCGGACGAGTGTCTTGAATCCAAGCTCTACCACCTCCCGTTTGGTTTTAAAGGCCGGTGGATTTCAGAGCTTCGTTCATTAGCTCGTCATCGATGACGATATTGGTTCGCATGCCTGATTCCGATGTGTGTCAAATATGGTCATTTTACACATCCCAAAGCTGCCCAATTCGGCAGGCAAGCCAAAGATGTGGGATAGGCATCTATCGCGGTCAGTCTTCACATTCCAACATTTAAAGAACCGTTCTCGTCGGGATCACCGTCTAGACCATTTTCATACCTGCTGTACGGGCACTCGCGAGTAGGTCGGGAATCCTTTCCAATCGCAAACGGTCGCTTTAGTCGCGACCCTTCCAATCGCAAACGGCGTCTTCGGGAAGGGCGTGGCCGGCGCTCCCGGCCAGGCCGTTTGCGATTGGAAGGGTCATCCCAGCGCTCCTGGGATGACCGTTTGCGATTGGAGCGCCGAAGCCGCCCTTCCCGACGGTGCACAGTTGGGCCAACGTTTTCGTCGGCAAAGGATTGCCGACCTACAAATGCTGAGCCCGTTGAAATCACCGTCTATCGCCTGCCAAGGCCATCCTTGATATCTATCCCGAGAGAGAAGGCACTCGGCGCGTCAGCCGTATAGTCGGGCGTGATCGGCACGATGGTGATGTACCCTCGCCCGTACCACGTGGTGTCGGCACCGGGGATCTCGGGCGTCTCGTCGGGGACAATCTTCGTGATCCCGCCCCGGAGCGTGGTTCCGACCGGTACATCGGCGCAGGGCTCACGACAGCCGATGTTGATGGTGACCGTATCGGCGCCATAGCTCACCACCAGATCGTCCGCAAAGCTGACCGTGCGACCCTGCCGCGTGACGACGACGCCGGCGGGCTCGGGTAACGGCGGGTAATTGATGTTGAGACCTATCCCCCGTGGCAGCAGGCCCTTTTCGCCCTCCAGGGAGCCGGCCTTGCGTTCGAGGCGGGCAATGACGGCAACGAGAAAGTCCGCCACCTGCCCGAAATGGGCCTCGTTCGCTGTCTTGCAATCCGGTGTGGACTCGCCGCACAACGGATCGGTGCTGATCGCGATGGCGGGGACAGCGCCGTTGAGCATGGGGGATAGCGCGGCAATGGCGGCACCGACCGTGCCCGAAAACTGGGTGGCGGCGCCGATATTGGCGCCCACGTTGATGCCGGACACCAGCAGGTCGGGCAACCGGCCGGTACTTTGCCGGGCGATGTCGATGGCAACGAGCGCGCTGGTCGCGGGTTCGGCGCCTTCCGTCCCGTCGCCGATCGCAACGGAATACTCGAGCGCGCCCTGGTCGTCACGTCGCTTGGCAATCCGGAGGTCTGTCATGTTGATTGCCGCGCTGCTGCCGCTTTGCTCATTGAGCGGGCCGGCGAGGACCACGGTGTGGCCGGCGGCCGCCAGCGCCCGCTTGGCGGCTTGGATCCCGATAGCGTCCCAGCCGTCGTCGTCGCTGAGGGCGATCGTGAGTGCCCGGACGCCGGGCGAGGATACGAGCAACAAGGCGGCGAGTGCCGCGGCGACGATGCCTCGGTGCTTGAGGAAGCTCTGATCAAGTGGATTCCGTTCGTGGCTCGACAAGCCTGTCCTGAGCCGAGTCGAAGGGCTCACCACGAACGGAATCAATACGTTATCGTTCGTCCTGAGCCTGTCGAAGGACTTAATCAGAGCTTCCTTGAGGTCGTTGGGACGCATGGTTTACCTCCGTGTATGGGCATCTTGCAGCCACAAGCGTCCACGGGGCCTTTCTGCGTTTCCGCGGGCGCTCGCAGCGGCACACTTCCTCAGCGGCTCGACGGCCGTGCCTTGCCATCGAAGATGATGACCAATGGTGTCAGCGTCTGCCTGGAATCGGCGCCGCGGGCCGTACCCGGAACAACGTAGTTCCGCTCGATGAACGCGACTGTCTCGCCTTTCGGAATCATCTCCTCCGTGATTTCAAAGCAGTGGGAGAGCCCCGAGCAGTCGCGCGCGAAGTACTGGACGTAAAACCGGTCGGTGTTGTCGACCGTTCCAGAAAACGCCGACGCGCTCCCCGCGAGATCTTCGTCGAAAACGTTCCCGATGCCCTGGAGAACCGACGAACGATTGAGTGCGATGGCCGAGTACGTCGCGTTTCCCGTAGCCGTTTTGAGGGTCCCCACGACGGCCAGCACCTGGCCCGAATCGATGCTCGAACGAGGACTGAGCCGCCAGTCTTCGTCCTGGTTATCGCCGAGGCAGTTCATGGGGCGTTCGAGGCAGTGTTGCCCGATGAGATCCACGGTCAGTTCCAGGGCCTGGAACGGCTGTTCGGGAGCGGAAGTCTGCCCCCAGTGCTCCTTGACCGCCTCGATCAGAGCCGCGAATTCACTTTGGAGCCCCAGCTCGGAGCGGGCGGTCCGCTCATCGTAATCGGGTTTGGGATAGGGTTCGGTCGGACGCGCCGTGTTCGTGTCCCTCACCCGGAGCACGGCCAGGGGAAGCTGCCGACGCCACTCATCACCCGCCTCCTCGTCCTCCGGACGCGTATAGCGGATCGTGATCCACAGGTCGTCCGCCTCGGGCCCGAGCCCTGCTCGGAAAATCTCCGTTGACACAGGGGTAGTAAACACCTGATTGCGATCGGGGACGCCCGCCCGCAGGAGCGCCTCGGTCACTTCCCGCTCCATCACCGCGTCCGGCGTGACGATGAAGAAGCGCTGCTGGTTAAAGGCCGCGCCGGACTGCCGCTCGATGACGACGTTATTGATGCTGTTGCCGAAGGTCGCGGACATCACCGAGCGGGAAGGGTTCGGCGACGGGGCGAAGAGCAGTTCCCCCAGGAAGGGGTCCGTGACCGACTGGAAGACTATATTCGCGGGGTCGATGCGCCCTTCGCGCGTGAAAACGTAGGTGTGCATCCCGAAGTATTTCGCGGGCGGCGGAAGCTGCGCCAGCACGACCAGCGCCTCGCGCTCATCGAGGCGGTATGTCCACCAGGTGTCGTCCGGCGTCGGCCCGAGCAGATCCTTGATGTGTTCGTCCACGAACTCGTCCGGCCAGAGCGGAACGGCGGGAATAACGTACGGTGACGCCGGATTGTTCCCGAGGCAGTTTCCAATCACGGCGATCGTGAACTGGCAATCCTCGATCGTGAACAGGTCCCAGAAGCCGCGTGTGACCTCGTAGCCTTTCGCCTCGAGGTCGGCTTGAAGATTCTGGACCTTCCGCTCCAGCGACTCGGGGAGCTGATTGTCGTTGCTCGAACCGTTGTTCCAGCCGTTCGCCGCGGACGCAAATCCGATCATCGCCGCGAGCGCGAAGTAAAGCGTGTGGGTTTTCATAGAGGTCCTCCTGACCGACCATCCTGTTGTCCTTAAGGAAGCTCGGATTAAGTCATTCGACAGGCCTGTCCTGAGCCGAGTCGAAGGGCTCAGGGCGAACGGAATCAATTCGTTACCGTTCGTCCTGAGCCTGTCGAAGGGGCATGAACGGAATCCGCTTGCTCAGAGGCTCCCTTAACGGCTCGAAGGCCGTTTCGCCCCGTCGAAGACGATGAGCGTCGGGTTCACAAGCTGCTTGGGGTCAGGACCTTGGGTCGACCCCGGCACGACGTAGTTCCGCTGAATGATTTTGATTGCGTCGCCTGGCGGGACCATTTCCTCGGTGATTTCGCGGCAATTCGGAAGGTTCCCGCAGTCGCGTGCGAAGTAGTAGACGTAGAGCTTGTCGGTGTTGCCGACCGTCTCCGAGAAGGAGGACGCGCTCCCCTTGAGATCGGGATCCGAGACGTTCGTGACGCCCACCAGAGCCGGGATCCGGTTGGGCGCAAGACTCGTGTACGTGGCGTTGCCGGTGGCGGTGCCGAGGGTGCCCGCGACGGCGAGGACTTCGCCCGAGTCGATGCTCTCCGTCGGGCTGATCTGGTAGTCGGTGTCCTGGGTATCGCCGAGGCAGTTCATGGGGCGCCGGACGCAATGCTCGCCGATAAGGTCCACCTTGAGCAGCAGGCTTTCGAACGGCCCGTCCTTGGCGTCGGGCTGTCCCCAGTGCTGCTTGACCGCCTCGACCAGATTCTCGACATCACCCTCGAACCCGAGCTCGGACTTGGCGATCCTCTCGTCCCGGACAGGTTTTGGGTAGGGCTCGGTCGGACGCGCCGTGTTCGTGTCCCTCACGCGGAGAATGGCGAGCGGGCGCTTCTGGCGCCACTCATCGCCGGCCGCCTCGTCTTCCGGCAGCGAATAACGCATCACGGTCATCAGGTCGTCCGCCTTTGAGCCGAACCCCAGCCGGCCGAGGTCCGTCGACACGGGCTCGACGAACACCTGGTTGCGATCCGGTACGCCCGCCCGCAGCAGCGCCTCGGTGAGCGCACGCTCCATCACCGCGTCCGGTGTGATGATGAAGAAGCGCTGCTGGTTGAAGGCCGCGTCGGATTGCCGCTCGATGACGACGTTGTTGTTGCTGTTGCCGATGCTGGAGAACACCAGCGCACGGGACGGATTCGGCGACATCATGAAGAGGATGCTCTGCATGAAGGGATCATCGGTCACGGACTGGTAGATTTCATCCGTGGTGTCGATCTCCCCTTCGCGCGTAAAAATGTACGTCTGTATCCCGAAGTACCTTCCGGGCGGCGGAAGCTGCGCCAGCACGACCAGCGCCTCGCGCTCATCGAGCCGGTACGTCCACCAGGTGTCGCCCGGCGTCGGCCCGAGCAAGTCCCTCATGTTCTGGTCCACGAACTCGTCCGGCCAGAGCGGAACGGAAGGGATGAGATAGGGCGCCGCCGGGTTGTTGCCGAGGCAGTTTCCGATGGTCTCGAGCGCGAACTTGCAGTCTTCGATCCTGAACAGGTTCCAGGCTCCCCGAGCGACCTCGTAGCCTTTCGCCTCCAGGTCGGTCCGGAGATTCCGGACCTTCTGCTCCAGCGACTCGGGGAGCTGATTGTCGTTACTCGATCCGTTGTTCTCACTGTTCGCCGCGGACGCAAATGCAATCATCGCCGCGAACGCGAAGCAAAGCATGTGGGTTCTCATGAGTCCTCCTGACCGACCTAGTGTCCTGAGTGAAACGAATGCGGCAAAGCGCCCCATGTTGTGGAAATGGATCAGAGCAGAAGCGCCTTGCATCAAAAAATTTTCATGCCGTCATAATCTGCTAGATTGCAAGGCTCGGCATTTGTTCCGCTTCCATGGATGAGGTCGGGTCTTGCAATCATGCCTCGACCTGACAAAAACGGAGGACTGCGTCAGTTCTTTACGTCATAGCCGAGATACACGGGCTAACAGGCAATGCCGTTACGTTAAGCCGAAGAACGCCCCCCGGCACGGAACCGTTTATGCGATTGGAATGCCGGGGTCCAGAGGACATGGATGGCAGCGCACCAATCGCGAATGATGCGCTTCACCTTCGTTCAGCACATCCTACGAGCCCGTAGGATGCGCTGAGGTACGACAAATCGGCAGGAAAGCCGATTTGCACGCAAAGCGCCCGAAGGGGACGGCACATGGACGTGCCGTATGACAAATTGGCCGGAAAGCCGATTTATACGGCGGAGCCGCCCGCAGGTCATGCGCACAGCCCGGCGTCCCGCCGGCGTCGTCATAACGATTTCAGGTACTCGACCAAATCACGTTTTTCCTGATTGCTCAGTCCTAAATTGAAGCGCGCGTCGTAACTGTCCACCACGTCCAGCAAGGTTTTGAACCGACCGTCGTGGTAAAAACGCCCTTTGTTCTCCGGACGCATGAAAAGGCCGCGTTCACGCACGAAAATCCCGGCCAGGTTCATCGTCTTGTAAGCGTCTCCGGGAGCACGATTCGCCTGAAAACCGTCGATCCTCATCTCGTCGGGTGTATGCAGGTTCCAGCCCGGCTCGGTCCACAGCGGCTCGACATGGCAACTCCCGCACTTGGCTTTGCCGCCGAACAGTTCGCTCCCCCGTTCGGCCGCCCCAGCATCGAAGTCCACGCCAGCTTTCGGCTTGGGTGCGGGCAGAGCCAGCTGAAAGAAATGGAGCGCCGGCAGCTTGGGAGTAACCTGATCCTCTTTCGGATCGACGGATATGTGGCCGAATTCTTTCGCGGCAGCGATCGGAAACTTATCGGCGTCATCCAGCCGGGGATCGAAGAAGGTACCGACCCCGCGCAGTTCCAATACCGCCACGAATGCATTCCAGTAGGTCACCGTACCCCAGTCGCCGGTCCAGGCGTGCTGATTGTAGCCGGCAAGCCCAAAGGCGTCGGGAATGAGCGTGGCAGCCGGCTTGCCTTCCGGGGTGAACGCCTTGCCGTCGAGGAGGAGTTGCGCGTCGAACTTGCCGGGTCCCCAACTCTGTAGCACGTCGCGGACTTGGGAGTCGGTAATGTCGGGGTGAACGATTCTCAGCAAATCGACGATTGGTTGCAGGTTCGGAGCGAGGGCGATGATGGCCCCGACGTTGAGATCGTGATTCGCCCAGCCGTCCAAGCGCTCGCCGACGCCCGGAGCGAGCGAGTCATTCACGGTGGAGTGACAAAGGGCGCAGGTGAGACCCACGGATTTGAGCGAACCGTCGGAATTGAACGTGCCTTTGACGCCCAATACGGCGTCCTGCTTGATCAGGGCCAGCGTAACCGCGACGTCGCTCAAATCGACCGCCCCCTGCTCGAGTTGCTGGACGACTGATCCCGGCAGCGCCTCTACGTCGACCTTTAGCCCCAAGTCCAGGGCTTGTTGCGGTGTCAGTCCATTACCGATTCCGCCGAAGCGTTCCCCTTCGATGGCTTTATGCAATTGAAGCGCATCACTCCAGAATTGCTCGTCGCCAAAACTATCGAAGCGAAAAATTTCCCGTCCTTGGGTAACCATCTGCGCGGCATTTTGGACAATTCGGTCGCGCTCCAATTGGGAAGCCGTGTTGGCCTCTGTTGATTTGCCGGTTCTGTGGGAATCATTGGCAAACGCCGCCAAGCTGAGCAAAAACCCCGCAAGTGACAGAAATAACGGGGTGATTGTCCGGGTGATAAGGCTGACTCTATCCATAAGTCTTTCCTCACTATTCCAGTATGAGTTTCCTGCTCATGAACGGGGCGGGCGTTTGTTATCGCTTCGGCACGAGGAGCGATTTTCGACAAACGCCCCTGGCTCTCGTGAAACGCTTAAGTCGCGAACCCGATGCCGCCATGGGTTTGGAGCGGGGGAGGCAGAAAAGCCCGATTACCCGATTCGGGCCTGTATAAAAGGAGACTCGGAATAAGTCGATTTTGTTCACAACTAGACACGCCCGGCACAAACGGCAGCGACGCCTGACCATCCGCCCGGCCCTGTCGCGAAGTTTCGAGGGCCGCCGGGATAGGCACCCTGTCGTGATCGAAAGGTTGGCGGATTGATGCAATACCGATCGGGAGTGTACGGATTGATGTGCGAACGCTTCTTATGGCGAGCGGGGCATGGCACGGGATTGATTCACGACAAGCGACCGATCGCTTGAAGAGATGCGCACCAAGACCTTCGAGAAACTCAAGGGGAAGGGGCCGCTTGTCATTTATGGCCGATGTATAGCCATCGCATGACCGTGCTCAGCCAGCGACAGGCCGCTTGTGCCCCGCATCGCCTCAATGCCAGCCGCCGTAGCGTTTTGTCGGATCGCCGCGGAAGCCGGAGGTGGTCTTGTCCTCCTCGGGAACGGTACTGCTCATCATCGCGGCCGCCATCAGGTTTTTCCGGGTATAGCCGCCCAGCGACTTGGCTTTTTCGGCGATGGCCGTGGTCTTGGGATTGATGTTGTATTGGCTCTCGAACGAATCCACGATGGCCACTATGAGCGGCTCCGATCCTTCACGATACGCTTTCAGCAGGATCGGCAATGCGGTGCCGGCCGGAATGACGATGGAAAAGCGGTTGCTGCCTTCCAAGGATGTTTCCGCAATGGTGTTGCCTTTTTCGTCGGTGGCCACCACTTTTCCTTGGATGACGGGTTCCTTCTCGTCGTTTACCGTACCTCGCAGGGTCTGCTCTTTTTCGAATTTCTGCTCTTCCTGGAATTTTTGCGGCAGCCCCTGGAACATTTCAGCGGGTTTGTCCGACTCCCCGCATCCCGCTAGGAACACCGCCCCCGCAAGTACAATTGACGCGGTTTTGGGAAGTCTCTTCATCTTTGAAACCAGTTCATGCACAGCCATGGAAACCTCGGATCTTGCATGTGAATGAATAGAGCTATTGCTCGGACAGCTCAATCGGAATGGCATTTTTCAACCAGTCTCTAGTTTTATCTCATCAATCAAACGGTTGCGTGACTCGTCCGACGACATGAATCGGCATTAGATTCAGAGGCCATAGCATACACCAGAATCCATAGCAAACGAGTCAGGAATTCATTCGCCTGCCCGGCTGAGTACGTCTTGGCGTCTTTGGAATCCCCGTCTTCGCAAAAGAGTCCACCCAGTCTCCCACCTGGTTTTCCGTTTAGCACATTACGCTAAAGCCAATGCGTCCTATACGAATCGTCGCAGGCGCTGGATAGTGCTCCCTATCCGGCGACTCATTGTTTCCGAAAATGATTCGATACGGCTGCAGGCCTTGAAATTGCGGTGTTCGAGCCTCTGCACGGTGAATCCCGCGAAAGTTTCCGGCGCGCCTTCCTGTTTCCAAGAATCTGGGCAATGGCGAAAATGGAAAATATCAATACTTGCTCTTTGGGGATCCCTCAGCATGGACATCATTCTGGACGGGCCGAGTCAACCGCCGCTTTCCTGCGGAAAACCCAAGTACCTCGTGATCCTGCTGCATGGTGCGGCATCGAATGGCGATGAGATCATCGAACTGGCGCTTGATTGGGCTCCCACCTTGAACAAAGCGGAATTCCTGGCGCCCAACGCACCCTGGCTTAGCGATGGGGAAAGCAATCGGCGCCAGTGGACTTGCCCGACCGACAACGCTCAACACTCGGGCGCTGGGCTGGACGAAGCCGCTGAACGTCTTCAGGTGTTTCTCGACGCTGTCCTCGCCAAACGGCGGCTGGAAGACAGCCAGCTCGCGTTGGTCGGTTTTGCCCAAGGCGCGGCTCTCGCGCTTCGCGCCGGCCTGACGCGGGCCAAGCCGCCGGGCGCGATCGTCGCTGTCGCCGGCGGCATCGATGAAGACCCTATCGAGCGCAATATGATTCGATCCAGTCCGCCGGTGTTATTGGTTGAGGCGGATGTGGAAGTCGGCGCCGGCGCGGTGGGCTTGGATCAGGCCCAGCACCAATTGGCCAAGTGGGGAATCCCTATACAAAGGTTGGCTAAACCCGGAAGTTATCACGGCCTCGACGATGACGGGGTGAGCATCATTGCTGATTACCTTCACCGAGCCTTGGTCAAGCCTAGCGCTGACTAGGCGCATATATCGATCTGCTCTTGGGATGGTAGCTCAAAGGATCTCGCGCCTCACACTCCATGCGACTCGGCCTGCTAACAATGCAGCTGGTAAACCTAAGGAGCCCCGAATCCATGACAGCCGAGAACCGGTAAACGCATGGGCCACCTCACTGCTTGTGTACTGGCGCGACGTAGCACGGGCATTCACTTTTAATTAATCGAAAAGCCAGGAGACTCAACGTGTCGCAATCGCAATCCGTAATCCTCAACCGCTCCGACGTGCCCACGCGCGAAGCGCTTCAGGAGGCCATCAAGGGGCTCAAGTTCAAGCTCTCCGTCGATGAGTCCTACGCTCCGTTCGAAAGCTCTGGCTATTTGCCCTGTACCATCAATGGCGAAGACAGTGGAGTCAATATCCGTTTCGATGCTTTGGAGCCTTATCTGGCCCGATTCCCCAACCTGCAGGCGCAGGCCGGCCAGCGCGATACCCTAATCACCTTGCGCTCGGAAGGCGATCCCCGTGAGGACGTGTGCGTGCTGATGATCGCAGCCGCCTTGGCGCAGAATTTTGATGCCATCGTCCATAGTCCGAAGAAGGATGTACTATCCCCTGCGGAGAAGCTTATCAGTCAGGCGCGCAGCCAGTTCGCCGATCTCGATTAGTCGAGTCGGCCTTCAAACCTGGTAACGGAACCTGCCGGCGGCTCACGACCAGAGGCGCCCGTCGATCATGACGTGCGCCTTCGCGCCGGCTGAACTTCGATATCGACGGTGTAGAAAACACTAAACTCGAAAAGCCACGGCATGAAAAATCGGTCGATAGCGGACTTAATTTGGCGTGAAAATGAGACTTTTCCACAGCTTCGTCAGGCATTCACAGGAGAGGCGGCATTGAATCTGAGAATCGCAACAGACGAGGACGTCTCTCAGCTGTCTCGTCTCCTTGAGATCCTGTTCGCGCAAGAAGAAGAATTCACGCCCAACGTCGCGCTTCAGGAGGCCGGCTTGAGAGCGATCGTCTCGAACCCGGAGGTTGGAGAGATCATGCTTGCAGAAGCGGACGGCAAGATCATTGGGATGGTGAGTCTCCTCTATACCGTCTCAACGGCGCTCGGAGCTCGGGCGGCGATCTTGGAGGACATGATCGTTGATCCCATCAAGAGAGGCGACGGGGTTGGCAGCAAGCTGCTTGAGTATGCGTTGCAGATTTCCCGCGAACGAGGATGTGCACGAATCACGCTCCTAACGGACGCCGGCAATCTCGGCGCTCAAAGATTCTACGAGCGGTTCGGCTTTACCAAATCGACGATGATCCCCTTGCGGCGCTCGCAACAATGCGATTGGCTGAAGTCCGAACCATGAATCGCGACGCCTACAACGCCATCGCCGAGTCATGGGACCGAGCGCGCAATGCCTTTTATGGCCGAGAGAAGGCGTACCTGGACACGTTTCTCGACGGTATGACAGCACGCTCCCATATTTTGGATCTGGGTTGCGGCACTGGACGCCCAATGGCCGAGTACATTTTGAACCAGGGGCATAAGGTCACCGGTATCGATCAGGCATTCCAACTACTCGATCGCGCCAGAACGCGCATGCCGTCAGGGACCTGGATCGAATCGACGATCGAGGGATTCGAGACCGACGATCGTTTCGCCGGCGTTGTCTGTTGGGACGCCCTCTTCCACATTCCGCGCGAGCGTCACCCGGCTATCCTGGCCCGCATTGCCAAAATGCTTATCCCGAAAGGCCGACTGATGTTGACCGTGGGAGGATCGGAGCATCCGGCGTTCACGGATACGATGTTCGGCGAGACGTTCTTCTACGACTCGTTTCCTCCGGAGAAGGTAATGTCTATGCTCGGCGAGCTGGGTTTCAGGCCACTCGTCGCCGAGTTCATGAACGAACCAAGCTCCGGCCGGGACAAGGGCCGCTACGCTATCGTCGCACACATCGCTTAACGTCTCGATACGGCTGCCGTTTCCGGTTTGCCCGGAGTTAGACACGGCACAGGAAACAATAAATCTTTTGCCCGCGATGTGGGCACGACTCAGTGTCCCGGTGTGAAACAGGACGAGGTCCCAATCGGAAAACGGCAGAGCGTCCATGCGTCAAACACGACACTGAAACTAGTGCGGATTCGCCTCAACCGCCTGTGCCACAAACTCGCCGAAGGCCCGACTGCCGTCACCGGTGGGAATGGTCTTTTCCAGTTGCAAGGTTTCCGTATTGATGACGGAAACGGAATTGCTGAACCAATTGGCGACATAGACGTGCTGGCCGTCGGGATGGGCGGCTATGCCTTCGGGGTATTCGCCCACCTCGATCGTGGCGGTGACTTCGCCCCGGTCGGCCGCGATGACCGATACGGTGTTGTCGTATTGGTTCGTCACGAACAGACGACTACCGCCGGCGCCCAAAGCCACCGCATAGGGTCTGTCGCCGACCGGAATGGTTTTCAGTAGCGCCATGCTCTCCGCATCGACCACGGAGACGTCGTTGCTTTCCACGTTGGCGACGTACAGACGGCTGGCTCTTGAGTCCAGTGTGACGCCGAAGGGGTGCTTGCCGACGGTGACCGTTTTCTTGACTTCCAGCTCGGCGGCATCGATGAGCGAAACCGTGTCGTCGTCCCGGTTCGACACGTAAATTTTCGCTCCGTCCGGACTCACAGCGACACCGGAAGGAGAATGCCCTACAGGAATTCGCTTCAGCACTTTCGAGCCATCGAGATCGACCACGGAAAGATAGTGTCCATACCAATCGGCCACATAAGCCCGCGTTCCGGCAGGGTCGACCGCGATGCCCAAGGGCCCGTCGCCGATGGGCAAGGTCGCGATCACGTTTTGGGTGCGTCCATCCAGAACCGTAACGTCTTTACTGCCGGGGTTGGTGACGCAAATCCTGGCGCCGTTTCGGCTGACGGCGACGCCGGCCGGCTCCGACCCGACTTTGACAGCCTTGACGACGGTTCCGCTCGCCGTGTCGATCACGGATACGCTGTTGTCCTTTTGGTTAGTGACATAAGCATAGGGTTCGGCGAAAACGTCACCGACCGTGGAAAACAGGAGAGCGGTGGCGTACGCCACCGCTTTCGCCCGATTTACCGAATCGTAAACGCCAAACATGTCGTTATTTCTTCTCGGCAACGGCTTTCAGATTCGCCAATCCTTCCTTGTATAGTTCGGTAACCGCTTTGAGGGCGGCTTCATCGCTCTGCTCCGGCGGAGGATTGTTGTTCATGAAGCTGCGATAAAAGGCGCCGTTCCATTCCACCTTGGAACCACCGGCCGGGTTCGGTTCGACTTTGATATTCGACGAATAATTGGCTACCGGCAGATCCTTGGGATCGACTTCGGTGATCTTGTATTGCATGGTCATTTTGGAGGCATCGTAGCTCTTGAGTTCTTCCTTGATCACGCCGCCGCTTTTCAGCTTGAGTTCCCGCGTCGCGCCTTTCTCGGTACCGCCTTGCGCCGTGGTGCTTTCAACCGGCGGCAACCATTTCTGCGGATTCGCCCAGTCGCCGACAAGGGCCCAAACCGCGTCCGGCGTGGCGTTGATGTCGACTGTTTCGGTAACCTTCTGACGGCTCGGACCGTGGGCATTCGCAAACCCCGCCCACAGCAACGACAGGACGGCGACTAATGACAAGAGCTTTTTCATTATTTTCTCCTGGTGTGAACGAACAAAGCCGAAAGTATAAGGCAAATTGCTTATGGGTTAGGAGATAATTTCCTGAGCGTAACGCCGCAGACTCGCGAGGATTTCCAGATCCTTGGCGGATAAGCCGGGAGATATTTCCAGCGCATCGATTCTTGCTTGATATTCGCTCAGAACTATACTTCCGCCACATCCCTGAACCGTCAACCGCCGGATGCGATACGCTTCCCAGCGGGCGGCTTCTTCCGCCGACAAAGTCTCGGAAAAGTTTCGAGCACGATAGCGGAAAACCAGCTCCGGCAGACGCGCATCCTTAAATGTTGGTTGCGCGCGGCTTAATTCATCCGGAGACAAACCGCGTAGCCATTTTAAAGTCGCGCGATCGGCATCGCCGATGAATCCGTCATACAGCATGAGATCGGGATCATCCATAACCATCTCGACACCGTTGAATTCCATCACTTCCTGGATCTTCTTCGCCAAGGTCCATTCCCGCTTGAGTAAATCGAGGTGGCGGTTACAGCGAGAAAGGTCGATTTGCAGCCGTTCCGCATCTTCGGGACGCAGAGCCGATAACGGCGCGATAACGGGGCATTTGTTCACGTGGACCGTTTTCAGCGGAACACGCTCGACGCCGGGCGGCAGTTTCGCAACCGGAGTGAACAGGCGTTCCCGAAGCTCTTCAGCACTCAGGGTGACGAGTGGCGTGGGATCGACGGAAAGATCGTAAACAACTATCCCGTTCGGATTTCGCGGATGCTTGACGAGCGCAACCACGACGGCAATACAGTGCCGCTCTGCGGCGAATTTTTCCGAAACGTGCAAGACCGGCTGCATTGCGCCGAACCGCAGCAATTCGAAGGCCTCTCTCTTCCCGCGATTAGAAAAAACGAAGTTGAAAAGCTTGGGCTGGCGCTCGCGAACCAAACGCGCTATGGCGATGGTCGCCCAGACGTCGGCCAAGGCATCGTGCGCATTCTCGTGTTGTATTCCGTTAGCGACCGTCAGCGCGTCCAATCGTAGGCTCGGCCTGCCGGAATCGTCCGTGGGCCATTCGATGCCCTCGGGCCGGAGCGCCCGAGTCAGTCGCAGCATGTCGATGATGTCCCATCGGGAATTGCCGTTGCGCCATTCCCGTTCATACGGATCGAACAGGTTGCGGTAAAGACAGTTTCGGGTGACTTCGTCGTCGAACCGAATATTGTTATAGCCGGCTACGCAGGTTCCCGGCACCAAGAACTGATCATGAATCCTGGCGATAAATTCCGCTTCCGTGACGCCCCGCTCCGCAGCCAACTGAGGCGTTATGCCGGTAATCAGACAAGCTTCGGGTACCGGCAATACATCACGCGCGGGCTTGCAGAACAGCGTTACGGGTTCGCCGATCGGATTGAGTTCCAGATCGGTTCGAATGCCTCCGAACTGCGCGGGACGGTCGCGCCTGGGATCGGTCCCGAAGGTTTCGTAATCGTACCAATATAAGGAAGAGCAGGCGGACATGTGCCGGAAGTACCTAGGGTTTACGTGTCCAAGCGAGGAACGTAAACCGCCACGGTACTGTCTTCATCCGGCACATGGGTTGTTTGCGGGAAAAAATCGTTAATGTATTAGCGCCTATCCGCTGGCGACTGTGGGAATTAAAGCGCCTGTTGATCAGGAGTTTTCGGCCATAGCTTCGAGCTTTCGCCGCTTCTCGCATTTCTGAACGCAAACGCATTCGCCGTTGTTTACGCCTCCACAGGTGCCTTTGATGGCGCCTCGCCCGAACATGACGCCTATCGCCATAAAGAAGATAACGGCGGCTATCACCGCAAAAGTAATCAGAAACAGTGTCATCGTTCGCCTCGACTAATCCAATACGGATGATCTTGAGGCACCCTTATGGCCGGTTGCACCGGTGTCGAAAAGGACATGCCCCGAAAAATGGTCTCGACTTTACTACGTTTTCCAAAAAAGAAAAGCGGGAGGCGCCCGAAAACCCCTCCCGCTTTCTCGGCCGGACGAACCGGGCGGACTAGCCGCCGAAATCGTCCAGCATGATGTTTTCCCTTTCCACGCCGATGTCTTCCAGCATTTTGATCACGGCGGTGTTCATCATCGGCGGACCGCAAAGGTAGTATTCACAATCCTCCGGCGCCGGGTGGTCCTTCAGATAGTTCTCGTACAGAACGTTATGAATGAAGCCGACGTAGCCGGTCCAATTGTCCTCCGGTTTCGGTTCGGAAAGACCGATGAACCACTTGAAGTTCGGATTTTCTTCCTGCAGCTTGTTGAAATCGTCCACATAGAACATTTCCCGCAAGCTACGAGCGCCGTACCAGAAGGTCATCTTCCGCTTGCTCTTCAACCTGCGAAGCTGGTCGAAGATGTGCGAGCGCATCGGCGCCATACCGGCGCCACCGCCGATGAAGACCATCTCGTTGTCGGTGTCGCGGGCAAAGAACTCGCCGAACGGCCCGGAAATCGTCACCTTGTCGCCCGGCTTCAGATTGAAGATATAGGACGACATGACCCCCGGCGGAATGCCGTTGGCTCCCGGCGGTGGCGTGGCGATACGGACGTTGAGCATGATGATATCGCTCTCTTCCGGATAGTTCGCCATCGAGTAAGCGCGAATGGCCGGCTCCTTGACGACGGATTCGTACTGCCACAGATTGTACTTGTCCCAATCGTCACGGAAGCGTTCTTCGACATCAAAATCCGAGAACTTCGCATGATAGGGCGGGCACTCGATCTGGATGTAGCCGCCGGCGCGGAAATTGACATGCTCGCCCTTGGGCAGTTCCAGCACCAACTCCTTGATAAAGGTCGCGACGTTATGGTTCGAGCGAACCGTGGTCACCCATTTCTTCACGCCGAAGACTTCGTCATGAACATGGATCTTCATGTTCTGCTTGACGGTGACCTGGCAGGCCAGACGATCCCCATCCGCCGCCTCTCGCTTGGTGATGTGCGAAAGTTCGGTGGGCAGAATGTCGCCGCCGCCTTCATGCACTTTTACCCGGCACTGAGCGCAGGTACCGCCACCGCCGCAGGCAGACGATACGAACAAATTGTTGTCCGCAAGCGCGGTCAACAGCTTGGCGCCGATGGGAACGTGGATGGTCTTTTCGTCATTGATCAGGATATCGACGTTGCCGGATGCGACCAGCTTCGATTTCGCGCCGAGAATCACGAAGACCAGGGCAATTACGATCAGGGTGAAAAACAATACGCCTAGGATGATTTCCAACATTGTCTTATGCCCTGCCCCTTACAGTTGAATGCCCGAAAACGCCATGAAGCCCAGCGCCATCAGGCCTGCCGTGATGAACGTGATGCCCAGGCCGCGAAGTCCCGGCGGCACGTCGCTGTATTTCAGCTTCTCGCGAACGCCCGCCATGGCGGTGATCGCAAGAGCCCAGCCGAAGCCGCTGCCGACGCCGTAAACCACGCTTTCGTTGAAGTTGTAATCGCGCTCGATCATGAACAGGCTGCCGGCGAGGATGGCGCAGTTCACGGTGATGAGCGGCAGGAAGATGCCGAGAGCGTTATAAAGTGCAGGGAAAAAGCGATCCAGCACCATTTCCAGGATCTGCACGATCGCCGCGATCACGCCGATACACGCCATCAAAGCGATGAAGCTCAGGTCGACGTTTTCCAAACCCGCCCAGGACAGTGCGCCTTCTTTCAACAGATAGGTATAGATCAGGTTGTTGGCAGGAACCGTGAGCGTCTGCACGATGACAACGGCGATGCCGAGGCCGACTGCGGTTTCGATCTTCTTCGAGACGGCAATGAACGTGCACATCCCCAAGAAGAAGGCCAGCGCCATGTTCTCGATAAAGACCGACTTAATAAATAGGTTGATATAGGCTTCCATCAGTGTGCCTCCCCGTGAGCCGGCATGATGGCGAAGTCAGCCTTCTCGACTTGTTGCGGCTTCCAGGTACGCACCGCCCAGATCAGCAATCCGATCAGGAAGAAAGCGCTCGGCGGGAGCAGCAGCAAGCCGTTCGGGACATACCAGCCGCCGTCCTTCAAAAGAGGCAGCACGTCGATGCCGAGCAGTTTGCCGGAACCGAACAGTTCGCGAACGATGGCGACGGTGATCAGAATCAGGCTGTAGCCGAGGCCATTGCCTATGCCGTCGAGAAAACTTTCCCACGGCGGATTCTTCATCGCATAGGCTTCCGCGCGCCCCATGACGATGCAGTTGGTGATGATCAGACCTACGAATACCGACAATTGCTTGCTGATTTCGTAAGCGAACGCTTTGAGAATCTGATCCACCACGATCACCAGCGAGGCAATAATCACCATTTGGGCGATGATACGAATGCTGCTCGGAACGTGATTGCGGATGAATGCGATACCGGCGCTCGAGCAGGCGGTGACCGAAGTCAGCGCCAAGCTCATGATCAGCGCGGTCGATAGCTGCGAAGTCACCGCCAGAGCGGAACAGATCCCTAACACCTGCAGAGTGATGGGGTTGTTATCGACTAACGGTTCGACAAGAACTTTCTTGTGTTCTTCATTAAGGTTCATCGGCTTAACCCCTCTGAGATCTAAGCTTTGCCAGATAAAGTCCGAAGCCTTCCCTGCTCATCCAGTAGCTCACCAGGTTGCTGACGCCGCGACTCGTGAGCGTAGCGCCCGCGAGCGCATCCACTTGGTATTCCGAGCCCGGCTTGGACGGATCGACGGAGCCCTTTACGAGGCCCAATGCGACTTCGCCGATCTCGATCTGCTGTCCCTTCTCGGTCAAGTTGCTCTCGTGCAATTCCTTGCCGGTGAAGTTGTACACTTTCTTTCCTTTCCAAAGCGCCTTCCATTTCGGATTCACCACCTCGCCGCCCAGGCCGGGAGTTTCCGCCTGATCGTAAAGATTGAGGCCGATAACCGTCTGCGCATCGGCTTGCAGCGCCATAAAACCGTACATGGTGGACCACAACCCGTAACCGCTGACCGGCAGGATCACCGACTTCAATTGGCCGCCCTCCTTGACCAAGTAGACCTTGGCGTATTTGGGCTTGCGCTTGATATTGGCGATATCCTTTTCCGGCGGTATGGCCTCGCTCATCGCCGGATCCTTGGCTGCCTTGCGCTGATCGAAGGTTTTCGGATCGATCGAATCGACGTAATCGCCCGTTGCCAAGTCGACGACTTTCGGCTCGATATTCTTGAATGCCTCGTCGACCTTGGTTCCTTCATCCAACAGGCCCGCCACCTCGAGAATGTTGACTTTTTCGTCCTTGGACTTATTGCTTTCCTGCAGCGGCTTGAGCGCAACGGCCGAACCCGATACCAATACCGCTCCGACCAGGCACAATGCGAAAGCGACGGCGAGCGTTTTCTGGAAACTGTCGTTCGGCAGCACCAGAATCTTCTGCGCGTACTCGTTCGCTTTTTCGATGAAGCCGGCGATCTTATCGGACAGCTGCGTTCCCGCTGTGTTGGGATTTGCTGAATCAGGCATGACGTCTAACCCTTCTCGTGATATTCGCTTTAATTACGGCGTAGTCGATCAGCGGCGCAAAGATATTGGCGAACAGGATGGCCAACATAATGCCTTCGGGGAAAGCTGGATTTACGACTCGAATCAATACCGTCATGAAACCGATAAGCGCACCGAAAACCCACCGCCCGGCATTGGTATGCGCCGCGCTGACCGGATCGGTAGCCATGTATACCGTGCCGAAGGCGAAGCCGCCCAGGGTCAGATGCCAGTACCAGGGCATCGCGAACATGGCATTGGAATCGCTGCCGACGATATTGAACAAGGTGGACGTTGCGATCATGCCGGCCAGAACTCCGGCCATGATCCGCCACGAGGCGATTCGCGTGTAAATCAGGAAAGCGGCGCCGATCAGACAGGCCAGGGTCGAGGTCTCGCCCAGGGAACCTTGCTCGAAACCGAAAAAGGTCTGCCACCAGGAGATGCCGCCCGCCTTGATCGCGTCGACGCCGCCCATGGCGCCCAGGCCCAGAGCGGTCGCGCCGCTGAATCCGTCCACCGCGGTCCATACCGCGTCGCCCGACATGGAAGCCGGATAGGCGAAATACAGAAATGCGCGGCCGGTGAGCGCCGGATTCAGGAAGTTCTTGCCGGTGCCGCCGAAAATTTCCTTGCCGATCACGACGCCGAACGAAATGCCGATGGCCACCTGCCACAAGGGCGTATTGGGCGGCAGCGTCAACGCGAACAGGATGGACGATACGAAGAAGCCTTCGTTTACATCATGCTTCCGGACGACGGCGAACAAGACTTCCCATATACCGCCCGCCACGAGCGTGACGATATAGATCGGGAAGAAATACAAGGCGCCGTGCATCACGACGGAAATCGGATTGACCGGGTTGTAGCCGAAAACGTCCATGATGGCACCGCGCCAGCCGGGTGCCGAGGCGATACCCATGCTCTCCATGGCCGAGTTGGCCTGATAGCCGGTGTTGAACAGCGCCATCAGCAAACACGGCAGAGCCGCGATCCAGACGTAGGTCATGACCCGCTTCAAATCGACTGCGTCGCGGACGTGAACCCCGCCAGCCGTCACATCGGGAGGGCTATAGAGAAAGGTGTCGACCATCTCATAGATCGGATAGAGCTTCTCCAGTCGACCGCCATGCGCGAAGTACGGATGTATCTTGTCTAAGAATTGCCTAGTACGAGACATTAGCCTTCCTTCTCAATTTGGGTAAGATTCTTGCGAAGCACCGGGCCGAAGTCATGCTTGCCCGGATCGACGAAGGTGCAAAGCGCCAGGTCTTCTTCGTCCAGTTCGAGACAACCCAAGGCCTGCGCCGTATCGGTGTCGCCCACGATCAGCGAGCGCAGCAATTGCGTCGGCAGAATGTCCATGGGCATGACCTCTTCGTAGACGCCGACCGGCACGATGGCTCTCGCGCTGCCATATTTGGCGCTGGTGAAAGCGAACTTGCGCCCCTGTTCTTTGGGAAGACTGGATAAAAGCACGTTCAGGAAAGAGTACTTGTCGCGATCCGGTACTACCCACCCCATGAACTCTCTTTGCCGCCCTTCCTCGATGACGCTGACCTGATTGTGATAGCGCCCGAGATAGTCCGACCATCCTTCCGCCTTCTGGCCGCACAGTATGGACCCCGAAATCACGCGTGCTTCCTTATCCGCAACGGTTTCATTTCGAACCAAATCGCTCAGATTGGCGCCCAGCCGAGTGCGGATCAAACGGGGGCGCTCGACCATCGGCCCGGCGAGAGAAACGACTCGCTCCACGTTCAATCGGCCGGTGGTGAACAGGCTACCGATAGCCATGACGGCTTGATAGTCGAGATGCCAGACTATCTTGGTAGCGCTGACGGGATCGAGATAATGGATATGGGTACCCACGAGACCGGCGGGGTGCGGCCCGTCGAACTCAGCGATCTCGATCTTGTTACTGTCTCCGGAAGGCAGGGAATGATTCGGCGCCGTGCAGAGATAAACCTTCCCCTCGGTCAGCTTGGAAACGACAGTCAGTCCGTTCTTGAAGTCTTGAACCCGTTCCTGAATGACAACATCCGGCCGAGCGGCCAATGGATTGGTGTCGATCGCCGTCACAAAAATGGAATGGGGCGCCGTATCGGGATCGGGAACCTTGCTGTAGGGGCGGGTTCGAAGAGAGGTCCACAAGCCGGAAGCCAGCAGATTCTCTTTTACTTGCTCGACAGTCAGATCGGCGAGTTTGGATTGGTCGTATGATTGAAACTGAACGCTGTCATCGCCGTCCAACTCGATGACCACGGATTGAAGCACGCGTTTGGCGCCGCGATTGATCGCCTTGACCACGCCGCTCCCGGGCGAGGTGAACAAAACCTTGGGATACTGTTTATCCGAAAACAGCGCGTCACCGAGCCTGACCCGGTCTCCCTCCGAAACATTCATGGAGGGCTTCAATCCGACATAATCCAAGCCCAGTAACGCTACGGATTTAACAACGTTACCGTCGTCGTGTATCGTTTGCTCGGGCTCCCCAGTGATCGGCAGATTCAAGCCTTTCTTTGTTCTGATTAGCATATATACGCCTGTGGATCGCACAAATTAACGGCCAAACCACCCCTCTCGCATTCCTGCAACAGGTTCGAAGAAGACGGTAGAGGGAGTGCTAAGATGTATTCGGCTTAAGGCGCGCCGAGAGAGTGCCACGAGTTTATTCAAAACGTCGCGCCTCAAATCGAAGCTGCGCGTAGCGAGAGGTATGCTCGGCGTTTCCCTAAGACTTAGGTAAACCGTCTGGTATTAGAACACAAATACCCGAGGGGCTCAACGCGCGGAGTTCTTGAATCAGAAGGAAAAACGGGGGCCGAGACTCTAATTTTGGTTACAGGACTGTTTCAAAATTCAGCACAAAAAAAAGGGCCTTAGCAAAGCTTCGGCCCTGACAACATCCCAGAGGATTAAGAGGTCTTAAACGCAATGTCGCTAACCCGGAGAATGCTATAACAAGTCGGTCGTCCAAAGAGGAGATGGAGGTAAATCAACTTAGCGTTCTCGCGTGGTCAAAATACTAGCCTCAACCGGACGGTACGATTTTGACTTAAATCAACAAACGCCCGCTTTTCTGTCGTTTCGACAAAAGCTTCGAAACAGTGGCGTAATCGCTCGGTTACTAAGTACATTCCGCAAATATTTGCGGAATCTCGACAGATTGGCTTGATTGGCGGGGTTGTCCTGCAGGTTGTCTATGCCGCAAGACTTCCCTGAATGTACTTAGAGCGTTTTCATCGCGCTCGTACGGCAAAACCAGCTTGGCGGACGTCGTTGGCGCCTTCGGCTCGGGTGAATGGATTCAAGCATTCGTAGGTCGGCAATCCTTTGCCAATCGCAAACGGTCGCTTTAGTCGCGACCCTTCCGACGAAGACGTTCGGCCGGGACGTGGCATCGGGAAAGGATTCCCGACCTACTCGCGAGTGCCTGTACAGTAGATATGAAAATGCTCTAGGGAAGCTCTGAACAAATCCGGAGATGGCAAAAGCGGTACTCACAGTCATTCAAAGACGGATCTAAAAGCGCCTTTGGGAGATTTGCTCGCGGTTTACCTTGAGGACATGGCAATCCGGAGGCCATCCAAGCATCCACCGGACAGACTCCCCCCTCAGGCGAGCAAGGCGCGCCGCTTGAGATAGAGGTTTGCCAGCCCGACCAGCGCGAACACCTGGGCGGCGTTCTTGGCCAAGCCCCGGTAGCGCACCTTCACATACCCGAACTGCCGTTTGATGATCCGGAACAAGTGCTCGACCCGGCTTCGCACCGAAGACAAGCGCCGGTTCCTGGCTTTCTGTCCCGCTCCCAGCGCACGCTGCGGCGGCGCCTTCAAGTTGATTCCCCAGAACACGCCGGCCGCCCGTGCGGCCCGCTTCAGCCGATTGTCCACATAGCCCCGGTCCCCGAACACCGCCCGATCGTCCTCGCGAAGCAGGTCCGGCAATTGGCTGAGGTCGGAGGCGTTGGCCGGCGTCACCGAAACCGTATGCGCCAACCCGCTGTTCACGTCCGCCCCCACGTGCACCTTCATGCCGAAAAACCACTGGTTCCCTTTCTTCGTCTGATGCATCTCCGGGTCCCGAGCTTTCCCTTTGTTTTTCGTCGAAGGCGCTGCATGAATGATCGTGGCATCGACCATCGTGCCGCCCTTAAGCAGCAGTCCCTTCTCTTCCAATACATCATTAATCGTGTTCATCAGCTGGGCCGTCAGATCGTGCTGCTCCAGGAGGCGGCGGAAGTGGAGAATCGTCGTTTCGTCGGGAATGGCCTCCTCGGCCAGTTCCAGCCCAGCAAACCGGCGCATGGGCTCGATCTCGTACAAGGCCTCCTCGGCGGCCGGATCGGACAGGCCATACCACTGTTGAAGGAAATAGATTCGAAGCATCGTCGGCAGCGGCATCGGGGGGCGTCCACGCCGGCCGGCCGTGGGATAGAACGGCTCGATCACCGCCAGCAATGCCAGCCACGAAACCACCTGCTCCATCTCGGCCAGGAACACTTCCCGGCGGGTCTTTTTCTTCTTGGCGTCGTAGCTCAGCGAGGCAAAAGTCGTCTGCTTCATCGGTTCATTCCACAAGGCCGGTGAGACCAGCGCACCACAATGAATTTTTTAGAGGTTCCCTAGCCACTCGACCGATCTCTTAATACAATACCATCGGGAGTTGGCCAGACAGTCGCTGCCCGCGTCGTCGACGCGGGGAGAGGAAAGTCCGGGCTCCACAGGGCAAGGCGCCAGGTAATGCCTGGGAGGCGCAAGCCTACGGAAAGTGCCACAGAAAATATACCGCCACGGTCCCTCGGGATCGCGGTAAGGGTGAAATGGTGCGGTAAGAGCGCACCGCGCTTCCGGTAACGGAAGTGGCAGGGCAAACCCCGCTCGGAGCAAGACCAAATAGGGGGGCATTGGAGGCAACTCCTGACGTGCGGCCCGCACGGCTCCCGGGTAGGTCGCTCGAGGCGCGCGGTGACGCGCGCCCTAGATGAATGACTGTCCACGACTGAACCCGGCTTATCGGCCGACTCCCCATGAATCATCGGCGTCGTTTCACGCCATATTCCTGAGCGCCTATTCCGAGATTCGGGATAGGTGCTCCTCTCAATCTATCCAGTCAAGCTAACGAACAGCGAAGGCAGGCGCTCCGGCAATCGTTGCACGTGATCCACGACGGTGTAGCGGTTGGGACCGAAGATTCTGGACACGTACTCGTCTGCCTCGGGATCGAGCGTAAGACAGTAGCTCATGACTCCGACGGTAGCCAGTTCTTCCACCGCCTTTTTGGTATCGAACCGAAGGTACTGCGGATCGCGTTCGTCGATGTCCGCGGGTTCCCCATCGGAAACCAAAAGCAGCAGTTTTTTCTGCTGCGGCTGACGCAGCAGAAACTTTCCGGCGTGACGCAGCGCCGCCCCCATCCGGGTCGAAAGCCCTCCCTGCATGCCCGCCAGCCGCGCCTTCGCCTGATCGTCGAAGGGCTGATCGAAATCCTTGAAACGGTAATACTGCACGTCGTGCCGCCCGTCCGAAGCGAATCCGTGGATAGCGAAGGGATCGCCAATACCGTCGATAGCCCAGGCCAGCAGGGTCGTCGCCTCCCGCGCAAGCTGAATCACGGCGCGATCCGATCCCGGCAGGGTCTCGTTGGTCGACTCCGATAGATCCAGCAGTACCAGCACCGCCAGATCCCGCGTCTTGCGGATATAGCGGATATTAATGCGCGGATCCGGCATCTCCCCCATGCGAATATCGATCATGGCGCGAATGGCGGCGTTGAGGTCGATCTCGTCGCCGTCCTCCTGCCGCCGCTGGCGAACCAACCCCCGCGGCTGCAAGGCATCGATGATATGCTTGAGGCGGCTGGCGACAGGTTTGTACTCCACCAGGATCTGCTCGATCAGTTCCTGCTCTCCCCTGGGCTGCCGTTTTTCCAAGACGGTCGCCCAATTGGGGCGGTGCAACTGTACCTGGTAGTCCCACTCGGGGTAATGATAAGGATCGCTGACCGGCTCCTTGCCTTCCAGTTCATTGATGGTGCAGCCTTCCTGATCCAAATGGAACGGCGTCTCCAGAGTCCAGACCTCCTGGGCATCGTCCCCCGCCAGTTCGCAGTCCACCTCGTTGACCATCTCCATGACCGAAACCTTCCTGCGGACCTGGCGCTCGCTGGCCGGTGCGTATTCCGCCTGTTCCCAGAACTGCTCGGCGAACGCCCAGATGAACCGGTTGTCGTCGCGGTACGGGATAGCTATGCCCTCCAGGATGCGCAACGACGGGAGCGCGAGTCGATCCTTGACCTTGTTATATAGCGTTACACCCAGATCCCAGCTGATTTGGTTGTCATCAGGACGAGCCGCAAAGACTTCCCGGAAGGCCGCTACCGTCTCCCGAATCAGGCTATCCTCGGTTTCGAGTTCCGCATCGAGCAGCGCATGGGCCAAGCGCTCCAAGAAAGACAGAGCGGGATCGCGGCTTTCCCGACCTTCGGAATCCGCCTCATGCAACGGAAGCCAGAGCTGCCGGAGCCCTGGAAACTGCCGGATGGCCAGATGCTCGACACGGGCATCCTCGATCAGACCGATCATGAACATCTGCACCGGATTCAGCGCTTCCGCCGAGATCGGCTTCTTGGTGTAGGCGAGATGCGCGGCGGCATGGGCGCAGGCGGCACGGTACAGCTCCTTGCCGGAAATGCCGCCGTAATCGTCGAAAGCATCGGGCAGGTAGATGACCGGAAACTCGATGAAAGGCTTGAGTCCTTCGCGGGTTTCATAATCGCCGGCCGTCGGGCGCAAATGGAAATCGCGGCCCCACAACGCGCGCAGATAGAAGTTCAGCTTGCGCTGGGTATCGACGAACAGCGTGCCTCGGCGTTCCTTCTGGAGCACCGCGAGGCTGTCCGCCGTTTCGAGACCGAAATATTTGGCCAGGTTTTCGAAATCGCGCCCATGCGCCTGTGCGCCCCAGAGCGCCCAGCGGCGCAGCCCGCCCAGCGTCAATTTGTCAAATAGTTGGTCCAGGTGCTGAAGCATCGGGCGCAATCCGCGCGGCGCTTTCGCTGAAAGCTGATGAATCAAAGCCAAGTATTGCCGCAGCAAGTCGGCATCGCCGAGCCGGCTGGCCGCCGTGGGCAGGCTGTCGAACAGCGCGGCGATCACGCCTCCGCTGACCATGGAGGCCAGCTTCATCACCGAGGTCACCACATCGGGAATGATTTCGTCGCCCACTTCCTTGGCGACCAGGGGCATTTCCTGGATATAGGACACCACCAGTTCGGACCCGCGCCCCAGTTCCGAAAGCACGCGGGCACCCTCGATGTAATTGCGCAAGCCACCCGGCGACATCACCCGCCCCGCTTCGTGGAAGCTGGCCTCTAAGGTGTCCTTGATATGCGGCTCGACCCGCTCCAGGTATTCGCGGTAGTCTTCCAGGTTGATGCTCATGGCTCGCCTCGTCTTGCCCCGCAGCGGCTTAGTCCTTTTTTAGAAAAACGTAGCAACCGCCGCGTCCAGGGTATCCCGCATGTCCGGATCATCGGTCAGGGGACGAACCAAGGTCATCTGACATGCCGCCCTCGGCTCGACGCCCTTCGCAATCAGCTGCCCCGCATACACTAGAAGACGCGTCGAAATTCCCTCATCCAAACCATGGCCCTTGAGATTGCGGGCTCGATGAGCAATCTGCACCAGCTTCTCGGCGGTTTTCGCGTCGACGCCGGTTTCGTGGGAAATCACCTCGGTTTCCACTTCGGTCTTGGGGTAATTGAAATCCAGGGCGCCGAAGCGTTGCTTGGTGGATTGCTTCAAGTCCTTCAAAAGGTTTTGATAGCCGGGGTTGTAGGAAATGACCAACTGAAAATCGGGATGCGCATGCACCAACTCGCCTTTCTTGTCGAGCGGCATGGTCCGGCGATGATCGGTCAAAGGGTGTATGACCACCGTCGTGTCCTGGCGCGCTTCGACCACCTCGTCCAGGTAACAAATCGCACCGATCCGGGCCGCCGTGGTCAATGGCCCGTCCTGCCAGCGCGTGCCGGTGGCATCGAGCAGGAAACGTCCAATCAGGTCGGAGGCCGTCATGTCCTCGTTGCAGGCTACGGTTATCAGCGGCCGCTTCAGCTTCCAAGCCATGAACTCGATGAAACGGGTCTTGCCGCAACCGGTCGGGCCCTTCAGCATGACCGGCATCCGCGCGGCATAGGCGGCCTCGAATAACTCGATCTCGTTAGCAACCGGCCGGTAATAGGGTTGTTCTTCAATAAAATACTGTTCGGAGATGGTCATCGCTCAATCCTCTTCACGGATTTCCACGTTTTATCGACTCGATTAACGTTTTGATAATTTCGTCCGCGCGATCAATCGGCAGAGAAAAATGGCCCTCGCCCGGAAATGTAAAAACCTGAGCGTGGGGAAGTCGTTCGGCGAGCGCCAGCGCGTGGGATAACGGCACGGTAACATCCGCTTCGCCGTGCCAGAACGTAGTCGGCATTCGGATCTGCGCGAGGTCAATCCCCCAGTCGTGAGCATACAAAATCATGTCCTGTACTGCTCCCTCCCCGCCCAAACGCAAGGCCTCCCGCACCGAGGCGCAGAGGGCCGCTTTAATCTCCGGGCGCGTCAAGGTCGACCGGTCGGAAGCCGGACTACCTAGAGCCAGTAGAGACAGCGCCACTTCGGGATTTCGGAAAATCAGGCGCCCGAGGAACTCCCCGTAAATCAAACGCAGCATCCGGGGTGCGCTACGGGCCGCGCCGAACCCGAATCGTGCCGGCCAATGCATAGCCTGCATCGCTTCCGGATCGTCCAATAGCCCGAGACCGCAGATGATCCCGACCGCATCTACCCGGTCCGGCAGCTGCGCGGCGAGGGCCAGCCCGTAAGGTCCCCCGCCGGACGTGCCCAGCACTGAGAACCGTTCGATGCCCAGATAATCAGCCAATTGTGCGACGTCGTCAGCCCAACTCCCGATAGTGCGCGCCGGCTTCAAATCCGACAGTCCGTAGCCGGGACGATCGGGGGCGATAATGCGTGCCCGCTGACGTTCGGCCGCCTGCGCAATGAGGACGCTCTCCAGCCGGGAGGCGGGGAACCCGTGGCAGTAGACGACCGGTAACCCGGCGGAATAGCCGACCTCGGCGAAGCCGAGCCTGCGCCCGTCTTTGAGCGTAACGCTCTGATCAAGTCGCTTGCTTAAGTCCATACCTTTTTGAATCGCCATCTCGAAAAAAAGCCCCGGCCTGCATTCACAGAACGGGGCTTTCGAACCTGAGCCTGGCGGCGCCTAGGCTTTGATCGGACCCCGGTAAATCACCATGGCAGCGCCTTGCGACTGCTTGAAGTTGTCGTAGCCGACCAACCGCACATGATTGTTCGGATGCGCCTTATGACAGGCCTCCGCTTCCGCCAGAATACGGTCCACATCGGTTTCGCCGAACATCGGCAACTTCCACATATACCAGTAGTGGTCGAAGGCGTTCTCCGGTTCGGTATGCTCGATGGCCGGATTCCAGCCCTTGCTGACGATGTATTCCACCTGTTTTCGGATATTGGCGGCTTCCATCGGCGGCAAATAGGAGAAAGTTTCGAATTTTCGGCTCGAAACATCGGTCAGGCTGGATTTGTAATCTTGCATTTCACTCATGATTGTTCCAATCCTCGTTCATTGATCGCTTGAGCAATCCCCTCCCGTTTCAGAGGGGACTGCTTTCTAGCGACGTTCGGTTCTTCAACGGTATCGCTTCAAATCAGTCCGACTGTCCGGGCGATTACTTGTGCGCCACGTCGAGTTTGTCAACCGTATCGAACTCGAACTTGATTTCCTTCCAGGTTTCCAATGCAGCCTTGAGCTCGGGGCTGTCCTTGGCCGCGGATGTCAGAATCTCCTTGCCTTCTTTCTCGAGCTGACGGCCCTGGTTGCGGGCTTCGACGCAAGCTTCCAGAGCAACGCGGTTGGCTGCGGCGCCCGCCGCGTTGCCCCACGGATGGCCGAGAGTACCGCCGCCGAACTGGAACACGGCGTCATCGCCGAAAATCGACAACAGCGCCGGCATGTGCCAGACATGGATACCGCCCGAAGCGACGGCGAACGCTCCCGGCATGGCGCCCCAATCCTGATCGAAGAAGATGCCTCTAGAGCGGTCCTCCTTGATGTAGCGCTCGCGAAGCAGATCGATCCAGCCCAAGGTGGACGCCCGATCGCCTTCCAGCTTGCCGACGACGGTGCCGGTGTGCAGGTGATCGCCGCCCGATAGTCTCAGAATCTTGGTCAACACACGGAAATGGATGCCATGATTCGGGTTGCGGTCGATCACGGCGTGCATGGCACGGTGGATATGCAGGAGAACGCCGTTGTCGCGGCACCAGTTGGCAAGACCCGTATTGGCGCAGAACCCTCCGGTAATGTAGTCGTGCATGATGATGGGCGCACCGATTTCCTTGGCGTATTCCGCACGCTTGTACATTTCTTCCGGGGTCGGCGCGGTCACGTTCAGGTAATGGCCCTTGCGTTCCCCCGTTTCGCGCTCCGCCTTATGGATGGCTTCCATGACGAAATCGAAGCGTTGCTTCCAGCGCATGAACGGCTGGCTGTTTACGTTCTCGTCATCCTTGGTGAAGTCCAGACCGCCGCGCAGGCACTCGTAAACCGCGCGTCCGTAGTTCTTCGCGGACAGCCCCAGTTTCGGCTTGATGGTGCAGCCCAAGAGCGGGCGGCCGTACTTGTTCATGATGTCGCGCTCGACCTGAATGCCGTGGGGCGGACCGCCGCAGGTCATCACATAAGCGATCGGGAAGCGCACGTCTTCCAGGCGCAATCCGCGGACGGCCTTGAAGCCGAACACGTTGCCGACCAGAGAAGTGAAAACGTTTACCACCGACCCTTCCTCGAACAGATCGATCGGATAAGCGATGAAGGCATAGAACTGCTCGTCGCTGCCCGGAACGTCTTCGATGCGGTAGGCGCGGCCTTTGTAATAGTCGAGATCGGTCAGAAGGTCGGTCCAAACCGTAGTCCAGGTGCCGGTGGACGATTCTGCGGCGACTGCCGCTGCCGCTTCCTCGCGAGGCACGCCAGGCTGAGGCGTAATTTTGAATACGGCCAAGATATCGGTATCCGCCGGGGTGTAATCCGGCATCCAGTAGGTCTCGCGGTATTCTTTTACGCCCGCGCTATAGGTCTTTACAGCCATACTTTCCTCCTACCACATCTGTGGATTGTTCTCAGGAATGTTTTTCTGGTCCTACTTGGACCGCAAATCGTATTGTCCTTTCACAGCGAGGAACTATAAGCCGTTCCGTTCATAAAAAAAATTCAGTTGTTATGATTACTGTAATAAGACTTACTTATACTAAATGACCAACGTTTGGAGCCCTGACACAAAGGAATGCCCCACGGTCGCCGGATAGAATAAGCCAAGAACTTTCGGCGCTCCAAGGAAGATTTGCCCGATTCGGACGCGAATCGGCAGTTGTCTCAAACGGCGCGCACCGCCCAATCGCTTCGCCTTCGTTCCATCGCCTCCTCCCTCGGAATACAACTTCAACCGTCGAAACCGGCTTCCCGCTCTCTCAAATGCTTCGAAGGCATCCGTCGCAAACGTGAGGCGGAACGTAAAACCTTGCTCACAATCGGGAACTCTGGCGATTCAAGTGCGTCAACACCGTTACGGGCTCACGCTCGTAACCGGGATCAGGGATAGTCCGGATAGACCCGGTTTGTATCCGCCGACCGAATTGGCCAAACTGGATTTTCAAGGAGAGAATCATGAGACTCGCACCGCTTTATTTGGGAGCGGCATTGGCCGTGACGGGCCAATCCCAGGCAGCATCCTATTTCCTGGACCAAACGAACATCGACCAAGCCCCCTTTACCGACGGAACGAATTACTTGACGGTGAATGTGGGCACATCGGGGAACGATGTTACCTTTGACGTCGATGCACTGAATGATCCGGGCCAGCCATTTGCGGACAAGGAATTATCCAATTTCGGCATCCAATCGTTCGGGTTCAATCTGGCAAACGGAACCAGCTTGGAATCGGACAATATCACCGGTTTACCCGCCGGCTGGAACGTCGATTTCAACCGGACACTAAACGGATTCGGCAGATTCGACGTAGTCGTGTCGGGCACCGGGAGTAACCGCCAGGAGCCGCTCAGCTTTAGCATCACCGACATCAACGGCGATACGCCCGACTCCTACCACGCCCCCTCTACCGGAACTGCGGACCAAGGAAACGCTTGGTACGCCGCCCACGTGACGGACTTTTCAGGCCCCGAACCGGCCATGAACGGCAACCAGAACGGCGAGATCACGAGCGGCTATTTCGGCGGCGGCGACGGCCCGGGAGTAGCGCCGGCACCCGTTCCGGTTCCCGGCGCGGTCTGGCTGTTCGGCTCGGCCATCGCCGGGCTGGGCCTGATCTCAAGACGTTCCCGCAAAATCTAAAGACTCGGGCTCGCATTCCGAGGTCCGTGTTTCAAGAGGATGCTAGCCAAGCGGCTGAAATAAGCCCATTTAATGCCGCCTGCCCGAAATTTAGCGGAGTGCCGATTTCTTTTCATTTCCAGGCAGGCGGCCTCGCCCATCAACAGCAAGGCTCGGGCTCGACTCACCCGTTTGCCTGTGCGCATTCTTGCAGCTGATTTGACGTCCGATAGCTATTTCGCTATCGGAAAGCATGAAAGGCCCGGATCAGAGCAGTTCGAACGTGAAGCCGCCCACGTCGTTAGTGGGTTTGGCCAATAGCAAGCGAATTTCAAACGGTTTGCCGACAGGCATCAGCGAGGTTTTTTCCCCTTCGGGAAGATATTCCGCAGGCGTGAATATCCGCTCCGCCACCGGGCTTCCGTTGAGTTCGGTGAGAACCAGCTTCAGATTGGGGAGCATCTGCGGCAAGTTGGATTGATTCGCAAAGACGAGTTGGAATTCCAGTGCATCATCGCGGGTCGAGTCCGGCCGCAAGGCGCGATCGAAAATCTGGATGCGGCGCACGTCTTTATAAGGCGGCAAAGAACAGTCGATGGTCTTGCAGGCCATGTCCAGCCAGGGACGCAGTCGTGCGCTCTGTACTATTCTGTCTCCTTCGAAAATGACCAGTTGAGCAATCAGGAGACCCAGCAGCCCGAACACGCCCAGCCCCCAGAAAGCACCCGGCGTTACCGAGGACGGACCGGACTTTCCTTTGCCATGGCCTGCCCGAGCTTCCCCATCAAACGCCTTGCTTTTGTGCTCGGTCCCCGATTGCTCGCCACCCGACTCCTCGGACAGCTCCCGCTCGAATTTTCGGAGGAGGACCGCTTCTCGATCTCCCAAAACCGGAGGCCTGGCTTGAGGCGTGTCCTCCGGAACCGCATCCTTCACGGCTTGCCCCAAGGATACTAAGACGTTGAAAACGATATGGCAGCGGTCGCAAAGCGCTTCTCCGCGTCCAGCCCGTAATTGGCCGACGCTGATGCGGTATGCGGTCTTACACTCGGGACAGCGGGTAAACACGATTCAACCTCGAAGCTTGGCGCCGGTAAGCAATGCCCATTCCTCGCGAACCACGGGAGGAGAGAAATCGAACTGCGACGCGTAGGCCGCGCGAACGTTTTCGACCTGCGTCGCCAAAATACCGGACAATGCCAAACTTCCGCCGGGCCGGACTTTTTCGCTGATTTCCGCCGCCAGTTCGATCAAAGGCGTAGCCAAAATGTTGGCGACCAGCACGTCGGCGCGGACAGCGGCAAGCTCGCGCGGATACCCGAGGGCCAACCTGTCCTCCACGCCATTCTTGCGCGCGTTTTCGTCCGAGGCGGTGAGCGCCTGGGGATCGATATCCACGCCATAGGCTTTCGCCGCACCCAGCTTCAATGCAGCCACAGCCAGAACTCCCGATCCGCAGCCGTAATCGATCACGGTCTTGCCTGCGAGATCCTGGCCGTCCAGCCATTCGAGGCAAAGCGCTGTCGTGGGATGAGTGCCGGTTCCGAAAGCCAAGCCGGGGTCGAGCACTACGTTGACGGCCACGGGTTCCGGCGGCTCGAAGCCGGTCGGGCAAATCCAGAGCCTCTGGCCGAAGCGCATAGGCTGAAAATGATCCAGCCACGCTCTCTCCCATACACGGTCTTCCAAATCCTCGAGCTGATATTGAAGTACTCGCTCGCCGAATTGGTTCGCGACCGAGTTCCGTATGCGATTGGTATTGGCGTCGGCATCGAATAACCCGATCACTTTGGTCTGCCGCCAAACCGGCGTCTCCCCCGGTTTGGGTTCGAACAGAGGCTGGTCGCCGGCATCTTCGAAGCTGACGGAAACGGCGCCGAGATTCGACAAAAGATCGGAAACCGGCTCCGCCAAAGACTCATCGACCGTAATCGCCAGCTGACGCCACATTAGTGTTTCAATCCGAGCTTCTGCTCCAAATAATGGATATTCTGCCCGCCGGCATTAAAAGCCGCATCGTTGATGATATCGAGCAACAAAGGAATATTGCACTTGATACCGCCGATGACCATTTCCTGAAGCGCCATGCGGGCACGCGCGATAGCCCCGCTCCGGGTCTCGCCGTGGGCGATGAGCTTGCCGATCATCGAGTCGTAATAAGGCGGTACCCGATAGCCGTTATAGATATGCGTTTCGACCCGGATTCCAGGACCTCCGGGCATATGGAACTGCTCGATCACGCCGGGGCTCGGGATAAAACTTTGCGGATCCTCGGCGTTGATCCGGCACTCAATGGCATGGCCCCGCATCTGAACATCCTCCTGCCTGATCGCCAATACCTCGCCGGCGGCAATGCGAAGCTGCTCTTTGACGATATCGAAGCCCGTCACCATTTCCGTCACCGGATGTTCCACTTGTACACGGGTATTCATTTCGATGAAATAAAACTGACCGTCCTGGTAAAGAAACTCGAAAGTTCCGGCGCCCAGATAGCCGATTTCCTGACAGGCTCTGACGCAACGCTCACCGATTTGGCGACGCTGCTCCTCGGTAATGCCGGGCGCCGGCGCCTCTTCGACGACTTTCTGATGCCGACGCTGAGTGGAGCAATCGCGCTCGCCCAGATGAACCACATTCCCGTGTCCGTCGGCAATCACTTGGACCTCGATATGCCGCGGATTTTCCAGGAACTTCTCCATATAGACCATGTCGTTGCCGAATGCCGCCGCGGCCTCCCCTCGAGTCAGCGTGATGGCGCTCGGAAGATTCGCCTCGCTGTGGACGACCCGCATGCCGCGTCCGCCACCGCCGCCCGCCGCCTTGATGATGACCGGAAAACCGATTCGGCGGGCGACTTTCAGGTTTTCGTCGTGATTTTCGCTCAAAGGGCCATCCGAGCCGGGCAAACACGGGATACCGGCCTTTTTCATGGCCTCGATGGCAGACACCTTGTCTCCCATGAGCCGGATGGTCTCCGGACGAGGGCCGATGAAAATGAAACCGCTTTGGATCACTTTTTCCGCGAAGTCGGCGTTCTCCGACAAAAACCCGTAACCGGGATGGATAGCCACCGAATCGGTGACTTCGGCGGAGCTGATGATAGCCGGAATGTTGAGATAGCTTTCCTTCGACGGCGCAGGACCGATGCACACGGACTCGTCGGCGAGCCGCACGTGCTTTAGGTCGCGATCGGCCTCGGAATGCACGGCCACGGCTTTGATACCGAGTTCGCGGCAAGCACGAAGAATGCGCAGGGCGATCTCGCCCCTGTTGGCGATGAGAACTTTACCGAGCATGAACTGACACCTGGTGGATGGGCCGAATTAGAAGCAACAGCGATAAGCCGTTACTCGATGACGAACAAGGGCTGGTTGTATTCCACCGGTTGGGCGTTTTCCACCAGCACCTTTGCGATCACACCGGCTTTGTCCGCCTCGATCTGATTTAGAATCTTCATCGCCTCGATGATGCAGAGCGTATCGCCTACTTCCACGCGCTGGCCGACCTCGACGAAAGCCTTCGCTCCTGGCGAGGGCGAACGGTAAAAGGTTCCCACCATGGGCGATCGGACGATGTGCCCGGTCAGTTTATCCGCCGTCGCCTCGGCCGACTGAGGCGCTGCGGTCGGCTGTGGCGCAACGGCCGGCGCAGCAGCCTGCAATACCTGCACCGGTTGCGGCGTCGTACTGCTGTACCGACTGATGCGTACCGATTCCTCCCCTTCGCGAATCTCGATTTCGGCAATGCCCGACTCTTCGATCATTTCGATGAGCTTTTTTATTTTTCTAATATCCATGTTTTAGCCTGTTTTTAGGATGTGTATGGCGGCAGTCAAGGCGAGCTCATAACCGAGCGCGCCGAATCCGCAAATAACGCCTTTGGCGATATCGGACAAATATGAGTGTTTGCGGAAAGGCTCCCGCGCGTGAACGTTGGATAAATGGACTTCAATGAAAGGAATGCGGGTTGCAAGAAACGCATCTCGAAGCGCGATACTGGTATGCGTGTAAGCTCCCGGATTGATGAGTATGAAGTCGATGGACTCCCTGAACGCCTGGTGGATACGGTCTATAAGCTCGTGCTCGGCATTGCTCTGGAAAAAATCCAGATGGCAACCCAGCGCTTGCGCCTTGGAGTCCAGTGCAGACTCGATGTCGCCAAGCGTTTGACTGCCGTATAACCCCGGCTCGCGAAACCCAAGCAAATTGAGATTCGGGCCGTTGAGCACAAGGATGTTTGCCATATTACGAGAGCAGCCCCGTTTCCGATTACCGCAGAAGCCGAAAAACCGCGGCTATTTTGCCGAAATGCGCAAAATCTGTCCACAAATGAAGGATTTCGCTTACATTCGACGCAGTTAGCGCATTTTGAAGGAAAGGTCAATGAAGCAGCGCTTCGAGAACCTTCATGAGCTGCTCTCTCGAGAATGGCCCCGTATGGGCGTCCACCTGCTGGCCGGCACGGTCGAAAACGGCGGAGAACGGCAAGACGTTAAGCCGGTTTCCGAGACTCTCCGCCCAGGCGGCGGCACGTTCGTCACCCAGCCATATCGGATAGTTGACCGGCGTCTCTCTTAAGAAGTCCTGCACGGCTTCCGATTCGTCTATGGCAATGCCGACGAACTGGACGCCTTTGCCGCCCAATTCCGTCTGCAATCGGACGAACTCCGGCATCTCCTCCCGGCAGGGGGCGCACCAGGTCGCCCAGAAGTTGACTACAACGATCTTGCCTTTCAATTCGGCGATATCGTGCGGATTGCCATCGAGATCCCTGAGCGTCACAGGCTCCGGAGGCGCCCCATTCCTCGGGGCTGTCGACTCTCCGCTCAGCCAGCTTTGGGCGAGAATGCCGAGAAGAAGCGCGGCCAATGCGAGCAATCCGTAGAGAAGCTTTGTCGATTTCACTGCAACGCCCTTTGCAAATGTCCCAAAAATTCATCCGCATTCATATAGCCGACCACGCGGAACGATTTTCGCTCCTCCCGATCCGGTCCGAAGAACAGCGTTGCCGGCGGGCCGATAAGACCAAAGCGTTGCAAGAGCGCCTGATCGTCCGCGGAATTTTGCGTAACATCGGCCTGGAGCAATACCACGTTGCTGAGCGCATTCTGTACTTTGGGATCGGCGAAGGTATAGCGCTCCATTTCCTTACAGGAGATGCACCAATCGGCATAGAAATCCAGCATGACCCACTTTCCGGCGACCTCGGCCGCCGCCACCTGCTGATTCAGGTCGTCAATGGTCCTGACCTTTCGGAACGCGATCGACTGCGGCGACGCCTTGGCGGTCGCCGCAGAGATCCCGCGCAACGGCTGTAGCGGGTCGGTGCTGTCCGAAGCGACGCCGATCAACAGCAGCACCCCGTACGTAAGCATGACGATGCCCACGCCCTTCCACAGTCTCCGCCATCCGGAGGCCGGATGAGGCAAGGCATCCAGGGCGCCGAGGTAAATGGCCGGAATGATCAGCAGCAGCGCCCAAAGGAACATGGATACGGCGTCGGGCAGAATACGTTCGAGCAGCCAAACCGCGATCGCCAAAAGACCCACGCCGAAAGCGGCCTTTACCGCGTTCATCCAGGTCCCGGCCTTGGGCAGCAACTTGCCTGCCGATGCGCCGATGGCCAGCAAGGGGATCCCCATACCCAAACCCAGCGCGAACAAAGCCAGCCCGCCGAGCACTGCGTCGCCGGTCTGGCCGATATAGATTAGCGCGCCGGCCAGGGGCGCCGCCACGCACGGACCGACGATCAAGGCGGAAAGTGCGCCCATGATCGCCGCTCCAGTCAGAGTGCCGCCGCGTTGCTGATTGCTGATGGAAACCACGCGGGATTGGATGAATTCGGGCATTTGCAGCGTATAAACGCCGAACATGGACAAGGCCAGCAGCACGAACAAAGCGCTGAATGCCACGATGACTTCGGGCTTTTGAAACAGAATCTGAAGATTGCTGCCGAACAGCCCGGCCAAAACGCCGAAGACGGTATAAGCAAACGCCGAAGCCAATACGTAGCTGAGGGACAACATGAACGCCCGGCCGGTCGTGATCGTGTGGCCATTCCCGACGATGATGCCCGACAGAATCGGGATCATCGGAAAAATACAGGGCGTGAACGCCAGCAGCAGCCCGAACCCGAGAAAACTGAGAACCGTCGCCCAGGGGGAATCGCTTTGCAGCGCGAAGGCGATTCGGTCCTGCTCCGATACCGGCTCGGCAGGATTTGCTACCGACGCGATTTTTCCGGTACCACCGGCCGGCAAATCCAGGCTCGCGGTTTTCTGCATCGGCGGGTAGCACACACCCTTCTCCGCGCAGCCCTGATAATTCGCCTGCAACTGAATATTGACCGGCTTGCCATCGGCACGCGACAGCGGAACGGCAAAACCGACTTCCCGATGGAATACCTCCACCGCCCCGAACTCTTCGTCGTGCTTGGGTTCGCCGTGCGGAACCTCATAGCTCCCGAGCTTTACCCCGCTCTCGCCGAGCAAGGCCAGCTTGAACTTTTCCCGGTAAAGATAATACCCGTCGGCAATCTGCCAGCTCACCCACAGCGTACCAGCATCCTTGACCTCGGCGAAGAAACGGAACGCCTCATCCGGGGGCAGCAAATCGACGGGCTGGGTTTTCACGCCCAGCGATTTGAAGGCTTCGGCCAATTTTCCGAGCGAATCGGTCTTGGCACCGCCTGCGCCAGTCGGAGGCCACGCCACGTTCACCGTCTGCTTGTACGGCGGATAACATACTCCGGCATCGGCACAGCCCTGCGAGGTTACGTCGAGAGCCAGCGCATCGGCGGTGCCGCCGCTCCGCATCAACGGAAGACGGATATCGACGTGCCCGCGATAAATCTCCATCTCGCCGAAAAATTCGTCGTGTTTGGTTTCTCCCTTCGGAAAAACCGGCTCGCCCAAATCGACGCCCGAAGTCTTGGACGCGAACTTGAATTTTTGCCGGTACAGATAATAGCCGTCCGCGATGTCGAATCCGACCAAGGCCTCATCGCCCTCGATCTTTGCCGATGCCCGGAAAGCCTGTTCGGGCGGCAGAAGCTCTTCGCTGCTGATGGCCCAAACCGTACCTGTCCAGGCCGGCAAAAAGACAAACAACAACCCAAAAACCCACTCGCGGAACCAAAGGTATATGCACACGTTTGCAAAGCCGTCATTCCGGCATGGATTGCCGGAATCCAGAACACAGGGATGTGAAAGGCCTTTGCCATCCTTGGCGCCTGGACCCCGGCACTCCAATCGCAAACGGTCATCCGGGGAGCGCCCGGATGACCCTTCCCTGCCGGGGTGACGATCTGTGTAGATACCTTTGTCGGGGAACTGCGGCATAACAAAATCACTCAGTAGGAAGAAGGTCGGGGATGCGGACTCTGTCCGGAAGCAATCCGTCCGGACGGTCCATCAATTTTCGGGGTGCAGCCATCTGCTGATCCAATCGAGGTACGCGGTCGAACCATGCAGTATGGAGACCGCAATGAATTCGGGAAGTTCGTACGGGTGTTTCTCGCGCACAAAGACTTCCAATGCTTCCAAAGAAGCCGTTTCGGTCTTCATCAGGAGGAGATGCTCCTGAGCCGTTTCTATCTTGCCTTCCCAAGGATAAACGGATGTCAGTCCGGGAACGATGTTGGCGCAGGTGACCAGGCGTTCGGCGACCGCCGCCCTAGCCAACGTCTCCGCGGTGTTCGCATCCGGACAAGTGCACAAAACTAGACAGTATTGGGTAGACATGGCAAAAAGCACTGGATTAATCGGAATTCTAAACGTATGAGGGCTTAATGAACATCGGTCAATGGTTATTGCTCGCGCTGTTGAGCTTGCCGGTCTTGGAGATTTATTTACTGATCAAACTCGTCGGTTCTCTGGGTTTTTTCCCCACTTTATTCCTGTTGCTGGGTGCTGCGGCGCTAGGCAGCTTTTTATTGAGAATACAGGGTTGGACCACCTGGTTCCGGGTTCAGCAAGCCTTGGCGCGTGGCGAATTGCCGGCCCGCGAGATGATCGAAGGCGGCTTGATAGCCGCCGGGGGTTTGCTGTTGCTGATACCCGGCTTCATCAGCGATATGCTGGCATTGTTCTGCCTGCTGCCGGCCACCCGGAAACGAATCGCACAACGTATTCTCGAAAGCGGCATTTCCCACCCTCCCGGAAAGACGACACGCGAAACCCGGCACACGATAGAAGGCGAATTTAAGCGTGAAGACTGACTCATAACGCCTTTCGCGGTTTCCCGCCGACTATTATCCGAGCCGTGCTTTGAACGCGCTTCATCGAGAGGCGTAGTTTTTGCAACCATTCATCTTTGCCGAAAACGAGAAACGCCATCATAACCGCGGTTCCTTGTTTCAAGGCTCCTCATTCGCCCGAAAACGATACATTGATGAAACACTCTTGTAACGTCATCATTAAAATCCGCTAATATAATTCACCCCTACTGAGCTCCGCGGGTAACGGGCTGAAATTTCCCAGCAGGTACTATTGGATGGCGATGATAACCCGGAAATTCCGCGTCGACGGCATGCACTGCCAGGGATGCGAAACGACGATCGAGCAAGCGGTGGCCCAACTTTCCGGGGTCCAAGATATCAAGGCCGATTTTGCGGCCGGGACCGCCACCGTCAGCTTCGACCCCGCTCGAACCGATCCCCGAGAAATCATCGAAGCCATCGATAGCCAGGGTTATCAATGCTCACCGGCGCCGGCCGGCGGTTCTTCGCGGCTCCGCGCCTTCGGACGATTGCTGGTCGCCCTGCTCTCACTAACCGTTATTGCCGCACTCCTGATCCAAGGCGATCAGCTCGCCGAGCGCATGCACCTGCCAGAGTTCGATCGTAGCATGAGCTATGGCCTCTTGTTTCTGATCGGCTTCGTCACCGGTTTTCACTGCGTGGGAATGTGCGGCGGTTTCGTTGTCGGCTATACCGCGAGCGCCGCCGCGACCGGCAAACGTTCCTTGGTGCTCTCCCATATCTTTTACGGCATCGGCAAGACCCTTTCGTATACCCTGATCGGCGGCCTATTCGGGCTGCTCGGTTCGTTCATAGCCTTTACCCCGGAAATCCGCGGCATCGCCGCCATCGCGGCCGGCATCTTCCTGATCGTGTTCGGCCTCAACATGCTGGACTGGTTCAAGAGCCTCCGGCGCGTTCACATTCGCATACCGACATTCTTGAACCGCTTCGTATACGGCAGGACGCAAAAAAGCAAAAGTCCATTCCTGATCGGCCTGCTGAACGGTCTGATGATCGCCTGCGGTCCGCTCCAGGCCATGTACATCATGGCCGCCGGCACCGGCAGCTTTATCGAAGGCTCCAAGCTCCTTTTCGTCTTCGGGCTGGGCACATTGCCGATATTGTTCGGCTTCGGGGTGCTGACCAGCCTGATTTCCGCCCAGGCGACCCGAGGACTCTTGAAAGCATCCGCCTTTCTGGTGATGGCCCTCGGACTCATCATGCTGAATCGAGGCCTGATCATGAGCGGCTCCGGCTACGACTTTCGGACCTTGGCGACCTTGGCCGCAACCCGCCTGGAAAATTTGACCAAGAAAGAGGACTCCACGGCTCCCGCCGGCGATTACCAGGTGATCCGCATGGAGGTCAATAAGCGGGGTTTTAAACCGGACACGTTCGTACTGAAAAAAGGCTTTCCCGTGAAGTGGATCATCGAGGGAAAGGAACTGAACTACTGCAACCACCGGATCATTGTCCCGTCTCTGGGGCTCGAATTCGACGTGGTAAAAGGCGAGCAAACCGTCGAGTTCACGCCGCAACAGGCCGGCGTGATTCCCTGGAGTTGCTGGATGGGCATGATTCCCGGCAGCTTCATCGTGCAAGAAGACGCCGCCGGCCCAGAACAGGGGACGAGCGACGAACAACCCGGCCGTCGCCCGCCCGAATGAGCGAAGCTGTCGAGCGATCGGCGCATCGCCGAAAACTGTGTGATTTACACTACCGCTACGGGATTTCCCGCACTTCCGTCGCGATCAACTCGCATGAAAATCGGAAAAACCCGACCGAAAAGAGGTCCTCATTTAGGCATACCTGTTGCATGGCGGTCACACTCTTCTCTTCGCCCCCCGCCAGCGGCAGAGCATAGTTTGAGGAAAGACGCGCCGCAGACCGAAACACAAGACAATTCACAAGAACAATGACCAGGAAATCGAGCGTTTTTTTATCGGCGATCGCGGCGCAATCGGCCATCCTCGGTTTGTTGCTCCTGCACGCCGCAATCTCCACTCGGACGCATCCACCGGAATTGACTGAAAAACGGGCTCTGGTAAAGGCACTCCATCTCACCGATCTATGCCTGTTTACCGAGGCCCGCTACACGCGTCATCTCTCGCAAGCGGACTTGAGCACACCCTTTCAGGACCATCCCATATCCCTGGAGCATTTCCCTTCCGGCTCCTTCCTAGGCGCACCGGAAAACATTCGGAAAATCAATGAAGAGTTGGATTGAGAAGCAGAAATACATCATCGATTTCACCCTGTCGTCGCTGCTGCGGCGCAAGATGAAGAACATTGGCCTCTTGATCCTGTACGCCTTGATCGTGTTCATCCTGGCCTCGGTGATGTTCTTTACCCACGCGATCAAGAAAGAGGCATCCCTCGTCCTTCGAGAGTCGCCGGAAATGATCGTGCAAAAAGTCGTGGCGGGACGGCACGACCTCATGCCGCTGCGCTATCGGGACGAAATTCTGAAAATCCGGGGCGTGCAGGCAGTCGAGGGGCGGCTCTGGGGCTATTATTTCGACCCCGTTTTCGGAGCCAACTACACCTTGCTGGTGCCGCCCGCAACGACAGCGACGGAACAATCCGAGGCCGAGCCGATGCGCACGGTCGTGACCGAAAACGAGCACCGCCACGGCCCTGAAGAGCAAGCCATGCCTCTAGTCGGCGCCGAAGCGATCGGCGCGGGAAACATCGTCGTCGGCAACGGCATCGCCCGTGTGCGGAATGCCGGCAAGGGCGAATTCATACTGTTCCGCACCCATGCCGGCGAAGGAATGCCCTTGAGAATCAAGGACACGCTTTCCTCCGCGTCGGAACTTGTCTCCTCCGATCTGATCCTGATGACCGAGCCCGACTTCCGCAAGTTCTTCGGCATACCCGAGAACTATGTGACCGATCTGGCGGTCTCGGTCAGAAACCCCGAGGAACTTTCCACGATCGCCGCCAAGATCACCCGGCTGTTTCCCGATTCCCGCCCGATCATACGGGACGAGATCCTCCGCACCTACGACTCGATCTTCAACTGGCGCGGCGGCATGATGATCGTGATCCTGTCCGCGGCGGTCCTGGCATTCGTCATCTTCGCCTGGGACAAGGCCTCCGGGCTCAGCGCCGGGGAGCGGCGCGAAATCGGCATACTGAAGGCCATCGGATGGGAAACCTCGGACATCATCCGCATGAAATTCTGGGAAGGCGCGGTGATTTCGCTGACCGCGTTTCTCGCCGGCGTGATCCTCGCTTACATCCACGTATTCTTCACCCATTCCCTGGTGTTCGAACCGGCCTTGAAAGGCTGGTCGACCCTGTATCCGCAGTTCAAGCTGATGCCTTTCGTAAGCGCCGAGCAATTGACCACCCTCTTCTTCCTCACGGTGGTGCCCTACACGGTATCCACCATCGTTCCGGCCTGGCGGGCGGCGACCATCGATCCGGACACCGCCATGCGCCATACGGGAGAGTGATTCATGATCGAGCTTTTCGACGTCCGCAAAGTATTCAACACAGGCAAGCCGAGCGAATACTCGGCGCTCAACGGCATCAGCCTCAACATCAGCTCCAACAAGGTCACCGTTCTGACCGGCCCCAGCGGCTCGGGGAAGACTACCCTGCTCAGCATCATCGGCTGCATGTCGCGCCCTACCGCCGGGCGGGTGAAACTGAGCGGACGCGAAATCACCAGTTTGCCGGAACGCTTTCTGACCGATATCCGCCGCAAGACCTTCGGCTTCATCTTCCAACAGCACAATCTGATCAAGGGGATCACTGCACTGGAAAACGTCATGCTGCCCGCCTACCCCTTGGGCGAACGGCATGGGCCGCTCAAGGAGCGCGCGATGTATCTGCTCGACAGGCTAGACCTTTCCCGCAAGGCACACTCGCGCATCGAGTGGCTGTCCGGCGGCGAAGCGCAGCGGGTGGGCATCGTCCGGGCCTTGATCAACGATCCGTCCGTCATCATCGCGGATGAGCCAACCTCCAACCTGGACACCAAGCTCTCTTACAGATTCCTCGAAATCGTGGAAACGTTCAAAAAAGACGGCAAAACGGTCCTGATTACCAGCCACGACCCCCTGGTGTACCAGGCCAGCGTCGTCGACGAGGTGGTCCGGCTGCGGGACGGCCGGCTCGAAGGAGAAGCGCCGTGATCATGCATCCGGCGGTGATCGCCAATATCATCGCCGCGCTGACGGTGAGCCTGATGGTGGTTTATTCGGCCTACTATGGGCTGCAAATCTATCGGCACTGGAACATCGAAAGCGGCAGCGAATTGCAGTTGACCCTGGAGCGGCGGACCTATCTGGTTTCGACGCTGCTGTCCTATACCTTCGGGCTGCAACTGATCTCGCTGTTCCTTTACGTGTTCACCGCCGACACGCTCTACCCGCTGTTCGTCGGCGCCATGTGCGCCGCGGGGGCCTTGAGCGTGAATGCCTTCGGTTATCCGACCCTGATCCTGAAGGTCGGCAATTTCCTGCTGGCAGGACTCTGGCTGGTGCTGAACCACGCGGACAATCAGGCTTACGATTACCCCCTCATCAAGAAAAAATACCTCCTGCTGGCGGTCATCGCCCCGTTCATCGTGGCCGAAACGATTGTGGAACTGGCTTATTTCCTGAGGCTGGACGCCAATGTCATCACCTCGTGCTGCGGCGCCCTTTTCAGCAGCGAACGGGTCGAGGGACTCGGCTCGGAAATCGCGGCCCTGCCGGCATTACCCACGCTCTGGACTTTTTATATCAGCATTGCCGCGGCGCTGCTCTCCGGCATTTATTTCTATCTTCGGGGAAAAGGCGGCTATGTCTATTCCGCTTTGGCGGTAGTGGCCTTCTTCGTCTCCATAGTCGCGATCATTTCCTGCATCTCGCTTTATATCTACGAATTGCCGACCCACCATTGTCCGTTCTGCATCATCATGGAGGAGTACAACTATATCGGTTATCTGCTCTACGTTCTCCTGTTCGGCGCCGTGGTCGCGGGCGGGGGAATCGCCGTCCTGATTCCTTTCCGCCGAATCGAAAGCTTGCGCACGGCAATACCGGCATTGCTGCAAAAGCTCACATTGACCTCGATCGTGTTCTATGCGGTTTTCGCATCCATCGTGACGTATCGAATCGCGATCTCGAATCTCATTTTGTAATTAAGGTAGCCAACATGACCGATCGATCCCGAAGGAACTGTTTGCGCGCCCTGGCGGCACTGGGTGTGTTGCGGCTCGTTGCCGGCTCCGTCGCCGACGCAGCAGGAAAGGCGGTGCTCAAGAAGACAGACCGCTGCCCGGTCTGCGGCATGTTCGTCCACAAATATCCGAAGTGGGTCGCGCAAATCCTTTTCAAGGACGGCACCTCGTACTTCTACGACGGTGCCAAGGATATGTTCAAGCATATCTTCGACACGTCCAAATACACGCCGGGCAAAACGGCGGACGGCATCGTCGCCATTTACGTCACGGATTATTACGAAGTCGAACTGATCGAAGCCAAGCCCGCATTTTACGTGATCGGCTCGGACGTGCTGGGCCCCATGGGCCATGAGTTGCTGCCCTTCAAGGATCAAGAGTCCGCCCAGGAATTTCTGGAGGATCACAAGGGCACCAAGATCTTGCGCTTTCAGGATGTGACTCCGGCCGTCATCGAATCGCTGGACCGGCGTTCATGACGATCACATTTTGGATTCGACTTTTATTGGCCGCGTCGATCGTGGCGTCGCTCGGCGCCTGCAACGGTCGACGGCCGGGCTTGCAAATCGGCGACATGGCGCCCGTCGTCACGCTCACCGATTTTCACGGAAATTCCGTGACGCTGCCCAAGGACATCCGCGGCAAGGTGGTCCTGGTGCGCTTCTGGGCTATGGATTGCTCCCACTGCAACAAAGAAACCGTCCTGGCCCTGGAAAACCTCTATCAAAAATATAAGGACAAAGGTTTCCTGCCGGTCGCCATACACGAAAGCCGGCCCGTCGAGGCGGACGAGCGGTTCCGGAAGTTCGATCACGTCACTTATCCGATGCTGGTGGACGAATACGGAAAAGTGGCCCGGCAGTTCGGCGTCATCGGCTTGCCGACAACCCTGGTGCTCGACGAGAAAGGCATCGTCCGGGAGAAGATCACCGGGGAAGCCAGTATCGACACCTTCGAAAAACTTTTGACCACAGTGCTATACAAAGGGGGATTTTATGACGGCACTTATTAGATTAGGCTTGGGACCAGCGTTGGCGATATGCCAGCTTCTGCTCATATCGTTTGCGGTCTCGGCCGAGGAGCCCCATGAACGGGAAAGCTGCCGGGTCTGTGGTATGTACATCGATCAGTACCTAAAGAGTGCCGCCGAATTGGTTTACAAGGACGGCAACAAAAAATTCACCTGCGGCGTCGCCTGCATGCTGCGCGAGGTCGACGATGCCGGCGGACTTTCCGCCTTCGAATCGGTCAAGGTGCACGATTGGGTCTCCGGCAAGCTGATAGACGCGGAAAGCGCCACCTATGTCATCGGCAGCCGCGTCATTCCGGACATGGTTCCGAACTATATCGCTTTCGCCAACCGGGAAGAGGCCGAGGCATTCGCCGCCAAGGAAGGGGGCGACGTAATCGACTTCGGGATCGCCTACCAGGACGTTTCGCCGGTCGGGACCACCGCGCCGTTCCGTATCCGTACGGCAGTGACGCCGGGAGCGGGAGCCTTCAGCATCGGTGCCGTCTATGGCTACATGCAGAAAGACCAGGTCAAAGCAGGCTCAAACAGTACCGATCCCAGCGAGTTCATCAACAGCAACAGGACCCAGCCGCGGGCTCCGAAAGAAGTCCAGGCGCATCAGCAGGCACTGATCGTCAACTACTCGCCCACCGACAATCTCTCTCTTTTCGTCAACGTCCCCTGGTTCGAACGTAGAACCAAGACGCTAGTCAGAACGTCGCCCACCAGCGTCAGGGAAACCGTCGGCGAGGAAAACGGCATCGGCGACATTACCCTGGAAGGACGCTACAACTTCTGGCGCAGCACCCGCTGGGACAAATTCGGGACCATTCTGCTCGGCACCACCTTGCCGACGGGACAGTTCGACGGCGAGCGGGGAGCGACCACGGATCCCGTGGCCGGGAGAAGGCTCGTTTCCACCGGCCCGGCGCTGCAACTCGGCAAAGACACCGCCACCTTCACCGGAGGACTGCTCTACTCGCAGCGCTGGAAAGATTTCTGGTTTCACGGTTCGGCCCTCTACACCGTCAACCCGGAAAATGACAACGACTTTGCCTTCGGCGACGTCGCCACCGTCGGCGCGGCTTTCCACTACACGCCGAACTATGATCTGATGTTGGGCATCGAGATGGACGCCAGCTACACGCAAAAAAGCGAAGACCGCGGCTATAAGATCGGGAACAGCGGCGGCACCGTGACCAATCTTGCATTCGTCTTCGACTACCGCTTTCTCAACGCTTTCGGCGGAAACTTCAAGCTGCGCGGGTCGGTCGGATTGCCGATTTACGAAGACCTGAATTCCAAACACGTCGTGCTCAACAATCCGCGCCGAGAATTCGACCAAGTGCAACTGGGGGACGGCTTTTTCGGCAATTTGGCCGTTACCTGGACTTACCGTAAACCTCCGGAGTTTTGATACCTTTGTAGGGTGGGTTAGGCACGCATTGCGCCGATTCCGGAAAATTACGGTGATGTTTCCGCGTGCCGTAACCCACCGATTCCGCAACCTCGCCCGGTAGGTTACGGCCTCCCGGCCCAATCCCCTACAAGAATTAACTCCTTGATTTAAAGCGCTTTGGAGTTAGAGCGTTTTTATCTCGCTCGTACGGCAAAACCGGCTTGGCGGAAGTCGTTGGGCTTTCGGCTCGGGTGAATGGATTCAAGCATTCGGCAATCCTTTGCCGATGAAGACGCTCGGCCGGAGCATGGCGTCGGGAAAGGATTCCCGACCTACAGGGTGCTACAGTCGTAGGTCGGCAATCCTTTGCCGACGAACCCGTTGGCCCAACGACATCGTCGGGAAGGGATTCCCGACCTACTCGCGAGTGCCCGTACAATCGGTATGAAAATGCTCTAAGTACATTCAGGGAATGTCTTGCGGCATGGGCAACCTGCAGGACAACCCCGCCAATCAAGCCAATCTGTCGAGATTCCGCAAATATTTGCGGAATGTACTTAGCGAGGGTTGTCGGCAAAGGATTGCCGACCTACGACCTGGAATCGGACCATCTCGCCCGAGGCGATCGACGCCGCCGGGACGAGGCGGCAGCCGTTATCGGCGTTCGGACGCCGCCTCGGGGATAAACGCTATTTGAGACTCACGCGCTCTTTCGGCGAGACGATATCGCCCGTGATATCCAGATCGATCTTCATCCGCTTCGCCGCCGCCTTGGTCGCCTTGCTGTCTTTGAACGGGCCGGCGATTACTTTGAAGCGTCCGTTCTCCAGGGCCACCACCCGCGCCGGAATCTGCGGTCCCTGATGATTCAGAACCGCAGCCAAACGCTGAGCGCTCAATTCGTCCCCCGATTCCAGCGCCGTGATGTACCAGCCGCTATCGGTCATCGCCGGCGTTTTCGGCCGACCGTACAGCTCGTCTGGATACTTCAGAGCCACGGCTTTACTCACGAGCCGAGCGAGGTTTTCGCTGTTCTCGAAAATGGGTATCGGAATGCCCCGAGCCTCGCTCACGATCTGCTCGATGCGTGGCCAATCCAGCTTTCGCTCCTGCTTCTTTTCGATTTTCTTGAGCGCGGCCATCAGATTTTTCTTGAGCTGCTTTGCATTGAGTTCCTCGTGAGGCTTATGGGCCTCCAGATAAAGTTCGCCGTTGCGCCACCCCACCAAATAGGGCTGATTGATGATACGCACGGGCGTTTTGACCGGCACTTCGCGGTAAAGCGTTTCGATATTCTCCGGGTAAAGTCGGACACAGCCGTTACTCGCACGAAGTCCGATGCCATACGGTTTGTTGGTGCCGTGAATCAAATAGCTCGGACGGCTCAGATACATGGCGTAGTCGCCCAGGGGATTGTCGGGACCAGGCGACACTACCGCCGGAAGAGGATCGCCTTTCTTCTCGTGATCCCTGCGAATGGACTCCGGAACGTGCCAGGTCGGATGGCTGGTCTTCCGCTCGACCAGCATTTCGCCGGTCGGCGTGGAGCGGCCTTCGCGGCCGATACCGACCGGATAGGTGACCACCTCTCCGCCTTTCTTTTTCGGGAAGTAAAAAAGGCGCATAGCGGCGAGATTGACGACTATGCCCTTGCGCGGGGCGTCCGGAAGGGTGAACTGCATCGGCAATATAACCCGGCTGCCCGGCTGCGGCGCCCATAGATCGATATCGGGATTGGCCTCACCGACCCCTTCCAGGCCCAGACCGAAATGCCGGGCCACATCCGGAAGAGAATCCCCCTCCGCTATCTTCACTGTCGCCAGTTGTCCGACGACACTGTCGTCTTTTCCCAACGCAAAGCGGTTGCCCTCGATGTTTTCGGCCAGCGGCTCGGGAGGGGCTTTCGGCTCCTCCTGCCGGAAAGGCGACCAAGCGCAGGCGTGAAGAAAACCGGCAACAAGAAGGAGCAGCGGCAAGCGCAGTTGAGCGAGGGGCTGACTAAAGGCCCTTGTGCGATTGAAATCGCCGGCGTGTACCGGACGATCCGAATATGGCGCGCCTTGGCGTACAAGAACAGCATCACTCACGATATTAACCCCTCCGCGTCTGGCCGAAAAATAGCCGTTTATGCAAGGTACATGCCCATACCACTCCATATCTGGGCCATCGATTTCGCGGTGCGTCGTTACCGGCATCGACTCGGCTTCCGTTCCGCCCCATCTCTCTATGTTGAAGGTTGCGATAGGATATCGCTGGCATCGAACGCCGCATGTCGCCGATATCCCGGCTCACGGCGACGATCGGACCATATCGAGGGATAAACGGACAATGCGATTTCGCAATCGGCTCTGCGGCCGAGAGACATCAGGCCGGAAACGGCAGTCCTGCCGCATGAAAAAGATCAGGGAGAATCGACGCCGCTCGACTGTTCAACCAGCCAGGTCTTCCATTCCTCGAACAGACGCGCATCGCCGGCAGCGACCACCGAACGGGGCTGCAATTCCGGGCTGAAAATCGGCTCGCCTTGCAGGGTTTCCGCATGGCCTCCGGCTTCGGACAAGATCAGCGCGCCCGCGGCATAGTCCCAGAGCTTTTGTTTGCCGTGCAGATAAACATGGAATCGGCCGACTGCGAGCCAGCACCACTCCAAAGCCACCGAACCTAGATTGCGCTGCGAACTGTATGGGGGACGGGCGGCCAGCTTCGCCGCCAGCGGCCCCAAGCGTTTAAAATCCACCACCGCCAAGCTGCGCCGCAGCGGCAGATCCGTGGGGCGAACCCTGAGTCGGACGCCGTTCAGCCAGGCGCCATGATCGCGCTGCGCGGTGAAGCATTCATCGCGGATAGGATCGTAGACGATCCCCAAGACCGGTTTGCGCTCGATGAGCAAAGCCAGCGAAATACCGAAAAAAGGCAGACCTGCGGCGAAGTTGCTGGTTCCGTCCAGGGGATCCAGACACCAGAGCCCGTTATCGTTTTGCGCCAGCAGTTCTTGTTGCCGCTGAGCGTCCATTTCTTCGCCCAGCAGTTCGAACGCCGGATAACGCTCGCGCAATTCAATAGTCAGCCGCTTTTGCACGGCGAAATCGGCTTCGGTAACGACGCTGCCGTCGGGTTTGAACCGGCGTTCGGTTCCCGAAAACCGGGGCAGCAATTCTTCCTTGGCTACCGCTTTAACCAGAATCGCGAGATCGTCGAGATGAGGAAGCATGAAGGCTATGCCTCGGTGGGCTCGGTGAATGAGTGTCCAACAACCGTGTTACTGCAAATTACGGAAAGAAAGCGATCTTTCGATTACCCTCACCCCTGCCCCCTCCCGGAGGGCTAATGTCGTTATAGCCTAACACGTAGGTTGGGTTGAGGAACGAAACCCAGCATTTCCCCCACTGCCATTAAGTTAAGAAGAGATGTCCGTCATTCCGGCAGGGAGGCCGGAATCCAGCGTCCATGGATGGCAAGCGGGCTAACATCCTTGTCCCTGGATACTGGCATCCCTGCCAGTATGACGGCTTAACTTAATGGCAGTGAGCATTTCCCCGGGGTTGCAGCGATTCGGTCGTCATACCGGCCTACCGTTGCGACACCCTCCCAGGATGATGCGGCACCGAATCCACCTTAGTTTGAAGCAAACAAGGCCTGTAAACGAACACCCGGATCTTCCGCCGTCATGAACGCTTCGCCGACCAGAAAGGTGTGGACGCCGTGACGCCGCATCAGCGACACGTCCTCCGGCGTATGAATGCCGCTCTCGGTCACGACCAATCGGCCTGGGGGAATCCGTTCCAGCAGGTCGAGCGTCGTATCGAGGCGGGTCTCGAAGGTGCGGAGATTCCGATTGTTGATGCCGACGAGCGGCAGATCGAGGCGCAAAGCGCGTTCCAATTCGGGAGCATCGTGTACCTCCACCAGCACGTCCATGCCGAGGTCGACGGCGACGTCCGAGAGTTCTTGCATGGTCCCGTCATTTAAGGCTGCGGCGATCAGCAAAATGCAATCCGCTCCGATCGCACGGGCCTCGAACACCTGGTACGGATCGATCATGAAGTCTTTCCGCAATACCGGCAGCGAGCAAACGCTTCTAGCCTCTTGCAGATACTCTTCCGAGCCTTGAAAAAAATCCCGGTCGGTCAGCACCGAAAGACAAGCCGCTCCGTGATCGGCATAGCTCCGGGCGATTTCCGCCGGGCGAAAATCGGGCCGCATCACGCCCTTGCTGGGCGACGCCTTCTTGATTTCCGCGATGACGGCGGCCGCGCCGTTTTCGATATTGGTCCGCAAGGCCCGGACGAAGCCACGGGGCGCGTCGGCATCCTGTGCCTGCCGCCGGACCTCCTCCAGCGGCGTGCGCAACTGACGCTCGGTAATTTCCTCCGCTTTGCGGGCCAGAATCTTTTGCAGGATATCGGGGGGATTATTCATGAGTGGCAATGGATTGGCTGAATTCGACCAAGGCGTCCAGTTTCCGCCGGGCGGAACCGTCGTCGACGGCCGCTTTCGCACGCTCGACGCCCGCTTCCAGGCTGTCCACCAGATTGGCCGCATAAATCGCCGCGCCCGCGTTGAGAACGGTAATGTCCCGAGCCGGACCCGGTTCCTTGTCGAGCACGCTCAGCATCATCTTCAGACTCGCGGCGGCGGTATCGACCGTCAGCTTTCTCAAAGGAGCTCGCTTGATGCCGAATTGTTCGGGCGTTAGCCTGTAGGTCGTGATCTGACCGTCCTTGAGTTCCGCGACGTGAGTGGGCGCGCCGATGCTGATTTCGTCCAGCCCGTCCTCGGCATGCACCACGAGCACATGCTTGCTGCCGAGCTGCCGCAGCACTTCCGCGAGCGGCTCCACCCAGACGTCGGAAAAAACGCCCACCAGCTGATTGGGCGCGCCGGCCGGATTGGTAAGCGGTCCGAGCAGATTGAACAGGGTCCGTACGCCGATTTCCCGCCGCGGGCCGATCGCGTATTTCATGGCGCCGTGATGGCGCTGGGCAAAGAGGAATCCCAGGCCGATCCGGTCGATGCAGGCCTTGACCTGGTCCGGCGTCAAATCGAGATTGATGCCCGCCGCCTCCAGCACATCGGCGCTGCCGGAACGGCTGGAAACCGAGCGGTTGCCGTGCTTGGCCACCTTGCCGCCGGCCGCGGCGACCACGAACGCCGCCGTCGTGCTGATGTTGAACGTGTGGTTGGCGTCGCCGCCGGTGCCGCAGGTGTCGATGAGATGATCGCCCCGGACCGGAACCTTGGTGGCCATCTCCCGCAGCACCTTGGCCGCCGCCACCACTTCCTCCACGCTTTCGCCCTTGGCGCGAAGCGCGACCAGAAAGGCTCCAATCTGCGCCGGCGTGGCGCCGCCGCTCATGATGGTGCGCATCACCTTGCGCATCTGCGACGCGCCGAGATTTTTCTTATCCAACAAAGCCTGCAGGACGACTGGCATCTCCATCGAAAACCCTCAGCGATTCAGAAAATTGCGCAGCAGGTCGTGGCCCTGCTCCGTCAGGATGGATTCCGGATGGAATTGCACGCCCTCGATGGAGAGCTGTTTGTGCCTGACGCCCATGATTTCCTCGATCTTGCCGTCCCGGTCCTCGGTCCAGGCGGTGACTTCCAGGCACTCGGGAAGCGTTTCCTGCTCGATGACCAGGGAATGATAACGGGTGGCCTGGAACGGATTGTTCAGCCCGCGAAACACACCCGTATTCCGGTGATGCACCATCGAGCACTTGCCGTGCATGATGCTCTTGGCGTGGATGATATTGCCGCCGAACGCGTAGCCTATGCTTTGATGGCCGAGGCAGACCCCCAAGATGGGATATTTGCCCGCATACCGGCGGATAGCGTCCACCGAGATGCCCGCCTCTTTCGGCGTACAGGGTCCCGGCGAAATCACGATCTTGTCGGGGGCGAACGTTTCGATTTCCTCAACGTCGATCTGATCGTTGCGCACCACTTCCACGTCGGCGCCCAATTCCGCCAGGTACTGTACCAGGTTGTAGGTGAACGAATCGTAGTTATCGATCATCAATACGCGAGCGTTCATAGGCTCCGCCCTCCTTCGATCCCGGCTTCCGCCATGGCGACCGCACGAAATACCGCACGCCCCTTGTTAAGCGTTTCCTCCCACTCGTTGCGGGGAACGGAATCGTACACCACGCCCGCTCCCGCCTGAATATGCAGAGTGCCGTCCCTGATGACGGCGGTGCGGATGGCGATGGCCGTATCCAGATTTCCCGACCAGCCGATGTATCCGACGGCGCCGGAATAGACCCCGCGCTTGACCGGCTCCAACTCGGCGATGATTTCCATGGCCCTGATCTTGGGCGCGCCGCTGACGGTGCCGGCGGGGAATGTCGCGGCCAGCACGTCGTAAGCGTCCTTGCCCTTGGCCAATCGGCCGGTGACGTTGGATACGATGTGCATGACGTGGGAATAACGTTCGATGATCATCTTGTCGGTAACGCGAACGCTGCCGGTCTCCGCCACCCGCCCGGTGTCGTTGCGGCCGAGATCAATCAGCATCAGGTGCTCGGCGATTTCCTTGGGATCGGCCAGCAGCTCGCGTTCCAGGGCCAAATCCTCTTCGTGGGTCTTGCCGCGCCTCCGGGTGCCGGCGATCGGCCGAACGGTGACGGTTTCGTCCTCGACGCGCACCAGGATTTCCGGCGAAGAACCGACGACGTGAAAATCCCCGAGATTCAGGTGAAACATGTAAGGCGAGGGATTCAGACAGCGCAAGGCGCGGTACAAATCCATGGGCGAAGCGGAGTACGGAATGGACAGGCGCTGCGAAAGAACCACCTGCATCACGTCCCCTTCGACGATGTATTCCTTCACCCTTCGCACGGCGTTTTCGAAGCCCTCTTGCGTGAAGCCCGAGACGAAGTCGCTTTCATCGACCTGTTTTTGCGCCCCCTGCCCCCGATTCGCCGGCAAACGGTTTTGCCGAAGTCCCTGGATCAGCGTTTCCAGCCGGTCTTGCGCCTGATGGTAAGCATTCGCCTCGGAGGGATCGGCATGAGTCAGAACCAGCAGCTTGCCGGACAGGTTATCGAATACCAGCACATCCTCGGACACCATCAGCAGAATGTCCGGTACCCCGATCGGATCGGGTTTTTCGCAGTGCAACTGGGGCTCGATGTAATGAATCGTCTCGTAGCCGAAATAGCCGACCAGCCCGCCGGTGAAACGCGGCAAGCCTTCGATCTGCGGAACTTTGAAGCGTGCGCCGTAGCGGCGAATCCAGTCCAGGGGATTATCGACGCGATTCGCCTCGACGATGCGTCCGTCCCTCTCGACCATTATTTCCGAACCGCATACCCGGATCACGGTGCGGCACGGAAGACCGATGATGGAATAACGCCCCCACTGCTCGCCCCCGTGCACGGACTCGAACAGATAGGAATAAGGCGAGTCGGCCAGCTTGAGATAGGCGCTCAGGGGCGTATCGAGGTCCGCAAGGACCTCGCGGGCCAGCGGAATGCGGTTGTAGCCTTGATCGGCGTATTGCTGAAATCGTTCGGGCGTCATGATGTTTTGTCCATCCAGATAGGGCGGGTTCGCGAAGCGTAACCCAACAGGCCATTCCTCGGGTTAAGGCCTTCCGGCTCAACCCGGTTTACGTTTGAGGCTGGTTCAGTGACGCCATCGCTCTTTCAGAACAGGTCGATGCATGATGCTCACGCGGCTTTTTTCAACAAAGCGGGCAACTCGGCCAGGGACGAAACGACGGCATCCGGCTCCAGACACTCGACGCCGTTGCCGCCATGATAGCCATAAGGCACACAGACGACCATGAACCCAGCCGCCCGCGCGGCTTTCACGTCATTCGCGGAATCGCCGACCATCAAACCGCGGGAAGGCTCGACTGCGAAAAATTCGGCGGTCTTCAGCAAGGGATAAGGGTCCGGCTTATGCTTTTCGAATTGATCGCCGCAACCGACGAAGTCCATATCGTGCAGTACGCCCAACCGATCCAGCAGCGGACGGGTGAACCTCGAATGCTTATTGGTGACGCACGCCAGGCGGAAACCCGCCGCCTTGAGCAGTTTCAGCCCTTCGGCAACACCCGGAAACAAGCGACTGCGATTGCAGACGTTCGCCTCGTACAGATCCATGAACATCGGCAAGGCCTCGGCGAATCGCGCCGGCTCGCCTTGAGGCCACATTTCTCCGGTCAGCGCGCGCTTCACCAGCATGTCGACGCCGTTGCCGATCCAGCCTTTCACCCGCGATTCCCCGGCCGGCGGCAAGCCCAGCCGGCCCAGCATGGCATCGACGGCAGCAGCCAGATCCGGCGAACTGTCCACGAGCGTGCCGTCCAGGTCGAAAGCGATGAGCTCCGGCGTGCGATCCAGCATTATTAAATGGCTCTGGCCTTGGCCATTTCCTCGCGTAATGCGCGCACGACCGTGTCGTAGCGGTTCGGATCGCTGTCCTTTCCGGCACCGAAAATGGCCGATCCGGCCACGAAGGTATCGGCCCCGGCCGCGGTGATCTCGCGGATATTGTCCACCTTGACGCCGCCGTCGATTTCCAGCCGGATGTTGCGCCCGCTGGCCTCGATGCGCCGCTTGGTCTCGCGCAGTTTGTCCAGCACATAGGGAATGAAGGACTGGCCGCCGAAACCGGGGTTGACGGACATGAGCAGAATCATGTCGAGCTTGTCCATCACGTGGTCCAGATAATTGAGCGGCGTTGCCGGGTTGAACACCAGCCCCGCTTTGCAGCCCGAGTCCTTGATCAGCTGAAGGCTGCGGTCCACGTGTTCGGAAGCTTCCGGATGAAACGTGATGTAACTTGCTCCGGCCTTGGCGAAATCGGGAATGATGCGGTCCACCGGCTTGACCATCAGATGCACGTCGATGGGCGCGGTGACGCCATGCTTGCGCAGCGCTTCACACACCAGAGGGCCGATGGTCAAGTTGGGGACGTAATGGTTGTCCATCACGTCGAAATGGACGATGTCCGCGCCGGCGTTCAGAACGTTTACCACTTCCTCGCCGAGGCGGGCAAAATCGGCGGACAAAATCGAAGGCGCAATCCAGAGTTCGTTCATAGGCGATGGCTCTCTAAAGAAAAAACGGAACGTTCATAACGCTCCGGCTAAAATCCAACTGGGAACACCGGTATCGGTCATCAATCGCGGGCGCCGATCCGAATGGATTGGGTATTTTCACATTTGGCTTTCGGACGGGCAAGCCGAGGCCCCACCAACGTTACCCGCCCGATCCGCCGATAAACTCCTATCCTTTAAAAAATGCCGACGCAAAAGTCCGCTATCTTCCCGGGAGAAAATATGGGAAACGAGACATCGCCAGATGAAACAACGAGGCCATCCGCCACACAATGGTCAGAAAGAAAAAGCGGCCGAAACGAGTTGGTGGCTTGCCTGATCATGATTAGAGGTCCCCATGTGGGGAAACGGATCGTTCTGAATAAAGACGAAATGGTCATCGGCCGATCCAAAAGCGCAGACGCCCAAATCGACGAGAGTTCCGTATCCCGGAAACACGCTGTCATCAGAAAGCGGGGATCCGAATTCATCATCGAGGACCAAAACAGCAAAAACGGAACTCTCGTCAATATGGAAAAACAGATGCTATGCGTCTTACGCGACCAGGATCTGATCACTTTCGGAAACACCCTTTTCAAATTCATCGCCAACAACAGCCTGGAACTCGCTTACCACGAGGAATTGCACAAGCTCGCGATGCTCGATCCCGTGCTGCAGATCCTCAATAAAAAATTCTTTCTGGACTATCTCGAACAAAAATGCAGTTACAGCCAGTTATTTCCGACGAAATTCGCCATCATTCTGTTCGATATCGATCACTTCAAGCGCATCAACGATACCTATGGTCACCAGACCGGTGACCTGGTCCTGCTGCACGTCGCCAACACAGTGAAGACTCATCTGCGAAACAGCGATATTTTCAGCCGGTACGGGGGTGAGGAATTTGCCATCGTCCTGCCGGATAGCGATGCCGAGCAAGCAGAATTCACGGCCGAGAAGTTAAGGTACGCGGTCGAAACCGCCGCCATCGTCCAGGATGAAGAAGAAATCAAGGTTACCATCAGCTTGGGCGCTGCCTCCTTCGGACCGGCCGAGGCGGCAACCTGCTCTTCCCGGAACCTGATAGAACGTGCGGACAGCGCGCTATACCAGGCCAAAAATGCGGGCAGAAACCGGACGGTTGTCTTTCGCGGCCATGGGTAAACGCATAAATCCCGTGTTTTTGCCAAAAATCCACCGTCCATAGTCGGCAAACACATGGCTGTCGACAGTTTCGGCAACTTATGCATGGGCTGCATGCAGGACAAGGGCGAATCCGCGGTTTGCCCCGCCTGCGGGTATCGGCCGGATCATCGGCGCAGCCCTTTCGCACTGCCTTATCAGGCCGTCCTGAACAACAAATTCCTCGTCGGACGCATCCTGGGCAAACCCGGCGGTTTCGGCGTGACCTATCTCGCCTGGGACTTGGTGCTGCACACCACGGTGGCGATCAAGGAATATTTGCCCCGCGACCTGGTGGCACGGGAGGCCAACAGCCTGACGGTTACGCCACACACGCTCGATGGCAGCGAGGAATTCGCCTATGGACTGGAACAGTTTCTGCGGGAGGCAAGAACCCTGTGCAAGTTCAGCCATCCCAACGTGGTGCGGGTCAGGGAATTCTTTCAGCAGAACAACACCGCCTATCTGGTGATGGACTACTACGAAGGCATTTCTCTCGAAGAATATCTCAAGCGCAATGGCGGCAAGCTCGACGAGGCCACGGCAACAGCCCTAATGCTTCCCGTTTTGGACGGCTTGAAGGAAGTCCATGAAAAAGGCTTTCTGCACCGGGATATCAAGCCTTCCAACATCTATCTGACGAAAGGCGGAACCCCCATCCTGCTCGATTTCGGCGCCGCCCGACTCGCCCTGCACGGGCAAGGAAGCCGGACGCTCTCCGTGATGCTGACGCCGGGCTTCGCTCCTTTCGAGCAATATCTCGAAAAGCACGAATTCGCCCCTGCCGCCGACATCTACGCCATCGGCGCCACGCTTTATTATCTGGTGACCGGCGTAAAGCCGCAGGAGGCGATCAGCCGGTACAAGAAGGATGAAATGGTGCCTCCGCATCAGCGGATTCCATCCATAACGACCCGCTTCAGCCAAGCCGTCATGATGGCCTTGGCCGTCGATCCGGAACGGCGCCCTCAGACCATCCCGGAACTTCGGGCAATGCTCATGCCTCCCGTACCGGCCAATGGCCCCGGACAGTCCGGATCGACCGCGGTTCCGCGAAAGCCAATGCCGCCATCGTCGGGTCGTACCCGTCTGAACTGCCCTCACTGCAAGACGGCAACATCCGTTCCGATGGATGCGAATCCGAGCCATTTCCGCTGTGCAAAGTGCGGCAGAAATCTCGGACTGCTCAAGCGCAGTCGTTCTGTTCCCGCCTGGCTGTGGGTGCTGTTCGGAACGGCTCTGCTGGTTTGGGGTCTCGTCATTTTCGGGCCGGTAGACCTGTCCCGACGACCGGAGAACCCTCCCGCGACAAGCGAGAAACCCGTCATCGCCCCGGCGGAAAAACCCACGGCGGCTCCATTGTCTCCGCCCTCGTGGAAAGAACCCGTCCCGCCCCCACCACCTCCAAGGGAAGAGCCCGCTGTTATTCCGGCGCCGCCGCCGTTTCCGCCGGAAAGGGCGCCCGAAGCCTGGGGACCGGAGAACAGGCAACCGGGACAGCCCGAATTCGTACACCGCTTCGATCATCCTCCCTACCCGCCGCCTCGCCATGCCATCGAGGCCTGTCTAGGCAGGACGGCGGGGATGGCCTGTAATCTCCATCCTCCGGGCAGGCCACCGGCACGGGGACGCTGTGAACAGGTTCACGCCTATTTCGCCTGTGTGCCCGAGGGACACCCGCCCCCGCCACCTTTCGGACCGCCGCGATAACGAAACTCGGCCATAGGTGGCGAAGCGCTATTGGGAGCGGATTGCGGCGAGAACATCGGTGCGAACACTCAAAACCTGGCTTGCCGATAGCCAAGAAAGTAAAACCAAAAGCTCTCTCTGAGGGTGTCGCAAAAGATGTTACTCCTTCTCCCCTCCGGGAGAAGGTTGGGATGAGGGGATCAAAAGAATCAATACCTTTTAATCTCCCCTCACCCAACCCTCTCCCGCTGGAGAGGGCATTGTTTACTTCATGCGCAAAACGGGACGAGAGAACTCGTGAGCCGGCAACCCTTCGCCGACAGCCCGCTTTTTTCACGCACACTAAACTGCCCGCCCCATGCCGGTAACCATCATCGGACTGTTAAAATGATTTTTCCGTCCCGCCCTATTCCATAAGAAACATGTCCGAACCAGCCGAAAAAAAACTTGTCCTCGTCGACGGTTCATCGTTCCTGTACCGTGCGTTTCACGCTCTGCCGCCCTTGAACAACTCTCGGGGCGAACCGACCGGCGCGGTTCTGGGCGTTGCCAATATGCTGCGCAAGCTCATCGGAGAGTATGAGACTTGCCATATCGGCGTCGTGTTCGACGCGCCCGGAAAGACCTTCCGCGACGATCTTTTCGAGCACTACAAGGCCCATAGGCCGCCGATGCCGGACGAACTCAGGGCGCAGATTCAGCCGCTGCACGCCATTATCCGGGCGCTGGGCCTGCCCTTGCTGATCGAATCCGGCGTGGAAGCGGACGACGTCATCGGCACACTCACGATGAAGGCGGTCGAACAGGGGTTTTCGGTCGTCATTTCCACCGGCGACAAGGACATGGCGCAACTGGTCAACGACCGGGTGATGCTGGAGAACACCATGTTCGACAGCCGCCTGGATGTCGCGGGCGTAAAAGCCAAGTTCGGCGTGCCGCCCGAGTGCATCGTCGATTATCTGGCACTGGTGGGCGACACCTCGGACAATATTCCCGGCATTCCCAAGGTGGGACCGAAAACGGCGTCAAAATGGCTGAATGAATACGGCTCGCTGGACGGCATTCTCGCCCATGCCGACGAGATCGGCGGCAAGGTCGGCGAGAATCTTCGCGCCAGTCTCGATCAAATTCCCTTGTCGCGCCTGTTGGCCACCATCAAGTGCGACGTGGATCTGCCGATCGGACCGGACGATTTGAAACGAACCGAACCGGATCAAGCCGCCCTTCGGGAGCTTCTGGTCCAGCTCGAATTCAATTCCTGGCTCCGGCAACTGGATGCTTCGAACACTGCCGAAAACCCGGCCGCCCCTGTCGAGCAAACCTCAACCAAGGGTAACTACGAAACGATCCTGACCGAGGATGAACTGGAGCGCTGGCTGAAAAAGCTGGAGGCCGCGGAATATTTCGCTTTCGATACCGAAACCACGAGCCTCGACTACAGCCGCGCGGAAGTCGTGGGGCTGTCGTTCGCGGTGGAACCGGGCGAAGCGGCCTACGTCCCGGTCGCTCACGACTATCCCGGCGCGCCGGCGCAGCTCAGCCGCGACTATGTTCTGGAAAAGCTCAGACCTTTGCTGGAAAACCGGAACCGCCCGAAGCTCGGACAAAATCTCAAATACGATACCAATGTCCTCGCGAATCACGGCATCGCGCTGACCGGCATCCGCCACGACACCATGCTCGAATCCTATGTGCTCAACAGCACGGCCACCCGGCACGACATGGATTCCCTGGCCGAGCTCTATCTCAACCACCGAACCATCCACTACGAAGACGTGGCGGGAAAAGGCGCGAAACAGATTCCCTTCCAGCAGGTCGGCATCGAAAGCGCCACCGAGTACGCGGCGGAAGACGCCGACATCACCCTGCGGCTTCACCACCATCTTTGGCCGAAGCTCGAGGCGGAAGATTCGCTCAAATCGCTTTACGAAACCGTCGAAATTCCGCTGGTGCCGGTCCTGTCCCGCATGGAATGCACCGGCGTGTTGGTGGACGTGTACAAGCTGGCCCAGCAAAGCCGCGAGCTCGAAAAGCGCATGCTGGAGATCGAACAGGACGCCTGCAAGGCGGCGGGATGCCAGTTCAATCTGGGATCGCCCAAGCAGATCCAGACCATCCTGTACGACAAGCTGAACATCCCGGTAGTCAAGAAAACGCCGACCGGACAACCGTCCACCGACGAATCGGTATTACAGGAATTGGCGGAAAGTTATGAGCTGCCGCGACTGATCCTGGACTACCGCTCCATGAGCAAACTCAAGTCGACCTACACCGACAAGCTCGCGGAGCAAATCAACCCCCGCACCGGCCGCGTCCATACCTCCTATCACCAGGCCGTGGCCGCCACCGGCCGCCTGTCGTCCTCCGACCCCAACCTGCAAAACATCCCGGTGCGTACCGAGGAAGGCCGCCGAATCCGCCAGGCCTTCATCGCACCGCCCGGCCGCAAGATCCTCGCGGCGGACTATTCGCAGATCGAGCTCAGGATCATGGCGCACATTTCGGGCGATCCCAGCCTGCGCGCCGCCTTCCACGACAATACCGACGTCCATCGCTTCACCGCCGCCGAAGTATTCGGCGTGCCGCCGGAACAGGTCACGCCCGACCAGCGCCGTTCCGCCAAGGCGATCAATTTCGGCCTCATCTACGGCATGTCCGCCTTTGGCCTGGGGAAACAGCTCGGCATCCCCACCAGCATGGCACAGCGCTACGTCGACCTTTATTTCGCCCGCTATCCGGACGTCAAAGGCTACATGGAAACGACCCGCGACATGGCGCGGGAGAAAGGCTACGTGGAAACCCTGTTCGGCCGGCGGCTATACATCCCCGAGATCCAATCCCGCAACGCCCAGCGCCGCCAATACGCCGAACGCACCGCCATCAACGCCCCGATGCAGGGTACCGCGGCGGACATCATCAAGCGCGCGATGATCGCCGTGGACGCCTGGATTCAGGAATCCCGCGCTCCGGTATGCATGATCATGCAAGTACACGACGAATTGGTATTCGAAGTGGCGGAGGATTATGTCGACGAAGCCGCCCGCGAAATCGGCAACCGCATGTGCCGCGCGGCGCAGCTTGCGGTGCCTTTGGTCGTGGATGTGGGGATCGGGGCTAATTGGGATGAGGCGCATTGATTCGCGGAATTCCATTACTTTCTCCTGCCTCGATGCATTAAGCCGTCATGTTGGCAAGTTGGAACAAACCGGAAATCATCCGGCTGTCATCCCGTGTAGGGCGGAATAGCGTACTCGCGTATTCCGCCGAATGACTTCCATTCGGCGCATTACGCTAAAGCTAATGCGCCCTACACGAGCTAGCTGAGCATTTGGCAACAAATTCAGAATCAATGCATCAGCCAGAAAGAAAATATGATGCGGACGTAATAAAACGAATATTACTGTCAATGAGAATAGGATTGTGAGCATCTAATGAGTACGTCCAAGAATAACGACGACAACGAATTTACATTCACGAAGCATGACGATATCGGTGCAGCCGCTGCTGAAGATGATTCGCTTTACCTGTCGGATTGCTTTATCGACACAGGTGATCTATCAGCACTTACCGATTGTAATGGACCTCGACGTATTGTTGTCGGTAGAACAGGATCTGGCAAAAGTGCGTTATTAGGCAAGATTAATAGTAGTTATCAAAAAAATACAATACAAATTTCACCTCATTCGTTATCGCTTAATTATATAGCAAATAATGATGTAATTTCATTTTTTGAGGAAGCCGGAACAAATCTTTCTCTGTTTTATAGCTTGCTTTGGAGGCATGTCCTTGTTGTTGAACTTTTAAAAAGGAAATTTAATATTCGCAACGAGGAGTCTCAAAAATTATTTATGAGGCATATAAGAAGTATTTTCTACAAAAAAGACCATATCAAAGATATTGCCGTAGATTATTTAGAAAAATGGGGGAATAAATTTTGGCTTACTACTGATGAGCGTATAGAAGAACTAACCTTAAAGATTGAAACTGACTTAGCTGGTTCAATATCCGGGCAACTACCTGGAGTAGAACTTACAGCAGAAGGGTCAAGAAAGCTTTCAGAAGAGCAGAAAAAGAAAGTACTCGATCTTGGGAAACGCGTAGTCTCTACAATACAGGTAAGAGAACTGGAAAATTTAATTTCTATCCTAGCGGAAGATATTTTTGATGACCCGCAGGAGAATTATTATGTAACGATTGATTCTCTAGACGAAGAATGGGCGGATAGCCGAATAAAGATAAAATTGATTAGATCTTTGATTGGTACGATTCGGCATTTCAAAAAGGTAACAAATGTTAAAGTAATTGCAGCTCTGCGCGTAGATCTTCTTGACAGGGTTTTGCATACAGCACCTGAACCAGGATTTCAGGCAGAAAAGTTTGAATCACTATATTTATATGTCAGGTGGAATGAATGTCAACTATATGAACTAGTTAAGCGCCGCATAAATTTTCTAGTAAAAAGACGTTATACTAAAAGGCCTGTAGAAATAGAAGATATATTACCTGGCACTGTTAATGGGGTAGATAGTATTGAATATATTTGCAATAGAACATTCCTTCGCCCTCGCGATATCATTCTATTTTTAAATGAATGTATAGCACTAGCTGATGGAAGGCCGCGGTTGACTGCCGATATTATAAAACATGCTGAAGAACAGTACTCTTACAAAAGACTTCGCTCACTCGCAGAAGAATGGAAGGATGTTTATCCAAACTTATACGAGGTTTCTCAGGTCTTCTACGGTGAGAAATGCAGCTTTCAAGTCAGTGAAATAACGAGAGAGTTTTTAGATAATAAATATACTTCTATTTGTGAAAGCATTGATGATGTTCAAGCTGATCCTCTAACTCGGCTGCTCGACAGCCTTTATATATCGGGTGCGAACTTTAATTCAGTGAGAAGCATTTTTCTGAGAGAGCTCTATGTCACTGGTCTCATCGGGATAAAAAGAGGCCCGACAACTGGTGTAAGCTGGTCTTACCAATCATCTTTATCTGTATCTTCTGGTGACTTAAAAGCAACATCTGTCATTCATCTCCATCCTATGTTTTATAGGGCCTTAGGTATCCGCTCTGGTAAAAATAGTCTTTAGTCATGGTTAGCCGAGAAATCTCAATAGCGGTAAGCCAGCAGGTCCGGGGTCACAGCAGGTCACGGGGGCAGGTCTTGCAACGCCACACCCCGCTCTGTAATCCCCCCCATGGCAAGACCTCTCCGCATCGAGTTATCCGGCGGCCTCCATCACATCACGTCCCGTGGCGATAGGCGCGAGGACATTTATTTTTCCGATACCGACCGCGAGGCTTGGCTGGCGTTGCTGGGGCAGGTTTGCGCGCGGTTCAACGGGGTTTGTCATGCGTATTGCCTGATGTCCAATCACGATCATCTGGTGATTGAAACGCCGGAGGGCAATCTCGCCCGAGGCATGCGCCAGCTCAACGGGGTTTATACGCAAACGGTAAACCGAACGCACGGGCGCGTCGGGCATGTTTTTCAGGGGCGATACAAGGCGATTCTGGTGGAGAAGGACAGTTATCTGCTGGCGTTGGCGCGTTATGTCGTGCTGAATCCCGTGCGCGCCGGGATGGTCGGCGATGTCGGGGATTGGCCGTGGAGCAGTTATGCGGCCATGGTCGGCTTGGCGCCCTCGCCCGCCTGGTTGCAAACCCATTGGCTACTGGGCCCGTTTGGCCGGCAACGCAAGCGTGCAATCGTGGGGTATATTGATTTTGTGCGGGCTGGCGTTGGCTTGCCGAGCATTTGGGATCATCTGCAAGGCCAGATTTATCGGGGTAGCCCTGAATTCATCGAGCGCATGCAATCCAGCCTTGCGCCGGATCAGCCGCTGGATGAAATCCCCCGCATGCAACGGCGGCCGTTGGCGAAGCCCTTGGCGCATTATCGAACGGAATAGGCCGGCAATCTGCGCACCGGCATGGCGCTGGCCTATCTCACCGGCGATTATGCGATGAAAGCCATCGCTCGGGAATTTGGCGTGCACTACGCCACCGTGAGCCGGGCGGTGAAAGCCTACGAATCCATGCATGGGGAATAATGTGTCTTTGCAAGACCTGATCCTGATTAATGTGCGTTTGCCTTAAACATGGATATGCAAACAGCATCCGATGCTAGCAAACGCGTAGAACTGGGTAAGGCAAGCCTTAAAGCATTAGGATTGCTGTGATAACAAAACGAATGCCTAACAAACGCATGCACTCGGACAGCAAAAAGCGGCGCTCCTTCGTCGCTCTGCTTTTTGCTGCCGGTGATGCGAGGCGTTAGACGCCGAGGAGACATCATGACGGTAAAGCGTATGGACAACGTCGGCATCGTGGTGGAAGACATTGATGCCGCCATTGAGTTCTTCACCGAACTTGGTCTCGAGCTCGAGGGGCGCGCCCCAGTCGAAGGAGACTGGGCAGATGGCGTCACTGGATTGCGCGACATGCGCGTCGAGATTGCCATGATGCGTACGCCGGACGGTCACAGCCGGCTCGAGATGTCTCGATTCCTCGCGCCGCCTGTGGTCGCCGATCACCGCAGCGCCCCAGTGAACGCTCTCGGCTACCTACGCATCATGTTTACCGTGGAGGACATCGACGATACGCTCGCCCGACTCGGCAAACGCGGCGCGAAGCTCGTCGGCGAAGTGGTCCAGTATGAAGACATGTATCGGCTCTGCTACATCCGGGGTCCCGAAGGAATTCTCATCGGGCTCGCCCAACAGCTCGGGCAGCAGACTTCCCGAGCGAATCCCGTGAGCCGTAAGCGTTGAGAACTGAAGCATTGGCGTCTAACGCCAACGTTAGCCGCAAAGGAGGTCATGCCCATGCCGAAGATCGACATCGCGGCGGTGCCCATGAGAAAAGGTTCTGGGTATCCCAGCCCATTCGATGTGCCATGCACTACGCGTACTCGGCGAAGGCTGGGTGACGCAGGTGGCCTTGAGGACTTCGGGGTCAACCTGATGACGCTGCCTCCCGGCGCATGGTCGAGCCAACGGCATTGGCACAGTCACGAAGACGAGTTCGTCTATGTACTCGAAGGCGAAGTCACGCTTGTTGAAGATCAAGGAAGAACTCTGCTGCGGGCCGGCGAATGCGCTGCGTTTCCAAAAGGCACACGCAATGGTCATCACTTGATGAATGAATCATCAGCAGTCGCGATCTATCTGGAAGTGGGTTCGCGGCATCCAGAAGATCTGACGACGTGCTCTGACATCGACATGAAGAGCGCGAACTCTGATGGACGGTTCGTTCGCAAGGACGGCACGCCATATGGTTAGCCGGCGGGAACGATATGTCCTCGTCGCGAGGCTAACAAGCGCGTGCAGCCGACGCGCGAAGACGCACGCGGCTGACGCGCATCGTTAGCCGTCATCCAAGCATCGCACCGTCGATTTCGCAGAGTCTCGTTCGACTATCCGTTAGGGAATGAAGCTGATTGGTCGCAGTGATTGGCATTCCCTGTACGAGAACTTTCACGAGGACGAACTTGGAGAAGAGTATGCGCAAGCTGATCGTTGCCGAACACATCAGTCTGGATGGCATTATTCAAGCCCCCGGTGGGCCTGAAGAAGATCCCAGCGGGGGATTCCGTCTCGGTGGCTGGATAGTGCCCTACGCCGACGAGGCCACCGGCCAAGCCGTGCAGGACCTGTTTGTGCAACCGTTCGAGCTGTTGCTGGGGCGTCGTACCTACGACATATGGGCGGCGTATTGGCCGCGTGTACGGGCCGGCCACGCCATCGCTGACCTGTTCAACAGCGTGCCTAAGCACGTGGCCACGCACCGACCGGATACGCTTGACTGGCAGTATAGCCATGCGCTGGAGGACGACCTTGTCGACGCGATTCGCGCGCTTAAACACCAGGATGGCGTGAACCTATTGACGTGGGGAAGCGGCGATATGGTGCGCCAACTGCTTGCAGCCGGGTTGGTGGACGAGCTTCGGCTTCTGATTTATCCCGTCGTACTTGGGCGCGGCAAGCGCTTGTTCGACGATGATGCACAGGTGTCGGCCTTCACCCTGGCGCACTCGACCAGCACCCCTGGCGGTGTGCTGATCACCCGCTACATGCGCAGCGGCGAGGTGCGCACAGGGGCGTTCGAAGAAGTTGAGTAGGAAAAGCCAGTGACGCCTAACAAGCGGTTCCAGGCAACGCTATGCGCTGGGCGCTCGGGCGCGCCTGAACCGCGGCGCCATGCGCAGGGCGCAAGGTTGTACATACAACCACAATACTCTACACTACGACAGTGTTTGAGAGATGTCTGTATTTCAATGTCAATGCCCTAGCAAGAGCGGTGAACCGCATTTGGGACGAGGCTTTCAAGGAACTTGGCTTGTCGCCTGCGCATGCCTATTTGCTCAGACTCGTGCTGGCGTCACCTGGAATATCCCATAAGGCAATCGCTAGTGAGCTAAAGCTCGAGAAATCTACTATCACCCGTTTTGTTGATTCGTTACAGGAAAAGGGGTTGGTCCAAAGATCAAAACTTGGGGCTGAAGACAATCGCGAACAGCGAGTGTTTCCTACCGACAAGGCCAAGAGCATGAAGGAAGCGCTGGAGGCAACATGCGATGCTTTATATAGGAGGATGTGCGGTAATTTGGGCGAAGCTGAAATGAAAGCCCTCGTGGCACGACTTCGCAAAACCGCTCGATTGTTGTCGTGATTTTTTTGCCCATAAAGTTGCTCATACAACCATTAATGGAGATACGGGATGAACCTTACAACTAATCCGATTACCGGATTCGAATCTACGGAAAACGATGGCAAGCCACTTAATGCTCTTGAGGAGTTTTACCGTGCGTTTAATACCCGAGACTTGGAACTCATGAGCGCCAACTGGGCAAATTCCGACGAGGCATCAATGTCCAATCCCCTTGGCGGAGTGCGTAGAGGGTGGGAAGCGATAGAAGAAGCATATTCAAGAATTTTCGCAGGCCCTGCCGAGGTGTATGTCGAGTTCTACGACTATACGATTCACCACGCCGGAATCATGTTCTGCGCGGTCGGTCGAGAAAGAGGATATTTCCGCGCTAATGGGAAGCAAGTTGACCTTGCCATCCGTACCAGTCGGTTTTACCGAATGGATTGCGGAAAATGGCACCAGATACACCACCATGGATCTATCGACGATCCTGCATTATTGGCCGAGTACCAGTCGGCCGTTCTAGGAAAATAGAACAAGAAGCCCAACCCATGATTCCACCGGATGCTGCGCGATAACACCGCACAGTGCCGGTGAATCCAAACCTGGAGAATGCAGAAAAACGCCCTACTCGAAAACTCAGCCCACAGACAATCAACAAGTTACAGACGCAAAAATGCTCGAAAACTGGTTTCTTCTACACCATCCTTAGGTGCCCAATGCTTACCCCGGATCACTTCAACAAGCTCGGCGCGCAAAACTTGCCAGGCTATCTTGGCATCGTCGTCACTCATGTGGGACCAGCGGAAGTACGGTCTGAACTCCAGGTAAAGGCGTCGCTCATGGCACCGAATGGTTTTCTTCATGCAGGAAGCGTCGTCGCGCTCGCCGATACCTCGGCAGGCTATGGTTGCGTCGCCAATCTCCCTGAAGGAGCCATAGGGTTCACGACGATCGAACTCAAGTCCAATCATGTCGGAACCGCCCGCGAAGGCATGATCGAATGTATCGCGAAGGCGGTTCACCTCGGCAAGACAACCCAGCTCTGGGATGCAATCGTCATTCACCGAGAGACAGGCAAGACCATTGCACTTTTCCGCTGCACGCAAATGGTTCTCTATGACAAACCGGGCACCTAAGCCTTCCATCAATGGACTTCCCCCGGTCTGCGGCCCGGTCGCCTCTCATGTCAAACCTCAGCCGGCGACAAAAGCAACGGAGGAGTCCCTCGTGAAATTTAGGAGACACATTGAATGATTCGTACGTTTGTGATCGTTCTCGCGGCATTAGGTTCGATAGCTGCCGTGGCATCGGCGAAGTCCTTGCCGCCGAATGCCTCGGCGGCAAGGACACGACAGGCAGATGCCCCCTTGGGCCGCATTGAGCCCACCCAGGCGCCGGTTACCGGTCAGGAGGATTTAGGTGATTTAAGCCAGCCTCGCCAAGTTCTCGCCCAGTTCTATCGAGCCATCAACAACCGCGACTTGAACTTGATGGCCCAAAACTGGGACCAGTCTGCGGAAGCGGTCATGGACAACCCCCTGGGCGGCGTCAAACGGGGCTGGCCGGAGATTCGCTCGGTTTACGAGCGTCTCTTCAGGTTCCGCTCGCAGTACCATTTCGAGTTCTACGACTATACGCTGCACGAGGCAGGCGATCTGTTCTACGTAGTGGGCCGAGAGCGAGGCTGGATCGAGGTTGATGGTACGAGGCTGGACTTGGCGATCCGTACGACACGGATTTTCCGCAGAGTGAAAGGACGGTGGCTGCAGTTTCACCATCACGGCTCAATCGAGGACCCAAACATGCTCGCGGCTTACCAGAACGCCGTGCGGTGAATTCGGGAATCCGAGTTGGAAGAACGCCGTGGTAAGGCCGCTCGGAGTAATGGTCAAATGTTGTGTACGGGGGTGGGCTCAGGCGGCGACTTTCTCGACGTCTTCCTGAACTCCATCCTTGAACACGACTCCCTCGATGACTTGGGCTAAACGGGGGATTCCATTCAGTT